>Ga0272441_10003929_pt1 | contig 27625 bp, 27 predicted proteins | sample SSMProp6N_FD_193582 | JGI IMG/M metagenome (GOLD analysis project Ga0272441, IMG submission 193582) | Marine sediment archaeal communities from Little Sippewissett salt marsh, Falmouth, MA, United States - SSM-Prop-6N | ecosystem: Environmental > Aquatic > Marine > Wetlands > Sediment ... | reverse complement strand
GATTACTTATCAAAATAGGGGCTTAGCGTATAGTGGTTTTACCGATTTTCAAAGAACTATTATTTTATTTGCGGCATAACATACCCGCAAATTTTCTGTTGACTTTTAACGGAACAACTCTGTGCCTATTGAACTAACCCTTCATCCTCCAATCCTCGTTTACTCATGCCCCATCCGTATCGCGTGCCCTCCGAACTTGTTTCTCATCGCCGAGAGAACTTTTGTCGCGAAGCTGTCCCGGTGGCGGCTTGCCAGGCGCATTTCAAGGGCCAGTGTGATCACCGGTGCGGGGACATCCTTATCGAGCGCCTCTATTACCGTCCACCGTCCCTCACCGCTGTCGTCGACCCATGCCTCGATACCGCTCAGTTCGCTGTCTTCCGAAAAGGCCTCCGCCGTGAGGTCAAGCAGCCACGAACGGACCACGCTCCCGTATCGCCAGATTTCGGCAATCCGGAACATATCGAGACTGAACTCATCCTTTGCCTTCATGATGTCGAATCCCTCAGCGTAGGCCTGCATCAGGCCGTATTCAATGCCGTTATGAACCATCTTGACGAAATGACCGGCACCGCTGGGTCCCACATGTCCCCACCCCCTGTCGGGAGCGGGTGCGAGCGTTTCGAAGACCGGTCGAAGGTATTCGACGATCTCCTGATCGCCCCCTATCATCATGCTGTATCCTTCCCTGAGCCCCCGGATACCGCCGCTGGTCCCCACATCGACAAAATGAAGAACCCGTTTTTTCAGCATTGCCGCCCGTCGCATCGAATCCCTGTAATTGCTGTTTCCCCCGTCGATGATGATATCGCCTTCCGTCAGGACGTCGGCAATTTCAAGGATCGTTTCTTCCGTGATATCGCCCGACGGTACCATCACCCATACGATCCGGGGCGATGCAATAACCGCTTTGAGATCCTTCAGATTTCTGATTCCTTCGGCTCCCTCTTTTTCGACAGCTCGAATCGCCTCTTCGCTCACGTCATAGGCAACAATGCGGTGACCGCCTTTCAAAAGACGGGTCGCCATGTTGAGCCCCATTTTTCCGAGTCCCACCATCGCAAGTTTCATGGCCGGACCTCCTTCAGGTTATCTTCGCGACACTCTCGCGCAGCTTCATCACATTCTGTGCCACCGGCGCATTCCCGTTATAGATGCTGGAACCTGCCACGAGGATGGACGCGCCTGCCCCGGCGGCGATGGGTGCCGTTCGCTCGTCGATACCGCCGTCGACGGCGATGGGTATCTTGTAACCACTCTCCTGAATCATCCTGTGCAGTTCACCGATTCGTTTTTCCTGGCCCCGAATGAACTCCTGCCCGCCGAATCCGGGATTGACGGTCATGATCTGAATCACGTCAACCATATCGAAGACCTCTTCAAGAACATGGAGCGGCGTGCCCGGATTGATGGTCACACCGGCCTGTACGTCCGCCTCCCGTATGCGCTGGAGGGTTCGATGGAGATGGACGTCGGCCTCCTGGTGTACGATTATCCTGTCGGCGCCGGCCCGCACGAAATTGTCGATGTACCGCTCCGGCTTCACGATCATCAGATGCACATCGAGGGGAAGATGAACCGTTTTACGCAGGGCTGCCACCATGCCGGGACCGAAGGTTATGTTCGGAACGAACTCGCCGTCCATAACGTCGATCTGGATCCCTTCCACCTCGGCCGCTTCCGCCTCGCGCGCCTGCTCCCCTAACCGCATGAAATCCGCCGCAAGAATAGATACCTCAATCTCTATCATCCGATGACGCCCCCTTCCGTGCCTTCGTCTTCAATTGTGCGCCACGCCTCCGCTGTTCCCGTACCTGCATTCACTGCGGCAGGCGAAACCGAGTCAGGAATTCATATGCTCCATTCCGTAAAAAGCCGCACCCATAAGGGCTGCCCGCGGGTTGAGGATGACCCTGACCGGTATGCCTTCCATGAAGCGGGCAAAACGGCCCTTGTGCGTGAATGCCTCCATAAACGGACCCTCACGGATCAGCGGGATAATCCGTGGAGCGATACCCCCTCCGATAAAGATGCCGCCCGTCGCCATTACCTTCAGCGCAAGATTACCCGCCTCGGCACCGAGGATCGAGATAAAGAGGTCGAGGGTCTTCCTGCAAAGACCGCCGCGCTCTTTCGGATCGAGTGCATTATGAACGATGACCTGCGTCGCGTCTTCCGAACGAGACAGTTCCGCCGCGAGCCATGCCGGTTCCTTCCCAAACCCGGCGGCTTTCAGGAATTCATAGATGTCGGGAATTGCTCTCCCCGAGCAGACCCGCTCATAACTTACATGACCGTACTTTTTCACAAGGTACCGAAGCAGTTCGATTTCCCTGTCCCCGGCGGGAGCAAAATCCGTGTGACCCCCCTCCGACGCATGCGCCCGAAGCCCCGTTCCACCTGAGAGAAGGAAGGCTTCACCCAGGCCCGTTCCCGGCGCAATCACTCCTACTGTTCCACCCGGACGTTCTTTTCCTTCATTGATCATGCAGACATCGTTCTCAGACAGGAGCGGCACACCATAGGCAACGGCTTCCAGATCATTCAGCAGGGTCGTCGATTTCAAATGCAACGTCCGAACCAGGTTCTCAACCGTAATAACCCAGGGCAGATTTGTCGTCGTCGCCCGGGCACCAACGACTGGACCGGCAACACCGAAAACCGCATCGTCCGCAACGACATGAAAGGTCTCCATAAACTCGGAAACCATGTTTTCGAGACCATCGTAATCGGCACTGTAATACATCTTTTCGAACAGGGGTTGCCGCATCCCGCCCTTCCGGGAGTATACGGCAAGACTGGTCTTGGTTCCCCCTACATCTCCGGCAATCAGCATGCCCGGTACCCCTCCTGTCGCCTGCACCTGTTCCTCGATAAAAAAATCCCTGCGTTTCATATCCAGTGAAAGAGAGATTCCGAGAACATTTCCCTCAAAGACAAAAAAGAGAGTACATTACGTGGCGTCTTGATTGTACCGCTGAGACAAGGACCTGTCGTTCCGCTTCAATTCTTTTTGCAGGTAATTACATCGGTTTCAAAGATAGTTAATTGTACCAAATAGCCATGACAAATAAAAACTATTTTATTGAACTTATATATCGACTACTTAGCTTACATCTTTTCTTTACGGAAGGATATCAGGACTTGTTTTCTTTCTGGAATTTCAATTTTCTCAGTTCATGGATGAGTAATTCGAGAAAACTTTTATTGAGATAATCATGATAGACAAGAAGATTCTGTTCGAGACATTCTATCTTATCGTTTAATGTCTCCTTACCGTTCAGTTCCTTGTTGATGGCATCATAGAGCGTTCGTTCTATACGCACCATCTGTTCGTGGGCATCCTGTGCACGCTCGTCATCGGGAAACTTCCGGTAGACTTCCTTGAAATAATCATAGGCCGTCAGCGTATCGATTTCCTGAAAATCGAGACCCTTCTGATAATAATACTGTGCCGTTTTCTCGATCTTGCCGTCGGCGTCCTCCAGAAGCAGGTAACGCTTCGGGGCTTTGCTTTTCAGGAGTTCGTATTTCGTTTTCAGCCTGACATATTCCTGTTCGAGCTGTTCCGGCGTCAGTTCCTCCGCCTCTTCCTGCAGGCCCTGGCCGCCATGAAAACAACCGCTGAGGCTCACGAGGAGACAGAGAATAATTATGCAGCAGACGGCGCCGCCTTTTCTCGTGTATTCACGGATTGTCACGGATAGGTCAGTCCCGCCCGAAATCGTCTTCAAGACGTTCAATATCGTCCTCACCAAAATATTCGCCTGTCTGTACTTCGATGAATATAACGTTCTCCGGACCCCGGTTCAGGATGCGGTGCAGGGTCCCCCTCGGTATGTTGACCGAATCTGACTGCTCGAGCGCGCGCTCCTGCCCGCCGATCGTCACGATCGCATTGCCGGCGAGGAGATACCAGTGCTCGTCACGTTTGCCGTGACGCTGCAGACTCAGTCGTTTTCCCGGATATACCGTTATCCGTTTTACTTTGTGGTCGGGTGTATCTGCGAGAACTTCGTAATATCCCCAGGGACGATGTTCCTCCATATGCCCTCATCCGGTTGCCTGAAATATGTCACTATGCGGAACGGTTCTAACGGTACGCCTCGAACACTTCCCTGAATCCGCTCATGGAATTGATGATGGTACGGTCATCGACACAGTAGGCGATCCTGAAGTGCCCGGCTCTGCCGAAACCGCTGCCCGGAACGGTCAGGATGTTTTTCCCCTGAAGCGCCTTTACAAAGGCCACATCGTCGTCAATGGGGGCCTTTGGGAAGAGATAAAAGGCGCCCTGCGGCTTATTGAGTTCATATCCGATGGACTGCAGGCCGTCATAGAAGAGGTCCCGTTTCTTTCTGTAGACCCCCATATCGACCCGCTCGCCCTGTATGGCCTGAACAACCCGCTGCATGAGTGCCGGCGCATTGACGAAACCGAGTATCCGCGTTGAAAGGCCGAACCCCTCCATCAGCATCTTCAGGCCCGCAATGTCCGGGCTGACCGCCAGGTAGCCGATCCGTTCACCCGGTATGGATATATTTTTGGAATATGACGTGGCGATCATGCTGTTCCGGTATGCCGACAGCACACTGGGTACCTTTATCCCGTCATAGACGATATCACGGTAGGGTTCGTCCGAAACGAGGTATATCTCCCTCCCGAATTGCGCGCTCTTCTTTTCGAGAATCGCCGCCAGACCCCTGATTGACGCTTCGTCATAGACGGTGCCGGTGGGATTATTGGGCGAATTGATCATGACGATCTTGGTCTTTTCCGTGATGGCCGCTTCCATGGCCGGCAGGTCGAGGGAAAAATCCTCCGCCGTGTCGACGGGCCTCGAGACGCCGTCATGATTATCGACATAGAATCGATATTCGACAAAAAAGGGAGAAGGAAAGACAACTTCATCGCCGGGATCGAGCAACGTCTTGAAGGCTACATTCAGCGCCCCGCCCGCACCGCAGGCCATGACGATATGCTCCGCCGTGAGGGACACCCCATGTTCCCCGCCTACATGGCGGGCCACGGCCTTCCGCGTTTCGTAAAATCCCGCATTCGGCATGTAGGCATGGACGCCTACGGGACTCTGCGCGGCGACTTCCCTGAGTGTTGCCTTGAAACGTTCGGGGGTGTCGATGTGGATATTCGGATTGCCGAGACTGAAATCAAAGACCTTTTCCTCGCCGAACTGCGCCTTTAACTTCAGCCCGTCTTCAAACATCTTTCGTATCCATGAAGACTGGGTGATGAATCCTTCGATTTTTTTTGCGATTGCCATGGATCCTGTCCTTTTTTCGCAACCTTCACTCCGGAGCTGATTGCGTCCATTGTAATATCCCGCTTCATCAGGATTTCCGGCCCCTATCGGCGGAAAACCGGTGAGGTCATAATGGTGTCATTATGTAGCAAATAGGCCTTGAAAGGGCAATCTATTCTTTTCTTCTTGGAGGCCGTGCGCCGTATGGCTCCTGTTACAGGACGGGGACGGCATACCGCTGCACGACAGTTCCCGCATCTTCCCGCGAACAGCGTTCGAGGCTGACGGCATCGGGAAGGTACGCAAGAATATCCTGTGCGGTGATTCCGTCTTCCCCGATTTCTTCGGCGGCCAGATCTCCGCTCAGTCCATGCATGAACACACCCTTGGCAACGGCATCGTCCACGGAGAGTCCCAGGCCGTGCATCGCCGCGATGGTCCCTGCCAGAACATCGCCGGAACCTGCCGTGGCCATTCCCGAATTTCCCGTCAGGTTGATCAGGACACGTCCGTCGGGATATCCGACGAGTGAATGGGCGCCCTTTAACACGATAATGGCCTTCAGGCGGCGTGAGGTCTGCTGCAGTATCTCGATCTTATCGGCGTCGATCTCTTTGACAGGCAGTCCCGTGAGTCGTGACATTTCTCCGAGATGAGGCGTAAGGATGGTGGGAAATTCCCGTGACTCGATCAACTCCGGTTCTTCACAGAGCGCCGTAATCCCGTCACCGTCGATGAGGAGCGGTTTCCGGATGCGTTCCGTCAACTCCCGTGCCAGCTGCTGCGTTTCCCCGTGCAGCGAAAGGCCCGGACCGAGGACCACGAAATCCATCCCTTCGGAGAGTGTGACGAGCGATTCCCCGTTCGCACGGGCAATGCTTCCTTCAGGGGTTTCATCCTGGGGGATAAAGACAATCTCACTGCCCCCGGCGGCAATGACGGGGGTTATGGACCGTGGTACGGCAAGACGGGCATAGCCGCCGCCCGCTTTCATAAATGAAAGGGCCGCAAAATAGGGTGCCCCATAGTAACCCGCCGCTCCTGCGATGAAGAGCGCCTCGCCGAAATCTCCCTTGTGACCGGCCCTGTCACGCGCCGGGAGATCCGGCGGTTCATTGACGGCAACCGTGATGGAATCCCTTTCATAGTGCTCGGGGGGAAAGGATATGTGCGTCGTCGACAACCGGCCGCACTGTTCGAATCCCGGGAAGAGGAGATTCCCCCTCTTCGGCAGCCCGAAGGTCACCGTATAGTCCGCCTTTACGGCGACACCCATGATCAGTCCCGTATCGCCGTTCACGCCGGAGGGTATATCGACACTGACGACGGTCCTGCCGCTCTCATTGATCAGGTCGATCAGTTCGGCGTGAATTCCTTCAACCGGCCGTGCCAGCCCCGTGCCGAAGATGGCATCGACAATCACGTCAGAATGGCGAAGGGTCATTTTGAGCGAATCGACCTGTCCCACTTCTGCGATTTCCACGGACATGCGGGAGAGAATATCGAAATTGGTCTTCGCGGATCCCTTGTATTTTGTTGAGTCGCCGGCAACCAGGACTTTCACGATACCGCCGTTTGAATGGAGCTTGCGGGCGATGACGAAACCGTCGCCCCCGTTGTTGCCGATACCGCATATCACCACGAATTTCCGGCGTCGTACACCGCCGCACTCTCTCAATATGGTAAAATAGGTTGAGAGACCGGCGTTCTCCATGAGGAGGAGATCGGGAATCCCGTAGCGCTCAATGGCCGTTCTGTCCAGTTCCCTCATCTCGGCAACGCTGCTTACCTTCATTTCATTCACCTCGTTTTGTGGTCGTTAGGGAGAATATATCATTAACCGCTCGATAAAACTGCCTTTTGTATTATAAGCCATCTCCGGCCGGAAAATGCAAGCGGTAAACGTGCGGTTCCGGTAAAAACTCCGCCGAGCCGTTGCGTTGCCTGCGGCCGAAAGGTGAAGCGTCCCGGCAAGAAATTGTTTGATTATATTGTACCCCTTGACCCCGCCTGAAAGGCGGGGCGTGCGGGAGCACTCCCGGTCAAACGCTGAATCGAATACTTAATATGTCGCCGTCATGGACGATATAGTCTTTTCCTTCAAGACGGAACTTTCCGTTATCACGTACACTTTTCTCGGTTCTGCATTGCATCAGGTCGTCATAGGTGAAGCATTCGGCACGAATAAAGCCGCGGGCAAGATCGGAATGGATTGCCCCCGCCGCCTCAAGGGCCGTATCACCTCTCACTATGGTCCAGGCGCGTACTTCGTCTTCTCCCACGGTAAAAAAACTGATATAGCCGACCAGTTCATAGGCACAGGTCGTAAGGCGATCACGCATCGATTCCTCGATGCCCATATCCTCCATAAAGAGCTGTGCCTCTTCTTCGCTGTCAAACCGGGAAAGTTCCATCTCGAAAAGACCCGCACATTCTATTACCCTGTAGCGTTCGCTCATTGCCGATATGAGCCGCCCCTGCTGACCGAACCGTGATTCTTCGGAGTTGAGAATGACCATGAGCGGCTTTCCCGTCAAATATTGAAAGCCCCGGATTATTTTCCGCTCTTCTCTTGTCAGCGCCATATCCCTCACCGCGCCGTTTTCGTTCAGTTGCCCGCAAATCTTTTTCAGCACGCGCTCTTCGGCATCCAGTTCGCTCGACCCCTGCCCCCGCTTCCTGAACCATTCAATCCGCTCCAACCGCTTCTCGGTGATCACAAGATCCGAAAGCAGGAGTTCCGTGTCGATATCATCGATATCCCTGAGCGGTTCCGGTTCTTCCCCGATGAGATTGTCGAAGTTCCTCACCACATGCACCAGTGCATCCATATTCTTCAATATACCCATGGTGCTTTCCGAAAAGACACCGTTCTTGGCGGCCCCTTCAGCGAGACCGGCAAAATCGACGAGTTCAACCGTTGCATAGGTGGTCTTTTTGGGGTGATACATATCGGTGAGGTGCTTTATCCGCTCATCCATCACGGAAACCACGGCAAGGTGTGGCTCCGCCTTTCCGCTGCTGTATGACCCGGCATCAAGGTTTGAACGGGTCAGTGCGTTGAAGATGGTGGTCTTTCCCGAACCGGGCGCACCGATTAATCCTATTTTCATATTGCTACCTCTCCTGTCATCAAAATTACGTCCCCTGATGTTACCCCGTGACGACAACCCAGATAACGGCATAGACGAGCGCCGGGATGAGATTCCCGACCCGTATCCTGGTTATCCCGAGCAGATTCGTTCCAATCGCCATGATGAGAAAACCGCCTGTCGAAATAATGGCATTCAACACCAGGGGGTCCTGCAGAAACGCCAGTTCCGACGAGAGAAGCGTAATACCGCCCTGAACCAGGAAGACCGACAGGGCGGAAAAGGCAACCCCGAGGCCGAGTGTCGAAGAAAGCGCTATCGAGGCGAACCCGTCCAGCACCGATTTTACGTAGAGCGTGCTGGGGTCACCTGCGGAGCCGTCCTGTATCGAACCGACAATCATCATCGCACCGGTCAGATAAAGCACCGAGGCGGTGACAAATCCCTCGACGAAGGTGGAGGAACGGGACCGGACCTTTTTTTTGACCCAGGCTCCACAGCTTTCGACACCCTTTTCGATCTTGAGCAATTCTCCCGTGATACCGCCCAGTATGAGACAGCCCACACTCATTATGGCATCGCTGCCGGAGAGGGCCATCTTCAGGCCGATCACGATCACCGACAGGCCCAGTGCCTGCATGATGATGGTCTTTATTCTTTCGGGGAGTTTCTTTCCCGCCGTGATGCCGATACAGCACCCGGCGAGGATCGCCCCCGCATTTGCTATCGTTCCTGTCAACGGAATCACCTTTCCCGGACGTATTTCATCTACGCCGGTCCTCTTTCTTGATCAGGCACGCCCGATCATCGTCTCTTTTTTAATCCCCGCCGCACTTCTCGGGGGACGGGCATTTTTATGAGAAGATACCCGTAATTGTCAATGATTTATTGAATAAGATTCCCAAATATGTTAGCGTCACCCCGAAAATGATTCAGGTTCAGCCGCGGATGTTCGCGGTATCCCCCGGAACAACGTTTTCTTATGCACGAATGATTAATTCGTACCATGTAATTTCTGATCTAAGGAGAGGACTATGAAAAAAACAATTGCCCTTCTTATTGCTCTTGCACTGGTATTCTCTTTTGCCGGAAACGCTATCGCCTTCGAAACCGGAGGAAGCCTTATCATGAAAGACACGCTTTTCGGTGCCGTCACCGGTGCCGTCATCGGCGCCGCCATCATGGCATTTACCTCGGAACCCGATGAAAACCTCGAATACATCGCCTATGGCGCGGCATGCGGCTCGATCGGGGGTATGTTCTTCGGCCTTTATGAGGCAACGGCCCTCGTCGAACTGGAAGACGGCGAGATGAAGATCGCCATGCCCACCATCGGTACATCCAACCTCGGCACGAAATCCACGCTTAATCCATCCGTCGATCTCGTCAAAGTCACCTTCTGAGAAAACCTTTTTCAATATATATATGAACAATAAAAGGGGTTAGCTTGCATGCTAACCCCTTTTAACATTCTGGCGGGGCCGATGGGACTCGAACCCACGGCCTCCGGCGTGACAGGCCGGCGTTATAACCATCTTAACTACGACCCCGCTATATTTTCGCTGGTAGGCGGAACAGGACTTGAACCTGCGACATCCACGGTGTAAACGTGGCGCTCTCCCAGCTGAGCTATCCGCCTCTATGTAAAGACCCGTATCGTTTGAATTAGGGGCTGAAATGTAGAGAAAAACGGCTCTAATGTCAAGAACTATTTAGGCGTTTCGACCTAAATATTCATCGGGACTTCTCTCCCCGTATCAATATAGTTCGTTGGTTCAAAGGGAGTGCTTTCCTCTTCCTTCGACTCTTCCCTGACGAGTGCCTTTTCCAGCACTTCATCCACGTGCTCCACGAAGACAATATCGAGTTCTCTCAGCACGTTTGCCGGTATATCGTCCTCAAGATCCTTCTCGTTTTCCTTCGGGATAATGACGGTCTTCAAATGCCCTCTGTGCGCGGCGAGCAACTTTTCCTTCAACCCGCCAATGGGCAGCACTCTTCCGCGCAGCGTTATTTCACCGGTCATCGCCAAGTCACTTTTCACCTTCTGTTTGAGGAACGCCGATGCAATCGACGTCGCCATTGCAATACCGGCCGAAGGACCGTCCTTGGGAATCGCACCTTCGGGAACATGGATGTGTACATCACATTCCTTATAGAAATTCTTGTTGAGTCCAAGGATTTCCGCACGCGACCGTACATAGGTGAAGGCGGCCTGTGCCGATTCCTGCATCACATCGCCCAGTTTCCCGGTCAGGGTAAGCTTTCCCGTACCCGGCACGACCGTTGACTCGATGTTCAGCAACTCGCCGCCCACCTCAGTCCAGGCAAGCCCGATCGTGAGTCCGATGCGCGCTTCCGTTTCCGCTTCACCGTGACGGTATTTCTTTACGCCCAGATATTTTTCGACGGCCTTCACCGAGACCTTGATACTTTTCTTCTGCCCGTGCGTAACGATGTCGCGGGCGACTTTTCGACAGACCGATGCGATCTCGCGCTGCAGGTTTCTGACACCGGCCTCACGCGTGTAATGCCGTGCAATCGTCAAGAGGGCTCCATCGGTAAAGGTGATGCTCCTGTCCGTCAAACCATTGGCTTCCAGTTCTTTGGGTACCAGATACTTCTTCGCAATGCTGAGTTTTTCCGGTTCCGTATATCCGGCGAGGCGAATCACCTCCATCCGGTCCTGGAGTGCCGGCGGTATGGTTTGCAGCACATTTGCCGTGGTGATGAACATCACTTCCGACACGTCGTAGTCGACTTCGAGATAATTGTCATTGAAGGCGAAATTCTGCTCCGGATCGAGGACTTCCAGAAGCGCCGATGCCGGATCACCTCTGAAATCGGAACTCAGTTTATCGATTTCGTCGAGGCAGAACACCGGGTTGTTTGACCCGGCCTTTTTCAGCAGCTGAATGATTTTGCCCGGCAGGGCACCGATATAGGTCCTCCGGTGACCCCGTATTTCCGCTTCATCCCGCAGACCGCCAAGAGAAAGCCTCACGAAATTCCGGTTCGTGGATCGTGCGATTGATTTCGCCACGGAGGTTTTCCCCACCCCGGGAGGCCCGACAAGACAGAGGATGGACCCCTTCTTTTTCTCGACCAGGTGCTGAACCGCCAGATATTCGAGGATTCGTTCCTTGACCTTCTTGAGGCCGTAATGATCTTCTTCGAGGATCACCTCCGATTCGGCAAGACTGTATTTATTCTGCGTCTTTTTGCTCCAGGGAAGCGAGATGAGCCAATCGATATAGTTTCGGACCACCGTCGCCTCGGCCGACATGGGCGCCATCATTTTCAGTTTCTTGATCTCGTGCTCGACCTTTTCATGGGCTTCCTTCGACATCTTCTTGTCTTTGAGTTTCTTCTCGAGTTCCTTGATCTCGGCCCGGAAGGAATCGTCTTCGCCCATCTCTTTCTGAATGGCACGCATCTGCTCGTTCAGATAATAATCCTTCTGGGTCTTTTCCATCTGCTTTTTGACCCGCTTCTTGATGCGTCCCTCTACTTCGAGGATCTCCACTTCCGACATCATCAGGCCGTATATTTTTTCGAGACGCTCGAGCACGTTCATGGTTTCAAGGATCTTCTGCTTTTCCGAAAGTTTCACCTGCAGGTGAGACGCCGCAATATCGGCAAGCTGGGATGGATCGGTAGTCGACGAGAGATTCCCGATAATTTCAGCGGGCACTTTTTTGCTGAGCTTTGAATATTTCTCGAAGACATCGACGATGTTTCGCATCAGGGCTTCCATCTTGACCTTTTCGCGATCGTCAGCCTCATCCTCAAGTTCTTCCACGTTCACGAGGAAAAAGTTCTCATTTGTCATGAAGTGCTGAATTACGCCGCGCTTCCGGCCCTCGACGAGCGCCTTGACCGTCCCGTCGGGAAGGCGAAGCAACTGAATGATCGTCCCCACCGTTCCCACATGGTAGATATCGTCTTCATCAGGATTATCGTTCTCGGCGCTTTTCTGCGCGGCAAGGAAAATGTTCTTTTCGTACTTCATCGCCGACTCGAGTGCATTGATCGACTTTTCCCTTCCCACAAAGAGCGGAACGATCATGTGCGGAAACACCACCACATCCCTCAAGGGAAGGAGTGGAACGATCAGTTCCTCGCTGTTCAGATCCTTGGTTTTGTTGAAATTAAACATATATTTCTACCCTATTTCTTTCCGTTCTTTTTCTTCAGACGCCGTATCCGCCGTTTCAAAAAGCAATATCGGCTTTTCTTTGCTTGTCACCACATCTTCATTGATATGGCACTCGCGCACATCGTTCCGCGACGGTATATCATACATGATGTCCAGCATGATATTTTCCATTATCGCCTGCAGTCCCCGGGCGCCCGATTTCCTGTGCTCCGACAGACGGGCCACTGCCCTCAATGCCCCGTCGGTAAAGCTGAGTTTCACATTCTCGAGTTCAAACATCTTTTTATACTGCCGCACCACCGAATTCTTCGGTTCCACCAGTATTTTCACCAGGTCATCCTCGACCAGGTCATAGAGCGTCGCAATTACCGGCAGACGCCCGACAAATTCCGGGATGAGTCCGTATTTGAGGAGGTCTTCGGGCTGGACCTCGGCGAGGGTTTCCCCGATATTCTTTTCCTGCTTGCTCTTTATGTCGGCCCCGAATCCCATGGCGCTGACACCCACCCGTTTTTCGATGATATCCTCGAGTCCGTTGAACGCGCCGCCGCATATGAAGAGTATATTGGTCGTATCAATCTGGATGAACTCCTGCTGCGGGTGTTTTCTCCCGCCTTTCGGCGGCACATTCGCCAGCGTTCCCTCGATTATCTTGAGAAGCGCCTGCTGAACACCTTCGCCGGAAACATCCCGGGTAATCGAAGGGTTTCCCGACTTCCTTGATATCTTGTCAATTTCGTCAATATAGACAATTCCATGCTGTGCACGCTGTACGTCATAATCGGCATTCTGCAGCAGACTCAGAATAATATTCTCTACGTCCTCACCCACATACCCCGCCTCGGTAAGCGTGGTGGCATCGGCAATGGTAAAGGGTACGTCCAGCATCCGTGCCAGTGTTCGTGCAAGCAGGGTCTTGCCCGATCCGGTGGGACCGATCAGCAGAATGTTGCTCTTCTGAAGCTCCACTCCCTTGCTGTCGAAATCCGCGAAGAGACGTTTGAAGTGATTGTAGACGGCAACCGAGAGCACCTTCTTGGTTCGGTCCTGACCGACGACATACTGATCGAGAAATTTCTTCACATCCTTCGGTTCCGGGATCGACTGATGAGTGTCCCGTATGTCCTGGACGCCCCCCTCTTCTTCAACAATGCACCTGCACAGCTCGATACATTCATCACAAATATATGCAGAGGGACCGGCAACGAGTTTTCTGACTTCATTCTGAGTCTTTCCGCAAAAGGAACAGAAAAGTAATCCCTGTTCCCTGGTATAACCATCACGTCTTTTACTCATGGCAAAGCCCCTTTCTATAAATTGAGTAATTCCCTCTTAATTATGACTTCATCGACGATGCCGTATTCCTTCGCCTCCTGGCTGGTCATATAATAATCACGATCGGCATCCTTTTCCACCTTCTCGACGGACTGTTTTGTGTGATTCGCCAGGATTTCATTCAATGCACTCTTCAACCGCAATATTTCTTTCGCCTGGATCGCAATATCCGTTGCCTGCCCCTGTGAACCTCCCAGGGGCTGATGGATGATAATACGTGAATTCGGCAACGCATAGCGTTTCCCCTGTTCGCCGGCGGCAAGGAGTATGGCACCCATGCTGGCGGCCTGCCCCATGCAGACCGTACAAACCGCCGGTTTGATATACTGCATGGTATCATAAATTGCCAGGCCGGCACTCACCACGCCTCCGGGCGTGTTGAGGTAAAAAAAGATTTCCTTATCCGGATCCTCCGATTCCAGGAAGAGCATCTGGGCGATGACCAGGTTGGAAATTTCATCGTCTATCGAAGTACCGAGAAAGATTATCCTGTCTTTCAGCAGTCGCGAATAGATATCAAAGGAGCGCTCACCCCTTCCATCCTGTTCTATCACCATCGGAATCAATGCCATCAGTTTTTCTCCTCGGTATCCGGTTTTTTGTCGACTTCCGTAATTATGGCATGCTCTTCAATAAACTTGAATGTTTTTTCATCCATGAGTTCGTCTCTGAGGCGGTTTTGCATATCCTCGTTGTCATAGAGTTTCTTCATGGATTCGTAGTCACGTCCGTAACGTTCCCCCATGCTCTTAATTTTATCCTCGATATCGCTTTCGTCAACCGTGATCGATTCCTTTTCGGAAATTTTTCCGATGAGAACCGATGTCTTGACGATCCTGACGGCTTCATCCTTAAAGGTTTCGTGCAGGTTCATGCTGATTTCGGTCGCCTTTTCCTGGTTCATGCCATTGCCGACCATGCGACGCTGCGCGTCCACCATCATGTAATATATCTGTTGTTCCACCCAGGCATTGGGGATCTCAAATTCATTGCTTTCGAGCAGTTTGTCGATCAATCGCTTCCTCAGGTCACCCTCGACCCGCATCTTTTCTTCCTCTTCAAGGGATTTTGTCACATCGTCCTTCAGATCGTCGATTGTCTCGTACTTTTCGAAATTCTTTATAAAGTCTTCGTCAAGCGCCGGCAGTATCTTTTCCCGGATATCCTTGACGGTAACCGTAAAGGTACCTTCTTTCCCGGCAACATTCTTCGAATCGAAATCCTCGGGAAAGGTCACCGTGTCCTCTTTCGTCTCACCCTTTTTCATGTCGACGAGCTTGTCCTCGAAATTGGGGATCAACCGTCCCGACCCGACCTGCAGCATGTAGTCCTTTGATGTAAACTCATCGATCACCTCCCCGTCAACGGAGATTTCAAAATCGATAAGGGTAAAATCATCTTTCCTGATTCCCCGCTCCTCTTTCACTTCTTCCAGTTGCGCATACATTTCACGAATCTGCTGAATTCGCTTGTCCACATCGTCGCCGGTAACATCAAACCGTTCCTTTTCGGTTTCAATGCCCTTGTAACCCTGAGGATCGATCTCGGGCTGCGTTTCTACCGTGGCGGTAAAAGAAAAGTCCTTGTTTTCTTCGATCCCATCCTGCTCGATCTGCGGCTGATCCACGGCCAGAATGTTGTTCTTCTGAACCGCTTCTGAATAATGCCTGGTAATGAGCTTGGTAATCGTTTCGTTTTCCACCTGGTCCCTGTAGTGGGACACCAATATGTTGCGCGGAACCTTCCCGGGCCTGAATCCCCTGATTTTCGCCTTCCTGCCGACAAGTTTGTACTCTTCGTCAAGTTCCTGCTTCACATCATCCCAGGGCACTTCGATGGTCAGTTTCTTTTTAACGGGATTGATGTCTTCGATCTTCAACTCAGCTATTCTGTCGCTCACGCTCGAACTCCTTCATCAAAGTGGTGCGAGAGAGGGGATTTGAACCCCTATCCGCAGATGCGGGCTGGATCCTAAGTCCAGTGCGTCTTCCAGTTCCGCCACTCTCGCGAATATACGATTCTGTTTAAATATAGTAACTGCACCTATAATTGTCAACCGTGAATCACCTGTAATTAGGAAAAGATATGATCGGGTTAATGAATTGATAAGTTTGAACAAAATACGTATTGGCGGTTTTTCTTTTTATCAATGGTCGGGGCGAGAGGATTTGAACCTCCGACCCTCTGAACCCCATTCAGATACGCTACCAGACTGCGCCACGCCCCGACTCACTATATTCGGTGAGAACTACCACTCTCCATATCCTCTTGTCAAGACAGATATGATATTTAATTGCACGCGATATAAAAATACTGTTTTATTCTCTTGAACACTCTTTTACCAAGGCCGCTCGCCGCTCGTATTTCATCAATCCGAAGAAATCTCCCCTTCTTTTTCCGTAATTCGACAATCGCTTCCGCCGTCTTCTTTCCCACTCCCGGGATCAACATCAGTTCCCCGATGGTTGCACCGTTCAGATCGATGGGCTGATCAAGGGCCAGCGCCGTCGATGGCCGCATTCTCCTGCAGGATATCGCCGTTTCCCCTGGCCTGTCGTGGAACACCGCCAGCCGGTCTCCACCCGACAGGACCCTGCCGCGGCACTGGTTCGCAAAGACCGCACCGGTGGACAAATCCATCATATCGGAAAACTCTCCGACCGTTGTTCCGGACGGCACATAATATATCCCCCGCCTGTCCCTGTCGCCCGACAGTTCAAGAACCACGGAGCCATCGCTTTCACTGCCCATTACGGGCACATCGCACGCCCCCAACACAGGAAATGAATGGACGGCGGTTTTCACTGCAAATATGATAAACGCAACGACGAGAATGACTGCAATTCCGTCGATCTGCCCCCCCAGCATCAACAACTTCTTTCGCTCCCATCGCTGCATGGTCTATTAACGATCCTGTTCCAGTCCGAAGGCATCATGAAGGACCCGCACTGCAAGTTCGGTATATTTTTCTTCAATCACGCACGAGATTTTGATTTCGGAGGTACTGATCATCAGGATGTTGATGTTTTCTTTCGACAGGGCCACGAACATCCGCGAGGCAACTCCCGAATGACTTTTCATCCCCACCCCAACCACGGATATCTTGGAGATGTTCTCATCATATTCAATGCTGAAGGCTCCCACATCTTTTGCAACGACATCCAGGATCTCACGAACTTCCCGCATATCTTTTTTGTAAACGGTGAAGGTCAGGTCTGTATACCCCTCGATACTGGCGTTCTGAATGATCATATCAACGACGATACCGCGGTCCGACAGGGGGGTAAACAACCGGGAAGCCACGCCGGGTTTATCGGGTACACGAATGAGCGTTACCTTGGCCTGGTTTTTATCACTTGTCACTCCCGAGACGATCTCCTTCTCCATATCAACATCCTCCATAGTTACTAATGTTCCTTCATCGTCGTTAAAGGACGACTTGACATATAACGGTACCTCATATTTCTTTGCCAGTTCCACCGAACGCTGTTGAAGGACCTTCGCTCCGGCGCTCGCCAGCTCAAGCATTTCATCATAGGTTATTTTCTTAAGTTTGCGCGCCTTCTTGTAAATATTGGGGTCCGTTGTGTAGACACCATCCACGTCGGTGTAGATTTCGCAGCAATCGGCCTTTAAAGCCGCAGCAAGCGCCACGGCACTCGTATCGGACCCTCCCCTTCCCAGCGTCGTGATATTGTTGTCCTGATCGACACCCTGAAACCCCGCCACGACCACGATGAATCCGTTTCTCAATTCCCTCGATATCAGACTCGTGTCGATTTCGAGTATGCGCGCATTGGTATGGGCGGTGTCCGTCAATACCCTTACCTGATGGCCCAGGAGGGATCTTGCTTTAAACCCTAAATTATTCAGGACCAGTGCCAGCGTCGATATCGTTACCTGTTCACCCGATGAAATGAGCACGTCATATTCACGGGCATCGGGATTGTTGTCTGATGCTTCGAGGGCAAGGCTGATGAGGCGATCCGTTTCTCCCGCCATGGCGGACAATACGACAACGATGTCATGGCCCTTTTCCCTGTCACGGATTATTCGTCTCGCAACATTTTCGATTCTTGGAATATCCGCCACGGAAGTTCCGCCGTATTTTTGAACGATCAGTGCCACCTATGAAAAACCTCCCTCTTCTAATTTGTGCCGCAGTGTTTCCACCTTATCACTGCTCCCGGTAAACCTAATCTTTCTTTCGCTGTCATTCAGATGCTCTATGTAGACGAAGAGTGCATCGGCGGGGAGAACATCTTCAATCTTTTCCGCCCATTCGACCACCACCACGCCCTTGCCGTTCAGGTATTCCTCGTACCCGATATCACCCATCTCAGCCGAATCAGAAAGCCGGTAGACGTCCATGTGATACAGCGGAATTCTCCCCGGATACTCATTCACAAGCGTGAAGGTGGGGCTTGTTATATAGTATGTTTCGGGAACACCGACTCCCCGGGCGATTCCCTTTGTAAAACAGGTCTTCCCGGCGCCAAGGTCTCCCACCAGCGCAACCACATCACTCCCTTCGAGTGATAATCCCACGATTCGTCCAATCGCAATGGTCTCGTCGGGATGTTTTGATTCCACCGTTACATCATCACGTTTCATCTGATATGTCGTGGCTGTAATCTTCCCATTTTCTTTCAATTTTCATCCCCTCGTCACGACGGGTCAAACCTCCCCGGGACAAGGGAATTCAGCTTCCATATCAGAGGGCGCGCTATTTTTCAAGGACTACCACGGCAATCGCATGTTGACTGGTGTGTGAAATACTCACGTGGATGCGAGAGATCCCCCGGTCTTCGGTCATTTTGAGGATTTTCCCCTTTAATTTCAGCTCCGGTTTTCCCCCCGGGCGATTGACCACCTCGATCTCGTTCATGGGCACACCACCGAAGATACCGATTCCCATGCATTTCAGAAAGGCTTCCTTTACGGCAAACCGTGCCGCATAATGCTGAAACGAATTCATTTTCCCGTCGCAATACCCTATCTCGCCTTGGGAATAGACCCGCAACAGAAATCGCAGATCCCATTTTTCAATGATGCTGGTGATACGGGGGATTTCGACCATATCGATGCCGACGTCGTGTATCATCCTACCCCCTCATAATCGCATCGGTCAGCGCCGCGGCCTTCTTGATGACAGCCGCATCGTGGACCCGCACAATGTTTGCACCATTGATGACCGATGCCACCACCGCGGCAATCGTGCCGTCCCGTCTTTCCAGCGGTTCCCCGCCGGTTATCACCCCGATGAAGGCCTTCCGTGAAACGCCCACCAGGACCGGCCGTCCCAGCGTCTTGAATTCTCCGAGATATTTTATCAATCGGAGATTATCGTCAGGCGATTTACCGAAACCGATACCGGGATCGACCACAATGTTTTCCCGGTCGATGCCCGCCGCTTCCGCCGCTTCAATACGTGCTCTCAGAAAATCGATGATCTCTCCCCGCAATGAAACATATGAAAGATCACCCCGCTGCATCGTTTTCGGTGTTCCACGCATGTGCATCATGACAAGGGGCACCCCGTAACGGGCCACCGTGGAAGGCATCCGGTCGTCAGACTGCATCGCACTTATGTCATTGATGATCTCGGCACCCGACTCCACGGCGATTCGCGCGATCTCCGCTTTCGTGGTATCAATCGATATGGGGATGGTCAGGTGTTTCTTCAACGCTTCGATGAGTGGAATCACGCGCTCCCGTTCCTCTGCTGCAGAGACCGCATCAGAACCGGGCCGTGACGATTCACCGCCCACGTCGAGAATATCGGCACCCTCTTCTTCGAGGGCGATTCCCCGTTTCACCGCTGTCTCGATATCTTCATAGACCCCTCCATCTGAAAAGGAATCGGGGGTCCTGTTCAATATCCCCATGATGAGCGTTCTGTCGGCGATTTCAATCGTTCGTTCAGGGGTAGTGAGCCGGAACCGGGTTCGTGCCATATTCGTCAGAAGCTCATCCAGTTCCCCGGCCATCTCTTTAAGACCGAAGGGCTGAAAGGCGATCTTGCCGGCCAGGGCACGTATCTGCTTCTCCGTACCCAGAATAAGGGCATCGGTTTTTTCGACACTGCACCCCACGGAACCCCGCGATACGGCCACGTCTCCTCCGATGGAAAGCATCTCCTGCTTCAGTATGTTAGCTACTTTGCACTCTATTCCCTCAAGCAACACTTTAAGATATGACATCTTGGGACGCATTGCCTCGATACCATAGGGATCGACACCTATGCGCATGAGTTCTTCTTCTGCTTTTCCGTTGTCGGGAATATGGAGGCACCTCATTGGCTGGTCCTTTTCCGGCCGTACCGATACCCGGTGCAGGACGTTATATTCCCGGGCTCTGAATGGCAGTGCAGGGTTCCACGCGTCATTACTGACCGGTTTCGACGGTTTTGCGGCCCCTACTGATTCACATCCTCTACCAATTCCTGCTCATCGCTCTGCATCACCGGATTTACATCGACAGGTGTGTTCGCTATGATTGCGTCAAGCTCATCGGCATTCAACACCTCTTTCACGAGAAGTTCCTCCGCGAGCCTGTGCAGCGTTTCGATATTCACCGAAAGAAGGTTCTTGGCCTTTTGATAGTTATCCATTACAATCTTCGATACTTCTTCGTCAATCTTCTCGGCGGTTTCCTCGCTGTAATCCTTGTGGGTCGCTATTTCACGCCCCAGGAATATCTGTTCGTCCTTTTTCCCGTAAGCCAGAGGCCCCATTACGTCGCTCATCCCCCACTCGCAGACCATCTTTCTCGCCAGACTGGTGGCGCGTTCGATGTCGTTTCCCGCACCGGTGGTGAAATCCTTCAGGATCAATTCCTCTGCCGCCCGTCCGCCGAGCAGTATGGCGATACTGTTAATGAGGAAGTTGCGCGGATAGGTATGCTTTTCGTCCACCGGCAGCTGCTGAGTAAGGCCGAGCGCCCTGCCCCGCGGAATGATGGTGACTTTGTGGATCGGGTCGGTACCGGGAAGCAGTCGTGCCACCAGAGCGTGGCCCGCTTCATGATAGGCCGTGTTCCGCTTTTCCTCATCGGTGATGACCATGCTCTTTCTCTCGGTTCCCATCAGCACCTTGTCCTTGGCGAACTCGAAGTCGGACATGTCTATCTTGTTTTTATTCAACCGTGCGCCATTCAGCGCCGCTTCGTTCACGAGATTCTCTATATCGGCCCCGGAAAAACCGGGTGTGCCCCGTGCGATGACGGAGAGGTCCACATCGCCCGCGAGGGGGACTTTCCTGGCATGCACCTCGAAAATCTTCTCTCGTCCCTTGACATCGGGCAGAGGAACGACGACCTGCCTGTCGAACCGGCCCGGCCGCAGGAGTGCAGGGTCAAGGACATCGGGACGGTTTGTCGCCGACATGATGATGACGCCCTCGTTGGATTCGAAGCCGTCCATTTCAACCAGCATCTGGTTCAGCGTCTGTTCCCGCTCGTCATGGCCGCCGCCCAGTCCGGCACCCCGGTGTCTTCCCACCGCATCGAGCTCGTCGATAAATATTATGCAGGGCGCATTCTTCTTGCCCTGGTTGAAGAGATCCCGCACCCGGGACGCCCCCACGCCCACAAACATCTCCACGAAATCGGACCCGCTTATGCTCAGAAAAGGAACTTCCGCTTCCCCGGCAATGGCCCGCGCCAGCAATGTCTTTCCCGTCCCCGGCGAACCCACCAGGAGCACACCCTTCGGTATGCGCCCTCCCAGCCGGGTGAATCTCTTGGGGTCCTTCAGGAACTCGACGATCTCCTGAAGTTCTTCCTTTGCCTCATCGATACCCGCCACATCGTCGAAGGTCACCTTCTTCGATTTGTCGGTCATCAGCTTCGCCCTGCTCTTTCCGAAGGACATGGCCTTGCCGCCGCCCGACTGCATTTGCCGCATGAAGAATATCCACACCCCGATGAGGAGTATGATCGGAAGCCAGGAAATAAGGATAGTCATATACCAGGGATTCCCCTCGGCCGGTTTTGCGGCAATCCGCACCCCTTTCTCCTTCAGAAGGGGAACCAGATTCGAATCCTGGGGCACATAGGTCCTGAAGGTCGCTCCGTCAATGAATCGACCCTCCACACTGTCACCCTGTATGACAACCTCACTTATCTGTCCCTTGTCCACGTAACTGATGAAGTCACTGTAGACGATCTCCTCTCTCCTGCTCTGGGGCTGATTGAACATATGAAACAGGAAGATGAAGACAAGACTGATTACAATCCACAGGGCGATGTTTTTCTGCAATTGGTTCATTTACACTCCATATCTATGCAGCATGTACGTACTGTATTTATAGTATGTACCACATTACCGCATATTTCACTCTTTTTTACAACCGCCACGCGAGGTGACGGATTCCGAACATTTTATGATTATTACTGAAACGGTCTTCTACCAGATAATCTCAATTTTTACCACTTTTTCCGTCATATCGGTAATTTTGACCCGCTCACTCATGCATATTCCCGGTATCCAGAGGACGGAATCCCGATCGACCAGAAGTGGAATTTCAGACCGTTTTCCCCGGGGAACCTTTTTATCGATAAATACCGATTTGACCTTTTTCGTACCCCGCATTCCCAGGGGCTGAATTCTGTCGCCGGGTCGAACGGCACGAATCCGGAGGGGGAAAAGAACTCTGTCATAATCAATGAAAACGGTCTGCTCCAGGCCGTAGTCGACATCCTTCTGATGCACAAAATCGAGGGTTACCGCACCTCCCCTTTCACCAAGATCGACCCGGCCCGGAACGGGCACCTCGGCGGCAAAGATCGTCTCACCGTCAGTTCGTGTCCGGGTTTCTCCACGGGCAATGACAAGGGTACCGTACTCGCGATGGACCCTGATATTGAAGGGCATCGAGAGCATCCCTCCGGGATTCTCCCCCGTCATCAGATCGCACAGGGCCATCACATGCTCATACCGGATTCCCTTTGTATCGTCGGTCTTCTCTTCAAGAATTCTCTTGACGACCCGGCGCCTCAGCGCTTCATGCAGTGCACGCCATTCGGAAATATCAAGAGTCAGCCGCTCCCCGTCACGATCGATCCCACTGCCCGCAAGGAACCGGTCGACCTCCCGGGAGAGAAAATCATCTTCCACCCTGAGTATATCGGCAGTCCTGCCGATGGTGCCGACGGGATCGGCAGCGTAATGTGCCGCCAGTTCCGGGATCAAGCTGTTTCTCAGTCGGTTGCGCAGATAATATTCGGATCGATTCGAGCTGTCGATGATGAAATCGATGTGCTCTCCTTCAAGGAACGCCATGATCTCTTCACGGGACGTCTCGATCAGGGGCCGGATAAAAATACCGTCACGCACCGGCACTATCCCCCGCAATCCCTCGAGACCGCTTCCCCGAAGAAGATTTATGAGGACCGTCTCCGCCTGATCGTTGAGATTGTGGCCCAGGGCGATTTTGTCAAGTTTCTGCTCTTCGAGTTTTTCCCTGAAAAACCGGTACCGTTCTTCCCGGGCGATCTCCTCCCAGGAACCCTTCCGGTTCCTCCTGACGTCAGGAACAGACACCCGTTCCGAAACGAAGGGCACCCCCATCTCCCCGCAGAGCGTCCCCACGAATTCTTCATCCCTGACCGACTCCCTGTCGCGCATTCCATGGTTGAGGTGAAGCACGACCAGTTCTGCCCCAAAGTCGGCAGCAGACATGTCAAGCGCCTTCAAAAGGGCCACCGAGTCGGGTCCCCCCGACACGGCCACACCGATACGGTCGTTTCTCTGAATCATACCGTACGTTTCTATTGTCCGCCTGATCTTGTTTAACACGGGCCCGCCACCATTACGGAGATGCCCCGGCGGGTTTAAGCCATGCGCGCACCCGCCGTCGGTCTCTCAGTAAAAATATTCCTTTAATTCCTCTATTTCTTCACAGAAATAATCGGGACCAAGCTCGAGAAGCCTGTCCCGTTCCGTTAATCCGTTGAGAAGCGCACAGCTGACTGCGCCGGCATTTTTCGCGAGCATTATATCATTAATACCGTCACCGACCACAAGGGTTTCATCTTTTCCGGCACCGTACCGTTCCATGAATTCTTCGATCAATCGCCTGTCCGGTTTTGAATACTCTCGTGCTCCCATGCCGACAATTTCCTCGAAATGGCTTGACATTCCAAGACCGTTCACGAGTTTTTCCGCGAAACGATGACGTTTGTTCGTGATGATTATCTTGGGGGTGTTTACAAAGTGGTGTAATACGCCGGCAACACCCTGACAGAGCTTCGTATTATCAAGAAGATGCTCATCGTAGTACGAAAGGAACATGTCCAGCGCTTTTTCTTCACATTCCCGATGTTCATCCCCCAGCGACCGGGCAATCAATTGTCTTACACCATCTCCAACGAACCTCTTGATTTCGCCGCTGCTCAATGCGGAAAGCCCCAGTTCGCCCAATGTATGATTTACGGCATTCACGAGATCGTCAACGGAATCGACGAGCGTTCCGTCAAGATCGAAGGCCACAAGATTCACTTTCTGCACATCCGCACCTTTCCTTTTGTCCCGCAGTAATCAGTCTGATGACACCAATATAATAACTGATAGGTAAATTACAAGTAGTGAAGGATACTCTTTTGATTCATGTTGACAACAGCTTTTTTAGTGTGATAGGCACCGGATAACCGCTTGGATCCGGAATGGCGGACTGAGACGGAACGGCTTATGCACAACAGGAAAAGTATATACAGATCGCTCAAGGGCCTTTCCGATTCCAGGGGGGCCCTTTTTTTGTTACGGAGGCTCTGAGGTATCATGAATAAGGAATCTATCGCAATAATCGGTCTCGGCAAGGTTGGAACGGCCCTTGGCTATCTGCTTCATTCAGCCGGCTACCCCATCGTTGCCGTATCCGATCAATCGGCAACGGCCCTTGACGTCGGCAGGGAATACACCGGTGGAACAGGGTGCCTTGATCCGGTCGAAGCGGCGTCTCATGCCGATGTGGTATTTATCACCACCTCCGATGACGCCATCCGCTCCGTTTGCACGAAGCTTTCCGAATCCGATGCCGCCGTCAGGGGGAAAAAGGTCGTTCATGTAAGCGGCGCCGGGGGGCTCGATCTTCTCGACAGTGCCCGCAGGAACGGCGCCCGCGTGGCATCAATTCATCCGCTCCAATCCTTTGCCGATGTATCCGGTGCCATCAACAACATCCCCGGCAGCACCTTCGGCATCACGGCAGATGCCGAAATCGAGGCGTGGGCGCAAGAGGTGGTCCGTGATCTCGGCGGAAAACCGGTGCTCATCGCCGAAGAGGACAAACCGCTGTACCACGCCGCGGCATGCATTGTGTCGAACTATCTCGTGACACTCATGTATATCGGCGAACAGATCTATCAGCAACTCGGGATAGAACCCGAGGAAGCCCTCACCTCTTTCTGGCCGCTGGTCAAAGGAACGATACGAAACATTGAAAACAGGGGGGTCTGTCAATCACTGACGGGCCCCATTGCACGCGGTGATACCGGAACGATTCGCACCCACCTCTCGATACTGGAATCAAAAATGCCGGCCCTGCTCTCACTCTACAGGGAGCTCGGGGCCGTTACCGCCGATGTGGGACAGAAGGGGAATGCGCTCTCGATTGAAAAGACAAATGACATAAAGCTGTTGCTGAAAGGAGATAGGACCCATGAGTAAGCAAGGTAAAGTAAACAAGATAACCACGACCGTCGTCAGGAACATGAAAAAGAACGGTGAAAAGATCACCATGCTCACGGCCTACGATTATTCCACGGCACGGGTGGTGGATGACGCGGGCATCGATATGATTCTTGTGGGTGACTCGCTGGGAATGGTCATGCTGGGCTATGACAGCACCGTCCCCGTCACCATGGAGGACATGATCCACCACACCAAGGCGGTGACGAGAGGAACGAGCCGGGCGATGGTCATCGGAGACATGCCCTTTATGTCCTATCAGGCCGATGTCAATGACGCCGTCATCAATGCCGGACGCCTTCTGAAGGAAGCCGGGGCGCAGGGGATCAAGCTCGAGGGCGGGCGCGAAGTGGCGGAAGTGGTAAAACGTATCTCTGGGGCGGGCATCCCCGTCATGGGACATCTGGGCCTTACCCCCCAGTCGGTCCACCAGCTGGGCGGATACAAGGTTCAGGGAAAGAACCGTGACGTGGCACAAAAAATTCTCGAAGACGCCAAGATCCTGGAAGATTCGGGAGCCTTCTCACTGGTACTTGAATGCGTTCCCGCCGATCTGGCGAAGGAAATCACTTCATCGCTTGCCATACCGACGATCGGAATCGGTGCGGGCGTCCATTGTGACGGGCAGGTGCTGGTGGTCAATGACATGCTGGGAATGTTCGACAAGTTTATGCCGAAATTCGTCAAGAAATACACCGATCTCAGTACCGCCATGAAAGAGGCGATCGGAAGTTATATCGATGAAGTAAAGGAAGAAGTATTCCCCGGCACGGAACATTCCTTTTAGCGGCTCTGCAGGAAGATCCCTCTCTATACGGTTTTATTTATCCCCCCGGTTCGGCAACGCCCGGACCGGGTCTCCGCCGGGAAGTATGCCTGCCGACCGGCCCCGGCAACCGTACGTTCCCGTTGCATCGAAGAGAGGGCACCATAAAGACGTTTCGCGGAAACGAGCCTGCCTTCAGGCCTCCCAGACACTCTTCCAGACTTCCAGAAGGTGCTCGTAGGTCAGTTCGTCCGCTTCCGATGCGATAACACTGATCGGCTCTTCCAGAAAACAGACGCCGGAATCACGTTCCCCGCAATAGAACAGGACGAATTGGCCATAGTCATTATAATTCGATTTATAAAAACTCTCCTCAAGACGTATCGCTTCATCCTTTGCGATACTGAATATCTGGTAATTGATTCCGTCGTCGACACAACCGAATAATTGTTCACCCAGCTTTTCAATGCTTACTATATGCATTCGTGTCCTCCCCGGTCTTGCCTGTCCGTGATGTGTGTTCCCGGTCTTTTCGCAGCCACCGGAATTCGTTTATATGGGTCGCATTGTCAATCCCTCTGCACCAATGTATGTTTCTTTTCCCATGACCCGCAGCAGATCGACATCCTTTCCGCATGAAAGGGGTTCAAACCAGGACACCGTCATGTTTCCACGGTGTTTCGAGCTCCCCTGCACCGCAGCCCCTGTCGCGTTTTTCTAATAAACCATCCCGGAGCCCTAATGCAAGCAAATCTAACGGGCTTTTCGCGCGGCATCTTCCCGGCATTTTACCATGCCGGCGCGGCGGATTTTGTACTGCGCCTTGCCCTCGCCTGCAAGGCGGGGCTCGTGGGAGCACTCCCGGTCATGAATCAGCTTTAAAGGTTCCTCGGCCAGTTGGCGAGCAGGTGTTCTCCCATACTCCCCCTAACGGAGTTTCCTATTATATCGAGCATCCTGATTATGTGGTTCCGTGTCTCTGCCGGCTCGATTACGTCATGAATATAGTAACCCTGTGCCAGCGGATAGAGGTCCGTCTCCTTTATCATTTGCTGTTTCAACAGCTCCCGTTCTTCATCGGGCAGAGACCCGAAGGCGATGTCGGCGGCAACCTCCGGATCGACAAAACCGGACTCCCCCGTCGGCCACGCCACCATGAAATCGGGTCCCGTACCGGGTCCGCACATATTGGCGGCTGCCTGACCGTAGCTTTTCCGTATGACGATGGAGATCTTCGGCACCGTCACCTGGGACAGGGCGTTCATGGCATTGGTCACCCGGGCGCCCACCTTCTTCAACTCCGCCTCCTTCCCCACCAGAAACC
>Ga0272441_10003928_pt1 | contig 27631 bp, 23 predicted proteins | sample SSMProp6N_FD_193582 | JGI IMG/M metagenome (GOLD analysis project Ga0272441, IMG submission 193582) | Marine sediment archaeal communities from Little Sippewissett salt marsh, Falmouth, MA, United States - SSM-Prop-6N | ecosystem: Environmental > Aquatic > Marine > Wetlands > Sediment ... | reverse complement strand
GCAATAGCTTTATTTTTATTGATAATTGCCAGCATCAATTTTGTTAACCTGTCAATTGCCAAATCGAGTTTAAGAGCACGCGAGGTAGGTATCCGAAAAACAACCGGTTCAAGTAACCGCCAGCTTGTGGTACAGTTCCTTGGTGAATCAGCCATTATTACTTTCATCGCACTGGTAATAACCCTGGTGATAATAAAAATAATGCTGCCATTTTATAACGACTGGCTTGATCGAACTATAAGCTTTAACCTGTTCAGTGATGTAAGAATTTTTGCAGCTTTGCTTCTGGGATGGTTAGTTATCAGTATTCTAACCGGATTATACCCTGCCTTATTCCTGTCTTCTTACGAACCGGTCAGGGTACTTAAAGCAAACCCCGTATCGGAAAAAAGGGGAGTAGGCATCAGAAACGTGCTGGTGATAATACAGTTTGCGGCATCAATATTCCTTATTATAGGCACTCTCGTGATTACCAGGGAGATGAAATTGCTCCAGGATGGGGATCTTGGGTTTGATAAATCAAATGTACTAGTGGTACAGACACCTCCGTCATTTTCAGATAAGCAACAAATATTTAAGGGTGATTTAGAAAGGTATCCTGCAGTTCAACATATATCTTTTGCCTCAAGTTTGCCTGGCATGGGATTTTCAAACATTGGTTTCGGGGCAGAGGGAGTAGATAAGAGTTTTACGCTTAATGTATTAAGTGCGGATCCCGGTTATGATGATGTCCTGAACCTAAAGCTTTCAGAGGGGCGATTCTTCTCTCCTGATAGAATGATTGATTCAACCGCGGTCCTTCTAAATGAAACAGCAGTTAAGGTAATAGAGATCGATAAGCCCGTTGGTAAATATATTACTGATGGGGGACTTAATTACGAGATATTAGGAGTATTTAAGGATTATCATTATGAATCAAAGCACCGTGAGATGAGGCCTATGGGAATATTCTTCCAGGGAGGCCCCAGGGGGAGTACAGTCCGATATGCAGCTATCAGATTTCATCCTGGTACTGATAAAGAGTTACTCAATACGGTTAACAGTGTTTGGGATAAATATATGCCAGGTATTCCTTTAAAACATTCATTTCTTCAAGAGGATTACGATTCATTATATCAGAATGAGCAACAAACTAAACAGGTTTTTACACTTTTATCGTTCCTGGCAATATTGGTAGCCTGTATGGGATTATTTGGTCTGGCTTCATTCATTGCCCAGCAACGAAAAATAGAGGTTGCCATACGAAAGGTTATGGGAGCTTCGTTCCAGCAACTGGTTATCCTGCTAAGCCGCAAATATGTCAGATGGCTTTGTATAGCATTTATTATTGCCTGTCCGCTTGCATACTATGTTATGGTGCAATGGTTGAGTAATTTTGCGTACAAGGTTTCTATTGGTCCCTTCATATTCATAATAGCTGGCATCATCACCTTGATCCTTGCTTTGTTTACAGTGAGTGGCATTACCGGTCGTACAGCAAATTCCAATCCGGCCTTTGTGTTAAAGAATGAGTAAGAATATCTAAAACCATTCAAAAAGCTCGATCCAGAGGTCGCGCTCGAGAACGTAAAAGAGAAGTAAGGTAGCAATAACTCCATGCGTTAGTCCCAGTGCCAACAGGTTCTTCCACCTGAACCAGGCAAGCAGGAAAATTATCTCCATGAAAAAGGTAAAGACCATGAGAAAAAATGATGGGTAGTGGATAAAGCTGAAAAGTAGTGCGGTAACTATAATAGCCTGGTATTTTTTTAATTCTATCTTTTCGAGCTCTATAAGATTATCTGCAATAAGCACCAGCATAATATACTGCTGGAAGAGACCCCAGAGTGGATATAAAAACAGGACAGGGATCACACGCCAGTTGAGAATGGAGATTGAAGTATTTGCTTTACCAAGGATAATACTGGTGAGAATACAAAGGATTATAAAGGGTATTAGAAAAACCAGAGTCTGTGAGAAGCCCTCCCTCCTGAACCCCCATTTTACAAGCACAGTCCTGTCATGAACATACCTGTAGACTATATATCCTATCCAGAAAAAGCATATCCCGGAAACGTAGAAGGCAACCATGTTCAGCCAAGCCATCATGATGAATTTCAGGGTTGCCGTGATAATAATCCCTGCCAGTTCAAAAGTAATATATCCTGATGACCTGATATCGGAAACACCATTCCCTTCTAGAACGTCACTGTAGTACTTGGATATGCTCTGGAAAATATTCATAGTGGTATTCGGAGCTATGATAGAAATTTGTCCGGTGAAGTTATCCTTTTAAACGGTTAAACACCAACGTAATAAAGATCGAATCCTCCACTTCCACCGGGGCGATTGGAGGAAAAGATCATCATGTCATTATAATAATCCACCCCGTCATTTATTAAAATGGGGCGATATTCATCATAAGGAGAGTTTATATCCGGTCCAAAATTAACGGGTTCACTCCATACGTTTTCGCTGAAAATCGAATAGTAAAGATCGTATCCCCCTTCTCCACCAGGTCTGTCTGAGGCAAAAACCATCACTCTGCCATAGATGAATGGACATTTGTCATTATAATCGCTTGACAGGGTTTCATTCAGTATAATTTCCCTGTCATCGATATCTGACAATTCTTCTACAAGATATTCAATATCTCTTAACAGATTTGTTGAATAGATATTGAACACATCATTATCCCTGTTAGAGCAAAAAAAGATCTTGTTATAATACATATTAAAGGCCGGGTAAAGGTCATCAAACGGTGAATTCAGGAATTCTATCTTCCTGCTCTCCGCAAAGCCGGTAGTACTTGTATTATATGTAAAACCAATCTGGAAATCACCTTCTTCGTCAGATGAGTACATAAACAGGAAATCATAATCATTGAAATAGGAAGCCTTGTTAAGAATAAAATAAGGACCCAGCTCATCACCATCACTATTTATTGAATCCAGGGCTTCTTCAAGAACTTTATACTCCTCGTGGTAACCGGTCCAGTTGCTGAAGTCATTTATTACAGTGATCTCCCCCGTGTTTTTATCCAGGCTGATAGTCATGGGTTCATAAATAACGTCAAAGTTATCTCCTTCACTATTGCGGTTTGTAGAAAAGCAGAGGGGCACATATGACCCTACAGGGTCAGCGCTTGTATTATAGTCGTCAAACTCACTATTGAACTCTACGAGGTTGATTGGAGTTTCCGGCAGTGATCCTTCAGGATATTCCTCACATTCCGGAAGACATGAATACATCAAAAATGGAATTGCAAGCATTAAAAATATCGACCTTTTCATAATATTTATTTAATCGTGTTTATTGCAGTGTTTACTGCAAAATAAGGGCCAAAATATGAGGAAGAAAAATTATAAGACCAATAATTGCAGCCATAATAGCAGATATTAATACTGCGGCTGCCAGTATATCCTTTATGTTTTTTATCCGCTGATCCTCACCGGGTGATACTATATCGCACAGATGCTCAACCGCTGAATTCAGTCCTTCGGCTATAAGCACTATTCCTATGGTTAGGGTAATAATAAGCCATTCAGCAGTGTTAATATTCAGTAATATTCCTGCCGCAATAACAATAACAGTAGCAGCAAAATGGATTCTGAAATTATGTTCTCTCTTTATGAGCAGTGCAAGGCCTCTGAAAGCATACCTGAAGCTTCCAAACCTTTCCTTTGGGCTGAATGGTTTTCCTTTTTTATCCATTAATCCAATTTAGTAAGGTCAAGCTGCCTGAACTCAACTTCTGATCCTTCGGCCTGCAGGGCTATCTGGCCTTCAGTTGCCGTACAGTCATAACCGTGGTTCACAAGGTCATTATTAACCCACACCTTTATTTCATCTCCCTTACATTCAATAACCATGGTATTCCATTCGCCCGGATCAAATTCAGAGTCATCTGTAAGGTTAACTATACGTCTCCTTTTTCCTTCGGATGATCCCCATTCTTCTTCCGGCCCTCGACGCTCAATCATATTATCAACCTTTATATCTTCCTTGATACACCAGAAGTCACCGGCATGCTCATGCTGAAGCTGTACTTCGAGCGACTGCGGGAACATCCCGTAAAGAGCCCGGGGTGTGGAAGCATGCACAAGAATACCGCAATTACCAGGTTCTCCGGCAAACCGGTATTCTGCTACCAGCCTGTAATTGGAAAATACTTCATCTGTAATAAGATGGCCACCCGGTGTTCCGAGGCTGACAAGCATACCGTCACGTATAATAAACGGATTGATGGTGTCAGGATTATTATCCATTGCCGGGATATCGACATGCCATCCGTCAAGATTTTCTCCGTTAATCAGGCTTATTGTTTCTTCACTGTTGCAGGCTGCAACTATGACGATCATTAAAAAAAGAAGTTCTGTAATCTTTTTCATTGATTCTGGTTTTTGTTGTCATGATTATGATAAACCAGCATAATCTACAAATTAATAATCAATTAACGTTTCTTAGAATTATTTGGTAAATTTAGTTATTAAAATATAAAAGAAACAGGATGAAAGTTATATTATCTGTTCTGCTGGCAGTAATATTGTCCGCAGGTGTTGAGGCACAGGACAACAGGCTACGGGAGTACGGTATCACACCGGGTGTATTAACACCCGGTAAGTTTAATGCGATTACGGACGTTAGCGGTGTACAGGTCGGACACACCACAATCGTTGAGGGAGAAAATATTAGAACGGGAGTAACTGCAATATTACCTCATGATGGAAATATCTATGCTCTCAAAGTTCCTGGCGCAATATATATTGGTAATGGCTATGGGAAACTTACCGGTATAAGCCAGGTAAAAGAACTGGGGAATATTGAGACACCGGTGATTCTTACCAACACCATGAGTGTTCCGGTTGCTTTCGACGCGCTTATAACGTATACGATTAATGAACCCGGTAATGAAAATGTAAGATCGGTGAACTGTATCGTAGGTGAAACAAATGATGGATATCTTAATGATATACGAGGCAGACATGTAAAAGAATCCCATATACTGGAAGCCATAAGGAATGCTGTTGGAGGAACGGTAGAAGAAGGCAACGTAGGCGCAGGGACGGGAACAGTATGTTTTGGCTTCAAGGGAGGTATTGGCAGCTCATCAAGAGTATTACCTGAATCACTGGGCGGATATACGGTTGGTGTTCTGGTTCAGACCAATTTCGGAGGAGTCCTCCAGATTGATGGCATACCTGTAGGCGAAGAGCTAAACAGGTTCTCATACAGTCGTAACGTTAACAGGGGGGCTGACGGTTCGTGCATGATTGTAGTTGCAACAGATGCACCTGTTGATGCACGTAATCTTGAAAGGATGGCTAAAAGAGCGATAATGGGCCTGGCACGGACAGGTGGCATAGGCTCAAACGGCAGTGGTGATTATGTAATAGCTTTCTCAGTGGCCGGGGAAAACCTCATTGACAGTTCAGATCGATCGCCTGTAATAAAGGGTGAATTCCTGAGGAATAGCTCAGTTTCTTCACTTTTTCTGGCAACCATCGAAGCTACTGAAGAGGCAATTTATAATTCACTCTTTGCTGCACAGACCATGACCGGGTTTGATGGTCACACAGTTGATAAGATCCCAATTGGGGAGGTTCTAAAAATAATGAGAAAGTTTAACAAGATAGATTGATATGCGTAAGATTATCGGAATAGTAGGTGGTATGGGCACTTATGCCGGTATCGACCTGCTCAGGAAGATTGCTGATAATACAGGTGCACTTATGGACCAGGAACATTTGCCGGTCGCTATGCTTTCGCTGCCTGAAAAAATAGCTGACCGTAGTGAATATTTTTTCGGGGAAGTGGAAGAAAATCCCGGGAACACCATAGCAGAAATAGTTATGGATTTAAACAAGCTGGGAGCATGTATATTTGGAATTCCATGCAATACTGCCCATGTGCCGGAAATACTTCAGCCCGTGCTTGATGTTATCAAAGATGGATGTACACTTGTCAATATGATACGTGAAGTGGCCGGGTACATCTCGGGAGGATACCCGGATGTGAAGAATGTTGGCATTATCGGCACAAACGGGGTTTTCAAAAGCAGGGTATACGATCATTACTTTACTGACACAGGACTCAATACCCTTTATCCTGATGAGGATGTACAACATAATATGGTTCACCCGGCTATTTATGACAGGGAGTATGGCATAAAAGCGAAGTCAGGACCGGCAAGTGAAAGAGCCAGGGTTGATTTGCTCACTGTTGTACGGATGCTCATAGGTGAAGGAGCACAGGCAATAGTCCTTGGATGTACGGAGATACCACTGGCCATCAAGGAGAAAGCTATTGAATATGTTCCAATTATTGATGCCAATAATGTACTGGCAAAGGCGATAGTCAGAGAGGCTAAGGCTGAGGCTAAGGCTAAGGGATAGAGATAAGTTATGAGAGATGAGTTATGAGTAATGGGTTATGAATGTCGAATAATGAATATCGAATGCAGTATGGCGAAGAAATCACTTCGAAATTCGTTACTCGAAATTCATCCTTCGAACTTTCCATCTTTGCTCCCTGCTCCCTGCCCCCTGCTCCCTGCAATCAATACCTCCAGCTGGTAAGATCAGCCCCCGGGGGAGCAGCTGACTCAATCCGTTTTAGTATTTTAGGTACATACATCTCGTTATATCTGAGCCGTGAAAGGTGGTTGGGTCGTGTTTGATCACCATTCCAGCAGTGCTCTGCCCTGTCGCCATAATCAACCTCTCCATTATAATATGGATCGGTGGTGTTTTCCAGGAATTCTTCCATAAGGTACACTGCATTATTCAGGTAATAGTTATCCATATCCCCACAGTAGATATGTATCTTCCCTTCCAGCTTTAGTCCCAGAGTCTCCCAGTCGCGCTCGAGAATATACCTGAGATCATAATTTTCTTTCCAATAGTCAGCGACTTCAGGATTTATCTCGCCTGTCATCTTATCAAATATCCTGTCGGGGTAACCATCAGGTCCCATGGGCGAGAACACAGCTTCCCATATATCCCACTGACCACCTGATCGTGTTTTATTTCCCAGAACCAGCTCATGGTGGTTTTCACCCATGACTGAAGTGCTGATCTGACCCAGCCAGTTGCGTCTTCCGGGTCTTATGAGTTTGGTAATGGGGCCTTCATAATAATATGCATTCTTATCCTTGTAGATGTTTATCAGCTCATATGCCCTGAAGTCGATAGGATCAGGGCATGCAGCAAAGCACCCGTTATATTCATCCGGGTAGAATACCTGTACCGCCAGTGCTTCCCAACCACCCGTTGAGCCACCGTAGAGAAAACGGGCCCAGCCTTCACCTATTCCCCTGAACTTTTCCTCAATATATGGTATAAGTTCATAGGTGATGGCATCGCCATAAGGACCAATACTTGCCGAGTTAACAGCATATGAATCATCGTAATAAGGATTTGAATGTTGTATCTCGACTATAAGCATACGCGGGAAATCATCTGAAATCCATGTCTTATAAAAATCATATGCTGCCTGTTGCTGTATTCTGTTGTACCCTTCAACATCAAAGCGGGTACTGTAATCAGGTTCAATATCTTCATCAGGCGGTACCGTCCTGAACCCTCCAAAATCATGAGGATAGTGACCATGAAAAATACATATTGGATATCTTGCTTCAGGATGATCATCAAAACCCTCGGGAAGCAGAATATGTGCCCCCAGGTATGTGGGCCTTCCCCAGAATTCTGTTAGCAATTCACTCTGCATCTTAATGTGCTTTATATACCTTGTGTTTTCAGGTGGTTCTATAGGGGGATTGACTTCTGTAAGTTTGATATCAATGATTGTATTATCAGATGGATCGATATTTATCTTTACAGGTTCACTGAAAAGATTACCGGGAGCACGCCTGAGGTTCTGGCCGGCACCCCTGTTTAGTGGTAATTTAACAGTGTGCCCGGTTGAAAGATTGAAAGTTTCATATTTATGTAGTAATGCCTGAACGTAATATTCACCTGGCGGCAAATCTTTAAGATCAGATACCGGATAACCAAAAATACCGCTGCCAATTATCTGAGATTCTCCCGACCATTGTTCAACATCAATGCCAAATACCTGCTGGGAGCTGTATCCACCACCGCTTTGATGGCGGGGTTCAGGCTCGTTATCCTGAGAGATAAACAGTAGCAAACGCCCGTCTTCAGGCTTGTCCAGAATACTATCAGATGCGGTAATTGAAAAAATAGTATTCGACTTTTCCTGATTCTGGCACGAACTGAATAAAAGGGAGAGGAGCAGGAGAAACGATAGTAATACAGGTAGGTGAGGAGAAACACGGTCAGATCCCTGGTTTGACCGGGGATGACAGCTGTGGTCGATATTACCTGATGCTCGTAATATGGAAAATGTTGAATATTTTTTCATTTTGATAAAGTTTAAGTAAATAGCTATATGAGGTTATTAAAGATACGAAAAATGTCCGAATCAATATTTGAATATATTTTGTGTACCTGCCTGAAAATTTCACCAGGAATGGTAGGGTAAAATTATTTACGTTCGGTATAATTATGGATTGAGTATAAGAAATAATAATCAGCACATGGGTATGATGAGTTATCAATGTTTTATTAGTTTTGAGTGTGAAATACTCAGGTGCACTTAATTTCAAACAATCTAAAAGTTAATTGACAGTTTGACACGGGAAGAATTTAAAGGCTTGTTTGATAAATATTTTGACCCCATCAGGTCATATATTTATTACCGGTGTGGAGATACTGAGATGGCTACTGATATTGCCCAGGATGTTTTTATGCAGGTATGGGAAAAACAGTTTGACATACAAGGGGGTAAAATTAAAAGCCTTTTATACAAGATGTCAGGTGAGCTGTTTATCAGCAGGTACAGGAGAAAAGAGATTGAGCAAAGGTATATAAGCTCAATTGAGCTGGATTACCTTGAAGAATCACCGGAAGAAGAAGTACAGTTGAAGGAACTGACTGCAAAATACGAGAACTCACTGGCAGCGCTGCCTGAAAATCAGAGAATAGTATTCCTGATGAGTAGAAATGAAGGTTTGAAATACAGTGAAATAGCAGAAAGACTGAATATAAGTGTGAAAGCAGTTGAGAAAAGAATGAATAAAGCTTTATCATATTTGCGCGAAGCATTAGATTACAAATGATGAAAAAGGACGAAATAAATACGCATAAAAAAGGAGTCGGGAAACCTGACATACTTGAAAAGCTGCCACAGTCCCAGATACCCTGGAAGAGGACGAGGGAAGAAGTGTGGAACAGCCTGGAAAGCCGTATTTATGAGAGGCCTGAAGCCAGGAAGATTTCGATAAATTCATATGTTCTGAGACTGAGCGCAGCAGCAGTGATTCTTGTTTTAATTGGTATAACAGCGTTTATGAGGTTTTATGGCAAAACGATAAGCAGTCAACAAGGGGAAATAATAAACCTAGAACTTCCTAAAGGATCAAAGGTGGGATTGAATGCAGAGACAACTATTAAATACAAACCTATGTGGTGGACATTTAAGAGGGAAATACAAATGGAAGGAGAAGCTTATTTTGAAGTTACCAGCGGGAATGAGTTCAAAGTAATATCTGGCCCGGGTACCACAACAGTACTAGGAACCACTTTTAATATTTATTCGCGTAAAGGGGAATATGAAGTAAGTTGCTATACCGGAAAGGTAAGGGTTGGGTCTGTTGGTTCAGGTGATGAAGTCATACTTGAACCATACCAGAAAGCCAGCCTTGATATTAAGGGTGACCTTGAAATAAGTAAAGAAATTGACCGCTCAGTAAATCAGGATTGGAGAAATGGATATTTCAGGTTTACTTCAACACCTGTTACAAGAGTGTTTGACGAAATCTCAAGGCAATTTAATGTTTTCATAAAAGGAACAGAAAATCTGGATTTAATATATACCGGTAATTTCAGTAAAGATCAATCAATAGATGAGGTAATGAATCTGGTGTGCAAGGCATTTGGTATCGATTTTGTAAGAGAAGATGAAAATACATACCGGGTAGTTGTTAATGCGGACTAAGGCGATAATAAAAGTAATACTGATAATTTTACTTATCAGTAATTCTCTTCATCCATTAAATGGGCAGGAAATAAAGCTGAACTTTACTAATGAACCACTTAACAGGGTTTTGACATGGGTGAGGGATAATTATGATATTGAATTTTCTTTTGATGACAGGGCACTTTCAGAGTATACGATAAATGTTAATCGTTCATTCAGTTCATATGAAGAACTTTTATCCTTCCTAATAAAGGATACAGGTTTTAAATTTGAGAAATCAGGAAATACCTTTCTGATATACCCTTCCAAAAAGGATAGAGATGAACAATCAAAGCGCAAATATATAATCACTGGAAGGGTCATTGACAAAAATACTTCTGAAGCATTACCTTTTTCACATATATCGATAAATGAAAAATGGATTATTACGGATTTCAAGGGTAATTTTTCTTATTATTCTGAAAACGACAGCCTTTTTGATCTGAAAGTGTCATACCTGGGCTATTATATTCTTGATACAGTATTAAATTATGGAAGTAACAGATTAATAAAGCTTGAACCTTCAAATATTGAGCTCAAAGAAATAATAATAAAGTTTTACCAGGTAGAAAAGTCTATTCAGGCAGGGACAAATCCTGGTGTGCTCAGGGTGAATCACCAGATAAGCTCTTATCTTCCCGGGAATGGCGATAATTCAGTTTTTAACCTCCTACGTTTGCAGCCAGGTATCCTGGCAGCAGGTGAACAATCGAGCGATATGATAATCTGGGGAAGCTATGAGGGGCAAAGCCAGGTCAGGTTTGATGGTTTTACATTATTCGGTTTGCGGAATTATAATGATAATATTAGCTCCGTGAATCCTTATATTGCTAAAGACATAAAAGTAATGAAAGGAGGTTTTGGCCCGGAGTACGGTGAAAGGGTCGGGGGTATAGTTGACATAACAGGTATAGATGGTAACAGAAATGACCCTGACCTGAAGTTAAGCATTAATAATATGACCGTGAACGGGCTGGCAAGCATGCCACTTTTTAATAAGGCATCGGTGGTAATCGGTTTCAGGCATACATATTATGACCTGTATAATTCCACAAATCTGAATTTTCTGAGTACCAAATCTCGAAACTCGAGTTCAGGAGGAAATGCGGATGTAAATGTTTACCCTGATTATCTCTTCAGAGACCTTAACTTCAAAGTGTCGGGAACGGGGGATAATGGGGATAATTACTTCCTGAGCCTTTATACAGGAGCCGATAACTTTTCCTATTCAGTTGAGGAAGACCAGATGAACCAGTATTTACTCAATGAGGTTAATGAAAAGAACCTTCAGAGGGGCGCCTCACTGTTTTATGGCAAAAAATGGAAGAAAGGTAATGTTACCAACCTTACATTATCCTATTCTTATCTTGAAAACCAGAGCAGTGAGATACGGCAACTGGTAAGAGGACAAAATGACAGGGTCATTTTTAACATGGACAGGGATATCGACTCAGATATTACAGAATTCAGTGGCTCAATTGATAATATAATGAGAACGGGAAAAAATCATAAAGTTGAATTTGGTACAGGTATAATCAGAGACCAGATACAACACAGGGAAGACACTTTCAGCATAGGTTATATACGTATGGATAACAGTATATTAATACCAAATGGTTATTTCAATGGTGTAATTACACTTAATAAAAATCTGACAATCAAGACAGGCCTGAGGTTCGATTATCCTGTTGACCTGACCAGACTGTATCTTCAGCCAAGAATATCTGCCAACTTAAGAATAAATGACAGAATGAAAATAAACTCTGCATGGGGTATATATAACCAGTTTATAACCAGGAGCTCTGTGATAGATGACAATGGTAATTATAAATACCTGTGGGTGGTGTGTGACAACGAGGATATTCCTGTTTTACACGCCCAGCACTATGTTTCCGGAATATCCTGGTCAAATAATAATTTTCTTGTGAGCCTTGAGGCATATTATAAGAAGACAGATGGAATAACAAGATATGTTGAGACATTGACTGAACGAACAATATATCAGGGTGACTCAAAGTCACGGGGAATTGACCTGTTTGTAAAAAAAGATTACAACGGACATTCTGCATGGGTTTCATATTCGTTAAGTAAAACCGAGGAATATTTCCCTTATTTCCTCGAAGATGAATACCAGAGAGCACTTCATGATCAAAGGCACGAAGTTAAACTGGCCGGAATACTTAACCTGAAACCAGCTTATATTTCTGCTAACTATGTTTACGGATCAGGATTCCCTGATCCTGCAACACCTTATACTGACGAGTCTGATGACTACGTCTACAGCCGGTTTGATATGGCACTGGTCTTTAAGTTTTCCCGTAACAAATATAACCTGGATGCAGGCCTGTCACTGCTGAACGTATTTAACACCGAGAACATCAAATATTCAAATTTCGTTAGAATTCCATCAGAGGAAACAGAGACCATAGACCTGCACGCTGAAGCAGTTCCCAGGACTCTGACACTGTTTCTGAATCTTTCCTTCTGAGATTATATTCACTGAACAGTTTAATGAAGTTCAAGTGGTTTATGAGTGGAACCAAGAATAAACTCTTAAACCGCTTAAACTACTTAAACAATTTAATATCAGATTGTTTGAATGTTTAATAAAAAAATTTAAAAAATTATGTATCTCTGGTAGGGTAACCTTCTACTAATTCGGTATATGATTGAAGAAAGGCAAGAAGGGAAATAAATTGCCGGAATTATTAACAAAAAAAGAATATCATGAAAACTTATTTTAAAACATTATCAACAGTCGCAGCGGTAATTTTATTCGCAGGCGGAAGTATTATGGCACAGAGTGAGGAAGCCAATGCAGTAAAAGAGCAAACTAAAAATCAGGTAGCGACTGCTGCAAAGGAACAGAATAAGAACCAGGTAGCAACTGCTGTAAAAGAGCAGAGCAAGAATCAAAACAGGTACAAGATTAATGAGCAGCAGCAAGCAATGGTACAGGAGATGAGGCAGAATGCCAAAATCCTGAGGGATGAATTCAAAGAGACACTTACCGAAGAGCAGCTGGCTATTCTTGAGAACACCGAATTAAGTATGAAAGAAAGAATGGAAGCATTGAAAGAAACCCTTACTGCAGAACAGCTTGAACTGCTTGATTGCAGCCTTGAAGGAATAAAGGAACAGAAAAGGGAAATGCGTGGTGAAATGGCACAGCAGCAGAAGAATGAGCACCGTAACCAGGTTAAGACCAGTACAGGTGAAGGTGGTAACAAAAAAGGAAAAGGCAACGGTAACGGATTCTAATGTTTAGTTAGTATACTTGAAAACCCCGGTGTGTGCGGTTGTTATTCTCGCCGGGATTTTAATAAAACAAAATAGAATGTCGTGGATTTCAAATCCACGACATCTACATAGGTTAATAAAGTGAAAACAAAAATTGAAAGCATATTATTAAAACTGGCCCTTGTGTTGGCACTGGTGCCAGGCAATCAGTACCTTTCAGCGCAGGAAGATAAAATAGATGCCATACTGGATTCCATGTTTTTTAATGCCGATGATGAAATCCTGTTGATGCTAGCCGAGATGAACAGGAATCACAATTTTATTTACGGCAGGATAGGATACGATAACAAAACTGTTTATGCAGGTCGTGAGATCGGAACGGATCAGTATAATTTAACCGGACAGTTATTTTACCTTAACTCAACAGGTTTGCATCTGGGAGTCTCAGGCGCATGGTACAGCCAGATGGAGCCATCCTACAGGTCTACGGTTGTGTCTGCAGGTTATAGTAATGGCCTTGGTAAAAACAAAGGAATAAGGTACAGGGTTTCATACAACAGGTATTTCTATAACAGCGATACCAGCGATTTTGTACCTGTTTATACAGGCTCGGTCAATGCCGGAATAACATTGAAAGCCGGACATGTAGGAACAAGATTTGACTATTCATTACTTACAGGGAAAGAATTTGGTTCACAAGCATCAGCAGATTTATTTGGTAATTTCACATTATTTAAGATAGGTAAGAAAATAAAATGCAGGGTTTTACCAGAAGTGTCTTTCTATTTTGGATCGGAGACAGTGGAGTTTGAGCGATACAGTTACCTGACAAACGGTACACAATCATCGGAGGAGGTCGACTATATATATGAAGATCGCTTTGGCCTGATGAACACTCAGCTGAGCATGCCCCTTGAAATCTCAATAGGTGATTTTGATATAGAAGTGGCATATATCTACAATATCAACAGGTCGCTGGATCCAGATTATACCTTTGACAATGTACCGATGATCAGTTTTTCCCTGGGTTATTTCTTTTTGATTAATTAATGATAATCATTCTTCCACCACCTCCACCGCCAAACCGTGGATTGACTACATTATTATATATGGAGCCAAAGGTATATGAGAATCCGAAATGAAGGAAATAATTATAATTTGTTTCAAGCTCTTTACGCCTTAAGAGGATCTCTTCCGAACTGGCACCACCTTTTACCAGAGATATCTGGTTGTGGATAAACGAGAAACTACCTCCGAGATTTATGCTAAGGCCTTTAGCGACTCTCCAGCTGAGAGATCCGGATAAAGACAGCATGTTTTCGGAGAAATCCCTTAGATAATTTGACCATGATAAGGAGATATCAATACTTCCCCATTTCTGAATTACTTCGAAAGCGCCTCTCAGGGAGTGAGCAAAAAGGGCTTCCCGGGTTTTGTTATAGATTGTTGTATCAGTATAGTCGTTATACATATATCCCACTGAATAAAGTAACCTTAACTGCCTTCTTGTTGATTCTGAATAAGGGAAAACATCAAATTCAATTCCGGGCATGACATTTATTTTTAAATCGTAATTACTGTAGGTTGATGATGAAATACCTGCACTGCCACCATATGACCAGTGATCATTTATGCTTCTTACCATCAATATATCTGCAGACTTCGATTTTGTCTTGCTTTCATATACCTCATCCTCTATAGTGAATTCATCTTTGCCATATGAATAATCAAAGTCAATGTCGATTTTCCAGTCCTCAGTTACTTTACTTGCAGACAGACCTCCGAATGCATTTAAATAATTATAGGAAGATTGACCGCTTGTATATCCTGAAACACTTAGCCTGAAAACCCAGTTATTCCATTTATCGGTGCTTACTTCAGCAGAAATGGGTTCAGAAAATTCAATATCGATATATTCTGCCAGGGGTGTTTTAATAACATAGCGCATCAGTCCCATCCTCAGGGTTTTCACCTCTTTATCTCTTGCTTGCTCATAGGTTTCATCGGGTGACCTGGAATATCTGAGAGTATCTCTCATCCCTTCATATTTTCCCTGTCCTTCCAGGAACATTGAATATTCACTCCCTCCTGAACCGTTTCTCTCAGATGTGCTGATAATCACAAGGTCAGCAACTTTCCGGTCACGAACGTAGTTAATATACGGAATCTGTTGCCTTAAATAACTGGATGCACCCATGTATACATTGAGGGCATCTTTCCTGAGGCTGTCAGGACTGGTTGTTTTTTCCTGACTAAACATTAAAGAGTTTATTATAACTGAAAAGCAAAGTAAGATCAATACTTTTTTCATACTTTCTGGTAATTTGGGTATTCAAACAATCAATAAAAATATGTCTTAATCAATAAAGATTGCGTAATTGTAATGGATTTAACTTTATTTAACTCTAAAATAACTATGTGTTAACATTAGATGCAGCAAGTGTTTGTTAACATTTTTGAGCACAAAGCCTGATTACAAAAAATGTATTGAGGATATCAATCCCAGACATATTTCTATAGAGTTATTCCCCGCCTAAGTTACCTTGCAAATAGTTTTTCAGCAAGCTGATCCCTGTCGGGAATACTTTTTTTACCTGTTATTACTTTGATTCTTGTTTTGATCCTTTCAGTGCACAGGTTGCCTATACTACCCTGGTGGGTGAATTCATTAACTGACGGCAATTCATATTTGGCAGATGAATATGATTTTGACACCCGCCTGTATGCCTGCCTGAAAGGAACCCCGGCCCTGACCAGCCTGTTAACTTCATTTGTTGACAGCAGTGGTTGATAAAGAGGGTCATGAAGAATAGCCGGATTGATACTTAAGGATCTTATTACAATATTGATCATCCTGAGGCAATCATTCAATTCATCAATACATGTTATAGTTACTTCTTTCAGTAACTGCATATCCCGGTGGTATCCTGAATTGAGGTTTGTTAACATAAGCATAACTTCATTTGGCTTTGACATTATCCTGTTGCATTTAGCCCTGATAAGTTCAAGTACATCAGGATTCTTTTTCTGTGGCATAATGCTTGAACCTGTTGTTATACTATCGGGTAATGTAAAGAAAGAATAGTTCTGCCCTGAATAAAGGATTAACTCAGCAGATATCTTACTGATGCTTAAGGCAAGTGCTGCAAAGGCATTAATGGCAGCCAGGTCAGATTTTATTTTTGATAGCTGACAGTATGAAGATAATATATTCAGTTCTTCAAATTCGAGCAGGGAGCATGTAATATCCCTGTCAATTGGCAGGTTGGTTCCATAACCTGCGGCTGATCCAAGAGGATTCCTGTTATTCAATTTTATTGCATTTTCAATTGCGAGCAGATCATCCGTAAGGCTTTCAGCCCATGAGGCAAACCACATGCCAAATGATGAAACCATGGCTATCATGGAATGGGTATATCCAGGCATAAGCACATCTTTATGGTCCTCTGCTTTTGCTAACAATAGTGATGCAAGCGAGGATACCTCACCGGCAATTACTGAAAGCTCATGCCGCAGGTACAGACGCATGTCGGTAAGAACCTGGTCATTCCTTGATCTGCCTGCATGTATCTTTTCACCTGTATCACCCAGTTGCCTAGTAAGTTCTATTTCAACCTGAGAATGAATATCTTCAACACCTTCTTCAATTGTTAATTCTCCTTTTTCGTATTTTTTATATAATGAATTAAGAGCGTTCAGTATTGACGACAATTCCTCATTACTTATAAGACCGGTTTCCTTCAGCATCCTTACATGAGCAACTGTTGCCAGAATATCCCATCCTGCAAGTCTCAGGTCAAGTATATTATCCTTTCCTATAGTAAAGCGTTCTATATCCTTATCAAGATTCCCTCCTTTATCCCAGGTTTTTTTCATGTTGATTTATTTTGATGATTCAATAATAGCCCTGTGTGCCATCAGGCGGATAGCGTTTATTTTAATAAATCCATTGCTGTCGGTCTGATCGAATCCTCCTTCAATATCCATACTTGATAATTTTTCATCGTAAAGTGATGACGGGGAATTGCGACCTTCAATTATTATATTTCCTTTGTAAAGGGATAGGTTGACCGTACCATCTATCAGCTCCTGGCTTTTATTAATTGAAGCCATTAGAAAATCCATCTCGGGGCTGAACCAGAACCCGTTGTACACTATCTCTGAAAATTTTGGTGTTAGCATGTTACGGAGTTTCATAACTTCCCTGTCCATTGCTATACCCTCAATATCCCTGTGGGCATGAAACAGGATAGTAACCCCCGGAGTTTCATAAACACCTCTTGACTTAATGCCTATGAACCTGTTTTCTACCATATCCATGTATCCTATGCCGTTTTCTCCTCCGGTTTTATTAAGGAAGTTAATAATGTCAAGAGGTTTGGAATATGTTTTACCGTCTTCCTTGTTTATCACCTGTACCGGGATGCCATCTTTAAATGTAATTGAGATGCTTGTTTTAATATCAGGGGCGTCCATTGGCATCTTCATTTTGGTAAGCATATCTGCTGTAGGCTTATACTCAGGATCTTCCAGTACTCCTGCTTCATGACTTATATGCATCAGGTTTTCATCTTCACTATACGGTTTCTCATGGTTGGCCTTTACCGGTATTCCTTTAGCCCCGGCGTAGTTAAGCATATCAGTTCGTCCTTCAAATTGCTTCAGGAAAGCAGGGTCTTTCCACGGACTGATTATTTTAACATCCGGATTGAGAGCATAGTACGATAGTTCAAACCTGAGCTGGTCGTTCCCTTTACCGGTTGCTCCGTGTGAAACAAAGGGAGTTGATTCATTTTTTGCTATTTCAATATGCCTTTTAGCAATTATCGGCCTGGCCAGGGCAGTGCCGAGAAGATATCTTTCTTCGTAGATTGCATTTGCCTTTACAGAAGGAAAAATATAATCCTTTACAAATTCTTCCTTCAGGTCTTCAATATAGACTTTTGAGGCTCCTATTTTTAGTGCTTTTTCTCTTACATCATCGAAATCTTCATCCTGACCAACGTCTGCTACATAAGCTATCACATCGTAATTTTTTTCGCTGAGCCATTTTAATATGACCGAGGTATCAAGACCTCCACTATAGGCTAAAACCACTTTGTCTTTTGTCATAATATTATAGGTTAAATAAATACCAGCCTGGTATATTAATAATCTGTTTATTCAATATTTTTCTGTACTCCCGGCAGTAGCTGTTTCAATACTTTTGAGATGGTTTTCCGGGAATAATTATCATTGGGCACCAGCAATATGGTATCATCTCCTGCGATTGTCCCTGCAATCTCTATTCGCGATGACCTGTCGATATGTGATGCAACTGCGGCCGCATAGCCGGGAAGTGTTTTAACAAGCATCATGTTCTGTGCCCATACCATATCAGTAATTGCATGTGCTACATCAGTAATCTCCTGTTCAGCAGGCTCTGCATCTTCCCTGGCCTTTAAAATATATTTCAGTTCGCCACTGCGGCCAGGCACCCTTGAAACTCTGAGCTGCCTTAAATTACGGGATAATGTTGCCTGGGTACATTTAAATCCTTTTTTCTCAAGTTTATCAAGAAGCTCAGCCTGGGATGAAATATCTTCCCTGGTAATGATTTCTTTTATTGTTTTTAGTCGCTTTTCCTTATCCATGTATAAATATGCATGTATAATGCAAAAATATACATAATTTTTAAATAGCCAAAAGAATTTAACGGATAATAATAAAGGTAAGTGGCGTGGGTCAGACCCACAACGACAAATAGAAAGATGGAGTGGGGCTCAGCCCCACTCCATCTTTGCATCAGGGTTTAACGTGTCAGGTGTAAACCAGGTATTAATCAGTTTCTTCGAGACGGCCATTGGTCATCAGCCAGTATTTATCCCCTGCTTCCCATGAATAGATGCCGCATCCGAAATAATTGTCATGAATGATTGTTTCAATATCTTCTTGAAAGTGGATTATAGTATTATCAGGCACATACAGTCTTATTTTCACAAAAGCCCCGGACCACCTTTTTCCGGGTGGTAAAGTAAAATACTCATCCAGTTGCACAAGATCATCTTCAATGTTTACGTCATAAATTAGTTTTTCAGCCTTGCTGATTGCATCCGACCTGGAATGTCCGCTTGAATATTTAAAGACTTCCAGGTAAGCGTTATCATCGGTACTATAAATATTTAACTCCGGGCTCACGTAAATAATATCCAGATCTTCATCAAGATACATATTAAACGGTTCAAAGGGAAGGTGGATCTTTTTCTCGTATTCCAGGGAAGATACCCTGTCATCAAGACTTACGAAAAGTGTATCATTTGCCGGTATTGTGAATTGCTCTTTTGTCCGGTAGGAATCCGAGTAACTAATTCCCTGGGTAAAGAATATTATTGAGAGTGCCACGCAGCTAAGTATCCATATTATAAGCATAGTAAGGTTGAGTACCAGGTCCCTCACCCTGAACTGGAATACCATTCTTATCCCCCAGTAAATCATGGCCAGGAGTGGTAAACCCACAACCAGTATTGTAAGAATTATGAGCCATACCGAAACAGAAGGATCGGCTATGAAATAAAGGAAATCGGGCAGATAGAATAATGACTTTTCAAATATCTCCGGGAATAGCATGGTATTAGGCAACAGTGCAATAAACAGAAAGCTGAATAAGGCAGAAAATCCGGCTATAATAAAAGCTACACCGATTATAGCCACTATCACCCTGAAGAATATTATAAAGAATTTACCAAATGCCTTCAATATTTCATTAACAGCATTTCCAACCTCAGCCGAGCTATCTTTTGATCTTTCCTCTGACCGGACTTTTCTTAAAGCTTTTTCACGGCCGGCACTTCTTCTTTGATATGCAGCCATCCCTTTCCTCGGGAGGGCTATCCATAGTATAATATATACAATAGCTCCCGAAAGGTATAAAAGGGTGAATAATATGAATATAATCCTGATCCAGACAGCATCAATACCGGTGTAATCTGAGATTCCGCTGCATACTCCTCCAAGTATTGCATTATCAGTATTCCGGCTTAACCTTTTTTGCTGCTTACTGTAACTCCCAATTTCAGGGTCTGACTCAATGTCTCCGGCAATATCCTCAGGGCTTCCCATTGTGGATATCATTTCTTCCACCTCATCCTTTGAAATAACTGCAGTCTGCCATGATGGTTTTGACTGGAAAAGTTCGGTAATCCTGGCTTCTATATCATCAATCATTTCACTGCCACCTTGAATATTACTCAACCTGTATGTTATAGCTTGCAGGTAATCTCGAAGTATTTCATAAGCATCTTCATTGATCTGAAAAATTACTCCGGCTATATTTATTTTTATTGATTTTTCCATTGTTAATCTGATCTTTTAGGATAAATCCTTATTTTTTTCTAATAAGTTTCACTGATTCAACCAGCTCGTCCCACGATTTATCAAGCTCTGCAAGATATTCACGGCCAATATCAGTTAATTCATAGTATTTTCTCGGTGGACCCTGGGATGATTCTTCCCAACGGTAACTCAGAAGGCCTGCGTTCTTCTGTCGTGTGAGCAGGGGATACAGAGTTCCCTCAACCACTATCACCTTTGCCTCCTTGAGTTTTTTAATTATATCGCTGGCATAACAGGAATTATCTGATATTACAAGCAAAATGCAATATTCCAGTATTCCCTTACGCATCTGTGCTTTATTGTTTTCAACGTTCATGATATTTGATATTAACTGTTACCCGATTTTAATTGTCAGGTTCTGGTGTTCATAGATTCATTTTGTCTTTTACATTATCAAATTCCTGTCTGACAGAATCTTTGATATTATGGATATTTACCGGATCACCTTTCATTTCAATTTTCTGTGCTGTTGTTTTAGCCTCCGGAAGAACAATCCATAATACCAGGTATATCAGTATTCCCAGGCCACCAGGCAGGCTGATGACTATGAATATAACCCTGATAATCCAGGAATCAATCCTCCAGTAGGCAGCCATGCCGGAGCAGACCCCACCAATAATCCTGCTGTCAGGATCACGGTACATCCTGTGATAACCCGGGCTGCTAAGCCTTTCGTAACCTGAACCGCTGTCATCGCTTATGTCCTCAGGTGTTCCAAGAGTATTGATTACTTCCCTTACATCCTGTATGGTTATGACCTGCTTGGAATCATTTATCCTGGCTTTTAAAAGGTCAGCTATCCGTGCCTCAATATCAGCCATTATTTCTGCAGAGCCGTGCTCTTTGGCAAAATACCTTTCAAGGTTTCTGAGATAAATCTTTAAGTCGGTGTAGGCATCTTCATCAATGTGGAACGCCATTCCTCCGATATTAATGCTTACTGTAATTTTCATTTTCTTTATATAATACCTTTTTGAACAATGTAGTATTCTTGACAAAGATATATAAAAATATTAATACTATGCTATACATAGTACTAAAAATATTTGAATAAAATGTCAGACTAAATTTTTATGTACTGAATATCATCACATTAGAGGTGAAAGGCCAGTGTTATTTATATTGATTCTAATCTTTGCATAGTATATCTTGCTTAATTCCCCAACCAGCCAGAATGTATAGAAACCTGTTTATATCATTTTTTTGCTGCATCATAAATATTGGTATAGCTGCCCAGGATAGCTTTATCATACCGTATCTGGATATTGAGATAAATTTCGATGGAAAACCGGACGAAAATATATGGGATACTATCCGGTCTTTCCCTTTTATAATGCATCAGCCTGTATTTGGTAAAGAACCAACGGAAAAGACAGAGTGCAAAATGTTTTTCAATGATGATTATTTATATATAGGTGCAAACCTCTATTATTCCGATATTTCACTTCTCAGCGATGTGGGGAGGCAGAGGGATTATTTCAGTATGAAATGTGACTGGTTCGGGATCATGCTGGATACATTCAATGATAAAGTGAACGGGTTGGCTTTCTACACCACTCCAAGTGGTTTGCGTTTCGATGCTACCATAATGAATGATGCCTCGACTGGCATGGAAGACCTGAATCTCAGCTGGAACACTTTCTGGGATGTAATTTCTACCACTGACAAAGATGGATGGTATGTGGAAATGCGTATTCCTATTTCCAGCCTTCGGTTCCAGGAAGAAGACGGTGTTGTAAAAATGGGATTGATGGTAATGCGGTTTATATCAAAAACGAATGAGGGTGTTACATTCCCTGGCATTGATCCCAGACATAATTTTGCCACATGGAAAGCCTCTCTGACAGCCCCCATTGAATTCAGGGGACTAAAGCCGGGTAAACCCATTTATCTCACACCTTATTTGATTGGAGGAATACAGCAGAATCATATCTTGAATGAGATGGAAACATCATACGAAAGTGATATCACTCCCAAGTTCGATGCCGGTCTTGATTTCAAATATGGATTGACTAAGAACCTGACACTCGATCTAACTGTCAATACTGATTTTGCACAGATCGAGGCGGATGAACAACAAATAAATTTAACACGCTTTTCATTATTTTTTCCTGAAAAAAGACCATTCTTCTTTGAGAAGTCCGATGTTTTTGATTTCGACCTTATGGGAGGGAACAAGCTTTTTTATTCAAGGAGGATAGGCTTGCATGAGGGGAAAGCTGTTCGTATTTTGGGAGGAGCTCGTTTGACAGGCAGAGTAGGAGATTGGGATATTGGCGCACTGGATATGCAGACGGCTGCATATGAAGATCTAACCAGTGAAAATATCGGCGTTCTGAGATTAAAACGGTCAATCCTGAATCCCTATTCATACGCCGGCTCTATGGTAACTACGAGAATAGGTGCCGATGGTTCGTATAATATAGCCTATGGGCTTGACGGAGTTATACGTATGTTTGGTGATGACTATCTAACCCTGAGGTGGGCACAAACTTTCAGTGATGGATCTGATAGTAGGATATTTTCAGCTGATCCCTCACGATTGCTTGCAAGGTGGGAAAGAAGAAACCAACTAGGATTCAGCTATGATATTGTATGTGCATGGTCGGGCACAGAGTTCAATCCAGGTGTTGGATTTGAGAGGAAAGATAATTATTACGCAATAAGGGGTATCCTGAAATATGGATGGCTACCCACAGATGAGAATACATGGTTGAGAAGACATGGTTTTTCTCAAACCTTTCTAAGATTGTACAGTAGTTCAGATCATTCACTGGAAAGCGTTGTATCAATTACAGGATGGGATTTCGAGAGCCGCGGAGGGCTTTACGGATCAGCAAGTTTTAATTTTAACCGGGAAATAGTAAAAGACAGCCTTGATTTTAACCAGGCTAATGTGCCCCCGGGGGAGTATGATTTTTATTATTTGAGTACCACTCTGGGCTTAGGCTCAAGATTTAACCCTGGACTGGAAATGACAGCAGAGTTAGGCCAGTTTTATGATGGGGTGAAGTACACAATCGCAATGATGCCCACATGGAATGTAAGCACAGGACTCGATATTGATCCCACGTACCGACTTGATTATGTAAATTTCAGTAAGAGGGGGCAATCGTTCACCAATCATATCCTGGGTATAAAAGCTCTAGCAATGTTCAGTATCAAACTGTCGCTATTAAATTATATCCAGTACAATACTGCAATTGATCTATGGCTGGTAAATATTAGGTTCAGGTACAACCCCCATGAAGGCAATGATTTCTATATTGTATATAATGATGGATTGAATACGAATCTTAACCGTGAAATTCCTGTATTACCACGAAGCAGTCAGCGAGTAATATTGTTGAAGTATACATATACTTTTGCTTTTTAAATAGTGACCATTTATGCAGAGTCACAACAAAATTATTATCTTTATTACAACTTGAAAATCTTAAAGTAAATTATGAAAAAATATAACTGGGGTATAATAGGAACTGGCAAAATTGCAAAGAAATTTACGCATGGCCTGCAACTACTGGAAAATGCAAACTTATATTCAATTACTTCAAGGAGCAGTGAAGAGGCTGAGACTTTTGCACGTGAGTACGGCTATGAAAAGACCTATGATGATTATTCTGATTTTGCTTCAGATCCTGATCTGGATATTGTTTATGTAGCCACGCCACATTCTCATCATCATGAGCACAGCATTTTATGTCTCAACAACGGCAAGGCAGTGTTATGTGAAAAGGCATTTGCTTTTAACAGTATGCAGGTTGAAGAAATTATCGATGCAGCCAGGCGTAACAATGTCTTCCTGATGGAGGCATTATGGCCGCCTTTCCAGCCCTCATACCGGGAAGCAGCTAAGTTGATAAAGGATTCCGGGACAGGGTCTGTCAGGTATATTACTTCTAAATTCGCTTTTAAAGCTCCATATGATCCTGAAGCCAGAACATTTAATCCGGATCTTGCGGGCGGATCACTCCTTGATATCGGCATTTATCCGGTTATGGATGTATTGAGGTTCATGGGCAAGCCGGATACCATAGTGACAAATACCGTGTTTGCCCCTACAGGTGTTGACGAATCAATAAGTGTGTTGTTTGGATATAAAGATGGACGAGGTGCATCCCTTTACAGTTCTTTTATGAATGACGGAGGTATAGCTACGGAACTCATATGTGAAAATGCAAATATCAGGATAAGAAGGAGCAGGGATACTGTCCAGCATTTAAACATTGAGTATACAAATGGTGACAGAGAAGATTATAGTTACAAACCTGAGGCTTTGGGTTTCCATTTTGAGGCAGCTGAAGTAATGCGTTGTCTTGACGAGAATTTGAAGGAAAGCCCGGTAGTGCCACTATCTTTCAGCAGGGACCTTATGGAAACACTTGACAGGATAAGGAAGCAGGCCGGAATAATTTATCCGATGGAAAATTTAAAGTTTCATGCATAACAGGGGAAACCTCAGAAAAATGGAAACGGGGTATGATCAAGGTCATCCTTCCGTGCCGGTAAGATATTCACTCCCGGTCGGGCCTGACCTGATATATCTCAACGAACTTGCAGGAACCTCTGTCAGATTCGAGTATATGAATAAGATCAATTGCATTCACTGTGGCAGGGAGACCAGACAATCATTTGCACAGGGTTATTGTTATCCATGTTTTATAAGCCTGCCACAGACTGATCCCTGTATACTTAATCCAGAAAAATGTCAGGCTCATCTCGGGATATCACGTGATATGGAATGGTCGGAACGAAATTGCCTCAGTGACCATTTTGTTTACCTAGCCCTCAGCCCGGGATTGAAAGTAGGAGTAACCCGTGAATCACAGGTCCCGGTACGTTGGATTGACCAGGGAGCATGGGAAGCAATAAAACTTGCTGTCACACCTAACCGCTATACCGCAGGAACCATTGAGGTTGAACTCAAAAAGCACCTGTCAGATAAGACAAACTGGCGTCATATGCTTACAGGGTTAAGAATTCCCGATATAGATCTCAGGCTGGAGAAGAAAAGAGTAAGTTCATTAATCCCGGATGAAATGCAACAATACTTAATTGAAGATGATAAAATATATTCCTTTGAATATCCCGTAGAAGAGTATCCGACAAAACTTAAGACTCTGAATTTTGATAAGAACAGCACTGTGGAAGGGGTGCTGGCAGGTATAAAAGGGCAGTACCTGATTTTCAATGGGGGCTATGTTCTGAACATCAGGAAATTCGGGGGCTACCTGGTGGATTTCTATTACCAGTAATTTATGAGTGGCAGTATAGATGATAAAATACCCGACAAATTATTCAGAAAGAAACTTCTGTTAAGTATGCTTATACCCATGGCTTTCATTATACTGCTATGGCTAATAATGTTCCTGGGTTCACAGCTCGATACAAGTTTTTATTACCTGGGTATTTATCCTCACAAAGTAAGGGGGCTGACCGGGATAATTACTTCTCCATTTATCCATAATGATTATGAGCACCTGTTCAACAATACTATTCCTATTCTTGTTTTAGGGACAGCTATATTCTACTTTTATTCGGATATAGCTTTCAGGGTTATAGGCTGGTCATGGTTACTAACGGGTTTACTGGTATGGATAGCAGGGAGGGATTCGTGGCATATTGGTGCAAGCGGAATTGTATATTCTCTGGCTTCCTTCCTTTTTTTCAGCGGTATACTAAGGAAGGACCTGCGCCTGATGGCTCTTTCCTTACTTGTTGTGTTTCTGTATGGATCAATGGTATGGGGGATGTTCCCATTAATAGAAATTCATGTTTCATGGGAATCTCATATGCTCGGCGCCGGTGTCGGTTTAATACTGGCAATTCTATACAGGAAACAAGGACCGCAGCGTAAACTGCCCCAATGGTATTACGAGGATGAATTTACATACGAGGGAGGGGATTTTATTGATTATGATGAAGAAATAAATATAAAAAATCAGGAGTCATGAAAAAGTATGCAGCAAGAGAAACAGTATCGTTAATCATACTAACAGTTCTGTTATCATATTCCATGATAACATATGGTCAGGAGAATCAATTGCCTGATACCTTAACTCTTAATAATGAAACAGGAACAGGACTTTTCGAAAGTGATGAGATATTGAACGTAACTATTAAATTCGATATAACTCAATACACACGAAAAAGGCCTGATGAGTATATGGATGCCGTGATAACATTTTATACTGATGTTGACGATTCAATCAGTTATAATATAAGGCTGAAGTCACGAGGTGAGAGAAGACGCGAACTTTGCTTTTTCCCACCAATCAGGCTTAATTTTAAAGATACCAGGACAATTTACGGGGATATTGACAGCATGACCAACATTAAGATGGTAACCCATTGCAATTCTTCCAGGATTTATGATGATTACGTGTTTAAAGAATACCTGGTGTATAAATTATATAACCTTATTACTGAATACAGCTTCAGGGTACGTTTGCTCAGGATTAAATATATTGATACAGGACGAAAAGAGAAAACATACAGCAAATACGGGTTCTTAATTGAACCACTGGATTTGCTGGAACAGCGCTTAAATGTTTTTGAGATCGAAAATATACATCTAAAATATAAAGACCTTATACCTGATATGCTAGACAGGATGGCAATTTTCCAGTATATGATAGGCAATACCGACTGGCAGGTTATAAGTTATCATAATATGAAGCTGGTCAAAGGCAGAACTCAACTAAAAGCAATACCCATAGCCTATGATTTTGATTATTCAGGTTTTGTAAATACTAATTATGCAATACCTGCGGAAATTACGGGTATGGAGGATGTGTCCCAGAGATATTACCTCGGAGCATGCAGGCCTGATACAACTTATTTGAGAATACTTGGCGAGTTTATGGATAAGAGAAATGATTTTTTTGAGATTATAGAAAACTTTGATTTAATTGATAAGCGATCAAAGAAATTTGTCACAGTATTTCTTGAAGGTTTCTTCGACTTATATAAACGTGACAGGATAATATACCAGCTTAAA
>Ga0272441_10003926_pt1 | contig 27636 bp, 21 predicted proteins | sample SSMProp6N_FD_193582 | JGI IMG/M metagenome (GOLD analysis project Ga0272441, IMG submission 193582) | Marine sediment archaeal communities from Little Sippewissett salt marsh, Falmouth, MA, United States - SSM-Prop-6N | ecosystem: Environmental > Aquatic > Marine > Wetlands > Sediment ... | reverse complement strand
CGATGCAAGGCCCGCAAAGAGCGGATCTGTTCGGTTGTCAGCCTGAATCCATCCATCACCAAATACTTCGGCTACCGTCCCATAAATACTTGAACAGCCTCCCGAAATTTGATTCCTGATGGGTATAGTACAGGCATCCATAAACCAGTTGCACGAAGTTAGGTCACATGGCAGCCCCCGCCAGATCATCGCAAGTGCTTGCTCTATCCGACACGCGTCACAGATTACTGCATTGTACACGGAATACAACCTCAGGGCCGAGACACTCCACAGCAAGCTGAAAAGGAACGAACGCGACAGAATAGAGGGTGCTCTGAGGTCAGGTATGACCGACGTCATTGTACAAGTTCACATGCTAGGAGAAGGTTACGATCTCGGTAGTCTTTCGGTGGCAGCAGTATTCCGCCCATATCGCAGCCTCTCGCCGTATATCCAGTTTGTCGGAAGAATCTTGCGGTTGGCAAGTCCGCGAAGTCCCCTCTCGCCAGCGAACAAGGTCTACGTCGTCTCGCATGTAGGCCTGAATGATGAAAGATGGTGGGCAGACTTCGCCAACTTCGACAAGGATGACCAACGATTCTTTACATCCTATCTTTGCGAGACCAAAGAAACAAGTCTGGAAGAAGGAAGTGCCAAGCCCAGAATGACTCTCAGGCCTTTCATGAAAGTACTGAGCGAGACGGTCTCAAGCTACATCCAGAAAGGTTACTTGTCGAAGGTCGATGAGACCATGGTCGAGGACCTCATGAACACTATGAGGGAGAAAGGCTTCGACCCGTTGGAATTTGGGCTAACTGAGGAACTGATCAAACACCGGCTACAAATGGCCGCGACGGAAACCACGCGTGTTCATCCGACACAACCTGTAGCGCAGCCACAGAAGATCCGGGAAGCCCTACGAAAGCGAGCCAGTAGCGAGGCCCGTTCAATTGCTGATACTGTGATTAACAGGCTGGAACTCCCGAGACTTGGAAAGGAACTCATACGGTTCTTTCCGGGTAAGGGGCCACATAACACTGCCATAGTGATAGCCCTAGCACTTGGACACCAAAACGCGAAGATGGGTATAGGATCCGGTGAAAGACCGAACGCGTCGAAAGAACAGCTACGATTGGCAGTTGACGCCTCGGCTAATATTGTCGACACACTCACGGTTCTTATTCGAAACAAATTTGGAGAACAAGATGCCCCCGCTCAAGAGCCTCCTCAAGAGATGTCAGGTTGAAACCGCACAGAAGAAACGGACCTGCAAAAATACACGATCGTCAATCGCTGCTGGTAACAAATGTCTCGTCGTATGGGACAGTCAATATGAGCGTCGCCCCTACTGCAAAGAGGTTGCTATCAGAATGATCACACAAGCGCGAGAAAGACTGAACGCACTCGAAGCCCAGATTAAATGAGTTGCCAACCGGAAGAATTGGAGGAAAGTGTCCGGTACTCATGGAGGATTGGTTCTTCTCTCGGGGCGAATTAAAGCTGTGCGGTACATTTTCGGCTCTGGGGGAGTTGGTTGCTTCGCTGCTTGAATTGCACAAAGGCCCCGCATGGGCAACGAGTTGCCCATCCTACTGCCTGGCATCCTCTGCGGCTAAAACGGCCGTATCTCGCCCTTGCATCTACGAATTACGATTTGGCATTTAGCATTGTTTATCTTCGTGGCTCCGTGCCTTTGTGTGAGGATCTTTCTGATTCGTTTGGAGGACGGTGTGCACGGCACACCCTACAAGACAGCAGTCATCAGCGTTCATCGGCGTTCATCTGCGGTTTAAAATCGGTGATCCGTGTCCCGTGACCCGTGGCCCGGAGGATCCGGGTGCATCGGTGGCTGTGCAGTGACCCCTTGAACTGTGAATGTGAAGAGGGGTTTTGCAAAATGGCGATTCGGCTTATATTCTTCGGGACGAGAGTGAAAGGGTAGCCCTAAGGCTCGGGAGGGTCACAGAGGAAGGCGAGATACGCTTGATGCTTGACGTTTCGTCGCCCGCCCAGCCTGCATTTCCTCATTGTCTCGGGCGGGGGATGAGGTTATGATATCAGCATGGTTAGTACACGAGAAGACATCCTTGTGACGCTCCGGCAGGAGAAGGAGGATTTGTGCCGGCGGTACCCGATCCATCGCATGGCCTTGTTCGGGTCGTGGGCGCGCGGCGAGCAGACGCCGGCCAGCGATGTCGACATTCTCGTCGACGTGGCGCCGTCTATCGGCTGGGATTTCGTTTCCCTGGCGGACGAACTGGAACAGTTGCTTGGCTTGAAGGTCGATCTCGTGTCGACCCGAGCGATTCGGCCGGCCCTCTGGGCCGAGATTGAACCGGAGCTGATCGATGCCTAAACGCACTGCCCGCCTGCTCCTCGTCGGGATCGACCAACAGATGCTCTGGCACATTATCGAGAGCGAAATTTTTCCCCTGAAGTTGGACATTCAGTCATTGTTGTAACGGAACCCCAAAAGGCACGAAGCCACAAAGAGTGACGGGATTCGGGTTGCCCTGACCTCCGTGTCTTTGTGTCTCTGTGTGAGATATAATTCGTTGTACTCCATCGACTTGTATGATGGTCCCGGAGTCATCTGGAAAGAACTTCCAGCAAGTGTAAAGTTTACGTATCACCAGGTAACGCAAAGGATTAGAATCGTATGGCCAAATTGTCAGAAGCAGTGAAAAGCGCAATCGCCAAGCAAGAGGTTTTTCCCGTGGCGACGAGCCACCGGGACGGAACGCCCAACGTTATCTACATCAAGTATCTCAAGGTCGTCGACGACGAAACCGTCTTGATCGGGGACAACTACCTGAACAAGACGCGTGACAATATTCTGGACAACGGCAAGATCGCTTTTGTCGTGCTGGACGAGGAGAAGGGCTCCTACCAGGTCAAAGGCACGGCCCAGCGTCTCACCGAAGGGCCGCTCTTCGACGAGATGCAGCAGTGGGTCTCCGACAGACTGCCGAGGGTCGCGGCCGTGGTGATGAAGGTCGAGGAGATCTACAACGGCGCCGAGCGCCTCTCCTGACCGAGGGCGCACGTAGCGGTTCCTGTCATTCCGGACGCGATCCGGAATCCGGAATCAACCACGGAAAGACGCGGACCCGTAGTCGCGGCGCTTCGTGATCTCCCGGCGCGTCTGTCGATACGCCGGGAGATCATGAAGCCGCCCGAGGGGCTGGCGCTCGATCGCGTCGACGGCAACGGTCTAAACGACCGGCGCTGCAACCGGCGCATCTGCACGCAGTTTCAACACTCCTCTCCCAATTTCCCGCAAGCGGCGCAGCGATAACGACCGCGCATCCGTCGTGCGGTCGCGGGGAAAGTCAAGAATGGTCATGTTTTGGGCAACAATTGCCATCCGGGGGGCGGGAGAAACGGTTATACTCGACAGCCAGCGGCCTGCGGTGGATCAATAACAGGCAGGTGCCGTCGCCGGCCGGGGCGTCGCGCGAGCCCGCTGAGCATTGAGAGAAAACCGTGTCAGGAGAATTGCGATGAAGAATGCCATTGCCCTGTATGTGACGGTTGTTGTGCTGTCGGCGGCCTGCGGCGGGGTCGCTTGCGGGCGGGACGCCTTCGAGCCGACGTGGGAGTCGCTCTGCGGGCACGAGACGCCCGAGTGGCTGCTCGATGCGAAGCTGGGAATCTACACCCATTGGGGCGTCTACTGCGTGCCGGCCTACCAGACCGAATGGTACGCCAAGCGGATGTACGACGAGGGGTCCGACGTGCACAAGCATCACGTCGACACATACGGCGACCCGAAGGAGTTCGGCTACCGCAAGTTCGTGCCGCTGTTCAAGGCCGAGAAGTACGACCCGCGCCAGTGGGCCCGGTTGATGAAAGCGACCGGCGCCAAGTACGCCGGCATGGCGGTGGTGCACCACGACGGGTTTTTGCTCTGGGACAGCGAGGTCAATCGGTGGAACGCGGGCAACATGGGACCGAAGCGCGACTGCTACGGCCAGTACGTCACGGCGCTGCGGGCCGAGGGGCTCAAGACCGTCGCGACGTTCCATCACATTCGCACGTTCAACTGGTACCTGCCGGCGGCGGGGGGCTTCGGCGGCCGGATCGATCCCCAGAAGGCCGAGGCCATCCGCGGCAAGGGCTGGGACCTGACCGACCCGCAGTACAAGGACCTGTACTGGAACGTCCTGGCCGGCTGCACGTACGAGGATTTCCTGAGCGAATGGCAGGCGAAGGTCCGCGAGGTGATTGACAAGTACCGTCCCGATCTGCTGTGGTTCGACGGGGGGCTTTTCCGCGACGAGCCGGCGTCGGAGAAGATCGCGCTGAACCTGCTGGCCTACTACCACAACCGCAGCCTGCGGTGGGGCAAGCCGGTGGAGGTGCTCAACAAGCTGCCGACGCGGGGGATCTTCAACTTCCCGCGCGATTACGGCGTGCTGACGTTCGAGGAAGGTCGCGACCGGCTGGCGTGGGTGGACCGGCCGTGGATCGACGATATGAAGATCAGCTACAAGGGCTGGTGCTACGTCCAGGGCCAGACGTACAAGACCGCCAACGAGGTGATCGACGGGCTGATCGATCGTGTCGCGCGCGGCGGGGGGCTGCTGTTCAACTTCTCGCCCAAGGCCGACGGCTCCGTCCCCCAAGAGCAGAAGAAGACCATGCTGGCGATGGGGCGGTGGCTCCAGACCAACGGCGAGGCGATCTACGCGACTCGCCCCTGGAAGATCGTCGGCGAGGGCGACGAGACCAAGCTCCGCGCCCGGCAGTGGAAGTTCATCAACTGTGACGGCTCCGATATCCGCTTCACCCGTTCCAAGGACGCCTCGACGCTGTACGCCATCGTGCTGGGCTATCCCAAGGGCGGCAAACTCCGCATCTCCACGTTGAGCAACCAGACGAAGATTGCCGACGACGGGATCGAATCGATCACGCTGATCGATGGGAACAAACCGGTTCAGTGGCGGCGCGACGGCATCGGTTTGTTCATCGAGATGCCCGACGGCGTCGACGAGGGCGATCTGGCTTATGCCTTCCGCATCGAGGTGGAAGGGCGGCTCGATCTCGGCCGTTGACCTCGGAGCCGGCCGTTGCTTCAATACGCTGGGTAACCTGACAGCCATTTTGACATCAGAGATCAGTGAGGATGAATTATGGGCATCGCAAAGAGGGCAGGACACGAATTGACCCGACGACGGTTCCTCCAGGCCCTCGCAGGCGGCGTGGGTGCCGCGTGTGCGGGGCCGTGCGTGTGGGCCAAGCAGGATCGCCGGCCCAACATCTTGTTCATCATGTCCGACGACCACTGCGCCCAGGCAATCGGTGCGTACCGCAGCCGTCTGGCACGGTTGAACCCGACGCCCACGATCGACCGTCTGGCCCGGGAAGGGATGTTGTTCGAGAACGCGTTCTGCACCAACTCGATCTGCGCGCCGAGTCGGGCCTGCATTCTGACCGGGCAATACGCGCACACCAACGGCGTGTACGATCTCGGCGGAGGCATCGAGCCCGGCCGACAGTACCTGGCGATCGAGATGAAGAAGGCCGGCTATCAGACGGCCATGGTCGGCAAGTGGCATCTCAAGAAAGAGCCGGGCGATTTCGATTACTACTGCGTGCTGCCGGGTCAGGGGAAATACTTCGATCCGGAATTCCGCACGCGCGGCGCCAAGCCCTGGCCGAAGAATACGATCAAATTCGACGGCATGCATTCCTCCGACGCTATCACCGACGTCACGTTGAAATGGCTCAAAGAGGGCTGGGACCGGAGCAAGCCGTTCTTCCTGATGCACCATTACAAGGCGCCGCACGATTTCTTCCAATACGCGCCGCGCTACGAGGACTACCTGGCCGACGTGGAGATTCCCGAGCCGGAGAATCTCTGGGACCAGCCGAAGTTCGGCTCCATCGCTACCCGCGGTGACAACGACGAGCTCGTGCCTCACATCGGCACGTCCATCGGCCGGCGCAATCCCCGGCGCAACTACGTCAAGCACTATAAGATCGATGAGAATCTCAGCGACGAGGACGCCAAGAGGGCCGCCTACAACGTCTACATGAAGCACTACCTGCGCTGCGTCAAGGGCGTCGACGACAACCTCAAGCGGTTGTTCGGCTATCTCGATAAGACCGGCCAGATGGACAACACGGTCATCATCTACACGGGCGACCAGGGCTTCATGCTGGGCGAGCACGATTACATGGACAAGCGCTGGATGTACGAGGAATCGATGCGGATGCCATGGCTGATCCGCTATCCCAAGGCCGTTCCCGCCGGCACGCGGACCGACGCGATTATCGAAAACGTCGATTACGGCCCGACCATGCTGGCCTTCGCCGGCGCCCGGACGCCCGACTACATGCAGGGGCGGAGCTTCCACGAAATCTGCGTCACCGGCAGAGAACCGAGAGGCTGGAAGAAGGAGGCGTACTACCGCTACTGGATGCACATGGCCCATCACGACAACCCGGGCCACGTTGGGATTCGCACCAAGGACTATAAGCTGATTCTCTATTACGGCTGCACCTACAAGGGCGAAAATCGCACCCCGCCCGGCTGGGAGCTGTACGATCTCAAGAAAGACCCGCACGAAGTGGTCAACCAATACGACAATCCAAAATACGCAAACGTCGTCCGGGAGTTGAAACTTCGTCTGGCAAAGTTACGCAAGCGCATCGGCGACACGGGGGAGGATTACCCGCAGGTCGAGGCGATCATTGACGAGTTCTGGGACTACGACGCCGCCGACCGTGAGAAGGCCAAAGAGATATCGCACGCCTACCTGGCCCGGAAGAGGCGATAATACATCAATGCCGGCGCTACACAGTCGGGCCGATTGAGAGGATCGAGAGATGCAGCCCATGAAGAACGGAGCACGCCGCGTAAGTTGCCGATGGTGGGGCGTCGTCGGCATCGTACTGATGATCGGTACGATGCCCCTGTCGGCGGCGGAGTATTTCGTCAGTCCGCAGGGCGCCGCCGACGCGGCCGGAACCCGGGCAAATCCTTTCGCCACCCTGCGCAAAGCAGCGAGCGTTCTGGAGCCGGGCGACACCTGTTACCTGCGCGAAGGCGTCTACCGCGAAGTACTTCGTCCCCAGCGGTCGGGCGAGCCGGACGAGGAGATCACGTTTACGAATTGGCGAAACGAGCGGGCCGTAATCAGCGGCGCCGATGGGGTGACTGGCTGGCGTGACGAAGGCAAAGGCGTCTATTCGGCGCCGATGCCCTGGAGCCTGGACGGTGACAACCAGTGCTTTGCCAACGGCGAGATGTTGAGCGAAGCCTGCTGGCCCGCTCCCGGCAAAATGCCGCTGTTCCAACCGAACCGGGCGGTGGCCTCGGGCGGCAGCACGACCACGCTGGTTTGTGAGCGGATTCCCGGTGTCGATGACGCCTGGAAAGGCGCGCGGCTCTGGTGCGCCGGGGGATCGGCCTGGATTTGCTGGAGCTCCGACGTGACGGCCTACGACGCCGATTCGCACACGCTGACGTTCAAACAGCCGCGTGACCGGTGGTACACGCCGAGAAAGGGAAATCTCTTCGCCCTGCGCGGTCTGCGCCGTGCCTTGCACGCGCCGGGGCAATGGTTCTACGACGAGAAGGCGAAACGTCTGCTCGTCATTCCACCGGAGAAGACGGACATCGATTCGCTCGTTGTCGAGGCGAAACGCCGCCTGGACGCGATCGATTTGAGCGGGCGCTCCCATATCCGCATACGCGGTATCGGGTTTCGGGCGGCCGGCATTCGCACCGACAGCAAGTCCTCTCATATCGTCCTGGAGAACCTGCACGGGCGCTACGTCGCCCATTCGAACGTCAATGACGTCAGCGGCAAGTCGGGCGTGCTTGTCATGGGCCACGACAATCTGTTGCTGAGCTGCGATTTGGGATACAGTTCCAGCTCGGTGGTCAATGTGAGCGGCCATGACAATCGCGTCATCAACTGCCACATCCACCACGGCGGCTACGGCGGGTTGTGGCGGGGCACCGTGGCGCTGTCGGGCCGCCGCATCGTGTTCAGCCACAACACGGTGCGTCACGCCGGACGCGACCTGATCAATACCCACGGCCTCATGGAGAGCCTTCTGCAGTACAACGACGTCTCCGACGCCGGCTGGCTCACCAAAGACCTCGGGATGTTCTACGGGCACAACACCGACTTCGCCAACACCGAGTTCCGTTACAACCTCGTCCACGACAACCATGCCGAACACTGCGCGATGGGCATTTACTTCGACCACCTCAGTCACAACGCCATCGTACATCACAACGTTGTGTGGAACGTCGGCATGGACCCGATTCGCATCAACAATCCAAGCTACTGCTCCCTGGTCTTCAACAACACGTGCGTGCAGACCGGCAGGGTGGGGACGTTCGACCATTCGAAGCGCAACGATCTCTTCGCCTCACGGTATTTCAACAACATCTTCAATCAGAAGATCACCTTGCCCGACCACGTGGCGCTGTATAACAACCACATAATCCAGGACCCTTCATTCAGAAATTCTGACAAGGCCGATTATCGTCTGAGGGAGCCGGTGGACGAAGCCGCGGGCGCATACGCCCCTGACGGTGTTCTGTGGCGGGCGGGTTGCGACCTGGAGCATCCTCCGTCTCCTCTTCCCGTGTACAAGCCGCCCCGTCTTGACTGGATGAACGCGATACGCAACTCGTGCTTTGAGTTCGGGACACTGGAAGGGTGGCGTACGACCGATGCGTCGCGAGCCAAACTGGTCAAGGGGAACGGTTGGGGCAACCCCGTTCTTGGCAGCTCCAAGGGCCACGCGACGGGGACCTCCAAATACGAGCTGAGGCTCGGTCCGGGTCGCGACGGCGTCATGCAGGTCGTCAAGGGCCTTTCGCCCGGTATTGCGTACACGCTGTCGGCGTGGCTGAGAGTCAGCGACGAGAGCGAAGCGGTCGTTCTCGCCGTGAAGCCGGATGGCGGCGCGGGGGTCCGTGTTTCTTGCTCATCCACAGAATGGACGCGCAAGAGCGTTGAGTTTACCATCGGCTCCGGCGGTACGCAGGCCACGATCTCCTTACGCAAGTCGACGGCAGGGGACGGCTACGCCTGGTGTGACAATCTGACACTGCCGCTGCGGACGTTGTCCGACGGTAAGTAAGGAGTAGATATCGAATGATCCCGGCAAAGCAACACATTTCAAACAGGAGACAGACTATGGTAAAGCACACCTGCCTGGCCAGACTGGTCGTTGGCATGATGGCGGCTTTCGCACTTGCATCGGCGGTGTTACCGTCCACCGCGGCGGCGGAGTATTCGGCCGATTGGGACTCGCTCAAGAAGCACGACCCGGCGCCGGAGTGGTTCCGCGACGCCAAGTTCGGGATCTACTTCCACTGGGGGGTGTACTCCGTGCCGGCCTTTGGCAGCGAGTGGTATCCGCGAAACATGCACATCAAGAAGAATCGCGAGTACAAGCACCACGTCGAAACCTACGGCGATCCGACCGAGTTCGGCTACGCCGACTTTGTGCCGCAGTTCAAGGCCGAGAAGTTCGACGCCGACGATTGGGCGGCGCTGTTCGAGAAGGCGGGCGCCCGCTTCGCCGGTCCCGTGGCCGAGCACCACGACGGGTTCGCCATGTGGGACAGCGACCAGACGCCGTGGAACGCCGCCGACATGGGGCCCCGTCGCGACATCACGGGCGAGCTGGCCAAGGCCGTTCGCAAGCGCGGCATGAAGCTTGTGGCGACCTTCCACCACGCCCGCAATAATCTCTGGCAGAAGGACGGCAAGTGGACGGGCCACTATCAATACGTCAAGCAGGACTTTCCGTCTCTGCTCGACGATCCGAAGGAGGCGATTCTCTACGGCTACATGCCGCGTGAGAAGTTCGTCAAGATGTGGCGTGGCAAGCTCTTCGAGGTCATCGACAACTACCGGCCCGACCTGATCTGGTTTGATTCCTGGCTCCACGAGATCCCGGAAAAGGCCCGCCAGGAATTCTGCGCCTACTATCTCAACCGCGCCAAGCAGTGGGGCAGGGACGTCGCCATCGTGCGCAAGCAGAACGATCTGCCCCTCGATTGCACCGTGCTCGATCTGGAGAAGGGCCGGATGAACAAGCTGACGGAAAACGCCTGGCTCACCGACGACACCATCAGCCTGGGCAGTTGGTGCTACACGCAGGACCTGCGCATCAAGCCCTTGCCGCAGGTCCTCCACGTGCTGATCGACATTGTCAGCAAGAACGGGCAGTTGCTCCTGAACGTTTCTCCGAAGGCCGACGGCACCATCCCCGCCGAGCAGAGAGACGTGCTCTTGGGCCTCGGCGAATGGCTCGACACGTGCGGCCAAGCCATCTACGAGACCCGGCCCTGGATCGCCTTCGGCGAAGGTCCGACCCGCCTCAAACGTGGCGGCGGCTTTGTCCATCATCAGGGCGGATACTTGCAGTACAGCGCCGAGGACGTTCGATTCACGCGCAGCAAGGACGGCGGGACCCTCTACGCCATCGCGCTGGGCTGGCCCGCCGACGGCAAGCTGCATGTCAAGTCGCTCGGCGCAGATGAGCCCGCTCTGGGTCGGATTCGATCCGTCGAGTTGATCGGGCACCGTGGCTCGCTGCAATGGTCGCGCGACGAGGACGGCCTAACGGTCCGGCTTCCCAGGGCCAAACCGTGCGAAAACGCCTTTGCCCTTCGCATCAAGGCCGACGGCGTGATGAACGGATACGATCTGGCCACCGGACAGAAGAAAAAGGCCCCGCAGATCGCGCGGCAGTTGGCCGAGATCGAGCGCGTCAACGCCGCCGGCAAGTGGGAGACCGACTGGGATTCCCTGACGAAGCACGAGATCCCCGAGTGGTTCAAAGACGCGAAGTTCGGCATCTACGGGCACCTCGGCATATATTGCGTGCCGGCCTTCGGGACGGAATGGTATCCCCGCAACATGTACCTGGAGAAGACGGGGTCCTACAAGCATCACGTCGAGACCTATGGCGACCCGTCGGAGTTCGGCTACAAGGATTTCATCCCGAAGTTCAAGCTGGTGGATTTCGACCCGGTTGAGTGGGCCCAGTTGTACCAGGACGCCGGAGCAAAGTTCGCCGGTCCGGTCGCCGAGCACCACGACGGCTTCTCCATGTGGGCCAGCAAGGTCAACCGCTGGAACGTGGGCAACATGGGTCCGAAGCGCGACATTGCGGGTGAGTTGATCGCGGAGCTGCGTAAGCGCGACATCAAGATCATCACCTCGTTCCACCACGCATTCAACATCCAGGGCTACTACACGCCGGGAGAGGGCTGGGACACCGCCGACCCGCAGTACGGCGACCTGTACGGTTTTCCGACGATGGAGGATCGCACGCTGGCCCGCGATCGCTGGCTGATCAAGCTCAAGGAGGTGATCGACGCGTACCGACCGGACCAGATCTGGTTCGACTTCGGCCTGGCGAAGATGCCCGACGAGTGCAAGCAGAAGATGGCTGCCTATTACTACAATCACGAGGCGATCTGGGGCAAGGACGTCATCATCACCCGCAAGGGCGATCACCTGCCCGAGGGCGTCGGGGCGCTGGACATCGAACGCGGCTGGACCAAGGGCATCGGCCCGCAGCTCTGGCAGACCGATGATTCGACCGCGCGCAACAGTTGGTCCTGGGTTCGCAACCTCGACGTCAAGCCCCCCGTGGAGATGGTCCACGAGCTGATCGACATCGTCAGCAAGAACGGCGTGCTCCTGCTGAACGTCTGTCCCAAGGCGGACGGGACCATCAGCCCCGACCAGCAGAAGATGCTGCGCGAGATGGGGCAATGGCTAAAGGTCTGCGGCGAGGCGATCTATGAAACGCGCCCGTGGGAAACCTACGGCGAAGGGCCGACCCGCATGGCCAAAGGCGGCTCGTTCCTCAAGGCCGACACGTACACGCCTCAGGACGTCCGCTACACCCGCAGCAAGGACGGCAAAACGCTCTACGCGATCCTGATGGGCTGGCCCGACGACGATGTCACGCTGCGCTTCGTGCAGGTCAACAAGGCCGACGCCAATGCGAAGGTCGAGCTCATCGGACACCGCCGGTCGCTGCGCTACCGCATCAACGACAAGAGGCAGCCGGTCATCACCATGCCGAAGTTGGGGCCGGACCAGCGGCCGTGCCAGTACGCCTACGCGCTGAAACTCAGCGGCTTCGCGATCGAGCCCAGCCCGGCCGCCGCCTTCATGTCGGAAAACGCCGTGACGCTGACGGCCGAGAAAGCCGTTCTCGATGGGGACAAGATCGATACCGAGAAGAAAGGCTCGCGCACCAACATCGGCTTCTGGGACGACCCGAAGGAAAGCGTACACTGGTTGGTTCGGATCGGCGCGCCCGGCGTATACATGATTCGCGGCGAGTTCGCCGCGACGGGCCTGTCGCGACTGAGGCTCCGCGTGGGGGACAAGCAGGTCCGATTCGATGTCCCCGCCACCGGTAGCTGGGACAAGAGCACCCAGGTCGACATCGGCCGCCTGCGGTTCGATGAGCCGGGAATCTACCATGCCATCCTGGAACCGGCCAACCCGAACAACTGGCGCGCCGTCAACCTCTGGCAGCTCCAACTGGCCCCGACGCGATAACCTCGCGCCATCGTATCGAACCGTGCATCAACTCGCTCGCTTGACCGAGCGGTCGGACTGTCTGGTCCGGCCGCGGCCTCTGTGGCTCTGGCCGGCCGTCGGGCCGTCAAATCCAGCACGCGCACGAGGGCCAGACCGACCCCGAGAGATGCGATGGCAGCCGGCAGAGAAGAAACCCACGCCCAGCCGGGTACGTCCTTGCCCGAGACCCGCAATAGAGTCAGCACGGCGAAGGCCGCCGCCCAGACCGCGGCAACCACGAAGTGGAGAATGGCAGCTACCCCGATTATGTTGTCGGTCCAGCTCCACGACAGTCTGCGACGCTGTTCTCGCGTGCGTCTCTCGTCATGGAAGTTCTCTCGCAGTTGGGCCTCAGCCTTTTCCAGTTCCGCATTGCATTCCATAGGCTCTCCTCTTGACCGCTGACGATATCGCCCTATTGTCTGCTTCGGCGCCCGCAAGAGCAAGGATTTCTCGAACCCTGATTCGGTGACCGTCGGCTGTATGAGATGTGCGTAGGAATTCGCATTTGACCGGTGGCGCGGGAACTGGGACAATGCGGGTCGACTCGCAGGCGCGGTTCAGTGCGGAACTGGCTGTTGCGTCGGGTGGCCTTGCAGTGGTTGTGATTGTTTCTATGGAGGTGTTCTTTATGCGAAGGCAGGATAGGCGGTTTGGGCAGAGCTGGGCGGGAATTGCGGCCGGGCTAATCGTCATCATTGTGCTGGGCACTGTTGCGGACGCCCGGCAGGTGCGTTTCAACAAGACCACGATCGACACGACGTTTCGCTCCGAGGGCGTGGCGGTCGGCGATGTCAACGGGGACGGGAGGCTCGATATTATGGCGGGGGAGGTGTGGTACGCCGCTCCGGATTGGGATATGTGCGAGCTGCTTCCGGCGGGCAAATACGACGGCACGAAGGGCTATAGCAAAACGTTCGCCAACTTCGCCTGCGACGTCAACGGCGACGGCTGGGTCGATTCGGTCATCACGACGATGATGGGCGAGCCGTCGCTGTGGTACGAGAACCCGCGCGGTAAGGCCGGCCACTGGAAGGTGCACACCGGGACCCGCAGCGCGTGCAACGAGACGCCGCTGTTCGCCGACCTGCTCGGCAACGGCAAACCGGTCGCCGTCTGGGGCGTGCAGCCCGGAGGCTACGTCGCCTGGTTCAGCATCCCCGACGATCCGTACAAGCAGTGGGACATGCACATCATCGGCGGGCCCAAGGCCCCGGGCAGCGAGCGCTACAGCCATGGCCTGGGCGTCGGCGACGTCAATGGGGACGGCCGCAACGACGTGGTGGTGACCGAGGGTTGGTGGGAGGCCCCGGAAGATCGCACGCACGAGAACTGGAAGTTCCATCGCGTCGGACTCGGGCCGGCCTGTGCCGACATGCTCGTCTACGACGTGGACGCCGACGGCGACAGCGACGTTATCACCAGCTCGGCGCATAACTACGGGATCTGGTGGTTCGAGCAATTGCCCGGCGGACGCTTTCAGCAGCATGTGATTACCGAGAAGTACTCGCAGGTCCACGCTTTGCGTCTGGCCGATATGAACGACGACGGAATCATGGACGTCGTCACGGGCAAACGGTATTTCGCCCACAACGGGCGCGACCCGGGCAGCGGCGATCCCGCCGTGGTGCTCTGGTTCGAGATTCGCCGGCCCGGGAGCGGCAAGGCCTACTTCGTCGCCCATGAGATCGACGACAACTCCGGCATTGGCACGCAGTTCGAAGTCGCCGACATCAACGGCGACGGCCGGCTCGACGTCGTCACCGCCAACAAGAAGGGCGTTCACTTGTTTCTCCAGGACGCTCCGCTGGCGGTTTCGCTCTTCGACGGTAAGACCTTCAACGGATGGGAGGGCAACCTGGACCACTTTCGCATCGAAGACGGCGCCATCGTGGCCGGCACCCTGAAGGAGCGGATTCCGCGCAACGAGTTCCTCTGCACGACGAAGAGCTACAGTGACTTCGAGCTGCGTCTGAAAGTGAAGCTGCTGGGCGATCTGGCCAAGGCCAACGCGGGCATTCAGATTCGCAGCCGACGTATCCCGAACCATCATGAGATGATCGGCTACCAGGCGGACATGGGCCAGCATTACTGGGGCTGCCTCTACGACGAGTCGCGCCGGCGCAAGATCCTCGCCCAGCCGAACGCCGAGGAGCTGCGCCGGATTCTCAGGCCGGGTCGGTGGAACGACTATCGTATCCGCTGCGTCGGATCGCGCGTGCAGCTCTGGCTCAACGGCCGCCAGACCGTGGATTACACCGAGCCCGACGAGTCCATTGAGGCCGCCGGTCTCATCGGCCTCCAGGTCCACGCCGGCCCGCCCACCGAAGCCTGGTACAAGGACATCGCCATCACCGACCTTTCCGTACGCTGATCGCACAGGCCCAAAAGGTGCACGCCAAGTGCGCACGATCTGGGGGTGCATACGCATGAAGGAATTTCGTGTGAGACCGTTCATACTGGGTGTCGCGATCCTGTGGGCAGCGCCTTCTTCCGGCGCTGCAGTTGGCATGTTCGAGGGCGCCACGGACGTTGGCTCGGTAGGGCACGCTGGTTCGGTCGAATGCGTCCGCGGCGGCGCGCAGTACGTCGTGACCGGCAGCGGCAAGGATCGACTGGCGCGGGGCGGGCCTGCATCCGCATCGCAAGGCAGGCCAAGTGGCTCGCGATCAGCCACCATCACGAGGGGCACTCCCTCATCTTCGTCGTGCCAGGTACGGGGGGGACGCCGCGCCTGGTTACGCCCCTGGGACCGTCCTACTGGCACGGCTGGTCTCCCGACAGCCGCTCCATAGCATTCGTCAGCTACCGGCTCCTCGCCCCCTGATGCGAATGGATTGGCACTACATCGAAAAGAGGCCGTCCGTTGGTGTCGTTCCGAGCCTGCCTTGGCGAAGCGGAAGATGCGGACAAACAGCCTTGAAAACTCAGCCTCAAGGCCCTACGTTATGGGGAAATTTGCAGATCGACTCGGCTCTTCTCGCGTGGGATACAGTTGCAGTTATGGATAGACAGGAACTCAGGACGATTGTTGGCTTTCTCTCGGGCCTTCAGCGTGGTCTTGACAGTGGTGACGATCAGATCGTCGACCGGACCACACTGACGGAACTGTCCGGGGTCATCGACCGGTTGATGAACGCGGCGTTCGATGCGGCGCCGCTGAAGAAAAGAGTGCGTTTGGCGCGATTGGAACGAAAGGCCCGGCGGCAAAAACGCCAGATCGAAGCGAGATTGGACACAAGAGACTGAGAAACGAAGATCGTGGCGACGCGGCGGAAGGAGCTTCTCTCCCCGGGCAAGGCCGACGGAAAACACGTCTTCTGTAACCGCTACCGCCGGTCGTACCCAACTGCTTACTTACGGGCAACGGCGAGTCGCTTGAAAGAGAACTCCACTTTCGCCTTGGTGGGCTTGCCGCCGATTTCCAGGACGGGGTAGGCCAGGAAATTGATGGGACCGGAAACCGGGCCCGGTTCCACTACAAGGTCTCGGCCTCGGCTCAGCTCAACGCGGTTGGCCGGATGATGGCCGAAATAGTAGGTGGCCAGACTGGTACACTTGTCCGTCTCGCTGATGTCAACGGGTCACCACTTTCCATCCGTGTAGAACTCCGCCCAGCAATGATAGCCGTCTACGCCGCCGGAATCTCGCTCGGAAGGAACGGCCGCTCCGATAGCAGAGCGGGCCGGGATGCCGACCGCCCGGCACAACGCGATGAAATAGGAGTGGAAATCGGTGCAGTTGCCCGTCCGAGCGTCGCACGCATAGACGGCGTCCCCTTTGCCCCAGCCGGGACCGAAGTTGATGTATCGCATGCGGTCCATGACATGGTCGTACAGGGCGCGAGCCCGCACGAGGTCGCCCGCCTTGCCCTCGACCACCTCCTCGGCAATCTCGCGGAACGTTTCGTTGTCCGGCACCATACGCTCCGGGGCCAGGTATTTCGCCGGATGCAGCGTCGGCGCCTCGTACACGCCTTTTTCGATCCGCTGGACGTGAGAGCGGACCGCAACCGTTTTGCCGCTGTCGTGCGGAGCAAGCGTCAGGAAAAGCACCTTGTTTCCGTGCTCGCGCTCCTGCAGGATTTCCTGTCGGCCCGGCGCTTCGATACTCTTGAGCTCGACCGTTTGGAATGCATCCGTAGTCGGCAGGGGAATCCACATCCGTGCTTCTTCGGTCATTTCGGGCAGCGTCGCCCGGGACCCAGATTCGCCAGGTACTCGGTGTGGACCCGGACCAGCTTCAGTCGAAGCTGCCCTTGACCAAAGGGTAGTCTGAAATGTCCTTCGCCCAGGCGGGTCTGCTCGGTGATGTGCTTTTCGATCCCGGCCTGGATATCCGCCGTCACTACGCTCGGCGCCGACCCGGCGGAGGCATTTCCTTTGTGTCGCATCGTCAGGGTAACCACACCCGCAGCGCAGAACACAATCGCTGCCATTATCGCAATGCGCCGGTTCATAGCAGACCTTTCAAGACAAAGTGGATTCCGAAATGGATCGCGTGAACATCACTGCGGGTGCTCGCTGGATGGATGCTCGCTGGACGGATGCTCTCCGGCCGGGGGGGCATTCGGCGCATCCTCAGCCGAAGGATGTTCGGTCGACGGATGTTCGCTGGTCGGGTGCTCCCCGGTCGGGGGTTCGCTTTCGCCTTTGCAGCCCGTCAGACCGAATGAGATAACGGTCACCGTCAGCAGCAACGCCAGCACTTTCCTTAGCTTCTGCATGTCTACCGGCTCTCCTTTCGCGTCTGAGGACAACGAATTCTGTGTCTTCACGGCTGGCAAATTTCGCTTTCAGGGCCTGGATATGGCCATTATGCGTACGCTTTGGGGTCCCAGGGCACAAGCAGACAATACTTGTTGCTCAGGAATTCTCTGATTCCTGTCCTACTGCGTAAACGACCGTTATATGAGTGATGCGTCTTTAAGTACGGCCAACCCCCGCCCCGGTTGACCCCCGGCGCATTATTCTGAGGCCATCAGTCCATAGAGGCCCAGTGCTGCATTTCCTAAACCGTGTGACTGTAGATTGCTTCGCTTCGCCGGCAATGACAGGGGCCGACCGTATATGTCATTTCGGGGAACGGGGCAGTACCGTGCGCGGTCTTCGCTTTCTGCCCGTCGGCGGGATGATGAATTGGGCCCGGCTGGATTCGAACCAGCGACCAAGGGATTATGAGTCCCCTGCTCTGCCGCTGAGCTACGGGCCCGCTCGATGCTCTACGTGGCTGTAGTGTAACGATTGTACGCCGGTGCGGTCAAGCGCGAAGTTGGTTTGGCCGGGCCGTTGGTCCACGTAGGGCTGCCGCGCTGCGAGCCGGCGCCTGTTGGGCGATGTCAAGCCGGACTTTCGGGCGGGGACGCGAGCGACGGCAGAGGATGATCGACGGCGAATTTGGCCCGGACTCTTTCCAGGAGCTTGGCCTTTTTCTGAATCCTCCAGACCAGCAGGATCAGCGGGGGGCGCGACTTTTCCTTGAACGTGATGACGATGCGTCCAAAGCCGAGCAGTCGTTCGAGAAAATCGCTGGTGTCGATGCGGCTGTTGTAATCCTCGCGTCCGATCTGTTCGCCGGCTTCGGTGGGACCTTCCTGGAGGTTCATGTAGTTCGGCGTGACCGCGACGTAGTAAAACAAGCCCTTGAGCCAGGAGAGGACGATCGTCAGCAAACCGATCAGCGTCACGAGCAGATATCCGGTTCCACTGATGGAGAAGCCTAAGTGGCGGAAGATCTTCAGGAACCCAACGACCCAGCCGCAGAGGTTCAGCCACAGGAACACAAAACCGGCGGTGACGATGGCGATCAGCAACAGTTTGATGCTGATGGCGTATTCCTCCACGAGGAAGTTCAGGAAGAAGATGGCAAACCAGATGCCGCCGATGACTCTCGGATTGATTCCCGCGAACACGCCCCACTCGGTTTCCTGGAGGAACATGAGGATCGAAGCGGTAAAGGAGGCCAGGATCGTCGGGACGTAGAGGACCTTTGGTGTCCATCCGAAAGTAACCAGCCAGTCATTGATGTCGGGGTCTTCGCGGATGGTCTTTTCCGTGCGGATGCGCGTGCGAAGCGTTTTGCGCAGGAGAAACCCTACTGCGATGCCGGCGGCGACGACACCGATCAGTATGTACAACGCAATCATTTTCCCGGATGTCCACATGGCATTGCCTTTCCAGGTGGGGACGCCCCGTTATCGGAGCCTCCCGGCGAGCCGGCATACGATTCTTTTGCGTCCGAATGCTGCGATTCTACCGGTATAGACGCACGAACACGAGTTTCCTATCAAAGATCGTTGTGTTTCCGCTCATACGATGGCCTTCGTGGCGCCGGTGGTGAAGCCGCCGTCGACGAGGAGTATCTGTCCGGTGACATAGGCGGAGGCGTCGGAGGCCAGAAAAATGACGGTTCCATCGAGGTCGTTGGGTTGTCCAGGCCGGCCCAGGGGAATCCGGTCGGTGATGTACTCGACCCAGGGCTTGTTGTCGTAGAGGACCTTGTTCTGGGCCGTTTTGAACCATCCTGGCGCCAGGACGTTGACGGTGATGCCGTGGGGGCCCCACTCGGCGGCGAGGCTGCGGCTCATTTGCAGCACGCCCCCGCGACTGGCGCAATAGGCGTTGATGCCCTCCATGCCGAAGACGCAGGTGCAGGAACCGATGTTGACGATCCGCCCGTAGTTGCGCTTGATCATCTCTTTGCCGACCGCCTGGGCGACGAAGAACGCGCCTTTGAGATTGGTGTTCAGGACGGTGTCCCAGTCCTCCCAGCGGAATTCGGCGGCGGGGCGGCGGATGTTCAGGCCCGCGTTATTGATGAGGATGTCGATCCGGCCGTATTCCTCCATGGCCACGCGGACCATATCCTCGATGTCACGCTGCGAGAGCACGTCGAGCTTGACCGGGAGGGCCTTGCGTCCCAGCTCTTCGATTTCCTCTTTGAATGGGATCAAACGCGATTTGTCCCGGCTGGTGATGACCAGGTCGGCGCCGGCTTTGGCCAGCGCCCGGCCGAAATACTGGCCGAGGCCCCGGCTGGTGCCCGTCACGACGGCGACTTTGCCGGAAAGGTCGAACAGGTTTTCCATCCTCGATTCTCCATCGTTCAAGGTTGCAGGACGATTTTCAGCAGATTCTCTTCGGCCTTGAGCAAACGCTCGAAGCCGGCGGCGCCGTCTTTCAAAGGCAGCACGTCACTGACCAGCGGTCCGACGTTGATTCGGCCCTCTGCGATCAGGTCGATGCACTGGCGAAACTCCCCGGCGCTGGCGTAGGAGCCGCGAAACGTCAGCTCGCGCGAGACCAGTTCCTGCAGGTTGAACTGCGTTTCCTTTTGCAGGTTGCCGACGGCGACGACGGTCCCGCCGGTTTGGGTCAGGGAGATGGCCTGGCGAAAGGTCTCGGCGAAGCCGACCGCCTCGAATGTCACGTCGGCGCCGCGTCCGTCGGTCCTCGCGAGAATCTCTTGCTTCACATCGACCTGGGAGGGATTGATGCAGTCGTCGACGCCGACCTGCTTAGCCAGGCCGAGGCGGAAGTCGTTGATGTCGCAGGCGATGGTCGTCCGGGCCCCGCGCAACTTGGCGGCCTGCAAGATGAACAGGCCGATCGTGCCGGCGCCGATCACGACGACCGTGTCGGTCTCGGAAATGACGGAGCGATTGGCGGCATGCGTGCCGATGGAGGCGGGCTCCAGCAAAGCCGCCTGCACGAAGGACATATTGTCGGGCAGTTGCGCGCAGATCCAGTGGGGGACCGCGACAAACTCGGCGAACGCTCCGTGTCGCTTGAATTCAGGCACGGAGACGCCCAGGACCTGCCGCTTGACGCAGCGGTTGAAGAGGCCTTGTTTGCAGGCCGGACACTGATTGCAGTAGACCGTCGAGTCGAAGCAGATGCGATCGCCGACGGCGAAACCCGTCACGCTCGCGCCAACGGCTTCCACCACCCCGGCGGCCTCGTGGCCCATGATCAGCGGCGGGAGACGCCGGCCGGTCTTGCCCGTGTGGCCCTGCACGTCGGATCCGCAGATTCCGCACGCCTTGACCCGGACGAGAACGTCATCGGCGCCGATCTCCGGGTCGGGGACATCCGTGTATTCCAGCGTATACGGTTTCGTGTACAGCAATGCCTTCAACGTTGCACCTCAATTCTCGTGTCAACTGACGCAGCGGACCTCCAAGCATACACCAGAAGTCCCCGATTGAAAAGCCGTCGGCTGTCTCACGTTAGCGGTAGCACCATCGCAAACAGCGTCGTAAACATCAATCCGATCACGGCCATCGTGCTGACGGTGACCGTCCAGGTCTTGAGGGTCTCGATCTCGGTCAGCCCGCCCATCTTGGCGAAAATCCAGAAGCCCGAATCGTTCATCCAGTTGCAGCATTGCGCCCCGAACCCGATGGCGGCGGCCAGATACACCGGATGGTAACCCAGGTCCGCATTGGGCCCGATCAACGCCGCCAGCATGCCCGAGGTGGTGATCATCGAGACGGTGCTGGAGCCCTGGGCGAATTTCAGCAGCGTTGCGATGAGAAACGCCATGAAGAGCAGCTTGACGCCGCCGAGCGGCTGGCTGCCGTCGCTTCCCATCAGGCTCTGGATGGCTTCGCCGACCTGCGCCTCTTTGAGCATGGCGCCGAAGGCGCCGCCGGCCGAGGTGATGAGAATGATGACGCCGGCGCTCATCAACGAGCCTTCCACTATCTTGGCGAGTTGCTCGCGCCCGGGTTTTCGCTGCCGCCAGAGAACGACCAGGGCGATGGCCGCCGAGACGAGCATGGCCAGGTTGGCGTTGCCGAGCACGGCGGTGACGTTTTCGATCTGTACGATGGCCGCGGTCGGTTCGGCGCCTTTGGCCAGGGTCGAGACAATCGTGTGCATCGAGATCATCAGCACCGGCAGGAGGATCGGCAGCAGGGAGGCCAGCAGGCCGGGAAGTTGCTCGTCGGGCAGGGGTTCGGGCTCGGCTCCCGCCCCCTCCAGGGGACGCATCGGGATGTCGATTCGTTTCGAGAGCCAGCTGACGAAGAAGAGAATCACCACGGCGGTCGGTAGCGCGCAGAGCAGGCCGACCATGATCATCATGCCCAGGTCGATTCCGAGCGCATCGGCGATGAGCAGCGGGCCCGGCGTGGGTGGTACCAGCGAATGGGTGATCGAGGCTCCCGCTCCCATCGCCAGGATCAGGAGCAGATAGCTGCGTTTGGTCCGCCGGTGCATCGATCGCGCCAGGGGGATGAGCAGATAGAAGACGGTATCGAAAAATACCGGGACGGAAAGGATGAAGCCGCTTGTCATCAGCGAGATCGGGCAGCGCTTCTCCCCGAGCAGTTGGACGAACACGCGGACGATGCGGTCGGCGGCGCCGGAGTCGATCAGGCACTTGCCGATGACGGCCGCCAGGGCGATGACCACGCCGATCTTGCCCGCCGTGGTGCCGAAGGCCTCGGCGACCCGCCCGATCTTGTCGGCGAACTCGCCCGGGGCCAGCAGACTCACAACGATGGCCGCGGTGATTAGCGCCAGGAACGCGTTGATTCGCAAGGCGATGATCATCCCCAGGACGATGGCGATGCCGATCGCCAAAATGAGCAGCGGGTTCATACCGACCGGGCTCTCACTGGCGAGAACGCTCAGAACATGTGGCTCGAACAAAATTCTGTCCTCCCTAAACGAACCGAAGTCTTGCGAAAGCCGGCGGCTGCCGCGGCTTCCGAGGACGCGTGTCCCTTCGTCGGGACGATCTTACCGGCCGGTGCGGAGAATTTCCAGCAACGCCGGCGGAATTTGCGTCACGCAGAGATAGCCGAAGAACGCGAACGTTGCGAGCAGCCCGGCGGCGAAGATCCAGCTTGGCCGCAGCACCGCGTACGCCTCCTTCGAAAGCATCTTCGGCATCACAAAGTACAGACCGATTCCCACGCAGGCCGCCTGCAAGGCGATCAGCAGCACGCCTTCGAGAATCGAGGAGATCTTCAGCAGGAAAATCGGCTGGCGGCCCAGCACGAAGACGATCAGCATGCTCGTGACGAAGAACAGCACCAGGAAGATGCGAAACTGGGTCTTCCAGGCGACTTTCTGGTTGAAACCGGGAATGCAGAGACGGCACGAATCGGCAAGCAGTCTGGGCCAGCCGGCCAACTGTCCGCAGAGCGTCGAGATCATGGCCACCGCGCCGGAGAGCTTGAACAGGAAGCCGCCGAACGTGTCCCAGCGGCGGGCAAAGACCTGGCTCAGCACATCGGCCATGTCGGCGTTTTCCGGGGCCAGACGTTCGGTCCCGAGGATGCCGGCGCCGGCGATGAGAAAGCCGGCGGTCACGACGACGCCCAGCACCATCGCAAAGGTGGAGTCGACGTATAGCGTGCGGCACCAGCCCTTGATGCGCGTGGCGGTCTCGCGGGGCATGGTCCGGAGGCTCTCGATATCGGCCGATTTTCCGCAGCCTCGGCCGGCCGTGGCGCCGTAGCCGGCGCCGATGACCCAGTACGTGTACCAGACCTGGGAAGCAAAACCGCCGGCGCCCCAGCCTAAGACGGGCAGGATCTCCTGCCACGTGTTGGTCGAGATGCTCTCTTTGGCGGCGGCCCATTCGGGCACCGCCGGCAGCGTAAAGGTCAGGCCCGCCGCCAGCTCGGCGAAGCTGGGAAAGACGCGGGCGGCGATGTAAAGCGCCCCGATCACGACGATGAGTACGAAAAGGCTCATGATGATCTTGAGCACGTTGAAGGCGCCCGACCACGCTACCGCCACGGCGAAAAGAGCCGCGAACCAGCCGCAGTAGCTCAAATGAATGCAGGGGACAAGGCTGTGCAGAAACTGTCCCGCCGACGTCGCCAGCGAGCCGATGGACATGACCGCGCAGACGAGCTGAACGACCAGCACGATCCAGACGACCCAGTGACGCGGGCCCGGAATGCGGTCGAACATGTCGATCATCCCCTCGCCCGTGCAGACCGTGTAACGAGCGCCGGCGATGCCGATCCAGAACTTCAGGAACACCCCCATGACTACGGCCCACAGCACGGTGGTGCCGAGGATGGCCCCGGTGCGCGTCGCCAGGATCACTTCGCCCGAGCCGATATACTCGGCCGCCCAGACCAGGCTCGGACCGACCAAAAGCAGGATCGCCAGCCCCTTCGGGGCCACAGGAATCTTCACGTCGTTCGCCTGCTTGTCGCTTTGCGTCATACCTGCGTCCGTGCGGAACCTGTTTCTGTACCGGGCCTCTGATGACGGATGACAGACTACCGGCCGGCCGGCGGAGTGTCCATAGAATTTCAACAGCAACATTGCCCGCCATGGGCGTCGGCCCGTATAATGCGGCTCTCAGTGACGTCTGCGTTCGTTCAGCCGGGCGACCGGATCGCAGGGTCGGCGCGGACGCATCCAATCGCCAACTGGTCTGAAAGGAGCTAACCATGATGCGGAGACACGTCATTCTTCTGTCGGCTTTGGTGTCATTGATTTTCGTCTCGTGCGGATTCGCGGCGGTGGGGCATGGCAGCGACCTGTTCGGGCTGGCCCGCATCCAAAGCGGCGTGCAGAGCAAACGGGTGAGCAGCTTCGACCGCTCCGGCGGGAACAACGATCGTTTCGAGCACATCAAGGACGGCCAGACCCGCGAGCTGTTCAAGGTCAAGGGGGCCGGGATTATCAACCACATCTGGATCACGATCGCGCCGCCGCCGGAGCGACTGAACCGCAACGACATCATCCTGCGCATGTACTGGGACGGAAAGCTCTTTCCCTCGGTGGAGTCGCCCATCGGCCCGTTCTTCGGCCAGGGATGGAACGAGAGCTACCCGTTCGTCAGCCTGCCGCTGGCGGTCGGTCCCGTCGAGGGCCGGGCGCTGGTGTCGTACTTCACCATGCCGTTCGCCAAGGGGGCGCGGATCGAGATCGAGAACCAGACGGGTCGGGAGATCGCGGCGTTTTATTACTATGTGGACTACGTCGAGATGGACGAACTGCCCGCCGACATGGGCCGCTTCTGCGCGTGGTACAATCACGAGCTGACTGAGGCCCTGCCCGACGGCGAAAACGAGTGGTCGGTGCTCGGTCCGCAGGGCAAGAATCCCAAGGGCGAGAGAAACTATCTGATCGCCGACATCAAGGGCAAGGGGCATTACGTCGGCGTCAACTACTACGTGCATTGTCCCACGCCGATCTGGTACGGCGAGGGCGACGACATGATCTTCATCGACGGGGACAAGAAGCCGACGCTCCACGGGACCGGGACCGAGGACTACTTCAACACGTCCTGGTGTCCCAAGACCCTCTACAGCCACCCGTATTTCGGCTACGCTCGCGTCAATGACGACGTGGGCTGGCTGGGCCGAACCCATGTGTACCGGTTCCACATCAGCGACCCGGTCTATTTCAACAAGTCGCTGAAGTTCACCATCGAGCACGGCCACAACAACAACCTCACGCTGGACTTGGCCAGCGTGGCGTACTGGTACCAGGCACCGCCCCTGACGAAGCTGCCGCCGATTCCCAACAAGGAAGCCCGCAAGCCCAGGCCGTTCATCGGCGTGACCGATATGCACCGCTGGCGCCACGAATGGCGACAGAAGCACGGCGGCGACGATCAGCTCTGGGGCAACGAGCGGTAGCGCGCGGCAAAAAGGGAATGCCGACGCAATTTGTACGCATTTGATCCACTGGTGCGCAGTTTGTCGTCCTGAACGTAGCCGTAGGGTGGGTCCTTGACCCACGCGTTATTGCACGCGGGTCTTTCCGCGTGGGTTGAGAACCCACCCGACCTTTGGTGCGCGCTTTGTCATCCTGAACGAAGCGCAGCGGAGTGAAGGATCTGGGCTGCGGCCTTGAGATACTTCCCGTGCGCAGCCCATCCCGGCGCGCCGGGATTCGCCTTCGGCTCAGGATGACAGAGAGGCGTGACGCGAGTCTGTTTCCGCATCCCGATTACTGCATGTCGCCTTCGTAGCCTTCGCCGGGACAGGAGATGAGCCGGAAGGTCAAGACGGGTTGGCCGGCGGGGCCGAAATCGCCTCGCAGCTTGATCCAGTTGTCCGAGGATTTGTCGGTTTCTTTCTTCGGCATAACGAAGCGCGCGTTTAGTTGGATCCGCTCCATCGGTTCGAGCGTGACGTCCCACGCATCGGGCGTGAGCTTCCAGCCGGCGGGGAGGTGCTGGACGGCGATCCGGCCCGTGGTACGCCTGTCACTGAAGTTGTAGATGTACAGCGGCAATTCGGTTTCCGTCTCCGGCTCGACGAGGTGCTCGTAGTCGGAGGCCCAGGGGATCTGTTTGACGTTCACGCTGGCTGATCGAGGCATGTGCAGTTGCAGGACGATGGGGCAGGGCTTCCCCGGACGGAATTGCGCCCGGCGTGGGCGTCTCAGCGGAAGCTTCCCGGTGGCGCCAGGCTCCAGCAATAGGAAGACCGGGGCCGATGTCAACTGGGACGGTGCCGTCGGCAGCGCCCGGCCGAGATAGTCGTAGGCGCGCTCGACGCGAATATCGTCGGGCAGGCGCCAGTCAACCGTTGTCTTGCCCTTTTTGCTCCACTCGCCCGGTCTCTCGGCCCAGGCGACGAGGACGTCGTGACGCCGGCCGTCCGGTTCCGCCTGGAACGCGTAGACGTGGGCGTGCGGTTGGGTGTCGATGCTCCATTTGCCGAGGCATTCGGCGCCGGCCAGGAAGCGCCCCAGCGCCGCGACGGCTACGTAGCTCGGCCGGGGTGTTTGGTCAAGCCGCAGGAGTCCGAACTGAACTTTGCTCCCCTCGCAGTAGTGGCCCAGGATGAAGTGAAAATGGCGCTTGGCGCCGGCGAAGAGACTGCTGGCGTAGGATTGCGCCATGAACTCGGCCTTGCGGATTTCTCCGTCGCGCGAGAGTTCGCACCAGGGCTCGGGGCCGACGTAGTGCATGCCCCGGTCGCTTTCGGTGACCCAGATGGGCCGGCCGCAGGAGGCCTCGATCACCGGCCCCCAGAGCCGCTCGTACGACTCGGGCCAGTCGTAGGTGTGCGTGTTGTAGGTGTCGAAGTACGGCCAGGTTTCGTTCTCCAGGACGAGCCGGGTGTGCAGGCGCGTCGGGACCGCCGTCGAGACGTTCCAGCAGATGATGACGTCCGAATCGCCCGCCTTGAAGCCGAGATACGCCGCCTTCTGGTACGAGCACATCTCGTCGGCACTGTGGCCGCCGAAGTTCGAGACGTTCGCCTCGTTCCACGGTTCCCAGGCGTGGACCCGGTCCTTGAAGCGACGGGCCATCTCTTTGCCAAGGCGGTAGACGTGACGCAGGTCGCTCGGGTAGCGTCCGCGCGTTTCGCCTTCCTCGACTGCCCATGGCGGCGTGTCGTGAAAGACCTGAAGGACCTTGAGTCCGTTGTGGGTCTGAATCTCCGCCGATTCGTCGTAGGTCGTGGCTGGCTCGAAGCGCTGCGGCCCGGGCTGGATGTCACGCCAGCGCAGGCGGTCACGCACCCAGTTGATCCCCGCCAGCGCCGCCAGACGGGCGAAGCGCTCCTGTTTGGGCGGATCGTTCGGTGCGAACCACGCGGTGGCCGAGTCGATGCAGATCGGCGAGTCCTGCGGGACGGGCGCCGCGAGCTGGGCCAGGACCGCCGCGGTGGTCCACGCGAGACACTGGCCGTCGTCTGCCATGAACTCGACGCGGTACCAGCCGATTCCCAGCTTGCCCAGCGCAATCGAGGTCGACGCGCCATTCATAGAGCCGCTTGTTACCTGCCCGGCGCGATCGTCGAGGGCACGCCAGCGCACGGCCTTTCCCGCCGATTCCGCAGGGACGCGTACGCTCACAGCTTGTCCTTGCATGAAGACATGGGCGATGTCATCCTGTGCGTTGGGGATGGTTCTCTCGATCACTGGCTCGACGTAAGGGCCGGATGCGAGGCAGACAACGGGAAGCAGGAAGAGAATGAGGCAATGGATTCTGCCGGCGGGGTGTTCGGGGATGCTCATGGGTTTCCTCACAAGATCGTTAGCGATTGCACATTGAATACGGCGTTATTTCTCGAGCAGGTGGCGGTAGTGCTCTCTCAGGGCAGCGAGCTGTCTCTCCTGCTCAGGGCTGA
>Ga0272441_10003925_pt1 | contig 27637 bp, 24 predicted proteins | sample SSMProp6N_FD_193582 | JGI IMG/M metagenome (GOLD analysis project Ga0272441, IMG submission 193582) | Marine sediment archaeal communities from Little Sippewissett salt marsh, Falmouth, MA, United States - SSM-Prop-6N | ecosystem: Environmental > Aquatic > Marine > Wetlands > Sediment ... | reverse complement strand
TCAATAACACCACATTCAAAAATGCTAACTTTTTTGAGACTAAGTTTATCGGAGAATGTAAATTCTGTGATGCAAAATTCAATGAATATGCTAGCTTTTGGGGCGCCCATTTTACTGAAAAAACAGACTTTAATTATGCTAGGTTCTTCAATGGAACTACATTTATAGATGCAAAATTCAGTAAAAGTGTCTACTTTTGGATGGCGCTGTTTGTTGGACTCAGCGACTTCAGCAATGTTCAATTTAATGGAGTTGCTGATTTCATGGGGGCGCAGTTCGATGGATATGTTACTTTCTATTACACTATGTCCGATGAAGCTTATCTTTTTAATAATGTCCGTTTTAATTCAGAATTGACACTTATTAAATCTAGATTTAATTATATTGAAATTGAATGGGATTCAATCAAGGATTGCCTTGTTTATGACGGAGCCGTGTATTTAAAATTAATTAAAAATTTTAGAAGTTTGGAACAGCTTGATGACGCTGATAATTGTTATTATCGATATCGAAGAGAGAGTCAAAGTAGAAAAAACTGGTACAATGAAACAAAAGGCTGGATTCACCGATTCGACTGGTCCAAGCTTTACGACCACATTGCCTGGCGATCCTGCGGATACGGCGTCCGCCCGAGCTTCACGATCGCTTGTATTCTCGGCTTCATATTCGGCTTCGCATCCCTCTACCACGTCTTCAGCGGAATCGCCCGCTCAGCCCCTCCTGAGATCGCCATGAAGCTTCTGGACAAGAGCACCCTGCTCTTCACCTTCGCCTTTGGGAACGCAGATGCACTCTCCTTTTGGGAATGTCTCTACTTCAGCGCGATGGCCCTCACTGGCCGCATTCCAGAGGGCCTGCACCCAATTGGCGCCTGGAAGTACGCAGTAATGCTAGAAAGCGTCCTTGGTTACCTCTTCTTCGCGCTCTTCGTCGTAGTCCTGGCCCGAAAAATGATCAGGTAGAACGACTGGGCGCGCCGAGCTCACCACATCCTCAGATCGACGCCCTCGATCTTGGCCCACCCTCTCTCGGTGTGGACTATCATCCCAGAGTTCATGCAGTGCTCGGTAAGGTCGCACACGGCCTCTTTTGGGGCGAAGTTCTCGTCGCCGAAGAGGTGGCGCGCCCCCATTATGTGGGCGGAAACCTGGCCGTGATCGACGCTCTCGATCTTGCCAAAATGAGGGCGCAAAATCCCGAAATGCGAGAACTGGGCGAAAAGATCGAGGGGCACCCCACACAATCTGCACCGATAACCCAAGCCCCGCTCGCAGATGGCTGAAAGATTATTACTTCGGGACCCTCTGCACTCCCGAAGTGAGAAATCGAGGCTCGGGGAAACGTGGGTGAGGTTCTGAAAAACATGAGTGGACGGAAGTATTATGAGTCAAATTGCGGCGGCTTACAAAGTTGTTTTAGACATATCTAAACTAAAAATTTGAAATAGGGGCCCTCCTTACCCCATTGCAATAGATAACGCATCTAACCCCAGTTCGCAGGTACCAGGCTCAAAACAACTAATTAGATCCTTGTTGGTACAGATCACCCCATCGCCAAGAAGGAGGACATCTCCATCGCTGAAGTCGAGATCACCTTCATAGTGAATCTCGGTGGAGAAGTGGATCAGCTGTCGGTTGCCATACCGGTCGGAAGTGGTTGCGTCTAAGCCGAAGTCCACCCCACGATCTGGAAGGCCTGCAGGCACGGTGGGTGTAAACAAAAGGGCATTAGATGCAACTATAATGCCATCACGCGCTGAAAGAAGATCGCCATCAAAGAAGGGGTGTTCTTTGGCTCCGAAGGGAGTTCCTTCCGTAGAGAGCCAGATATCTACGTCGTGTTCTTCCAGCATTTGAGACAACATGCGCTGATTTTTGAGCCATTCACCCCGGCCCACTTCAGATGCCTGTGCTAAGAAACTGACTATATTGTCTAAATCTCCAATAAAGTGGACTGCATCAAGGCCCAAATCACCTCTTCGGACATCAAAATTAGATAACAGTACACTATTGGGGATCTGGGCACCGTTGGTGGCTAAAAGATCTCCTGCGGTAAATCGGCCCAACGGGTCATTCAGTTCGGTAGAGAACACGATCAAACGCCTTTCTTCGTCGATGACATCAACAGCGTCCAAACCGAGGTCGATCTCTATTTTGAAAACTTCTAGTAGTTCTCGATTACGGGCAAACATGATACATCCAGGACCAAGCAGGTCACCATCTGAAATGAGTGGATTACCATCTGGTGGTAGAGGACCTTGAGTGACGAAATCTTCTTCGGTGGAGATGAATAAGTTGCAACTTTCGGGATCTATCTCCTGTGTTGGCTCTGCTGGTCTGAAACAGTACTTTGGAACTTGACCCTCGCCAAATCCGCATATTTCATCCGAACACCACTTGTATTTCCCGAACCGCTCTTTTGCAACCTCTTCTTCGATACACTCGCAGCCTTCCGGACAGATTTCGGTAGTTGGCTCTATCGGTCTAAAACAGTACTTTGGAACTCCATCCTCGCTGACGCCGCACATCTCGTCCGAACACCACTCGTATTTTCCAAAGCGCTCTTTTGCAACCTCTTCTTCCATGCATTCGCAGCCTTCCGGACAGATTTCGGTAGTTGGCTCTATCGGTCTAAAACAGTACTTTGGAACTCCATTCTCACTGACGCCACACATCTCGTCTGAGCACCACTCGTATTTTCCAAAGCGCTCTCTTGCAACCTTTTCTTCGATACACTCGCAGCCGTCAGGGCAGATTTCGGTAGTTGGCTCTGCTGGCCTGAAACAGTACTTTGGAACTCGACCTTCGCCAAATCCGCATATCTCGTCCGAACACCACTCGTATTTCCCGAACTTTTCTGCTGCGATCTCTTCTTCGATACATTCACAGCCTTCTGGACACGAGACCGTTTCCGGTTCTGGTGGCTTCATCGGCACCAGCGGCGTTATAGGCCTCATCGGTAATGCCAGATTCAGCCCCTTTAGCCAGAACTTATTGCCAGTGAGAACCGATCGCCCTATGGGATGGGCGTACTGGATCCGGTCGCTACCAATTAATTTACCGCCCACGGTAGTAGCACCTACCGAAACATAGCCTTCGGGATTCGCAGCCTTTATGTTGTAAAATTCGCACCCAGCGGCAGACGACAGCTCGTACCAACCCTTAGCATCGGTGGTAGCAAAACCGACACGTCTTCCGAGATTGTTGGAATCGCTAGAGCAATAGAGCTCTACCATAACATTGGCTAAGGGTTTACTCTCGTCTCCTAGCGGTCCTTCGTAAACACGACCAGAAAATTTCGCGGTCGCTATCGAAGGAACTTCGCGAATGTTATCGATTTCATCAACACGAACCGTGGGGATCTCTCGAAGAGACGAAGCGCCCAAGTTCAATTCAACAAGTAATATTATAACAAAGATGAGACTGGCAAAACGTATCATTTTGGCACTCATAGTTAAGTTCTCCTGATCACGTAATCACTGATATGATATGATCTGATATTATAACATCCAAAATATCGATGAAATCATTTCTGGGGTAATAAAAATAGAGCCGCATTGAGCGGCTCATCTTCAAATTTTCGCGGCCTCAAGACAGAAGAAATCGTAGTCAGGGGATCTGTGAGCATAGCCAGGCTCACTCCAACCACGACCATTGTTGACTATCGTCCTGTCCCAAACCTCCAGCAAGATCTCATATCCACAGGGCGGCAGACCCGTAGTATCCCACGTGAAGGTCAAATCCGCATCACCATGGTCGCTCACATTACCGTACTTTCTGACCGGTAGGACTGATCCTGGACATGGTGGATTCAAACCACACCTGTAGCTCAACCGGTAACTGTAGAAATGCTCATCAGTAGCGGCGATATTGCCAGTAACCGTGTCGCCTATGGTTATATCACCACATTCAGGCGTGGTTGAGATATTCAAAACTGCAGTCGGACGCTTGTTATCTATCATGACCACAACTGGCAAGCTTACATGCTGAGTGCCACCTACATCTTCAACGGTCAATCTGAGACTGTACTTGCCATTCTTGCTTGCCGTGTTCCATGGGTAATACGGTCCGCCCATCACAGAGTCGCAGAGGATATCCAACCAACCATCTGAGGCTGGAGCTCTGTTCACTCGCACCCAAAGACTCGGCCATACGAACATCCATTCTTTGAAGTCGTCAGTTAGGGGGTTGAAACTATCTGGTGCAGGTGGTGTGGTGAAGCTTGGCCATTCTGCGTATTCCACTTTGAATCTCTCACACTCTTCACAAGAGGGCTTTAGACCGAGGATTTCCACCACACCTCCAAATGGACTATCGAAAGCTTCAAACTGTGGGGTGGTTGCGCTCCAGCCGTTGGCCAATCCCTCAGAATTGATATTTCCTACGGGCATCCCACCAACCTTGATGATAGCTGCCGCACAGGGTGGCTTTTCTCCTCCGTCAACGGCCAAAGATAATGCATCCAGACCCAAATCTTTAGTCTTCGGCTCAAAGCAGTGAATAAGGTCTTCGTTGGTGCAGACAACACCGTCTCCGAAAAGGAGAACATCACCGTCACTGAATGCAAGTCTTCCTTCGTAGAGGATCTCTGTAGAGAATCGAATCAGTTGTCTGCTGCCACGTCTGTTGGCAGTCACCGCATCCAGCCCAAAGTCCACACCACGATTGGGTATGCCTGCAGGTACTGTAGATGGGAGCAGTAAAGCGTTGCGCGCTACGATGTAGCCTTGTGCAGAAAGCAGATCGCCATCGAGTAATAGACCCATTTCAATTTCCGAAGCGGTGCCCTCGATAGAGAACCAGATGTCTATCCCATACTCCTCCAGCATTTGAGGTAACATTCCGGGGTTTCCTTCCCACTTGTCTCGATCTACCGAGGAGGCATAATCCAAGAATTCAATTATGCGGTTTAAGTCCCCAACGAAATGGATGGCGTCGAGACCTAAGTCGCTCCTCTTATCGATGGCAAAATTAGCCAACAAAGCCCTGTTCGGGATGACTGCTCCGTTAGTAACCAATAAGTCACCTGCAGTAAATCGACCTCTTGGGTCGTCCAACTCGGTAGAGAATGCGATTAAACGCTTCTCCAGACCGACGACGTCAGCGGCGTCCAATCCAAGGTCTTGTTCGGATTTAAATACGGCCAAAAGCTCTCGGTTACGTGCGAATACGACGCAATCAGGACCCAAAAGATCCCCGTCTGAAATTATGGGGTTACCATCTGGTGGTTCAGGACCTTGAGTGACGAAATCTTCTTCGGTGGAGAAGAAAACATCTCTGCAGACCGCTGTTACGACCCCAGGCACCACCATTGTATCAGGCATTTCTGCTAATCCATGAACTTCTGTTAACGTATAAACGTCAGATACACCCCATGCATCTGCTACGCTCACGATATTCTCCTGTGACACAACCGGCAAAATCATTAAAAATAATATCAACACCAATGATAATACTATTCCTCGCATTTTATACCTCCAATCCCCATTCAACTCGATATCACCCGTTCTAGACTGATATATATGAACATCATACATTATACATTTATTGGTACCTCATATCCCAAAAAAATTCATATATTACGGGGTGGATATGGGATATATATCTGGTTTTTCACAGATGGAATTCTATCCAAGATCGAGAACATTTGCTTCCTTGAGTTTGGATCTGGGCGAAAAAAGAGGATTGTGCTGAACGCTCTCTAATTTTACCAAGTTTGCACATATCCCAAGCCGTGACATGACAGGTATTCTGAGATCCTAACTTTTGGAGGAAAAGTCCCCCCATCTGTTATTTTGCATTCTTGAAGTAACTTCAAGAATGCAAAGGCACTACCCTGCTAATCGCAAGGTTGATTAATCTTCACCGGGTCTCCCCTTTGGTGCATATTTCATGAGTTCTGAGGCCTCAGCAAAGCTCTTCGATCGCGCAAAGACGCTGATGCCAGGAGGCGTCAGCAGCCCGGTCCGGGCCATAAAGCCATATCCGTTCTACGTATCGAGGGCCGAAGGTCCATATCTTTGGGACGTGGACGAAAACCGGCTCATCGATTACTGTCTTGCCTACGGCCCGATGATCCTCGGGCACAAACACCCCTCGATCATCGAACGGGTCCAAAAACAGCTTCAGAAAGGCTGGCTCTACGGAACGCCTTGTGAGCTTGAGGTCGACTTGGCCCAGAGGGTCATAAATCACTATCCTAGCATAGATATGCTCAGGTTCGTGAACACAGGGACTGAAGCCACAATGGCCGCCCTCAGGATCGCAAGAGGATATACCGGCAAAGACAAGATTGTGAAAGTAGAAGGTGGGTTTCACGGCGCTCACGATTCCGTTCTCATAAAGGCAGGTTCCGGAGCCACAACTTTGGGGATCCCCGACTCGTCAGGAGTCCCAAAAGATACTGCCAAAAACACGCTTCAGGTACCTTACAACGACCTTGCTGCGCTGGAAAGTGCCTTTGAGACCTTCCCCGACGAGGTTGCAGCGGTCATAATGGAGCCGGTCCTCGGAAACATCGGGCCCATCCTTCCAAAAGACGGATACCTAAAAGGGGTGAGGGATCTCACAGAAGAGCACGGTGTCATCCTAATCTTTGATGAGGTGATAACGGGCTTCAGACTGAACCTTGGCGGAGCCCAAACCCATTACGGCGTAGTTCCAGACATGACCACCCTTGGAAAGATCATAGGCGGCGGCTTTCCGATCGGCGTTGTGGGCGGCAAAAGAGAGCTTATGGAGATGGTTGCGCCAAGCGGTGGGATATACCAGGCCGGAACCTTCAACGGAAGCCCAACTTCTCTTGCTGCAGGAATGGCGACGCTTGACATCTTGGAAAGTGGGGCTTTAGATCGGCTCAACCGGGCAGGAGACGATATGCGAAAAGCCCTTTCCCAGATCGTAGAGGACCTGGGGCTAAATTATTCGGTGGTGGGCATCGCTTCCATGTTCAAGATATTCTTTGGCGATGCGCCCAAAGAATATACAGAGGCACTCAAATGTGACAAAGAAGGATACTTCGCATTCTTTGCGAGGATGCTCAAGTCAGGCGTCTTCCTCCCGCCGAGCCAGTTTGAGACCAACTTCATATCGTTGGCTCATACAGAAGAAATAATCGACCAAACTCTGGAGGCTTACAAGTCAAACCTGAAAGGCTGATCGCAGGAAGTCGCGGAAGCCCACTGGCGCTGCGACAGACCGAGACCGTCCTCAAACTCTTGAAGGATGTGGGGGCCAAGACAGAGCTTCGGATAGTCAATACCAAGGGCGATCAGTTCTTGGATCGGCCCCTCCACCAGCTCTCGGGACGGGGACTGTTTGTAAGAGAGATCGACGAGCGGATGCTTTCAGGAGAAATAGACGTCGCAGTCCACAGCATGAAAGATCTTCCTTCTGAAAGGCCCAAAGGGCTTGTGATTGCAGCGATCCTTCCTCGTGACTCGCCTTACGACGTCCTAGTCTCTGAAAGTGGGATCAAGCTCGAAGATCTGGATGAGGGTGCAATGGTTGGCACTTGCAGCATGCGTCGCACGGCTCAGCTCAAAAGGGCGCGGCCCGATTTAGTGGTGAAAAGTCTGCGTGGAAACCTGGGGACCAGGCTAAGAAAGCTAGAAGAGGGCGATTACGACGCCATAATCCTTGCTGAAGCTGGGATTCAGAGGATGGACTACGATGTGGCTTGCAGCGTGCTCGATCCCGAACAATTCGTTCCTTCAGCAAACCAAGGTGCCATCGCAGTAGTTTCCGTGAAAGGTGATGCGGAGGCGATCGTTCGCAAGATCGATCACAATCCCACAAGGATCGAGGCCGAGTGCGAGCGTGTGATACTCGAAACCATCGGCGGCAGTTGTGTCGTCCCGATGGCGGCCCATGCCCATCTCGCGGGCGAAGAACTGAGAATTGTGGCAGAAGTCCTCTCTTTGGACGGAACGCGGTTCTTGAGAGTGGATGAAAAAATTTCGGCAGAAAGTCACTTGACCGACGCAATGAAGGTGGGGCAAAAGTTGGCAGATATGGGCGGCCGCGACCTAGCTCAAGAGGCGGTGAGACAGTTTGGCTAACGTTGGTAAGGTCTACCTGGTGGGCTCAGGTCCTGGCGATCCCGAGCTCATGACGTTGAGGGGAAAGAGGGTTTTGGAAGGTGCAGAGGTCGTCCTCTTCGATAGATTGATCGGTTCTGAAATTTTGGATTGGGCCCCCAAAAGCGCCGAGATGATCGATGTGGGAAAACTTCCTGGAAGGCACAAACTCACCCAGGAAGAGATCAACAATACACTGGCAGAAAAGGCCCTAGAAGGAAAAAGGGTGGTTAGGCTCAAAGGCGGCGACCCTTATGTCTTTGGGAGAGGTGGCGAGGAAGGTCTCCATCTTGTCAAGAGAGGCGTTCCTTTCGAGGTTGTTCCCGGAGTTACTTCGGCGATATCGGTTCCGGCTCATGCTGGAATTCCGATCACCCATAGGGGCATCTCCACTTCGGCCACCATAGTGACGGGGCACGAAGAGCCTGGAAAGGCCAAAAACCTGGATTGGTCGGCTCTGGCAAAACTGGGCGGAACTCTGGTGGTCTTGATGGGGGTATCGAGGCTCGAACAGAATGTGGCCGCGCTCCTTGAAAACGGAAAAGATCCGAAAACTCCTGCCGCCCTGATCGAGAAAGGATGGAGTTCTGAAGAGCGGCTGGTTACATCCACCTTGGAAAATATAGTCGAAGTGGCAAAGACGGCCAATGTGGAGTCACCTGCGATATTGGTAGCGGGCGAAGTTGTGAACCTGGCCGAAGATCTGGGACAAAAGACCGTGGCCATATTGAGGCCGGACAATCGGTCCGAGGAATCTGAAAGGTTGGCCATCGAACTTGGATTCAAGCCTTTGATCGCGCCCACAATCACTTTTGAGAAGATTCCTCTTCCTGAGGATCTGTCGTCCCGGATCGAAGATGCCGAATGTGTCGTCTTCACCAGCGCCACAGGGGTCGAGATCGCTTTAGAAGACGAGAAGGTAAAACCGGCCTTAAAAAACGCCACCCTTGCAACCATCGGGCCGAGAACAAAAGAAGCCCTGAATGATCTTGGACTCGATGTATCGGTGGTGCCCGAAAAGTTCAGCTCGGCTGGCCTCATCAAAGCCTTAAGTTCGAGGTTCAAAAATGTCTTGCTTCTCAGAAGCGCTCAAGGCAGCCCTGAACTTGTAGAAGGGCTCAAGAACGCGAACGTCGAGGTGAATGAGGTTCAACTCTACGATGTAACGCCTTCTTTTGATCCGCGGCTGGACTGGCTGATCAGGAAAGGGGCACCTTATGCTTTCGCTTTCACCAGCGGATCTACGGCGAGATACCTGATCGACCGGGCGTCTTACCTCGGGCTTGAGACCGAGCTTCGGGAGAAACTGGCGCGTGCGAAGATTGCAGCCATAGGCCCGCCGACAAGGGCTGAGTTAGAACGGTTAGGCGTTCGAGTGGACGTGATGCCAGAAAGGCACACTTTCCAGGCGATGCTAGAAGTGCTTAGGAGTTACTAGATGATCATCTTTTCAAAGGCGTTGGCAGACCAGGCTACTGTATGGAATGCCTTAAGGGCTGCAGAAGAAGCCGGCGAACCGGTTCCCGACGACATGATCCGGTTTTCTGGCGAGACGAAACCTGTGGTGATGTGGAACATCACCCGTCGGTGCAACCTGGCTTGTGAACATTGTTACATGGACGCCACCGATTCGAGCGCCGAACAGCTCAGGCTCGAAGAAGGGATCAGGCTGATCGATGAGCTCGCCGAGCTCAAAGTTCCCATACTCATACTGACGGGTGGAGAGCCCCTCATTAGCAGAAACTTTTACGCTTATGCTTTTCACGCCAAGGCAGTGGGACTTCGAACTGTCGTTTCCACCAACGGAACGCTAATTACGCCAGAAGTGGCACGGCTGCTAAAAGAAGCCGAGATCAGATACGTAGGCGTGAGCCTCGACTCTTGCCGGCCTGAACTTCACGATCAGTTCCGAGGCGTCAAAGGCGCCTTCGAGCGAGCGCTCACCGGCCTTAAGAACGCAAAAGAAGCAGGGCTCAAGACTGGCCTTAGGGTAACCTTGACCAGAGATAACTGGCAGGAAGTGCCAGCACTTCTGGACATGGCCTTGGAGATGGGGGTTCCAAGGTTCTGTCTCTACCACCTGGTTCCAACTGGGAGGGGCGCGGCGATAGCCGACCGGGATGTGACACCCGAAGAGAGGCGCAGCGTGATCAAGTTTCTGGCAGAGGCCGCAATGGAGCTAAAGGACGAAGAGATCGAGATCCTTTCGACAGACTCGCCGATGGACGGCGCCTATCTTCTTGAGATGTTACGAGACGATCCAGAAAAGAGAGAACGAGTATGGCAACTTCTCAAGAATTCTGGCGGATGTTCTGCTGGACTAAAGGTATCCAACATAGACCATCGTGGAGACGTTCATCCTTGTCATTTCATGCCCGAGATGGTTGTGGGGAACATAAGAGAGCGAAGTTTCCGCGACATATGGATCGACAATCCGTCGCCCGAGCTTCTCGCCCTTCGAGATATGAGGGCGAACCTGAAAGGGGCCTGTGGCGAATGTGAATATCTGGAGCTTTGCGGCGGATGTCGCCAGAAGGCAAAGTACTACACAGGAGATCTCTTAGGTGAAGATCCTACGTGCATAGTTGCGGATCTCAAAGGCGCATCTGACTGATTTTTATCGAGTGCACTGAAAGGCACTCTTGCGAGATCTGCCGGGCGGCGCCGCCCTTTTCGCCTCTCGCCATCGGATTTCGTCCACATTTTTGGCGCCATCATCGGCGCGCCCTCGTATTACCTTGCGGCTCCTGCCACATGTGAGAAAAAACGGCGCTCAAAACGCCGCCTACGTTTTTGGGGGCGCCGGTTCGACGAAAAATAAATAAAGTATCAAGTTGCAAATATATGACGAAGTGAGATATGACTCAGAGCAGAGTTGATATAGGACAGAAAATGGCCCGTATCCGACGGAAAAAGGCCAGAATTTGGTGGAGAATAATCCGCACCTTGAAGCAGGCTAAAGCTAAGATAAGTCAGATAAATGTGCGCCATGCAATAATTAGCAGACTAAAGCGCGTTCTGACTAAGACACGTCATAAAATAATCAGCGCATTGACATACACCTTGGCGATTCTGATCATTTCGTACATAATCACCTTCACTCTCTTGGCGTTTGGCAAATTAGCTGATGTATTTGGTTTTTATGGTAGGGAATCCTTGCATTTTTTTGCTTATAATTTAACGTCGCAACAAGAAACTTTACAAAAAGTCCTGAAAGATACGTCCAGTACCTCCAGCGAGGACGTCCTTTTTATGATTGCGATCACAGCAACCCTGCTAATTTCGATAATTGTAATTAATATATTTCGCGATGAAAAAGATATAGAGATTTTGCCATCCGAGATTGGCACAGATGAAGAGAAATATAATAACAAGTTCATTTGCAGCTTGCTTACTGCCGAGCTGAATAGGGTTAATCGAATTCATGCGAGGAAGTATAAGGGAATTAGGCCAGTTAAACTGGAAGATCTAAGTTTGCCTACTTTGGCGCCTCTAGGTGAAAATTTATCCTACGGTCTCTCCGATCTGGGCAATATTGGTGTAGGCTCGATCTCGATGCCCGTTGGCCAATTACTGGTTGCCTTCAGACGATTTTTTCCATTTAGAGACCCAGGACGGGTCATAACAGTTAGTCTGCAAAAATACGAGACCATGATTAGCCTGGTGGCTCAAATGGAGCACAGAGAAATCTACGCCTGGGAGGTTCGGCACGAGATTAAACCTTATGACGAAATGCAGGACGATTGGATTCCTTACTTAGTCAGAGACATATCATTTAAAATCGCCAAGGATCTGTCACCCAAAATATCTGCAAAAACCTGGCAGGGATTTAAATATTTTACTGAATCATTGGATGGATACCATTTATACACATTGACTGGCGATGAAACTGAATTGGTGTGTGCCCGTGAGAATGCTCTCAAGGCAGCAAATGCCGAATTAGGCTATGAGAAACCTCTCGATTTACTTTATAATATGGGCATGGATTATTTTAACAAAAATAGATATATTGAGGCCAAACTGTTGTTTTATATGCAAATTGCCTTCAAACCAGACGCGGGCGCTTTTGTGATGGTGGGCGATATATATAAAAAATTAAATCAGACTGGGAAGGCCGGTGAGGCTTACGAAAAGGCAGTCATGTTAAGTCCACAATGTGCCCTAGATTGGAGCAATAAAGGTGTTGCTCACTGTAGATTGGGAAATCATAAAGAGGGCCTAGAATGTTACAAAAAGGCACTTGACCTCGATATCGAACATCTGCAAGCCAGGATTAACAAAAGCAATGCACACATTAATTTGGAAGAATATGAAAAAGCAATTAAGTCTTACGATTGGGCACTTGATACTGATCCCAGATATGTACGCGCCTGGTACAACAAAGGCATTGCCCTCAGTAAATTGGATAAAATTGAAGAGGCACTGAAATGCTATGAGGTGGCAATTGAGCTTGGACTAAAGTCTGCAACGACTCACATAACTATCGCATGCTTATATAGAAAATTGAACCGTGACGACGAATATACTGAAAATTGTACGATCGCGCGGAACCTGATCGAGAAAGATGATGAATACACCCATGCATGCTTCGAGGCAGTCTGCGGCAGCGCCGAAGAGGCGATCGCCCTCTTGAGAATCGCGCTAAAAAAAGAGCAGTCAACGCCAGATTGGGCGCGCCAGGACCCCGACTTCGAGTTCATTCGGGACGACCCCCGGTTCCAGGCGCTGCTGAACAAGGCATCCGAGGGCAGGGATCCGAGCTGAACTCGCCAATCGGCCCATACTTTTCTCCTCGAAATATTTAATACCAAACCCGACGGAAATACCTTCAGATCTCGGAGGTTTTGTATATGAAGTATCGAATCCTTTTCCATATGGACGAGGCCGAAAAGGCGCCCTTGGTCCTCGGAAACATCAAGAACTTGCTCGCCGATCTGGGAGAAAGCGAGGTAGAGGCAAAGCTCGTTGCAAACTCCGAAGGCGCAAAGGCGCTTTTCAAGACCGGCCCCCACGCCGATCGGGTGAAAAAGCTGGCAGAAAAGGGCGTCTGTTTTGCGGTCTGCGCAAAAACCCTTAGCAGAATGGGCCTGACCAAAGACGATTTTCCAGATTCGTTCGAGGTCGTCTCCTCTGGCATGGGCGAGCTTGCAAGAAGACAATCCGAAGGCTGGGGCTACGTCAAACCCTAAAAATGTGACCGATTCCCCGACCCAAAAGAAGTCGGGGAAATCTCTCTTACTCTACGAGCACGACATTGCTTGCGCCCATCAGTTTTCTGTATACGTTGTTTTCAAAGAACCGAAAGTCGTACCTTCCAGGCGTAGAAGGCGCCTTGAAGGTCATGGTGCCACAAGATCTGCCGTTCGCGTATTGCATATCGAGCATGAACTTATCCGGGCGCGTCATCTCGTACATCCCGATTGCAGAATCGGGTTTTGCACCCCAGAAAGATACCTCGATTGTCTCGCCTGGTTTGACTTTCGAAGGAGTGGCCGTGATTCTCACTCCAGCAAGCTCTTTTACTTCCAAAGACTCGCTTTTTGCAATGCTCGCCTGGTCGCCATCCCGAAACATTCGAAACTCGTAAGTTCCAGCGGCCGAGGGCATGGAAAAAGTCAAAGATCCGTTGCTCGTTTCCCCAAGGCTCTTTTTTGAGATGGGATCGCTATCCTGCGATCCCGTGTTGTAAAGGCCGACCCAACCTCCTTTAAATCCTGGGGCCCCGCTGTAGTTCACTTGAACTCTGTCGCAGGTGCTGGTCGTGGTGGGTGAAGCAGATATCTTGGGCGTTGCAACCTCGATCGAAAGAGAGACGAGTTCAGTTTCGGTGTCGTCGTACATCCTGAACGCATAATGTCCCTCATCACTGGGGGCCAAAAATGGGATCGAAGATATCGAATCGATGGCTGCGGCCGAAAGTGAGTCAATCGATTCGTTTGATGCAATCGATCCGACAGTTCCTGCGGAAGCGCCGATGCCAATAACCTCGCTGGATATTGCAACTATTTTGGTTGTTTCAGAAGAATCCGAAACTGACGTGGTTAGATCCACCCGTCCAGAGAAATTATCAGGAGCTTTGAATTCGAGCATGATGCTTTCATCTGGCGAGAAAGTCGACTGATAAAGGATCAATTCGTACTCTTCGAAAACCGCCCGATGTCGCAAGATCGCATCTTCTGAAGCGAGCGGATAGGGATCGACACTGGACCCCCCGGCTATCTCGTAGGAAGAATCACAGACGCCATCTTTGTTTCCATCCGTGCATCCCTCTTCGATCGCGTCGAAGTCTTCGTACCAGTTCCCCTGCTCTTCTGAGTGCCAGAGATTACCGCCATCGTCATAGGCGTTCTGGCCGTTTTTCAGAAACTCGTTTCCGAAGATCAGGTTATCCTGATAAGCTCCCGCAAAGCCGATCTCACTGACCTTGAGGCTTGACGCCTCCGTCTTTGGGCGATACTTTATCGAGACGCCACCGCTTTCAGACTTCGTCATGCTTTTGGTGGCGTTATTCCTCGATATGTGAATCCCCTCATCGTTTTCTGCGATGCGATTGAAGCGAATCTCGTTTCCCCAGGAAGTCTCAAGATATATGCCAACGTTGTTTTTCTCGACGATATTGGAGCTGACTTGGACATCTCTTGCATCCTGGAGCAAGATTCCAATGCTGTTTCCAACTATTGAGTTCTCTTTGACGGTGCAGTTCTGGGCCAAAACCCGGATTCCAGCATCCCTTTCCCCAGGGCCCGATCCCGAGATCTCAAAACCTTCCAAAACGATTTCGCCGGCTTTCAAAGTTACAACGCTCCCAAAGCTGCCCCCATCAATCACAGCGCCGCCAGTGCCTCTGAGGACGATCCCTTCTTCCAGGACGAGGTTCCCTTTGTGGTATCCCCCTTCCACGAGAACCGTGTCTCCTGCCTTTGCAAAGTAGAGGGCTTTTTGGATGCTCTCTTCTGGGCCGACTTTCAGGGTCGTTCCATGAACTGATCCTACGAGCAAGAATGATATTGTAATTGCGATAATCAAAGGGCGAAACCGGTGACTCTGGTCGCCCTTGCCGTCTCCATCTCCCCTATCTGGGACGGGCCTTGAGCTTCTTTGCATGAACTTTGTCATGCACCTTGGTGTAGTAAAACGTTTTGACTTTGGAAAATCCCGTCTCGAACTTTGCGTCACAATCTGCAGCTCTTCTCGTCAAGCTGGCTCTTCTTGACCAGGTAATATCCCACCGAGAGGGCGACTATGATGGCGCCGATCCCTATCAAGGTCGTTCCTGGGAGCTTCTTCAAGTCCAGGATGATGACCTTTCGGGCGATGGCGATCATGGCCACCAGGAGGACAACCTGGACGTTGATCACGTTCTCTTCGATGTATATCTTGAACGTTTCGAGAAGCTCAATTCCGATGAGGACCAAAAGGAAGTATCCAAAGATCTCCAGAAGCTGATCTATTCCTAGAAGCGGAATTGGAGGATTGACAATATCGATTGAGATGACGTAAATCAGTTCTAAAGTCGCCAGCAATACCACCAGCCCCATCATCCAGGTGAGAATGATGAGGATCATGTTCTGGAATTTCTTCAGATATTCCATCATGCACATACCTCTTTTGGACCATCTTGTCATTGGTCCTGTTTACATATTATAGTGTTTAACGATACCTTTCGGACAAATCTCAAACTCGCAAGAGTTTGAGATTTGACCTATTCGTATCGTTAAGCACTATTCTGGCAAGAACCAATTAGTTTCATCTAATTGGTTCTCGACTATAATATTATGACTCGGGTTTCTGAGATTTGGTTCTGTACTTGACGTACATCAGTATCCCGATGAAGAGCGTTGTGAAAGATACTGCATTTGCCACGATGATCGCTGTGTTGCGAAGATGTATCCCGTAGAGCATCCAGAGGATAAGGCCCATGCTCAGTTGGACCAACATGGGAAGGCTCACGTCGTTTACGGATTTGGTCCGTTTCATCTTCACTAATTGCGGCACAAAGCTGAACATCGTCAGAAGGCCCGCAGTATATCCGACTATTTCCCAGTTCATGGGGCTCGCTTCTAGAAAACGCATACGTTCGTAGGCTCTAAGCCTGCAGATTATTCAAGCTCAATCTCTCACGAGACATCTCCCGACCACTCTTTGGACTTGTGGACTATTGGTTAATCACCCTTTCGGCCTTCATTCCTGGCCGGGATAAAAAAAGCGTGCGGTCAGTGCACATGTGAATTGGTCAGTCGAATAACTCATATAATTATAAAAGGTCTACCGAAATTCTTATTAATTAACATGGATGTTGGTGAGTTATATGTATACTCGGGTGGAGGTGTTTTCCTTGGAGAGACGAATTATCTTCGTGATATTGGCGGCCTCGTTATTTTTGCCTCTGGTTTTTGGAGCTTCAACTGCCAGCGATGATTATCCAAAAACAATCATCGATTCTGCTGGGCGAGAAGTAACCATCCAGATGCCCATCGAGCGGATTATCGTCATGCATACAGATGCAGCAGAAGCGGTCAGGTTGCTTGGGGCAGAAGACATGATTGTCGGAATGACTGATACGGTACAGAAACAGAGTGATTATTTCCCGGAGTTGCAAGACGGGGAGATCGTCGGCACCTGGCGTGAATTCGATTTCGAAAAGATCGCCCAGATCGCACAAGATGGAAAAGATACGATCGTTCCGAATATTATTGTGATCGGATACCCTTCAGGATCTTACCAGGGCAGCTCTTATGCAGTAGATTCGATCGATTCGGGACTGGCCAATTTCGTCGATTCGGGCAGCATATCGGTCGTCGGCTTTAATCTCAACAATCCTGAAACGATGGAACAAGAATTGACCGCGTTGGCGGAAATGCTCGAAAAAGAGGACGAAGCACAGAATTTTCTCGATTGGTATTATGAGAAAGTAGATGATGTCAAGAGCGCTGTGGAAGGTCTGCCTCTGCAAAGAGTATACGTCGAAAGGCCACCTTCCAAGGGTTTAGGCGAACTCAAAACTGCCGGCACCCTATATGAAATTCACAACTTATTGGAGCTTGCAGGAGGGTACAACATCTGCAGAGAAGCCGCATCAAGCCCGATTGTGACCTGGGAATGGGTGATAACCGAAAATCCCGATGTCATCCTGATGCTTCCGTCCACCCTCGACCCGTCAATCAAGGGCCTTGGATGGGATCCTGAGGCACATGGGGCTTTGATCGAGGGGATGAGAGACGACCTCACAAACCGCAATGGTGCAGAATTCGTCTCTGCGGTGAATAATGACCAAGTCTACGTGGTTTACAGGGATTTCTTCTTCGGTGCAGATCAGGCGGTAGGACTCACGTATCTCGCCAAGATAATGCACCCAGATGTTGAGCTAGACCCAGACGAAGTGTACCGCGAGTATCTCGATCGTGTGGGTTTGGAGTATCCTGAAGGCAACGTGTTTGCTTACCCGATAGTCTGAAACTGCTTCGACTTATCGTCGCCGACTCCCGTTAACTCTAAGAGTTAACGAGATTGTGGAACCACATCATAAAAATGGGCTACCGACTTCTTGGGCGGCTGCCCATAAACGTTTTTTTGATCGATTCTGCCACTCACATCAGTTTAAAAGTATTCTTGATCTCAAGTCCGAATTACTTGGTCATACTTTAACCGAAATGTTTATTAATTATTCGGCGTATTGTACGCGACGCGGATAATTAATATAAATGACATATAATTCACAAAAAATATGGGAAGATATAATGTTGAATTCCAGATGTTATGACGTGGAATGCACCCCACCAAAGCTCTCCCAAAGGCAAATTTCCCTCGCCAACGTCGTGATGTATCCGAAAAGGGGTCTACTTCAGATCAGACGTGCAAGGCGTTGAAGTTTCTGCGCGGCTTTAAGGATAAACGCGCAAGATGGCAACGTGATCTGGGGTGTCGGTCAATTAAACTTAAATTCGATCAACTTAATGGGATGATTCGAACACAATGACTTCAGACGATGCGATCGAGAAGGGCTTGCTTGTAGACGAGTACTCCCAGTTTGTCGGCCGAAAATTGCTCGTCATTACGGTCTCAATTCTTGGAATCGTGATATTAGCGGGAATTGCAGCAACCCTTGGATCGGCCAACATCACGCCAATTGAGGTCTACTCGGCGATACTGGCGAGGTTCTTCCCGGGCCATTTCCACACCACCGACTTCATAAATACCATCGTCTGGCAACTTCGTCTCCACAGGGTTCTCATGGCCATCGTTGCGGGATTTGGCCTTGCGGTTTCTGGAACTGCCATGCAAGGTATTCTCAAAAATCCCCTGGCAAGTCCCTTCACCTTGGGGATCGCATCTGCAGCCACCTTCGGCGCGTCTCTTGCCATCATCCTCGGCGCAGGCTTCGTCTCTGGCCAGTATCTGATAGTGGGAAACGCCTTCATTTTCACCATGCTGGCGTCGCTCATCGTCTATGGTCTTGCCAAGTACAAGGGGATAACTCCCGAAACCATGATTCTGGCAGGGATCGCCATCATGTACCTATTTTCGGCCATGACTTCCTTTCTCCAGTACGTGGGCGAGTCTGAGGAAGTTCATGAGGTGGTCTTCTGGATGATGGGAAGCTTAGGGCGATCGTCCTGGGATAAAGCATTCATAATATTTGCCGTCACGCTCGTCTGCACTCTGGTCCTGATGATCCTTTCGTGGGACATCAACGCGTTAGGTGCTGGTGATGAGACTGCCAAAAGTTTGGGCGTAAACGTGGAGATAGTCAGGGTGACCTGCATGATGTTGGCAGCTCTCATAACCGCCAGCATAATCTGTTTCACCGGAACGATCGGGTTCATCGGTTTGGTCGCGCCTCACATAACCCGAATGGTTGTAGGTGGTGACCACAGGTTCCTGATCCCAGCTTCTGGCTTAATAGGTGCCCTTTTGCTCTTGGGCGCAGACACCGTATCGAGGACCATTTTGGCTCCAGTCATATTGCCGGTTGGGATCATGACCGCGTTCATGGGCGTGCCCTTTTTCATCTACCTGTTCTTGAAGAGGAGGAAAGATTATTGGTAAAAATTACCATAAAGAATCTCACTTTCGGTTATGGAAGTAACAAGATCTTGGACGACCTAAACCTGGTCATAGGCGACTCAGAGATTCTCAGCTTGGTGGGGCCGAACGGTTCTGGAAAGACCACTCTAATCAAGTGTATCGATCGCATCCTCAAGCCAAAGGGAAGCATCCTCCTGAATGGGGGTAGAGACCTCCAGTCCATGAGCCGACAGGACGTGGCAAAGTACATAGGATACGTTCCTCAGTCTTCTTCAGGAGTCCTTTCCACCACCGTCTTTGACACAGTCCTCATGGGAAGAAAACCCCACATGGGATGGAGGGTGGGCGAAGAGGATCTCGACAAGGTGGTGGAGATCATGAAGCTTCTCCAAATCGAGAAGTTCGCCTTGAAAGATTTCAACGAGCTGAGCGGCGGCCAAAAGCAAAGTGTCCTCATAGCAAGGGCGCTCTGCCAAGAGCCCAAAGTCCTCCTCTTAGACGAGCCCACGTCCAACCTCGACTTAAAGCATCAGCTGGGCGTGATGGAGACGGTCCGCTCATTAATCAAAAAAACGGGGGTTTCGGCCGTAATGGCCATCCACGATCTCAACCTGGCTGCCATGTATTCAGACAAGCTCTTGATGCTCAAAGATGGGAAAATTCACGCCATGGGCGCGCCTGAAGATTTGCTCACCCAGGATAACATAAGGTCTATCTTTGGGGTGGAGGCCGTAGTAGTAAATAATCTAGATAGACCCTACGTGGTGCCTTTGGGCTCTTTAAAGGGCGAAGCCTGCGACTAGAAAAGTGGATGCTGATTGTGTACCGCTAGTCCTCAACGTTTTTAGTCAATAGAAAATCGAGGCTCAAGAATCATGGATCTTTGGCTTGAGATCCCATTCCATTCGAGACGCCAACCTTTGATATCACACTTATCTCAAAAACGGCTCTTTACAAGATCGTTCTTATTTTCTGCTGATGTATTCATCTAATCAGATCTCGGCTATATCTTTTTTCGTCGGCACATTGCCAAACCCCCCATTCCAAAACACAAATAAACTTGCACGCTCACCAGTGCCACAATGACCAAGTTCATCGTAGTCTTGGGCACTACTTCCCACTCGGGCAAGAGCACTCTTGTGGCGGGCCTGTGCAGGATATTCTAGGACCGAGGCCTAAAAGTCGCTCCTTTCAAGTCCCAGAACATGAGCCTCAACTCCTGGGTCACCTCGAAGGGTAAAGAGATGGGGATCGCCCAGGCGGTCCAAGCTTGGGCCGCAAGAGTCGAGCCGACCGAACAAATGAACCCGATTCTGCTCAAACCCAAAGGTGACCGGACGTCCCAGGTCATAGTCTTTGGCGAGCCCGTAGCCGACAAATCTGCAGAACAGTACTACAAAGAAATCAACGGGCTCGAAAGCGTCGTCGACGAGGCGGTGGCAAAACTAGAGCAAGAGTACGACTACGTGGTGGTCGAAGGCGCCGGCGGCGCAGCCGAGATCAATCTGTACGATAGAGACCTTGCCAACACATACATTTCAACGAAGCTTGGGTCCCCCATAATCCTGGTCGCCGATATCGAGCGGGGCGGAGTCTTTGCAAGCCTCTACGGAACCGTGATGCTTCTCAGACCCGAGATTAGATCGCTCGTAAAAGGGCTTGTCATAAACAAGTTTAGAGGTGACCCTGGAATCCTCATGCCAGGCCTAAAAGAGCTAGAGGATCTGACAGGAATTCCAGTGCTTGGGGTCATGCCCTACCTTGACCTCACCCTCCCATCAGAAGACTCAGTGTCGCTTGGCGACAAAAAACCCAGAAGCGCAAGAAAGGAGACGGCTGACGCAACTGACGGAAACGATGTAGCAGATGAGGTCGAGGAAGTCGAGATCGCAATAGTGCGCCTTCCAAGAATATCCAACTTCACCGACTTTGAACAGCTAGAACGAGAAGCTCATGTAAGATACGTAACTCCTGGCGAACCCCTGGGCGAACCCGACGCAGTGATCATTCCTGGAACCAAGAACACCGTCTCAGATCTCGATGAGATGCGAAAGAGGGGCACCGACAAGGAGATTTTGGCGCTCAGGGAGAAAGGCGTTCCGATTCTTGGAATCTGTGGCGGATACCAGATTATCGGCCGAGAGATCATAGACGAAGGAATAGAAAACACCACCGACACCATCCCGGGCCTTTGTCTGCTCGATCTCACCACTCATTTTGACAGATACGAGAAGAGAACCGTCCAGGTGAAAAAGACGGTCACCGGTGACGGGCCCATCCTCGGACCGATCAAGGGCGAGACCGTCTGGGGCTACGAGATCCACATGGGAAAGACCGATTCAAGAGAGCCTGCCGCCTTCGAAGACGACGGTGCCGTAGGCGAGGGCGGACTAGTCCTTGGAACTTACCTTCATGGGATCTTCCAGAACGATAACTTCAGAAACGCGTTCCTCGATTACCTCTACCGCCAAAAGAACCTCGTCCGAAAGACTTCTGCCTGTGGAGACGGATATGACGAGCTTGCAAGCGAGATGGTGCGATATCTCGATATGGAACAGATCTGGAAAATGATCGACCTTGAGCCGCCTCAACAACAAGATGGTGAAAACGAAACTATGTGTAAAAATGCTGACTGATAATAAGAAAAAATAGGTAAAGGAAGGAAGGAGGTGAGGGGAGAGCAGGTCCGATAGCTCGAAGTCGGGAAGGATCACTCTTCCGACTTCAGAGCTTCGATCCTGGCTTTTATCCTATTTAGCTCTCCTTCCAGATTCCTAGCCGCATCTTCTAAAGATACCAGCTCTTCTGCAGGGGAAGGAGCAGGAGGCACAAAGGCGTTTGGCACTCCAAACCCAATCGGAGCACCTGCCCAAGCGACTCTCCTAAAGCCTCTTCCGCCGCCACGACCTCTTCCGCCGCCACGAGGTGCATATTGCCCAAATCCAGGCGTAGCGTAACCAGGCGCCTGATTTCCTGCACAGTAACCAAGAGCCCTTCCAGTCCTCGGACCAAATCCTACTGGTCCAGTTCCATCTCCACCAGGCATATTCTTATGACCTCCTGTTTTTTGTTGCACGTCCACGTCCTTTGCCGCGCCCCTTTCCATCGCCTTTGGTATCAGATCCTTCAGATCCAGACGTGGTATAACCGGGCGCTTGATTTCCTGAACAATAACCCTGGGCTCTTCCAGTCCTCGAACCAGATCCCCTAGGTCCTGTTCTGTCTCCTTTAGGCATAATTCTCAAGTCCACCGTTTCTTCGTCGTTCGTCTTGGACGCACGCGTCCACTTTAGCAATAGTCCTTCAAGCGTTCTGTCCGATTAAGTCACTTATGCGAGCTAATATTTAAGGTTTATGCTAAAATCGAGAAAGGTTCAAATATATAGTCACATATACGCAAGACTCATGTGCCCAGGAAGAGCCAAAGGACGAGGCAGACGTCGTGGTCAGCGATGGATAACCGAAATCCCAGAGAAGAGACGGTTCGAGCCCGAGGGCACGAGTGCGACCGAGGCTATAAACCTATCTTTCGAGGAGCTAGAAGCCATACGGCTCGTCGACCTCCTGGGACTTCAGCAGCAGGAAGCCGCCTTCTACATGGGCATCTCCAGGAAAGCTTTGTGGAACGATCTTCGAAGCGCAAGAAAGAAGGTTGCTTCCGCCTTGGTTTATGGACTGGGCATAAGGATCACCGGCGGAAATTACGCCCTGAGGGGCGAACAACGCAGCCAAAGCCAAGAACAAATTCCCGAAATGCAAAGCCAAGACCGAGACCGCCAAAATGATGCGATGGCACCTGGTTGCGGCAAAGAGGAGAAAATGGCACTCTTGGAAAAGGAAGCCGAGAGAATGGAAGAGCTCTTGGCCTCTGTCAAAGCCAGAATGAACGCCTTGAAATTTGAAGACGATTAATCAGAATCGCTCTTCTTCCGTTCGTAGTCTTCTTTTATCGCCTCTATCATCGCGTCGTCAGCTTCGACGATGAGGGGCCCGATGTAGTTACAGTCTTTACAGTGGTATACTTTGCCCACAGATCCACCAGTCTCGTAATAGAGCTCCGAGCTACCACAGACCGGGCAGACTTCTTTCATCCCCTTATTTCCAGACATTCGTCTATTTCTCCTAAACTGATAAGTCCACTGAAGATAGTGCACTGAACCCATATCAACATTTTCACTTTATGGATGGAATAACCTTTTGTGCCACTAGATGCACAAATCTTATATAAGACGTTCTCAAAAGCACAACAGCGTACAATATGGTACATTCGTTCCTGGTGATCCTATGAACAATATGTTAATGGTCGAACCATCTCTTTGCACCGGTTGCAGAAGCTGTGAAATGGCCTGCTCCCTCAGCCACGAGGGAAAATGTAGCCCGACTCTTTCCAGAGTGAGAGTTATCAAGTTCGAAGCTCAAGGGAAGAACTATCCCACAGTCTGCGCCCACTGCGCCAAGCCCTCGTGCCTTTCAGCCTGCACCCAAGGCGCAATCAAGATAGATCCAGAGATCGGGTCTGTCGTGATCGACGAATCCCTTTGTAACGGTTGCCGTGCATGCCTTGCGGCCTGTCCTCAAAGCCAGATCAGTTTCCACCCAGAAAAGAAGGTGGCCATAAAATGCGACCTTTGTGGAGGCGACCCCCAGTGCGCCAGATTCTGTCCGACAGGCGCTCTTTCCTTCGTCGGAATCGATCAATATCTCATGACAAAACGGCGCGCCCTCCTCAAAGCCACATCAGAAGCGCTCTGAAGATTGAGATAGACAATTTGATCGATTGAAATGAATGATACAAATGAGACGGAAATTAAGATAGGACGAAGTGAGTATAATGACAGAGGGATGGACCGGAAATAGGCTGCGAGTTGACCTAACCAGCGGATCTATCGAGGCTGAAAAGATCGATCAGATTTACCAGAAAAAGTGGCTTGGTGGAAGAGGCTTTAATTCTGAACTTCTCTACAGAGAGGTGGGGCCAGAAGTTGACCCTTTGAGTCCTGGAAACCTCCTGATATTTGGGGTAGGACCGCTCACAGGAACCTTTGCACCTGCCAGCTCCAGAACCACTATAACTGCCAAATCACCACTGGGCGGGGGTTTTGGCGACTCCAACATGGGAGGGCACTGGGGGCCTGAGCTGAAGTTTGCAGGTTACGATCAGATCGTGATCAAGGGAAAAGCAGACGGGCCCGTTTACCTTCTGATCGAGGACGATTGCGTGAAGATCAAGGATGCCACTCACCTTTGGGGCCTTGAAGTCTCAGAAACCGATGCTTTGATCAAAGAAGAGGTGGGAGATCCCGAACTTCACGTGGCAGCGATAGGCCCAGCAGGCGAAAATCAGGTTCGATACGCCTGTATAATCAACGACGTATCGAGGGCAGCGGCGAGATCCGGGATGGGCGCTGTGATGGGCTCAAAGAATCTCAAGGCGGTGGTGGTCAGAGGCACCGGCTCTGTTGAGATCGCAAATCCTGAAGAGTTCTACCAGATATGTTCAGAGACGAGAGATCGGCTGAAACAGGATGCGGTGGCTCAGCTTCTTCACGAACAAGGATCACTTTTGTTGACAATGCCTGCCAACTATGAGCATGGATGGTTCTGCTGGAAGAATTTCCAGAAAGGCTACCACCCCAGAGCAGATCTTCTCGGCGGCGAGCGCCACAGGGACGAATTTTTAGTCCACAGAGAAGGCTGCTTTGCGTGCCCCATATCTTGCGGCAGGTTCAGCCGCATAACCAATGGAAAGTACGCAGGGGAAGAGGCTGGCGGACCCGAATATGAGACCTTGGCGGCACTGGGTCCCAGGTTGGCCCTTCTGGATATGAACTCAGTCATCCACAACAACAAACGGGTCAACGAACTGGGCATGGATTCTTGTTCGTGTGGCGGTGCCATCGCCTGGGCGATGGAGTGTTGGGAAAAAGGGCTCATCACAGAAGACGACACATGTGGCCTTGTGCTCGATTGGGGCGACCAGGACGTGATCGTGAAACTGATCGAGATGATCGCAAAAAGAGAGGGGTTTGGCGACCTTTTGGCCGAAGGCTCCCATCGAGCGGCTCAGATCTTGGGGCGAGGTCATGACTACTCAATCTCAATCAAGGGTCACGACATGTCTCAGGACGACCCGAGAGGCCTTGGGTTCGCCTTTGGGATCGGGTTTGCCACTGGAAGAAGGGGTGGCGACCATCTTCAGGGTCTTCCGTGCCTGGAGCTGACCGGAAGCTTCTATCCGGGATTGGTCAAGAAGATTCTGGGAACGAGCAAGGCCGAAGAGAGGCTTTCAGTGGTGAAAAAGCCTGAGATGGAAAAATACCAAGAAGATCTGAAGGCCTTGGGCGATTCCTTGACCCAATGCGCGTTTACCCACACCTGGTCTTTTGCAGTACTGCTCGAAGACATGGTCAAGCTTCTCAACGCGGCGACAGGACTTGATTACACTCCAGAAGAGCTATTGATGGTGGGCGGAAGGATCGTTCACCTGGAACGGGCCTACTGGAACAGGCTTCTCGTCGGGCGACACGAGGACAAGAGCCCAAAGAGGTTCACGGAAGAACCCATGCCAGACGGACCAAATAAGGGCTCTGTATTCCCAGAAGCAGAGCTGATTCCAAAGTACTACCAAGTCAGAGGCTGGGACGACGAGGCCGGTTTTCCACGTCCCGAGATCCTGGCAGATTATGGTCTGGAAGAGGTGGCCCTGGAGCTTGGACCGTATCGAGAGAAGTATCTGAAGAGAAATGGAGAGTGCGAGACGCTCAAAGTATAGTGTTTAACGATACCTTTCAGACAAATCTCTAACTCATAAGAGTTTGAGATTTGGCCTGCTCATATCGTTAAGCACTATTTTAGCCAAGTGCATTAGCACAAATTTTTATTTGTACGGCTTTTCCCCAATCGCCCAGAAGTTTTCTCCAGGCTTGTGGGTGGGGTCGGGAAGGATCTCAATCGTCTCGAATCCCAAGGCAGCAAGCCTTCTTTCGACCTCTTTTGGAGAGACCGCGTTTCCGTACCAAGTGTGAAGGGATCCTGGAATCGCCACAGATCTGCCCCTGACGAGCTTGAGGTATGCGAGATGATAGAGCGGTTCCACAAGCGATATCACCTTTCGGGGCACTGAAGAGTAGATCTTCAGCTTGGGTTGTTCGCTGCTGTGAAAGTGAAGCTGGAAAACGCCGCCGGGCTTGAGCACTCTATCGATCTCGGCCAGGTAATGCCAAAGAATTTCCTTGTTTGGTATGTGCCGGAAAACTATGTAAGAGAAACAGTAATCGATAGATTCGTCAGGAATGCCTGCTAAGTCTTGGCCGTTGCCCAGAATGAACTTGGCGTCTTTTACGGGGCAGTGCGTTTCACCCAGCCGGATCATCTCAGGTGAGATGTCGAGTCCCCAGATTTCGTCAAATAAGTCGGAAAATCCAGGGAAGAATCGACCCATACCACATCCGATCTCGAGGATTCTCTTGCCCTTCGGATCAAATCCTGTGCAGGCCAGCACCGGGGGGACGAGATCGGATACATATTTCAATCCACTAGAGTAGAACTCATCTAAATCCCAATTTTTGTTATCTGTATCGATGTAGTACATGGGGTTTTCTCTGGCCCGAGCATCCCAGTCTATCCTCATTTTGTTTTCTATATTAAAGCCCTCCTTTTCGGCCGAGATCGCTATGCCGTTAATAGACCGCCAACGGTCAGGCGGCAAGAGTGGAGTTGAAACGACAATTTACGACGGTTTTGAGGTGATGCCTGATGACGCACGATCGATATAAACGTTACTTCAAAAAGTCGGGGAAAGAATATGCAGTCAAATTGCGGCGGCGCACCCCGCAGCAGAGCTGCGGGGTATTCGATAAAAATAAAAGAGGGCAAAAGTGAAAAGGGTATTCTCTTGCTCCAGCACCTCACATATCATAAGAGCCACGATAATCACTAATCGAGGTGAATGCAGCCTCGACGCAGAGACGATAGTTTGATCTCAATCTAAGATTAGACAAAAAGAAGGGCGGGGGACGTAATGAAGAAAGAAGACTTAGACAAAATGAAAAGCTGGTTTGAGCGCTACGTTCAAAACTTCAAAGTAGACGATTCTGAACAACAAGGTTCTGAACAACAAGGTTCTGAACAGCAAGGTTCTGAACAGCAAGGTTCTGAACAGCAAGGTTCTGAACAGCAAGGTTCTGAACAGCAAGGTTCTGAACTGCAAAGAAATGTGATCCTGAAAGAGAAACACACAAGAAGGGTCTGCAAAGAGATTCTAGCGATCGGAAAAGGGCTTGGACTAGGTGAAGAAGACCTCGGACTGGCTGAGTTGGTGGCGCTATTCCACGACGTTGGCCGCTTTTCCCAGTATGCCAAATACGGAACTTTTGCTGACAATAAGTCCGAAGACCATGCCGCCCTCGGCACAAAAGTGCTTCGAGAAGAGGGCGTTTTATAGTCATAAACCGAAAGATTGATACAATATCGCGCTAATATATTGTCATGCCTAAATCAGAACAGATCCACATTCAAAAACACATTAGTCTCGGG
>Ga0272441_10003924_pt1 | contig 27639 bp, 26 predicted proteins | sample SSMProp6N_FD_193582 | JGI IMG/M metagenome (GOLD analysis project Ga0272441, IMG submission 193582) | Marine sediment archaeal communities from Little Sippewissett salt marsh, Falmouth, MA, United States - SSM-Prop-6N | ecosystem: Environmental > Aquatic > Marine > Wetlands > Sediment ... | reverse complement strand
GAAGATATACAGCCTTAATCTCATCGCTGTAATCATAACCCGACCATCTCATTGAAAGGGTTACATCCTGAACATCTCTGAATCCTGAAATTATTGGTCCCCGGTGTGTGAATTTAAGTTGAAGTGTGTCGGCATCTCCGCCTTTGATCTTGATTATTTCATCTCTCACAACCATATTCTTCCATTCACCATTAAAGAAATACTGGTCAGCATTTTCCGGGTTTATTTTTTCTGCAAAGAGATCAATATCATCAACCATCAGGTTTGTCATGCCCCAGGCTATACTGTCATTATGGCCTGCAACAACAAAAGGCTGTCCGGGTACAATAACACCTGTAACATTTACCTTCCCCGGCACCACGTGATGCATCTGGAACCATATCCCCGGCGATCCGAAGCTCAGGTGCATATCATTTGACAGCACAGGTTTGTCTGTTTCTGTTTTTGTTCCTGTAACTGCCCAATTATTGCTTCCTGAGAAAGATGCCAGCCCCAGTGCTTCCAGCTTGTCAATTGATGAGATAAACTCCAGTGCACTTTCAAGCACTTCATCACTTAATGAGAATTCAGGAAACACAAATGAGTTCACTGCCTTCCAGTCGGGTATCAGTTCTGCTGATTTCTCAGGTCCGAACTTATTGTTCAGCCTGTGATAAAAAATATCTGACGTCAAATTATCCGAGGCAAGATCCCAGCCCATATAGCCTATTATGTTAGCCAGATCTTCGAGCTTCCACGGATCGGGCCTATAGCCCAGGATTCTGAACTCGGGTGGCAGTTTTTTCCCTGTTTCTGTTATATAGGCATTCACACCATCAGTATATGCCTGCAGGCAATCCAGAATAAAAGGATCTTCGCTGCTCAATACCATCTTGGATTTGGCTGTCATTTCAAGGCTGCGAAGAAATAAATCTGTCTGGATATAATCTTCACCAAATATTTCAGAAAGCCGGCCGGTTGTAGCTCTCCTGATAAGATCCATCTGCCATAATCTTTCCTGTGCCATGATATAACCCGTTGCAAAATAAAGGTCATGTTCATTCCCGGCATACAGGTGAGGCATTCCTCTTTCATCACGGTATACTGTAACCTCATCCGTAAGTCCTTCAAGAGAAATCTCTCCTTCATATTGAGGTAATGCACCTTTCCTGATGCCATTAAGTATTATCAAACCCACAACAGCTGCCAGAACTATCAGGATTAACAGTGAATAAATGATTGTTTTAAAGATTTTCATTTGTAAATAGTTTTAATAATACTAAGATACGATTTTAACAGAATCATCGATACCTGACTCCCCTGAGTCCTGATGTACAATTTCTGCATATTTCTATACTCTGACGGGATGTAAGTATTCTCTCCCTGAATTTTCTGTACTCCTTACCTTCCCATATTTCTCTGAAAGATCTCTCATTAATATCCCCCATAATATGATCGGCATTCTTGTCAAAACAGCATGGGACTACTTTTCCATCCCAGGTTATCACCGGATTAAACCATAAGCGGGCACACCTGTTGGGTAAGCTGCTTTTTACTGAAAAGACTCCGTTCTCTTTTCTGTATCTGGCAAAATGAGGTTCTGAAGGCAGCCATGTTTCATAATCTCCCTCATTAATTATCTGCATTGACTTCAGCTTCAGAGAAACATTCATTTCCCGGGCTAAATGCCTGACAGATGAAATCTGGTGTTCATTCTTTTTATTTACAAGAAACTGGATTTCAATAATTAACCTGGATGATACTCGTTTTTTCTCTTCGGTAATGTTTTTAAGACCATCCATTACCATGGCCAGATCGCCGTTTATCCTGTACGACGAATAGGTTTCCTGGTCGGTGCCGTCAACCGGAATAATAATTTTATTCAATCCTGACGCGGCTATTTTCCCGGCATTCTCCTTCGACAGAAAATGGCCATTGGTTGACAAAACTGTATTTATATGACGTGATCTTTCGAGGAATGAGAAAAAATGAGGATGCATCATCGGCTCACCCTGGAAATAAAGTCTCAGGTATAAAAGATATGGCTCAATTTCGGCTAACAGTTTATCAAACAATCCGATGTTCATATAACCCCTCTCCCTTGTCATCAACCCGGATCCGGCATTACATTCCGGGCAGTTCAGATTGCAATGATTGGTCAGTTCCACACCTGCGGAAACAGGCATTCCACTGATAAAAGCCCTGCCTGTTACACTGCTTTTTAAATAGGATAAAAAGGCTCGTATTGTGTTAATAGTTCTGACTCTCATACAAAATGTAAGCAAAAATTAATGGAGAATTAAGATAATGAAAATAATTTTGTATTAACAGATAGGGTAAACGAGCAGTGTTAAGGTCTTATACATGAAGGAATACAAAAAATTATAAACTAATGTATAATTAAATTTAAAATGCCATGAAAACACTGAAAAACATCTCATTTTATGCAGTACTTATTTTGCTGGCCTTTACATTCCAGGCTGTGTCGGGTATTGATACTGCTGAAAGAAAGAAAAATGACCAACAGAACTTTATTACATACAAGGGAAAAGTAATGGATGCGGAAACAGGATCGCCACTTGTTTTTGCTACAGTTGCTGTTACTGAATCCAATGTTGCAGTCATTACGAATATTGATGGCGAATTTACACTAAAGATCGGTGAATCACTTGTATCACAGAGTCTTGAGATAACTTATATCGGATATAAGAACAAAATTGTACCGATAAGCTCTCTGGAAGCCAACGGTCATAAAAACAATATCCAGCTTGAATCTGCTCCAATTCCCATTAAAGAGATTGTTGTCAAACCCCTGGATCCTGATGCAATAATGGCCAGAGCGATTGCCAATATCCATAAGAACTATGAATCGGTTCCTAATCTTATGACAGCATTCTACAGGGAAACAATCCGCAAGGGCCGTTCGTATGTGTCTATAGGCGAGGCTGTTCTGGAGATATTCAAAGCTCCCTATAACAGTGTCCTTCGCTTTGATGCCACACGTATATATAAAGGCAGAAAGAACACGGATATAGAAAGACTGGATACTCTTTTATTTAAATTACAGGGCGGGACTACAAGTTCATTACAGCTCGATATTGCCAAAAACACTGAAGTTGTACTTACACCCGAAGCATTCAAGTATTATGATTATTCCCTCTCGAGTGTTATCGAGATCGATGGCAAACCTCATTATGTAATCGATTTTGTACAGAAACCATCGGTGGAAGAACCATTGTTCATGGGTAGTCTGTTTATTGAAATGGATTCTTATGCCATAACAGAAGCTGAATTCGGATTTAACCTTGAGGATAAAGAGGCTGCTGCTTCAATGTTTATAAAGAAGAAACCGTTTGGTGTAAGAGTCACCCCTGAAATTGCCACATACCGCACAAAATACCGGGAACAGGATGGTAAATGGTATTTTGCATATTCAAGGGCTGAGGTCAAGTTCAAGGTTGACTGGAAAAAGAAGCTTTTCAACAGGTTTTATACAACAATGTCGGAGATAGCAATTACTGATCGTACTGACCAGGAAGTTATTAAATTTGCAGGTAAGGAAAAAATGAGATATTCAGATATATTTACTGAAGAAGTAAGTGCATTTGTTGATCCTGACTTCTGGGGAGATTACAACGTAATAGAACCCGACCAGAGTATAGAATCAGCAATACGCAGGCTAAACAGAAAATTAAGATTCAGCGACAGGGAAGATCTGGCTGAAAAATAAAAAATGACCAGGGAAAATGAAATTATCAGGAGGATCCGTCAGGGTGATGAGGGACAGTTCGAATCACTTTTCAGATCCTCCTATGTTTCCCTGGTTAACTATGCAAAGAGTCTTGTCAGAGATCATGATACCGCTGAAGAAATTGTACAGGATTTTTTTTTCAGATTCTGGCAGGACAGGAAAAAAATAATGATTGAAAGTTCTTTGAACGGTTATCTTTTCAGGGCAATTCACAACCGGTGTATACACTGGATAAATCACAATAATGTTGTGGAAAAACATGCCCGGGAGATGACATATACCTCAACTGAAAATACTGAAAATCCATTGGATATATATCAGTATAAAGAACTTCAGTTAAAAATTGCAAAGATAATTGAACGCCTTCCTGAACGATGCGGAAGGATATTTTACATGAACAGGTTTGAAGGATTAAAATATGCGGAAATAGCCAAACGGCTTTCAGTGTCGGTTAAGACAGTAGAAGCTAACATGGGAAAAGCACTTAAAGAATTCAGAAGAGCATTAACAGAATAATAAAAGAAAAAATGAATACTGAGAAATATACCGATAAAGACTGGGAAGAACTGGCTTCAGCATTGTCGGGAGAAAAAGGGGACAAATCAGAATTGCTTGAACATTTTCTTGCAGAAGATGGAAGCAATACAAAAGAATTATGGGAGAAACTGCAGAAAATGAACGATAACAGTGAAATAAATGTCGATAAAGCATGGGGAAAAGTATACTCCAGGATCAGTGAATCGGGGTATAAAGAAACAAAAAACCGGGGCAGGATCATAATGATGAGGAACAGGTTTATGAAAATAGCTGCTGCAGCCGTCATCCTTATAGGTATTGGAGCTGTTTCGCTATATCTTGCCACCATGAACAAACAAATTGTTGTGACTACAAACAATGACCAGAAAAATGTTGAAATAAGTCTGCCCGACGGAAGCAATATATTCCTGAACCGTAATACGGAACTGGTATACAGTGCAAACTTCGGGAAATCGGAAAGACATGTGGATTTGTCGGGAGAAGCATTCTTTGAAATAAGTCACGATCCTTCAAAACCCTTCACTGTAAATGCCGGGAAAGCAAGCATAGAAGTTTTGGGTACCTCATTCAATATAATAACCAATAACCCTGATTCGGCCGTTGAGGTGTATGTCGAAACAGGCAAGGTAAAGCTCTCCAATAATACCGGAACTCAAAATATAATTGTTGATCCGGGATATGTAGGTACAATGGATACAAAACTCACCGGTAAAAAACTAAACGAAAATCCCAATTATGTATCATGGAAAACAGGCAAACTTGTCTATGACCGCCAGAAACTCGAAACAGTGTTTAATGACCTTAAACGGGTACATGATATGGAGATTATTGCAGATGAACCGGGAATTCTTGATGAAACATGGACATCTTCTATTGACAACCAGTCACAGGATACAATTATTCAATTAATTTGTGCTAGTTTTAACCTGCGTTATACCCGGGATGGAAATGTATACCATCTTTCAAGAGAATAACGCACGAAAATATAATGTTGTCATTCAATGGCTTTATATTGAAAAGGATTCTGGCCATTGTATTATTTCTCATAGTGGTCAGCCAAAAGGCTGCAGAGTGCCAGGAAACAATACTTGACTCTGTATATACTTTCAGTTCCGGTAAGGTAAAGACAATAGAGGCACTTGATATCATAAGTAAGCAAACCGGATATTCCTTTACATATGACAGCCGGCTGATCGATCCGGAAAAAAATACCGAGCTTACATTTACCGATATAAAACTTAATGTTATTCTCGACAGTATACTCCGTAATGATTCACTGGTATATTCGATTATCGATAGATATATTATTATAGCTAAAGATTTCCCAGCACTGAAATACGGGGCCGATAGCATCCAGGCATCTGATATGACATACATCTCCGGTATTGTGGTTGATGAAACAACCGGGGATCCCTTGCCATTTGCCACTATTGGTATAAAAAACAGGAGCAGGGGAACAGTGACAAACAGTAATGGCGAATTCGGATTGAAAATCACTCCCGGCTCCCTTAATGACACTCTTTCTTTCTCATATCTTGGTTTCCTGGGGAAAGAGATACCCATTAATCAATTTACCGGCAAAAATACCACAATAACACTCACCCGTGAATTTATACCTATACCAGAAATCATTATCCGCACACAGGTACCAAAGGAGATTCTTTTCAGGGCCATCTCTTCCATACCTGATAACTATGGTTCCTCGGCGGCAATGCTTACAGGCTTTTACAGGGAAGGAGTGATGAAAAAAAATGACCTGCAGGTATATTCCGAAGCAGTTCTGCATATCTATAAAAGCCCATATTCCGCAACCATCCTGAATGATCAGATAAAAGTCTTTAAAAGCAGGAAAATTGAAAATACCGGTATCGATGACACCCTCGCAATAAGACTTAAGGCAGGTTTAAAAACAAGCCTTCAGCTTGATCTGGTAAAGAATACTTTCGATTTCCTGGAAAGAGTATCCATGTCTGATTACAGCTACAGGATAACCGATATTGTAATATATGAAGACGAAGCCGCCTGGGTAATAGACTTTAAACAAAAAGAATATATTGATGAGCCCTTATTCAGGGGAAGTATATATATCAATACAGTTGATTATGCAATACTATACGCAGATTTCGAGCTTTATCCCAAATATCTCGAGAAACTGAAGGATTCTTTTATTTTAAGTTCATCCCGAGGATATACAACATGGCCTTCATCAGTAAAATACAAGGTTAGATACCGGAAAATAAATGACAGATATTATCTCCACCATGTGAGAGGAGACCTTGAATTCATCTCTAAACAAAAGAGAAAATTGTTTAACAGCCATTTTAAAGTCTTTCTTGAGCTGGCTGTTACCGGAATAGATACCGAAAATGTTGCCAGGTTTGACAGGGAGGAGCTTGCTCCTGTTCATTCGGTCTTTTCAAGGACCATATCCAATTATGACCAGAATTTCTGGGGTGCACAGGATTTCCTTAAACCGGAGGATAACCTGTTGAAGGAACTTGAAAATATGAGTGTGACACTTCAGGAATTCTCGAAGGAACCTGAATAATATTATAAAAATCCTTTAGTACTGGTTTATCAATTCATACAATGGTGTGAGATCCGGTGTCAGTACCACCTCTGTTCTCCTGTTCTTCTGACGTGCATCTGTCGTATTACGTGCATCCACAGGAATATATTCGCCTCTTCCCGAAGCTGTCAGGCGGGCCGGATCAATTCCTGAACCTTCCAGCAGAGTACGTACCACAGTTGTTGCTCTTTTCACACTAAGATCCCAGTTATCCCTTAATTGCCCTCCGCTGGGATTATATGGCACATTGTCAGTGTGTCCCTCGATAGTAATCTGAATATCCGGATTTTTTTCAAGAACACCGGCAAGTTTCCTCAGGGCATTTCTCCCGTTGGCATCGATTTCCCAGCTTGCTGTTTTAAACAACAATTGTTCTTCAAGAGATACATATACCTTACCATTTTTCATTGTTACCGTTAATCCGTTATTCTCAAAACCGAGCAGAGCTTCAGACACTTTGTCTTTCAGATCCTGGACAATTTGTTTTTGTGCATCAAGTATTTTTTCCAGTTCAAGCATCCTGGCATTTCTCTTTTCCAGTTCATAGGTAAGTTCATCAAGGGAAGCCTTTTTTGTATCGAGATTCTCTTCCAGCTGACGAAGCAAATCTTCCTTTTCCTGGAGATTGGCCTGTGCAGCCTGAAGCTCTGCAAGCAGCTTCTGTGTCTCTTTTACGTTTCCGCGAATCAAATCCTCCTGGGCAGTTTGCAACTCATTATACCTGGATGACATATTGCTGTAATCCTCCAGAGCCTTGTCCCTCTCTGCCCTTACAGATTCAAGTTCTTCCTCAAAAGTGCTTATCTCTTCTTCATATCCGGAGATTTTGGCTTCAAGCTCTCTCTTTGCCATTTCCAGATTTATATTTTCGGCCTTATAATCATCCCTCTCATTCATATAATGCCTGCTTGTATCCTGCAGTGTCTTGAATTTCCTTCCCGGAACACAGCCTGTTGTAAATAATACCATAAAGACACAGGCAGTGATTATGAAGATCATTCTTTTCATGTTTTTAATTTTTTACTATAAAACATACAATCATGGTCAGTTATTGTGGCCGGAACTTAGCATGCCGACGCAAAATTAAGAAAATACCGGCTATTTTGTGGTAAACACCCGGGAATAATAATTGTTATATTTGCTGATAATTTATTACAGGGATGACTACAGAAGAGAGCTTACTGTCTAAAATATCATCTCCCGCGGATCTCAGAAAGCTTGAACCAGAAGATCTGGCAAAAGTCAGTACTGAACTGAGACAGTTTATAATAGATGCTGTGAGCACTAATCCAGGTCATTTCGGAGCCAGCCTTGGTGTTGTCGAACTGACTGTTGCCCTTCATTATGTTTTTAACACACCCTATGATAAAATTATCTGGGATGTAGGACATCAGGCCTACGGACATAAGATACTTACCGGCCGTCGTGAGAAATTTTCTACTAACAGACAATTTAAAGGCATAAGCGGTTTTCCTAAAATGTCTGAAAGTGAATATGATGCATTCGGTACGGGACATTCGTCAACATCTATATCGGCAGCCCTGGGAATAGCTGTTGCATCCAAAAGCAAGGGAGAAGACAGACATGTTGTTGCAGTAATAGGTGATGGAGCCATGACAGCAGGTGAAGCTTTCGAAGGTCTTAATAATGCCGGTATTGCCAAATCAGACCTCCTGGTAATCCTCAATGATAATAATATAGCAATCGATCCGAATGTTGGGGCTATAAAAGAATATCTTCTCGATATTACTACAAGTAAGACATATAATAAGTTTAAAGATAAGGTCTGGAAAATGCTTGGCATTTTCGGGAAGAAATTTGGTCCTAAAACACGCACACTGGCAGCACAGATTGAGGCAGGATTAAAAAGTACGATCCTCGACAGGAGTAACCTGTTTGAGGGAATGAATTTCAGATATTTCGGACCTATCGACGGGCATGATGTGCTGCACCTGACAAAAGTACTGGAAGACCTGAAAAGAATAAAGGGACCCAAACTCCTTCATTGCGTTACAGTAAAGGGCAAAGGTTATATGCATGCCGAAAAAAACCAGACAGCCTTCCATGCACCGGGTAAATTCAACAAGGATACCGGCGAGATAATTGACCTCTCTGGATGTGATAAACTACCGGCCTACCAGGATGTTTTCGGTAAGACTATCCTCGAACTTGCCCGTGCCAATGAAAAAATTGTGGGGATAACCCCTGCCATGCCTACCGGCTGTTCTTTATGCATAATGATGAAGGAGATGCCCGAAAGAACATACGATGTCGGTATTGCCGAACAGCATGCCGTAACATTCTCCGCAGGGCTTGCAACACAGGGACTTATACCCTTCTGCAATATATATTCATCATTCCTCCAGAGAGCATACGACCAGGTAATTCATGATGTTGCCCTTCAGAATTTACATGTGGTATTTTGTATCGACAGGGGTGGTCTTGTAGGATCGGACGGTGCAACACATCATGGTTTTTTTGACATCGTCTATATGCGTACCATTCCTAATATGGTTGTAAGCGCACCCATGGATGCTGTTGAACTGAGAAATATTATGTATACCGCACAGCTTGAAAAAAATAAATTTCCGTTTTCTATCCGTTATCCGCGAGGTCGCAGCCTGATATCAGACTGGGAAAGACCATTCGAAGAAATTGAAATCGGCAAAGCAAGATTACTGAGTGATGGTAACGATATAGCAGTCTTGAGCATAGGCAACCCGGGGAATGATGTTGTGGCAGTAGTAAAAAAACTTAATGAGGAATCAATCTCAATATGCCATTGGGACATGAGATTCGTTGCTCCGCTCGACAGGGAGGCTCTTCATTCGGTATTTAAGAAATTCAAAAAAATAATTACCATTGAAAATGGTTTTCTGAAAGGAGGATTCGGGAGTGCTGTTATTGAATTTATGAGCGACAACTCCTATAATGCTGAAGTTAAACGCCTTGGCATCCCTGATTATTTTGTTGAACAAGGATCCCAGGAAGAGCTGTACAGAGAATGCGGGTATGACGCCGGGGGTATTGAATTAACAATAAGAGAAATGTTGAAAAAATGACCCCCCAACCCCCCTAAAGGGGGGCTAATGTATACACAGTCCCCTCTTGGGAGAGCCTGACCCGATAGCTTGAACGAAGTGAAAGCGTATCGGGAGGGTTGGGGGGATGTAAAGATATTAAATGACTTAACCTCTGTGGAACTCTGTGTAATTTTTAAAATTTAACCCTAATCTACCAAATATGAAAAAGATAGTGTATTTACTGACTTTGGCTTTAATGACTGTATCATGCAGCAACAGTAATAAAGAGAACTGGATACAGCTTTTCAACGGTGAAGATCTTACCGGATGGGAGATAAAGATCAAAGGTTCACCACTGAATGAAAATTATAAAAATACTTTCAGGGTTGAGGATGGCGTGATGAAGGTGAGCTATGATGAGTATGAGGAATTTAATGCCGAATATGGCCATATATTCTATAATAAGCCTTTCTCCGATTACAAACTACGAATCGAGTACCGGTTCACCGGTGATCAGGTTCAGGGTGGTGAGTCGTGGGCATTCAGGAACAGCGGAGTGATGCTTCATTCACAGTCTCCGGCCTCAATGAACCTCGACCAGGATTTTCCCGTTTCGGTAGAAGCCCAGTTTCTGGGAGGAGACGGCGTCTCTGAAAGGCCAACAGGTAATGTTTGTACCCCCGGGACACATGTTGTGATAAACGGGGAGCTAGTTACACAGCATTGTACAAATTCTACATCAAAGACATATCATGGCGATGTATGGGTTCATGCCGAATTCATTGTTCTCGGTGACAGTATTATACATCATATAATTGAGGGTGACACCGTAATGACATATACGAAGCCTCAGATCGGCGGAGATCTTCCTGAAGGATTTACCTTACCGGAAGGAACACTTCTGGAAGAAGGATATATCTGCCTCCAGGCCGAGAGTCATCCTGTGGAGTTCAGGAAGGTGGAGATACTGGAGCTGGAATGACCCCTCTGTCATTCGCTACGCTCATGACATCTCCCCTGAAGGCCTGCCTGCCTGACGGCAGTACAGGCAGGGGAGCTAAGACCGGAATTTATTATATATTTGCGAAGCCAGATGACTTGCCGACTGCAAGACTGCAAGACTGCAAGATCATGTAGCCCGGATGGCGGAATTGGTAGACGCGCTGGTCTCAAACACCAGTGGCAGCAATGCTGTGTGGGTTCAAGTCCCACTCCGGGTACAGATACAAAGACAAACCCCCTGATTATTAGCTAAATCAGAGGGCTTTGTCCCTCTGGGGGCAGAAACAGGGGAATAACCAATTACGTTTTATGTGACAAATTGATAATATCGTCATTAAATTATTCCATTATCTGTCATACTGAAAAATTCCTTTTCTGGTGTAAGAATCTGAAGTCATGACCATATTTGACCGGTATTTAGCTTAAAGAAGCAAGAGGCATTATAACAACAATTTACAACCTGCATATAGTGGTCAATGGCACCGGCTTTTCCACTTTTTATCTGAAATTGCTTTTATTATTTCTTCTTAATCGGAGTATAGGACATCCAGTCACATTCAAGCTCATAGCGGTTGAGTGGTTTTTCAATGGAGTTGGGATTGCCTTCAACCGGCCAGTCTTTTGTATACCAGAAATTCAGCCTGTAATGAGTGTGATTTTGCGGTATTCCGACCTGGCTGCCTTTATAATCCCATAGCACCACTGTATCAGCAGTTACAGGATGTATTATCCACCATCTTACTTCATCGGGGTACCAGTCGAAACCATATGTGTAGAACTGTTTAGAAGCATTATAACCTTCTATAGCAGGGATAGTTTCAGGCTGATTCTGCATTCCTTCCAGAGTTGTTCTTGTTTCTCCCGGGCGTTCGTGGTATGAAGTGCTAAAGATGGTCCCTTTGGCCATATTCAGAGTACGCCCTATTCTCTGCAGCTTGCCTCTTTGTCCTGTCCAGGTACCTATATAGATTATCTCCGGATCCGCCACAAGCCACTCCCAGTCAATCTCGCTGAGGCCCGGATCGGCTTCCATATGATAGGTAAAGTAGCCTACTACTATCCCGGCATTTGGCTGTACTTTTGTGACATCCGGAATTTTAAGACGAGCCGAATAGGTGCCGAAATGTGTAAATTTTTTTGATACAATTTCAGGTCCTCTTCCGGCTCCTGCCGGATCTTCAGGGTCAATCATGAATGTCAACGTACTTGTACCGGGCTCTATGGACGATTCTTTTGCAAATACATAACGGTCTTCAGTTCCCGAACGCCTAAGGTTGCGATTGAAATACTTTGAGGAAGATTTATTGAAATCCTCAAAAAACTTCTTGTGAGACTTCTCTTTTGTTGCAGAAATAGTCAGCATTAGAATAAATAATGATGAAAGGAATAGAATTTTTTTCATAACGATATTATTTGAAATGTAAATTACAAGTATTTTTGATTTGTTTCCATGTCATCGAAATATATTTTGATTTTTAGAAAATTAAGCTTTGATTTTGTAATTACCTGGCCGGGAATTAAAAAGATATCATTCATTTTGTTCTGATGGAATATTCGAAATCGGATATATTTAAATTGTATTTCAGGATTATGTTCAAAAAACGCATGGGAATTGTCGCGACTCTTTTTCTGTTCCTGACAGAGCTATCTGTCATTGGACAGAAAACGGATATGGCTCCTGTGATCATCTGGGGAGAGCCTGTGATATCTTAAACAGTAATTAATGAACGTCAGGTTATCATAAAGACCAGTACTGAATCAAAATTTGATCTGCATAATGTTGAAGTGCAGGTTAATGATGTAGCAAATACTTCAACTGATAAGAAACTGAACTGGAAAAACCATTGCCCTGACCACATTTCACCATATAATATTGACCACCCTTAGCCGGTTGTAAGTCGCTGTCATCATTTATTTTATATTTTTGAGTAAATAACCGGCCGGATGTGGCCAAGGCTTCGGGCTTGTGCATTTAAATATGCAATGAGATGTTAAGTTGCCCTTAAATGGTTGTAACTTTCGTCCGTTCCGGGTACAACTCAAACACCTTCCCCGTGCTTTACTATAAAATCCTATCTTTGTCTTTCACAATTATTATTCTGTGAAAAACCTCCTTATAACTGTAATACTCTTCGTGACGACCCTTGCCAGTCCGGCTCAAACAATACAAGATCCAATAATTATAGAGACAAGGATACACACAGGAATGGTTTTTCCGTTATATGAAGCCCTTTCATATCTTATTGAAGATGATGTATATGCACTCGATGTCTCAGTAAATTTCCCGACATACGGAAAAGACTACTGGGAAAAGCTATATAATTACCCCAGACCCGGTGCAGGATATTCCTTCTGGACACTCGGAAATAATGATGTTTTCGGTAAAGCCCATGCATTGTACGGATTTCTGAATATGCCGATTTTTAAACACGATGATAAATTCTCACTTAACTACCAGATATCAGTAGGAGGAGCATACATAACAAAAAGATTCGATATCTATGAGAATCATACCAACCGTGCAGTCAGTACTCATGCCAACATATTCTTCCGCTTAGGAATAGATACTAAAATCAAATATAATCCGCGAAGTGAGATCATCATTGAACTGGGTGGCACCCATTTCTCAAACGGCAAGATAAAATCGCCTAATTACGGTTTGAATGCAGGTACAATATCACTCGGATTCAATTATCTCGCAGGTACTTCTCCGGATCTAAATTATGATCCGGTAATACCCGGACCTGGCAGACGATATATACAATCAGTTATTTATTCAGCAGGTATTAAGGTCTATGATAACCTCTTTGACAATAAATATTTCACTTCATCATTCTCATATAACCTCGAGAGGATTTTAAACTACAGGCGAAGGATCGGTGCAGGGGCCGATATATTTTATGACGGCTCAATTAATGAAGCTCTTGCCATTGAAGAGGACAATAAGGAAGATGAGTTTAAAAATCTGTTCAGGGCAGGTTTACATATATCCTATGCTGCCAGATATAAGAGACTAATCCTGGGCATCCAGGTCGGACATTATCTTTATACAAAATATACTGTTCTAACACAAATATATACCAGATTATCTGCACAATATATGTTTTCTGATAACATTTCCGGAGGGATAGTATTAAGATCCCATTTTGGGAAAGCAGATTGTGTGGAGCTGGGGGCTGGATATCACTGGTAACAAAATCATGATAAGAAGAATGAAGAGATTTTTGATATTCCCTGTAACGATACTGCTGACGATTGTCTCATGCCAGAAAATCCTTTTTGACGATGATGTAGAAACTAATGAGATAATTCTTGAAGACTTCAATGCTGTGGAGGTTTATGGAATATACAATATTGTCCTTGTCCAGGATTCGACAAACCGGCTGGTCATTACAGGAAGTAATGATATTTTCTCTGTCGATACCTTTATAGAAAATGACACTCTTATCATTGATAATCACAGGAAAGTATCTTTCAATGCTGAAAAAAACCGGCTTGTTCTTCATTTTACAAATCTGTATCATATTGCCACCCACGACCCGGTAAATATCTCAAACAGGGATACGATAAAAGCCGACCGCTTTGTTTATCATGGTGTTGGTGAGATTACCGAAGCTGAACTGGTTATCGATTGCAACCAGTTGATTGTTGCCAGTTCGGCAAATACACTCGGGAATTTTTATTTCACGGGCAAGACTTCCTATTGTCTGCTTTGGAACCGTTACGGATCAGGTATGTATGCCGATGATCTGACATGTAAAGATGCCGATATCTATACCGAATCCGTAGGACCTGTAAACATAAATGCATCAGATCATATCAGGGCTTTTATCCGTGGACCGGGCAATATCTATTATTATGGTAATCCGCTTATAGATATTGAAGAAAAAACCGGAGAAGGAGAAATAATCAAAATTGATTAATAATTACTTTCTTAAAATCCGCAATCCGCTCCCGACGATGCTTCATTCTTCAGCATGTCGGGATTTCGTCGCTTTGCTCCTCAAATTCCACAATCCGCAATCACTACAGGTCTTTCAGCATCCAGATAGTACAGCCGAAGTGCCCTTCATCACCCATCTTATGATCAATGAACCTGAATCCCTGTTTCCGGTACAGGCTTATTGCCTTACCAAGTTCAGGCAACGATTCAAGGTATATCTGTGTATATCCCATTTCCTTTGCTGATTCCAGGCTCATTTCCATCAACCGTCGGCCAATTCCCCTTTTCCTGTAAGTGGCATCAAGATAAAATTTAACCAGTTCGGCACACCCTTCAGGCAGATTTTGTGTGGGATAGACTCCGCAACCGCCAATGATCTTCCCGTCATCCTCGGCAATCCAGTATATCGATCCGGGTGTCCTGAAAAGTGTATACAGATCATCAGTTGTAGGATCAAAATATACTGTGCCCGGCCTGTCAACACCAAATTCCCTGAAAACCGACCGGATAAGTTCTGCAAGTTCCTTATTGTCTTTCTTTTCAATATTTCGATAGGTCACTCCCATCACAATGGCAGTATGCTTATAATGAAAACCAGTAGTTCAATTTGATAAGGAAAATATTATTCGGGAATATATCGCCCAATTGCCCGTAGGAATCTCCTATTGAGGCTTCTGAAAGACTGCTTCTTCCTGTTCTTTCACTTGACCATACAAGATATATGAATGAACCCAGACGATATTCCCACCGTGCCACAAGATTGGATCGGAACTGGTGGAAATTGAAATCGGGATTAGGTATGTAATAATCGGGTATCATATCTCCGGTCTCATCCAGACCATAACTCACAGGATCAGTACTATAAAGATCAGAAAAAACAGAGAACCTGTCATCATAATTTTCTGCCTTTGGATTTGTCACCCGTTTTATTTCGGAATAGGTCCCTCTTGAAATAAACGGACTTCCATAATACTGGATGGAAAATTCAGGTGTCAGGTTCAGGTCTGCCCTGAAAGTAAGTCCCAGCGTGCTCTGATCAATTGTACCGAGGATAAATCTTTTTTCATCGAGATAATTACATTGCGTGATATACTGTATTTCATCATGATTACCGGAATAATTGACCTTTACGCTGATTTTCAGTGGCCTCAACGGCCGGAGTGATAATCCCGGACCGAGTGAATATCTTGCACCGGAGTTATTACCAAATTTCTCATACTGGTAACTCATGAGGGCAACAAGTTTCTTTGATGGGTCTGTTTGTACATGACCGGCAGTGACTATTGCATTCGGCATCCGGAAATCGGGTCCGCCACGGAGTCTTCCCGGTTCTGTTGCCGAGGGATATAGACTGAGATTCGCACCAAAACTCCAGTTATTCCTGAATATTGATTTAAAGGATAGTTTGCCCCATGAACCTAGCCATGTGCCATTAAAGTTCCATGAGTTTGTCTGTTCCAGGGTAATATCATACGAATGAAAAATCGATACCGGCTTATTGACAAAATATGTAATCATATTTTTCTGGTCAATCCTGTCGGCAGAATTCATATAGCCAAGGTCGTTGAGTTCCAGTCCCGGAGATAACCACGACACTCCTGCTGAATACTTCCACAATCCTTGAGAACCTTTCCCGACAGTGAGTTTACCGCCATATCCTGTCAGGCTTGTTCTTGAAGTATCATAATCCAGATAATCAGCACCCGGCCTCTGGTAATAGTGTGCTGATGATTCCTGTAAAATGGTAATAGCCTCTTTGCTGCCACTGACATAACTTCCTAGTAATTTTGCATCGAGATAGTATTTCTTGTCCTTCCAGTGATGCCTTATATCGAGTCCTCCGGTATAAGCTTCGTCAGCAAGAAACTCAAGGCTTGTATCTTCAATAAAACGGTTTGTTGAGGTAAGCATCCCCCCTACAACGGTATTACCCTCTTTATAACCCTTCTGAACACGTGCAACAAGATAATTTGTCATAGGTTCAACAATAGAGGTATTCTCATTTCCATATTGGTCGCTTATCTTTGCATATTCATTTGCAGTCAGACTTTGTATGAGACCCACAGAAAGACTTTTCGAAGTAGTTCCGCTGAATTTTACAGCACTTAGTATGGTAGTCTTGTCGGGAGCCTTAATAAAAGTAGTATCGGTTGGATATATTGTCCGGGATGGTGAATGTCCTATACGCCTTGAGTAAAAAATATTTTTATCATCAAAATCGTAGTCAAAAATTGTCAATCCTTCGAGGAAAAAGGGACGTTTCTCTTCATAGAATGTTTCAAATGCCGTAAGATTCATCACTGAAGGATCCGATTCCACCTGGCCGAAATCCGGGTTTACTGTCAGGTCGATTGTAAAATTACTTGTAACGCCAATTTTTGCGTCGAGGCCAAGATTGCCACCCCAAACCCTGCCATTCTTTGAATAAGGATTTCCCGGTTCTTCTTCCATGGTATTAAGTTCACCCAGCACAAAGGGCATCAACTCCAGCCGTCTTGATTTTTTAAGTCCTTTTATACCTCTCAGCTCCCCGAAGTTGTAAAGCATCCCGGGTCCTGTCTTGGATTGAATCTCCCAGTTGCTTTCTTCCTGCATTCTTGATATCCACCTCCATGTATGCAAACCCCATACCTGTTCGTCCTGGTTGCTGTATCTCAGCTGGCTGAGTGGTATTTCCATCTCAGCCACCCAGGCAGAGTCTTCAAGTCCGGTTTTTCCTTTCCACACCGGATTCCAGTTAAAATCCCAGTCCATCGGATTGAATAAAATCAGATCAGCTTTCTGCCCCCATGCAGTTAATGTAAATTCAAAACCTGTTCTGTAATCACGGTAGCTGTCAAATGTTATTCCCATCATATCTCCTACCTGTTCATCACGTACACCCGATAAACGGGCTATCTTCTCAGGTTCGCCATCAAATCCCCGGAAAGCAACATAAATATTTTTATCGTCATACTGGATATTAAACTCTGTCGGCCATGTGGGTTCTGCTCCCTCTTCCGGTAACCATTGATGCCATTCACCTGCCCAGTTACCATGTTTCCAGCATTCATCATCAAGATTACCATCAATCACGGGTCTGTCAGTTTCAATCCGTGAAGTAGTATAAACAGGTTGTTTTCGTAGAGAATACTGTGTGGAAACAGTATCCCGGTTACGATTATCCTGTGCTGTTACTGAAAAAAATCCTGAAATTGTCAGGATCAAAAAGATTGCTAATAATCTGGATTTCTTATAAGATGTTATCATTGGAATAAATAAGAATTGAAAAATATTTATCCCAAAAATAACAGAAATTATTTATTGCCACCCCATCCTGCCAGCCGGGCCCACAACCACCATGCTGCATATGCTTTTCTGTTGGCATTTAGAGGTTCGCTATGTGCAGAGGAGCACTGATACCAATCAACTCCCTCTGTATGTGAATCCTGCCATTCTATTGCCCAGTTACCGTCCCGACTTCCGTTATTATCGGTATCATAGGCACAGGCGTCATTGGGAATTTTATCTCCGAACCAGGTGCCATCAGGATCATAGGTTTCTATATCTGCAAAGTCATACAGTATCTTATCATTTTCCTCACAGTAATTCCTTATCTGCTCATTTCTGATATGAAGATTCCCTTCCAGTCCCGTTCCGTCGAGATGACCGGTCATATAGACAAACATAACATCAGGGTAATCCGATTCGAGGTCAGTCATAAGATCAAGATAAGTATTTATATCTGTTTCTGTAGCTGATGATACCTGGCCGCACCACGACCAGATAATCACATTAACATCGTCATTGGCATCAAGGTAGGTTCTTGTCCTGCCGGCCCATGATGTTCTGTCAGGATTTCCCAGATCGCCTGTCATTGCACCGTCATGAAGGTCGAGGGCTCCGTTGCTGCCACCGTTATTCCAGGCATATTCAGTTCCTTTGAAATCAACGAGTCCTGTCATTCCTGTAGTAAGCTGACTACCATGTGAAGTATGTCCATAGGCAATATGAAGCTTTGCTTTTGCTGAATCGATCCATGCCGAGGGTATAAGACTCAGGTCAGTACAACTATGATCTATGATCATATCTTCAAAGCTGATATTGTTGTTGTTACTATTATTTTCCTTTTCACATCCTGTTATAGCTAACGCTGATAATATTATCAAAAAGATTTTTACTGTTTTCATATCAAATTTGTTATATGTTTTTTTGCCTTATCTGAAAGGGTCATCAAAAACTATGACATAAAAAAACCTGATAAAGGTTGCAGGAGTTTCCTCTCCCGTTAAAAGTGATTAACAATATATTTCATGGAAACAAACGGATATTACTCAGTAACAATCCCCCGATAAGTCGGGGTAAGCTGTGTCATCCGTGGTAAAAGTTTTTTTTAAATAACTTTAAAAAGATAAAGTACAAATATTGTGATAATTGTTAAAGATGAAACTCCTATGGGGAACCATACAGGTGCTATCCACGGAACCGGTATAAGGAAGAGAACGTCGATTGTTTTCAGTGACGGAGGCCATTTGATGAGGATATAAAGCGAGAGATAATAAAAAAGATCCCAGAATGCAAATGTCCATAGGAAGAAAACCCCCTTTTCTATCCATGTTGTCCCGACAAGGTATGCTATCACCACCAGCATAATGATTGTTGCTGCCTCCCTGGTCATTTCGATATAAAGATAACGTTTGGGTATCTCATCAACCGTTTCTTTATTTCCGTCGGAATCAAGCATACCCAGGGCCCTTCTGAGATAAACGACAACCACCCCTTCAAAATGTGCCATGGCAATTCCAAAAAGAGCAAGAAGTAATAACTTTATTGACATTGCCTTAATGTAATGTTTAATTCATTCCAAAGTTACAAAATTCATTCCTGGCGATAATCAGAAAAGCCTTACAATTGCCGGGATAAAGACTATCAACCCTGTTATTGCAGCAGCAAGAGCTGAGACAAGTACTCCTGCAGCAGCAACATCTTTGGCTTTTCCTATCATGAGGTTAGTCTCAGGTGCCAGTGCATCCGACAAATATTCCAGGGCAGTATTGAAGCACTCGCTGGCAATAACCAGACCTGAAACCAGGATTACGGCAATCCAGTGGGCTGTTGATATCTTCAAAACAATACCGGCAATAATCACCAGAATTAGAACAACCAAATGGATTCCTGCATTATATTCCGATTTTATCAGGACTGTTATTCCGGAGAAAGCATTTCTGAAGCTGGCTGGCAAATCTTTGAGAGAAGACTGTTTCTTTTTACTGATATCCGGAGCTTTCATAATCTGAATCTTTAATCTGGAAATTGAAAACGAAATCTAATAAAATGCTTACATGAACGAAATAATCAAGGTTAAATTACAAACCGATTTTTAAGATCCGATAAATCAGGCGTGTTTGTACCGGAAGCATTCAGATAACCCTCGATACTTCCATAATGATTTGTAACTCTTTCAATAACTGCGAGTATATCATTACTTCTTACAGTAATTGCATACAAGATTTTATCAGCCGGGAAAAAACCCAGAGATAAAGCTTTTCTGATCCTCAGTCTTTTTTTAAAAGATGGAAGCAGGGCTTCATTAGAAGCCAAATAATCATTAACTATTGATTTATGGTCGGTATTTAATGCCATCATGATCAAAGCAACGATAATACCGGTCCTGTCTTTGCCGGCCTGACAATGAATCAGCATAGGAGAACGTGAAGGTTCAAGAAGCAGGTCTGTGATCTCCCTGAATACGCTTACAGAGCCATCAAGTATTTCAATATAAAGGGAATTTATCAGATCATCTATCTGGTTTTGTGAATTTTTTTGTTTTATAAGAGGTATAAGTCTCTCTCTTGTTGTTCTCTCATAATCAAGAGGAAGCGATATACTTACGATACCATCGATTTTTTTTGGTTTTCTTCCTGTTTCATCAGGTGCCCTAAGATCAATGATGGTCCTGATATTGAGCTCATGCAGTTTTCTAATATCCTCTTTTGATATTTTATCAGGACTTGCTGACCGGAATATTACCTTTTCTCTAACATGTTTACCGTCAACTGTCGGAACACCGCCGATATCCCTGAAATTAAGAACAGACTTCAAAAATACCGGTGTTGTTTTTTCAGTAATTTCCACTTTATTCTTTTCTATAATAAGATGTGCCTATTGTTCTACTTCCCATTTATAATCAACAAATTCCCAGTCGAATTCATTGTCTCTTACCTTAACCAGCACAAATCCTTCCTCATCATTCCGGTAAGGGCCTGTCCACCATGCTGCAGATATTGCTCCTCCTGTAATAAAATGAATGTCGTCAATAAAAATATCCTCAACATAATGCAGATGTCCCTGTAAAACCAATTTAAGGTTATGGTTCTGAAAAAGATCGATTACTTCCTTGCCATTTATGATTACAAGTGATGAATCATTGGGAATTGTTGTTCCTGCATACTTCTGGGAATTCACGGTTATAAAAGGGATGTGTGTGCTTATGACTATTGGTGTTGCCGGATCGGTTTTCCCCAATTCTTCCTTTATCCATTCAAGCTGTTTCTCATCGATCATACCAATGTAATGGTCGTTGCCGGCATCTTCTACAGAATTGATTATCATAAACTTCCAACCTTCGTGATCGAAGCTGTAATATGATTCTCCGAGCCGGTTCTCAAACATTTTTTCACCGTAATCAGGGTGTTCCTGATCTGCCCCGCTTCTGCTGTAGATACCGTAAATCTCGTGGTTTCCCATAGTATTATAGACAGGCATCTTGAGTGATTTAACAGTTTCCTGATACAGTGTATACAGAGAGTCGGCCCTGGAATATCTCTGTGCAAGGGCATCCATTACCATATCTCCTCCTGTTATTACAAAATCCGGATCAAGATCATTTATTGTATCAATAGCTTTAAGAAATCCTTCAACAGCATTTCTCTCAGGTTGCAAGTGAATGTCGGTGATAAATGCAAAAGAGAAGGTTTCAGATTGTGATTTTTTACGGCATGATGCGGCAATAACAACAATACACAATATTGTAAGAAATTTAATCATGCCAAGGGTAAGGTTTCTCATAATAATATAATTATAGGTTTTTCAAATAAATATAAGTTAATTATCTGATACAATCTTTTACTATGTCTTTAAAAACGTCTTTAAATACTTTCTTTCCTTTTTCCAGTTTGCAATATTAATGAAATATTTTATTCTTGGAGGTTCATATTGCCACTCTATCAGTCCTGCTTTTTTAAGTTCGCCAAGGTGTTGCGACACTGTTGAATCTGCCAGGGGTATATCGTCTGATATTTCGCTGAAATAGCAATTATCTTTCATTGCGAGTTTTTTAAGTATTGCTACCCGCGCCGGGTGGGCGAGGGCTTTCCCAAAAACTGCCAGTCTTATATCCTGGCTGCTGAATTTATCTTTCTTTGCATATGCCATTAAAATGTTCTTTACTATTATTTTAATTCTTCATATTTAATTTAAAATACGTATATCGTAAATATACGAAATAAATCAAAATAGAAATTATGTTTTTTTCTAATATCAATACTTGGTCCGGTGAAAATATTTAAAGAATTATTGTTAAATCAGTCTTTCACGCAGCGTACAGAATATTTGCTGATTTTCTCCGACCCATGAATATCTTCGGTATCTGCTTTTCTTGAAATATCAACTACTGCCTGATTATTCAAGATCAAAAAACTGAAATATTCTGCCTCATTCTCATTATATTCTGTTGATGTCCAGAAATAAGCACTTTCATCCATTTCAGTAAATGTCCCTTCATAATTCCGCATACCACCTAACTGAATATCAAAAGAAACAGGTCCCGACCCTGAATTCTCCCATAATTCATCCACACTAAAATGACTTACCAGCATATGATACTCTGACCCGGAAGGAAGACGCCATCCATCAGGACATGCTTCCATTGCAGTCTCCCAGTCATATAATACCCCATACCCCGGAACATTGTTCGGATTATTATCAAAATAATATGCATCACTCCCGGGAACAATATATTTTAAATTTTCAGCCATCCATGTAACACCATTTACCTGGATGGTCTTATAGGTATTCCCATCACGGGGATCAGTAAATTTACCCTGAGCTGCCCCACTGATATATGTAACTGCAATTATAAATATCAATATTGTTCTTTTCATTATTTGAATGTTTAAGATTATATGATAATAATTTTAACCTTAAAATTGCCTCATAAAAATAATCAGCAAAATTAATCTATCTTATCAATAATAACGCTTGAAAAACAAAAATGTTATTAACCCTGTTTTTAAATTTTTAACAACTCTTTACATGGATACAATCTATTATTGTTTAACTTTGGACGCCTTAAACGTGGCAATTAAATATAATGGAGAACAACGATTTAATAAAACCCTACGGAGAAAAACAGATAGCTTTTGATAAGCGATACCTTGAAATGGCACTTATCTGGGCAAAGAATTCATACTGTAAAAGACGTCAGGTAGGGGCACTTATTGTAAAAGGGAAAATGATAATCTCTGACGGATATAACGGAACACCTTCCGGTTTCGAAAATGTTTGTGAGGATGAAAATGATGCCACAAAGCCATATGTTCTTCATGCCGAGGCAAATGCAATAACAAAGGTTGCTAAATCAAACAATTCAAGCGAGAATTCCACATTATATATAACATCCTCTCCATGTATGGAGTGTGCCAAGCTTATTATACAGTCAGGTATAAAAAGAGTTGTATACTGCGACAGGTACCGCATAAATGATGGAATAGACCTCCTGAAACGTGCAGGAATAGAATTGGTATATATTGATCTGGAGAAAGATATCTATGAGCAAGAATAATTCAAAAAGGAGTATTTTTCTGCCTGTGATTGTGGCGATTACTCTTATTGCCGGTATCCTGATTGGAATTTATCTTCCTGACAGGTTCGAAAATCCATCCAATGTAAATATAAGGCTCAGGCCAAATAAGATACAAAGTATTCTTGACATTATAGAAGCAAATTACGTCGACTCTGTTAACAGAGATGAAATCATAGAGACAACCATTCCGGAAATACTGAAAAACCTCGATCCCCATTCTGTATATATCCCTGCAAAGGATCTTAAACGTGCTAACGAACCTCTCCAGGGTAACTTCGAAGGAATAGGTATTTCTTTCAATATGCTTACTGATACTATTCTTGTTATCAGTACTATTCCCGGAGGCCCTTCAGAAAAAACCGGGCTTCACCCAGGAGATAAGATCCTGTATGTTAATGATTCACTGGTGGCCGGGCAGGGAATAAGTGATGAAAAAGTGATGAGTATGCTTAAGGGACCCAGAGGGACAGTGGTAAATGTAAAAATCCTGCGCAAAGGACATAAAGATCTGCTTGACTTTGATATCACACGAGACAAGATACCTATCTACAGTGTTGATGTTGCCTACATGATCAATGAAAACACAGGTTATATAAAGATCAACAATTTTGCCCTGACAACCTATGATGAGTTCATGCAAGGTCTGAATGAACTCATTAAGAAGGGGATGGAAAACCTTATTATTGATCTGCGTGGTAACTCAGGCGGTATTATGGAATCTGCCATTCAAATTGCCAACGAGTTTCTCAGCGAGGGCAGGTTGATAGTATATACAAAAGGAAGAAAACAACCACGCAGTGAAGCAAGGGCAACCGGAAAAGGTGAATTTAATTCCGGCGATCTGGTAATTCTTATTGATGAGTGGAGTGCATCAGCAAGTGAAATACTGGCAGGTGCCGTACAGGATAACGACAGAGGAACAATCATTGGCAGACGCTCTTTCGGTAAAGGTCTGGTACAGGAACCTGTTGTTTTCCCCGACGGCTCAGGTATGAGACTGACGATAGCAAGATATTATACTCCTACAGGAAGATCGATACAAAAACCATATGATAATGGATTTGACGAGTATTTTGCCGACCTGAATATAAGATATGGAAGGGGTGAGTTTGGAGAATCTGACAGTATTCAATTTACCGATTCCCTTAAATATACAACACCGGGAGGCAAAACAGTATTCGGTGGCGGAGGAATTATGCCTGATATTTTCGTTCCCGTTGATACTTCCGGTATATCAACATATTTTCTCCAGGTAAGACCTCTTATTTACCAGTTCTCACTGAAATTCACCGAAACCCACCGCGAAAATCTCAGTAGATATACAGAATCAGACGAGCTTGAAAAATATCTCGACAAGCAAAACCTGATGGATCAGTTCACTGATTTTGCCTTAAAACAAGGTATTAAATCCGACCCTGAAGGACTTAAGATCTCAGGTAAAATAATCCATACACAGATCAAAGCATATATTGCACGTAATATCCTTAATAACAAAGGCTTCTATCCTATCTGGGAAAATATTGATACTACCCTGCTTTATGCAGTTGATTACCTGGAGAAGTAGGTGTATATTGTCTTGCAGTCCTGCTTTGTCAGCCGAAGTTTTAGCGAAGGCTGGCAGTCACTCAAGTTTCATTATAAACGTATCTATCGCCTTTATTGAAAGTTCTTCTTCTTCAACAAATCCCATATGACCTGAATTCTCTAAGATTAAAATCTCAGAATTCGCTGGTAATCTTACTTTCCCCCGAACCTCTTCATAATTGATATAGTTGTCCATCGCTCCCAGTATCCAGAGACATGGTACTTCACCTTCCTCCATAACCCCCACCCTGGACGGTCTTGCCATCATACCCTTAAGAATGGCAATTATTCCCTCTCCATGTATTGCAGATGCAATTTTTTTTGATCTTTCAAGCGAAGTCCTGTTTTTTTCAAGATTTGATGTAGCAAACATTTTTGTAATATTATCGGGATATATGAGATCCTTTTGTCCTGCCTGTACCATATTAATCTCCCGCTTCCTTTTCTCGAATGCCTCAGGAGAGTCAGCCAGAGGATGCGAATGCAACAGACAGTAACCCGATAATCTTTTATGAAATTTTTCAACAAATGCAAGGGTAACATATCCCCCGAGTGAATGACCTGTCAGAAACACTTTTTCAATCTTAAGATCATTTAATAATTCTTCAATTATTTCAGCCATGAATTCCATTGAATGCATCTCTCTGAAAATATCCGATTGGCCGTGTCCCGGCAGATCAGGTACAATAACCCTGTATTTTTCTGCAAGTTTTCCTGCGAATCCCCTCCACACTTCCGACGTTTCAAGATAACCGTGCAGCAAAACAATTACCTTTCCTTTGCCAGAATCAGTATAATGTATCTTTCCATTCCGGTATTTAAAATTGTGATCTGTCATAATATTCTGTTCGTGGTAAAATTATTTTAATTAACTGATAAATGTCTGTTGTTAATATAATTTATTAAAGCTATTTTTAAAAATATTTATCCTGAATCGAATAAATTATTTTTGTAAATATTTTATAACCAATGAATAAGCTCTTATTTTCATCGATTACCAAGAAGTTCGTTATGGCTCTGGCCGGGCTTTTTCTCCTGTTATTTCTTCCTGTTCACCTTGGGATCAATCTCATGCTCCTCAAGAGTGATCCGGAACCATTTAACAGAGCAGCACATTTTATGGCATCATTCCCGCTGATAAAGATTATTGAGATTCTTCTTTTTACAGTATTAATAATACATTTTTCGGTAGGCATATATAATCAGATTAAAAATTGGCTGTCGCGTCCTGTAGGTTATACAGTCCGTTCAAAATCCGAGACATCTTTTTTCTCCAGGTTTATGATATGGACAGGAGCATCAATACTGATTTTCCTTGTAATTCATTTCTTCAACTTTTTCTTTATGAGGCTCGGTTGGGTTTCAGGTAATCCTGAAGATTTTTATTCGGTTGCTTATGAGCTCTTCAGCCTGCCTGTATATAACATCATATATCTTATATGTTTTGGTTTGCTGGGTTTACATCTTTTTCATGCTTTTTCTTCAGCTTTTCAGACCCTGGGCTTGAATCACAGGATATGGACACCGGTTATTAATGTCCTGGCTTTCATATATGCTATTCTTATACCTGCCGGATTTGCATCCATCTCAATAATAATCTGGCTATTTAAATAATCAGGAACAATCAGAAAATATCTAAATATGGCAAAATTGGACTCAAAAATACCAGAAGGACCATTGGCAGAAAAATGGACAAGACACCAGGCCTCAGTCAAACTTGTCAGTCCTGCAAATAAGAAAAAACTGGATATAATAGTTATCGGAGCAGGAGCGGCAGGAGCATCTGCGGCAGCATCACTGGCAGAACTGGGATATAATGTAAAGGTATTTGTGTTTCAGGATTCATCGCGCAGGGCCCATTCGATAGCTTCACAGGGAGGTATCAATGCAACAAAAAACTATAAAAATGATGCTGACAGCGATTACCGCCTTTTCTATGACATGATCAAAGGGGGTGATTTCCGGGCAAGGGAAGCAAATGTATACCGTGCTGCAGAAGTAAGCAATAAAATAATAGATCAGTATGTGGCACAGGGAGTACCATTTGCAAGGGAATACAGTGGTTATCTTTCGAACCGTTCATTCGGGGGAGTACAGGTCTCCAGGACTTTCTATGCACAAGGACAAACAGGTCAGCAATGTACATTGGCAGCCTACCAGGCATTGATGAGACAGGTAAAAAACGGTGGTGCCTTAATATTTCCTCGTCGCGATATGCTTGATCTTGTGGTTATCGACGGAAAGGCAAGAGGAATAATTACAAGAAATCTTATCACCGGTGAGATAGAACGTCATTCAGCTCATGCTATTGTTTTTGCCACAGGGGGATTCGGTACGATATATTACCTGTCGACATTAGCAATCAACTCCAATGGTAGCGCTGCCATGGCAGCTTACAGAAAAGGAGCT
>Ga0272441_10003923_pt1 | contig 27644 bp, 17 predicted proteins | sample SSMProp6N_FD_193582 | JGI IMG/M metagenome (GOLD analysis project Ga0272441, IMG submission 193582) | Marine sediment archaeal communities from Little Sippewissett salt marsh, Falmouth, MA, United States - SSM-Prop-6N | ecosystem: Environmental > Aquatic > Marine > Wetlands > Sediment ... | reverse complement strand
GCGGGCTCCGGCGACGTGCTGGACCACGTGCTGATGCTGAACGCCGACCATTACCTCCCCTTCGGCGAAGGAAAGATCCCGACCGGCGAACTCCGCCCCGTCGAGGGCACGCCGATGGACTTCCGCCGGCCGACACCCGTCGGCGCCCGCATCCGGCAGGTGGACGATCAGAACTACGACCACTGCTACGTGCTGAACAAGCCCGACGGGGCGCGGATGAGCCTCGCCGCCCGCGTCGTCGACCCCGCGACCGGCCGCGTCATGGAGGTCCGCACCACCCAGCCGGGCGTCCAACTCTACACCGCCAAGGGCCTCGGCCCGCGCCTGCAAGCCGGCGGCAAGCCCTACGGACCGTACCACGGCCTGTGCCTGGAGACGCAGCACTACCCGGACTCGCCGAACCGGCCGGCGTGGCCGTCGACGGTCCTGCGTCCGGGCGAAACGTATCGCGAATCGACGATCCATACCTTCGGCGTCGAGGAGGAGTAGGCCGCGGCGTGCCGCGGCGGCGAAGACGAACAGCGCCGGGTGCCACTGGCGGCTTGCCTGCCAGTGCGCTTCGGCCATCGGGAAACACTGGCTGACAAGCAGCCCGTGGCACCGCGCGTCGCACATTTAGCCGCCGGCCCCACCAACGACGGCGGGTAAACTTGGCCGGCGCGTCCTACGAGAAAGGCGACGACCATGACCCGCGACCCCACCCGCCGCCGCTTCCTCCAAGCCGCCGCTTCGGGGGCCGCCGCGGCCGCGCTCGGAGGGTCGTGCCTCCCCGCAGCCGCGCGCCCCGCCGCCACCGGCGCCGGCGAGGTCGATCCGCCCAACATCCTCTGGATCACGTGCGAAGATATCAGCGCGAACCTCGGCTGCTACGGCGACGCCTATGCCCGCACGCCGACGCTCGACGCACTGGCCGCCCGCGGCGTCCGGTACACCCAGGCCTTCGGCGTGACGGGCGTGTGCGCCCCGAACCGCTCGTGCCTCATCACGGGAGTCTATCCCACGTCGCTCGGCAGTCACGACATGCGATGCACCACGCGCCTGCCCGAGCACATCAAGTGCTTCCCCGAGTACCTCCGAGAGGCCGACTACTACTGCACGAACAACGCCAAGACCGACTACAACTTCCCGACGCCCAAATCCGCATGGGACGAGTGCAGCCGCAAGGCCCATTACCGCAGCCGCAAGGCCGGGCAGAAGTTCTTCGCGGTCTTCAACTACACGCTGACGCACGAGAGCCGCATCCGACAGGGGGACCAATCCTTCCAGCGCGTCACCGCCCGTCTGACAGCCGAGCAGCGGCACGACCCCGCGAAGGTCCCTCTCCCGCCGTACCATCCGGAGACCCCGGAGGTCAGCCGCGACTGGGCCCGGTACCACGACCTCATCACGGCCCTGGATTACCAGGTGGCCGACCGGCTCAAGGAACTGGACGAGGCCGGCCTCGCGGAGGACACGATCGTCTTTTTCTTTTCCGACCACGGGGCCGGCATGCCGGGCGTCAAGAAATGGATCTGGCGCGACGGCCTTCACGTGCCGCTCATCGTCCACTTCCCGGAGAAGTATCGCGACTGGGCGCCGGGCAAGCCGGGCGAGGCGCGCGACCGGCTCGTCAGTTTCGTGGACTTCGCCCCGACGGTCCTCAGCCTGGCGGGCGTGCCGATTCCGAAGCACATACAGGGGTCGGCGTTCCTGGGCCCGTCGGCCGGGCCGCCGCGCACGTTCGTCTACTCGCACCGCGACCGCATGGCCGAACGGTACGACACCGTCCGCGGCACCATCGACGGCCGGTACCATTACCTGCGAAACTTCATGCCGCACCGCACGTGGTCGCAGTTCGTCAGTTACACCGAAGAGATGCCGACGATGCAGGTCTGGCGGCGCCTCGCCGAGGAAGGCAAACTGGACGGCCCGCCGGCCCGCTACTTCCAGCCGACGAAGCCGCGGGAGGAACTCTACGACCTCCAGGCCGACCCGCACGAGATCCACAACCTGGTCGGCGACCCGAAGCACGCGGCCCCGCTCCGTGCCCTCCGCGCCGCCTGCACTCTGTGGATGCAGGCGACGGGCGACCTCGGCCTTCTGCCCGAGTACGAGCGCGAGCGCCGGGCCGAAGGCACCACGCCGTGGGCGATACGCCGCGATGCCGAGAAGAACCCCGTGGAGCGGCTCCAGGAGGCCGCCGGCATGGCGAACGCCATGGACCCGGCGAACCGCGACCGCCTCGTCGAACTCCTGGGCGACAACAACCCGGCCATCCGATGGTGGGGGGCCGTGGGCCTCGTGGCCCTCGGCAAGAAGGCCGCACCGGCCGAGGCGGCCATTCGCAAGGCCCTCTCGGACGCATCGCCGCTCGTCCAGGTCACCGCAGCCGAGGCGATGGCGAATCTCGGCAAAACGGACGCGGCGCTGGCGACCCTCGAACGGGCCCTCGCCCACGAGTCGCCGTGCATCCGCCTGCGGGCGATGAACGTCCTCGACCGGATGGGCGAGGCCGCCCGGCCCCTCCTCCCCGCCATGAAGCAGGCCCGCGTGAAGGGCGGCGGACACGTGGGCGGGTACGTTAACCGCATGGTCCAGTACGTGCCGAAGCGGCTCGAACAGGAATCAGGAGGAACCCTGCCATGACGTTCCCCGAACACCGCGCCCGGCGGCTTCGCGACCATCCGGTCTTGAGGCGGATGGTGGCCGAAACGGACCTCTCGCCCCGCCGCCTCGTCCAGCCGCTCTTCGTCAAGGAGACGCTGACGCAGCCAGCGCCCATCCCGTCGATGCCGGGCCAGCGGCAGTTCGGGCCGGAGGGCATCGTCGAGGAGGCCCGCCGCGTCGCCGGGGCCGGCGTCCCCGCAATTCTCCTCTTCGGCATCCCGGCCAAGAAGGACGCCGAGGGGTCCGGCGCCTCCGACCCGGCCGGCGTGGTGCCGCGCGCCATCGCCGCCATCAAGGAGGCGGTGCCGGACCTGGCGGTCCTGGCGGACATCTGCCTGTGCGAGTACACCGACCACGGGCACTGCGGCCTCCTGGGCGAGGTGGCCGGCCGGACCACCGTCGACAACGACGCCACCCTGCCCCGCCTGGCGGCCGCGGCCGTCGCGTGCGCCCGGGCCGGGGCCGACGCCGTCGCCCCGTCGGACATGATGGACGGCCGGGTGGGCGCCATCCGCGACGCCCTGGACGAGGCGGACCTGCCCCACGTGCCCATCTTCTCCTACGCCGTCAAGTACGCGTCGCACTTCTACGGCCCGTTCCGCGACGCGGCCGAGAGCCCGCCCGCCTTCGGCGACCGCCGCGGGTACCAGATGGACCCGGCCAACACGGACGAGGCCCTGCGGGAGGCGGCCGAGGACCTCGACGAGGGGGCGGACCTCGTGATCGTCAAGCCCGCCCTCGCCTACGGCGACATCATCCGCCGCGTGAAGGAGGCGTTCGGCGCGTGCGTCGCGGCGTACAACGTGAGCGGGGAGTACGCGATGGTCGAGGCGGCGGCCGAGCGCGGCTGGATCGACCGCGACGCCGTCATCCGCGAGATCCTGCTCAGTCTCCGCCGCGCGGGCGCCGACCTGGTCATCACCTACTGGGCCGCCGAGGTGGCCGAGACGATGTAGGCCGCGGCGCGCCGCGGCTGATGCGGCTGTGAAACACCGTGCGCGGCGGGTCTCCGCACCCGCCGCGCCGAACGCGCCGGACAAGTCCGGCGGCTGAATGAGCCGCCGATCCCCGGCCGGGCAAGACCGGCCAGGCCACACCGCGTCTAGACCGCGTCCACCAACCCCCTCGCCACGTCCTCGGCCGAGAGGCTGCCCTCCGCGAGGCCCGACAGGTCCGTCCCCTCCGCGATCGCCTTCCGGGCCGCCGGCATGGCGGAGGTGTCGCCGAGCAGGATCGCCCCGACGAGCCGGCCGCCCCGGAAGACGAACCGCCGGTACGTGCTGCCCGTGCGGCCGTCGACGGTCCGGCAGTCCGGAGCGTCGCACGCGACCGTGCCGATGCTGAACACGTCGACGTCCACCACCTTCAGGATGTAGGCGGGCGGGATGCCGGTGAAGGCGGCGTCGGAGTCGCCGGCCGCTGCCCGGCCCGCCGTCCGCCCCTGCATCCGCGACGCCAGCCACAGGCCGTACAGCGTGCCGGCGTGCTCGGCCCCGTCGCCGGCGGCGAAGACGCGCGGGTGCGAGGTCGCGAGCCGGTCGTCCACGACGACGCCGTCGGCCGTCGCCAGCCCCGCCCGCTTCGCCAGGTCCAGGTTCGGCGCGACCCCCGTGTTGATGACCACGAGGCGGGCCGGCAGGCGGGAGCCGTCGGCCATGACGGCCTCGCGGACCCGGCCGTCGCCCCCGAGGCGGGCGGTCATCGTCCCCGTCCGGACGGCGATGCCCATCCCCTCAATGTGATCCTGGAGGACCTCGGCAGCGGGTGGCGTCAGTTGCAGCGGCAGGAGATGCTCCAGCCCCTCGACGACGGTCACCCGGGCCCCGCGGCGGACGAGGGCCGCGGCGGTCTCCAGCCCCAGCAGCCCGCCGCCGATGACCACGCACGGGCAGTCCCGAAGCGACGCCGGCCCCGCCCCGTCCGGCCCGGCGAGGACGCGGTCGGCGTCCGCCCGCGTCCGCATGCACAGGACGCCGTCCAGGTCCGTCCCCTCGATCGGCGGGACGGCCGCCCGGGCCCCGGTCGCCAGGACGAGCCGGTCGAACGGAAGCGGCGGGCCCGAGTCCAGCGCGACGGTCCCGTCGTCCGTGGCGACGGCGGTCGCGCGGACGCCCGGCCGGAGATCGATTGCCCGCTCCTCGTACCACGATCGCGGGTGCAGCGGCAGGTCGTCGGTCCCGATCTCGCCGGCCACGTACTTCGTCAGGTTGAGGCGGTAGTACGGCAGGTCCGATTCGTCGGAGACGAGCGTGATGCGGGCGCCCGCGTCGGCCTGGCGGGCAGCCTCGGCGGCGCTGGTGCCCGCGATCCCGGCGCCGAGGATGACGATCCGCCGGCCGTCGGCGGGGGCGCTCGGTTCGGAAGGGATCGGCGATGCGGGCGACGGCATGGGGGACCTTTCGACCGGTGCCGGGTACGTCAACGCAACTTCCCGCGCGGCGGGGCTCCTGGCCCGCCGCGCCGGACTCGCACAGGTGTTTTCGGCGCGGCGGCCCGGAAGGGCCACCGCGCGGAATGCTTACGGGGCGCGAGCGCTGCCCATTATAGAGGCGACCAACGGTGCCGCACAAGCCGCCCGGCCCGTCCACCTTGATTTCGCCGCTGGCGGCCGATAGGATGGCGTCTTCCCTGGAGAGCGAAGCCGCGCATGCCCGAACCCGAGCAACGCGACGCCCGGTCCGCCCGTCTGCTGGTGGTGGCGTTGGTGGCCTTGGGCCTGCTGGGGCGTCTGGCGCCCGGCCTGATGATGACGCCCGCGCAGGCGGCCCGGCTGCCCCACGCCGCCGCGTATCTGCACCTGGCCCGGTCGCTGGCCCGGGGCGAGGGGTTCGTCCTGACGGAGACCTCGGACGCGGCGACGGGGGGGGGCGACGCAGCCGCCCCCGCAACGGAAGACGCGACGACGCCGGCGGGGCCCGCCTACCGGGCCCGGCGGATGCCGGCGTATCCGCTGCTCATCGCGGCCGCCAAGACCGTCCTCGGCGCGCCGTCGCGGGCGACGCTCGTCGCCCAGGCGCTGGCGGCGACGGCGTCGATGGTCCTGGCCGCCTGGATCGCCTACCGCCTGGCGGGCCCGTGGGCGGCGGTCGTGGCGGCGGGACTGCTCGCCTTCGACCCGTACCAGGCGGTGCTGGCCTCGCTCTTCTCGCCGGTCACGCTGACGGGACTGGCGCTGGCGGCGACGGCGGCGGCGGGCGTGGCGTACCTGGGCGCCGTCCGCGCGGGCCGCCGCGCCTGGCCGTGGGCCGTCGCGGGCGGGCTCGCCCTGGCGGCCGCGGTGTATCTGGAAGCGTGGACGCTGGCGCTGGCGGGCGTGGCGCTCGTGGCGGCGGCGGTCGGCAGGCGTCGCCGGCGGCTCCTCGCGGGCTGGGCCGTCGGAGCCGTCGTCGTGGCGGCGGCCCTGGCGCCGTGGCTCGTGCGGAACGCCGACCGCGTCGGCGCCCCCGTCCTCGTGACGGACGTGGGCCGCCGGCTGTGGGAAGGCACCCGGCTTCGTCCCGCCGCAACGGGGCTTCGCCGTGGCGAAACCGGGCCGGACGCCGAGGCCCCCGCCCCGCCGGCCGGCCTGGACGAGGTCGGCGAGGGCGTGTTCTACCTGGAATCGGCGGCGGCGCGGATCGCGTCGGCCCCGGGCCGGTGGCTCGGACGGGCCGCCCGGCGCGTCGGCCGGCTGTGGTCCCCCGCGCCGCCGGAAGGCCTGGAGGACGGACCGCTCGGTCCGGCCGCCGGGTACACGAGCCTGCTGCCGACGGCCGTCCTCGCCGTCTTGGGCGTGGGGCTGCTCCGGCGGCGAGGCGAGACGTGGTGGCTCCTGCTCGTGCCGCTGGCGGCGACGCTGGTGCACCTGGTGCTGGCGGGCTGGGCGGGGGACCGGGCGGCCGTGATGCCCCCCCTGGCGGCCCTGGGCGGGGCGGGCCTGGCGGCCCTGCTGGCGCCCTCGAAGGACACGCCAAACGAGGAGCGGGAGGCTTAGCCTTGCGCGGCGGGGCAGAGCATTCCCGCGCGGCGGGGCTCCCGGCCCGCCGCGCAGAACCCGGGTGGCATGGCCACGCTTGCGTGGCCATGGACGCGGTGGCCCAGGAGGACCACCGCGCGTGAATCGGTTATGAAACCGGTTCGGGAGAGAACGCCTGATGCCGGACAAAGCCAAACCGTCGCAGCCGTCGCACGAGCGGCCGACCCACTGGGCGCATCCGGTGGACGAGCGGCAGCGGGCGGCGCGGGCCCGGCGGGCCCGGCGCCGGCGGATCCTGCTCGCCGTGCTGGCCCTCGGCCTGGCGTCGCTGGCGGGGTTCTACTATTACATCAGCCGCGACGAACGCATCGAACAGTTCGCCGAGGAGTACCTCGAGGACCTGCTCGGCACGCACGTCAGCGTGGGGCGGGCGAGTTTCAGCCTGACCCAGGGCATGACGCTCGAGAACCTCTCCGTCTCGGCCCCCGCACCGTTCCGGGAACCGATCCTGACGGCCGCCCAGGTCAACCTGAAGGTGGACCCGCTCTCGCTGCTGCTGCTGGCGCCGGACGTGACGGAAATCGTCGTCTACGAGCCGCACATCACCCTCGTCCAGTGGAACCAGGAGACGTGGAACTTCCAGGCGCTGATCCGGTCCCGCCCGCCGCAGGCCCGGGCGCCGACCATCCGGCCGGTCGTGGCGCTGGAGGAAGGCACGCTGCGGGTCGTCCGCAAACGGGACGGCGAGACGGTGTACCAGCACCGGATGGCCGTCTCGGGCCTGCTGCTGCCCAGCGAGGCCGACCGGCACACCTTCCGCTTCCAGACGGACCTCCGGAGCCGGGAGGTCCACCTGGCGGTCGCCTCCGGCATGCTCGACGCCCGGACGGGGGCCCTGCGGTTCGAGGGACACGCCTCCAACGTCGCCCTGACCGAGCAACTCTACAACACCCTCCCCGACGAGGTCCGGCAAGTATGGCGGCGGTTCAATCCGAGCGGCACGATCAACGCCAAACTCCTCTTCAACGAGACGGACGGCTTCCGCCTCTCGGCCGAGATGACCGGCGTCTCCTTCGCCTACCCGTACGGCGACCTGACGCACCGGTTTGAGAACCTGACCGGCCGGTGCACCTTCCAGCCGTCCAGGCTGGTGCTGGAGGGCGTCCAGGGGCTGATGAACGGATGGCCGATCCGCCTGGACGGCACGGTCTCGGGGTTCGACCGCGAGCACCTGGTCCTGGCGCTCGATGTCTCGGCCGACCACGTGGACGTGGGCAAGAGCCGGCCGCTGCTGGTGGGCCTGGCGCCGCACGCGGACCGGCTGTACCGGGCGTACGCGCCCGAGGGGCGGGCGGACTTCGACCTCCGCATCCGCCGAGACGACCGGCCGGACGCCCGACTGAAGGTGTCCGGCGATTTCACCTGCCGCGATATAGCCATGACCTTTTACCTGTTCCCGTACCGCCTGGAGAACCTGCGCGGCGGCGGCCACTTCTCGCCCGACGGGTACACCGTGGACGACATGGTCGGCCGGCATGGGGAGGCCACGGTCCGGCTGACGGGGTCGGCCACCCGGCCGGGGCCGAGCGTCGAGGCCCGGTTCCACGTCAGCGCCGAGAACATCCCCCTGGACGAGGACCTCCGCCGGGCCCTGGCCGAACGCCAACGCCGGGCCTACGACATGTACGACCCGAGAGGGACGGCCGACGCCGAGGTCGACATCTACCGCCCCGGCAAGGAGGGCGCCCGGCCGCAGGTCACGATCCGCCTGGCCCTGCGCGACGCCGCCTTCACGTACGAGCGGTTTCCGTATCCCCTGACCGGCGCGACGGGCGAGATCCTCATCGCCCCCGATCGGACGGAGATTCGCGACGTGGCCGGCCGGCACGGCGACGCCACGCTCACCCTGGCGGGCGCGTTGGAGGGCCCGCCCGGCCAGCCCGAGCGGCTCGAGTTGCGCGTCACGGGCACTGACGTGGCCCTGGACGAGGACCTGAAGCAGGCCCTGCCCGAGCGGCAGCGGGCGACGCTCGAGAAGTTCCACCTGACGGGCCTCGCGGATTTCGAGGGCACCCTCACGCGGAGCCCGGACACGGACGGCCGGCTCGACTACGACCTGGCCATCCACCTCAAGGGCGCCCGCATGATTTACGAGCCGTTCCCGTTCCTGGCCGAGGAGGTGACCGGCGAGGTCCGGCTCACGCGGGACGCCTGCCGCATCGAGTCGCTCGCCGGGTTCAACAGCGGCGCCCGCATCGAGGCGGAGGGGTGGATCGATCAGCGGCCGGACGATTACGCCATGGACCTGACGCTGACGGGCCGGGACGTGGCGCTGGGCGAGTCGCTCCGCGGGGCCCTCGGGCCCGAGGTCCGGTCCGTCTGGAGCCACCTCTCGCCCCGCGGACGCGTCGACGTCCGGGCCCACCTGCGGAAGGCGTTCGGGCCCCAGGCCCGACTCCGCCATCACGTCTGGGTCACCATGCACGACGCCCAGGCCGCCCTCGACATGTTTCCGTACCCGCTGGAGCACGTCAACGGCGAACTGGAGTTCGAGGGCGGCGAGGTCCGCCTGAACGACCTGACGGCCCGGACCGGGCTGACGACCTTCCATCTGAACGGCACGATCGGGTACGACGACCACGGTCCGCGGCTGGACCTCTCGATCCGGGCCGACGGGCTCCGGTTCGAGGGGCCGCTGCGCCGGGTCCTGCCCGATCCGCTGAAGAAGGCGTTCGCCGTGCTGAAGCCCACCGGCCGGATGGACCTCGACCTCTCCCGCCTCCGCTGGGGCCACGAGCCGGACGGCACCGGACGGGCCGAGTGGTACGGCACCGCCGTCCTCGACGAGGTGGACGCCAACCCCGGCGTGGCGGTGACGGGCGTGGTCGGGACGGCCGAGGTCCTCGGCACCTGGACCGACGGGGCCACCACCCTCCAGGGCACCGTCCACGTCCAGCAGGGCCAGGTGGCCGAGAAGGATTTCCGCGACACCCGGTTCCGCCTCCGCAAGACCGCCGACGCCGACACCGTGGCCCTTCAGGAAATCGAGGGCACGTTCTACGGCGGCCGGATGGAAGGCTTCGCCGCCATCGGCATCGGAGGCGGAGGATACGCCCTGGACCTGGCGGTCACGGAAGTCGACTTCGAGCGGTTGCTCCGCGACGGGTTCCGGCTGGAACACAACATCCACGGCGGCCGTCTGCGCGGCACGATGGGGCTGCGGGCCCGCGGCAAGGATGTCGAGGCCTCCGGCTTCCTCCGCGTCACCGACGCCGAACTCTACGAACTGCCGCTCATGGTGCGGCTGATCAACGTCTTCCGCCTGGCCCCCAGCGAGCGGACGGCGTTCCAGAAGGCCCGCGTCCTGTACTTTCTGCGCGGGGGTCGGCTCATCCTCGGCGACGTCCGCCTCGAAGGACGGGCCCTGAACCTTTACGGCGCCGGCGTCATGGAACGCGACGGCCGCCTCCACCTGACCTTCATGACCGGCAAGAAGAACGACGACCCGCTGCTGCCGGCCCTGTCGGAACTGATGGAGGGGCTGCGGAGGCAGGTCGTTGTGGTCCTCGTGACCGGCACGCTGGCCGAGCCCCAGGTCGAGTTCCGGACGCTCTCGGCCGTCACCGCCCCGATACGGGAGGTGATGGACCTGGTCCGCGAGCAGCGCGGCAGGGAGGCCGAGGACGCAAACGCCCGGCCTTGAGTGCAGCGAAAGGCCGGGAACCAGACGGGTGGCATGGCCACGCTCGCGTGGCCATGGGCGCGGCGGGTACGGAGACCCGCCGCCCAAGAGAGCCAGGGGAGACCGACGGATCCCATGCGGCGACTGTTTTTCTCGGACGTCCACCTGACGCCGGCGGCCCCGGACCGGTCGCGCCGGCTCCGGGCGTTCCTTGCGCGCGAAGGGCCCACGGCCGACGAGATCTACATCCTGGGCGACCTCTTCGATTACTGGATCGGCCCCGCCCATCTCGACCTGCCGGACTACCGCGAGGCGCTGGACGCCCTCCGCGGCCTCGCCCGCGGCGGGACGCGCATCGTCTTCCTCTGCGGAAATCGCGATTTCTACATGCGCGGCTTCGCCGAGGCCACCGGCATCGAGGTCGCCCCCGAGCGCACCCGCATGCACCTGGCCATCAACGGCCGGCGCGTCACCCTCTGCCACGGCGACTTCCTGGAGGGCCGGCGCGACGCGGGGTTCCTGGTCCAGCGGCTGATCCGGTCGCGGCTGGTCGAGTGGATCTGGACGCGGCTGCCGACGTCCGTCGCCGTCGCCGGCGCCCGCTTCTATCGCCGAGTCTCCACGAAGAACAAGGAGCGGGGAAAGCGCGACGGCCGGCACCTCGCCCCCTACGGCCTCGACGCCGACCAGGTGGCCCAGGTCTTCGCCGACGGGGCCGACGTCCTCGTCTGCGGCCACGTCCACCGGGCCCGCCAGGTCCAGGGCCTCGGCCCCGGCCACACGGGCGTCCTCTACACCCTGGGCGACTGGACGGACGGCGAGAGTTACCTGGAGGTGGAGGACGGCCGGTGGCGGCTGTGCGGCGGGACGGACGATTCGGCCAGAGGCGGTGAGGACACTCGGAACGCCTGACGGCCTATCGCCGTCCCTTGCTCCCTCGCGGAGCGCAAAAAAAGACAGTGGCCGAACGGGGGGACATTCGGCCACTGCTTTGAACATGCGGGACCGCCCCGCATGGCATAGCCTTGATGGCTTCACCCTTGAGAGAAACCATCCCAGCACTACCATCATTATGGTGCAAGGGCTGTGCCAAACAAGTGTTTTTTCAAAACACCACTCTGGGGCCAAAACCGGCGGTTGGACGGCTGGGCGACCGCGGCCACGCGCCTCACGGTGCGTAATATTCCCTATGTGTGCGCGATATTACGCACCTTGGGCTTATGGCTGGGGAAGAATCCCCACCTTGGCGCACGGCCCTGAAACGCCCCTCAGCCCTGCCCACGGGGCCCTGAGACGCCCCGACGGAGACCACCATGCCGACCGACGCCGCCCCGGCCGACGCGGGGCCCATCCTGGACATCCACACGCACGCTTTTCCGGACGACCTGGCCGGCCGCGCCCTCGCCGCCATCGAGGCCCGGGCCTCCTGGTTCCCCTGTCCGGCCACCTACGACGGCACGGTGGCGGGCCTGCTGGCGAGCATGGACCGGGCCGGCATCCGCCGGTCGGTCGTGGCCAGCATCGCGACGCGGCCGGAGCAGGCCGAATCGATCCTCGCGTGGTCGACGGCCGTGGCGTCGGACCGTATCGTCCCGCTGGCGTCGGTCCATCCGGACGACCCGGATCCGGAGCGGGCCGTGGCAGCGGCGGCGGAAGCGGGCCTCGCGGGCCTCAAACTCCACCCGTTTTACATGGAGTGCCCGGCGGACGATCCGCGGATGGTCCGGATCGCCCGGGCGGCGGCGGCGGCCGGCCTCGTCGTCCTCTGCCACGCCGGGTACGACCTCGCGTTCGAGCGGTCGGACGTGGCGAGCCCGCGGCGGGTGCGGCGTCTGCTGGAGGCGGCGCCCGGCCTGCGGCTGGTGGCGGCCCACCTCGGCGGATGGGAGTGCTGGGACGAGGCCCGCACGCACCTCGTCGGCCGGCCCGTGTACCTGGAGACGAGTTTCACGCTGGGCCGGTGCCCCGAGGGGCGGCTCGAGGAGATCCTCTCCGTCCACCCGGCGGAGTACCTCCTCTTCGGGACGGACGCCCCGTGGCGGGACCAGGCGGCGGACCTCGCGCGCCTGCTCGCCCTGCCGATTGACGACGGGCTGAAGCGGCGGATGCTCTGGGAGAACGGGGGCCGCCTGCTCGGCCTTGCGCCGGAAGGATGAGAGGTGCGCGGTGGCCGCGGGGCCACCGCGCGGGAATGTGGGAAGGATCACTTTCCCGCCGGCGCCGCCCCGGGCTCTTCCTTCTTCGCCGGCTCGTTCTTGGCCGGTTCCTTCTCCGCCTTCGTCGGTGCCGGTTTCGGCGGGGCGAGGGTGTCGGCGGCGGAGAGGAGCGTATCCACCTTCTTGCCGGTGACGACGGCCACCCGCTTGCCGCCCTCGGTCATGGCGTAGGCCAGGGGCGTCGTCTCGAACAGGGCCGCCACCTCGGGGGCCACGTCCTTGGCGGCGAGGAGGACGGTCGCCGTCTCACCGGCCTTGTCGGTCAGCGTCAGCCGGACGGCGGGCGTATCGAGACCGAAGTCGGCGGGTGCCGCGTTCGCGTAGACGGCCCAGCGGGCGGCCTTCAGGTCGCAGGCCGCCTCGACAATCTCTTTGACCTCGTCGGCGGCGATCTGCTCGTCGGGCCGGCCCTCGGCGTCGGTGCGGAACCAGTCCTCGTCGACCTTGACGGCGGTGGCCTTCCGGTCGCCCGCGGTCACCTCGACGCGTTCGACGCCGCCGGACGAGAGATCGACCATGTCGTCGGCGACGGGCTCGGCCGCCAGGTCCTTCAGGAGGGAGAGCGGCACTTCGTAGACCAGGCCGCGCCCTTCGACGCGACCGACGGCCTTCGCCTTCTCGTGATGGGCGAGGATGAGGGTGTAGGTGACGGGCTCGGCGTCGGCCGCCTCATCTTTGGCTTCGTCTTTATCCTCGCCGGCCGCCTCGTCCTTCGCCTCGCCTTTCGCCTCCTCCTCGGCCGCTTCCTCCTTCGCCCCGGCTTCGGGCGTGGCCTCGGCCTTCGTCTCTTCGGGCTCGAGGGTGACGGTGACGGCGAGTTCGCCCTCGGCGAGGTTCCACGGCGTGAAGTCGTCGGTGGCGGCGAGGACCTTCTTGGCCGCCAAGTCCTTCAGGTCGTCGAGGCGGTCGGCCACGAAGCCGGCCTTCGGCTTCTCCTCGACGGGGGCGGTCATGGTCCACGTCCCGTCCTGCTTCTCGAAGACGGTGGTGCGGTCGGGCCCGCGGATGGCGAGCCGCACGGCGCGGTCTGAGTCGAACTCGGTGACCTGCTTGTCGACCATGCGGAGCCACGGCCGGTCGAGGTGCTCCAGGCCCTTCTCGTTGATGCGACCGACCCAGTCCTCGCGGACGTTGCGGACGAGGTTCGGCACGTCCTCGCCGCGGGCGCCGCACTCGAACCCGGCGTCGGCGGCCGTCTTCTCAACCTTCAGGCGGACGGAGCCGAGGGGCTTGAAGCCCTTGGCGGCGTCGGCGTGCTCGCCCTCGGCGAAGTAGAGGACCTTCAGGCCCTCGAGTTCCTCGAGGAGTTGCTTGACGGCCTCGGCGTCGGCGGCCATCGTCTCGCCGCCCTTCGGCTGCACGTGCCACGCCCCCTCCTTCTTCGTGAGGGTATAGGCGACGGGCTCATCGGTGCCGACGAGGGCCGCGGGCACGTCGACGGCGACCTGTTCGACCCGGTCGGCCTCGACGGCCAGGACGTGCCGGTCGCGCAGGTCGGCGAGCGACTTATCGAGTTTTATAAAATCCTGTTTCTCGACGGAAACGATCGTTGCGGCGTCGTCGAGCCGCGCGTAGACGGACTTCTGCTCCAGGTCGGCCCATCCGCCGAAGGCGATGCGGACGGCGGGCTCCGGCTCGGCCGGCGCCGCGTCCGCCTCGTCGTCCTCCTTCGTCTCCGTCTCGCCCTCCGCCTTTTCCTTCGCCTCGTCGGCGTCCTCGGCCTCGTCGCCCTTCTTCTTGCCCTCGGTGTACAGGGTGAGGGCGAGGCGGGGCTCGGCCAGGCCGTACGGGGCGAAGTCCTCCACGCCGTCCTTGATGAAGTCGGCAGCGATGAGGCCGACGGCCGTGCGGACGAGTTCGGTGGCCGCCTCCGGGTCGGCGCGGGCCGAGAGGGGCTCGGCCACGACCCAGCGGTCGGTCTCGCCCTCGGCCCGGTCCAGGCGGATGGTGGCCTCGGGCGTCTTCAGGACCATGCGGACGACGTCGTCGCGCGCGAGGTCCACGAGGCTCGTGTCGCGGAAGTTCTCCAGCCGCTGGCGGGACCGGGTCAGTAGGTCCTCCGTCAGATAGCGGACGACGCGGTCCTGGCCGTCGCGTTGGACGAACACCCCGCCGCCGATGGTGGCCTTGCGGCCGACGGCGACGGTCACGGACTGCGCCTTACCGTCGACGGTGGCGTCGAGGGTCAGCTGGAAGGCGGGCGGCTGGAGGTCGAGGTCCGCCAGGGCCGGCGCCCCCTCCGTGCCGGGCTTCAGCGTCTCCTTGTACTCGCCCTCGACGGCGGCCCGGATCAGTTGCCGGACGCGATAATCGTCGGCCGGCCCGGCGACGGGCTCCGCGAGACGCCAGGCATCGTCGGACTTCTCGGCGGCGAGTTTGGGGACGAGTTTCCCGTCGGCGTCCCGCTGCTGGAGCGTGGCGCGGGTCACGTCGTCCACCTCGAATTCCTCGATGAGGCGTTTGGCGTCGGTGGGTTTCTTTTCCGTTTCCTCGGACGTGCGAGGACCGGCCAGTTCGTCCTGGTAGACGTAGATCAGGACGCCAGCGGCGATGACCACGAGGGCCAGGATCAGGGTGGTGGTGTAACGCATCGGTTATCCTCGACGAATGAGGTAGACCAGGAGTCCGGCGCCGAGCACGAGGACCGGCAGTCCGGCGATGAGCAGGATCTGAAGCGGCACCTGCCAGCCGCCCAGGTCGCCGATCCGGCGGGCCTGGATCGCCTCCGGGCTGACAGCAATCAGGTGCTCGCTCCCCGAGACCCACAGGCAGGCGTTGACGAACAGTTCCGCGTTGCCGGGGAACTGGTACTGCATCTCGATCCGGTCGCGGTACATGACCGGGTTCTGATAGAACGCGACGCGGTCCTGGGCGAAGTCGGCGTCGCCGAACAGGACGACCTTCTGCTCGCCGCCCGCCACCTGGCGGGTGACGGCCAGGGCGAGCGGCACGGGGCCGGCGATGTCCTCGCCGGCGTCGAACGTCGCCTGCCCCTGCACCGCCTCCATCACGACGGTGTCGGCCCAGTAGTCGCGGCCGGCGGGCAGTTCGATGAGCGGCCAGAGGGAGAGGCCCTCGCCCGGCTCCTTCTTCATCTGCAGCGGCGACGCCGTCAGCCACATCGACGGCAGCGCGCCGACCGGCCGCGTGATGGCGTGGTCCGCGTAACGGGTGATCCGGACCTGCGGCACGGCCTCCTCGGTGCCGGCCGTGTCGACCACCATGCTGTGGACGGCGACGGCGCTGAACCTGGCGTCGACGCCGAACGCGGCGAAGAGGTCGGCGTACGGGACGCTCTGCTGGAACATGCTGCCGGGTTCGCCCAGGAGGATGGCGGGGGTGCCCTGGCGGACCCGCTCGATCGCCGGGGCGTAGGCCTCGGGGCCGGGCGGCGGCATGGGCATCCGCGGGTTCGCCTGGCCACCTGGGACGAGCACCAGGATCGTTTTCGAGGCGCCCGCGATCTCGGGCATCTCCGGCTGCCGCTGCGGGTCCCAGTCCTCGACGAGGAAGTTGGCCTTCTCGAGGCGCTCGGCCATCCGGCGGTACGGCCCGGGCTGCCCGCCGCCCATCGGGCCCCGCGTGGGCATGGTGGCCGGCGCCCCCGCCCGCACGAACACGACGGCGGGTTTCGCTTTCTGGACCATGCCGAGCAAGGCGCTGGAGAGGGCCATTTCGCCCCCGAAGAGCCGTTCGGGCGCCCCCTCGGAGCGGCCGGCCGCCGGGTTCCGGACCCACACCTCGTCGAAGCCGACCACCTCGATGGCGTCCGGCCGGCGCTCGACCTTGGCGGACTCGACCTTGGCGCCGGCGGCCTCGAGCGCCTTGCGGACGGCGTCGAGTTTCTCGGGCGGCGTGACGACCTCATGGCCCTCGCCGTCGGCCCGGGGCTGGACCGCCTCGGCCCCGGCGCCGGTGGCGACGGGTTTCAGTTCGGCTTCCTTGGCCGGCCCGGTGACGATGATGCCCGTCTCGGCGGCGGTTTCGAGGACGATGGTCTCGCCCTGGTTGATTTCGCGGCGGATCTTATCGAGTTCGGTTTCCTCGACGTCGCCGGCCTTCTCCTCGAACGTCTTGATCCGCTCGGCGAGCGGCCCGTAGGCCTCCTCGGCCGTGCCGAGGATCTGCTGGACGGCCTCCGGCACCTTGCCCTCGCCGGTCTGGTCCTTGATCTTCGCCAGCGCCTCCGGCACGATCTGGAACCGCTCGCGGACCTGGGTCAGGTAATCGGTGGTCTGCCGAAGCGCCTCGGAGTAGGCCGGCAGGGCCTGCTCGGTCAGGCTCCTGACGTTGCCGGCGGCGAAATCGCCGATCATCAGGAGCTGGCCCCATACCTGGCCGACCATCCGGAGGGTTTCGATGGCCTGGGGCGGGCCGCCTTCCCACGCGTCGGCGGCGGCCCGGAGCCGTTTGGCCTCCTCCTGGAGCGTCTGCTGGATGTCCGTGTGCAGGGCCTGGAACTCGGCGACAAGGCGCTTGGGTTTCTGCATCTGGCCGGCGTACCGCTTCGTGAGGCGGGCGATGAGTTGCTCCACGCCGCCCGTGTCGACGGCGGGGTTGACGGCCTCGACCTCGACGCGTCCGCTGGCGACGTCGTACTCGCTGAGCATGTCCTGGACCCGCCGCCACTGCGCCTCGGAGGCGGGGATGTCCGGCGTGTGCGAGTACAGGTTCGTGAGGCGGACGTCCAGGTTCCGCGCCTCCAGCGTGCCGAGGAGGGCCTTGGTCCGCGGGCTGAGGCTGAACCGGCCGCTCGCCGTCCAGTCGTCCCGCACCTTGCCGCGAAGCAGCGCCGTCGACAGCCACACCGCCGCCACCACGAGGGCGGTGGCCAGGAGGATCATGACGGCCACGTTCGAGCCGAACACCATCCAGCGGCGCTCGCGGCTCATGCCGCCTGCGGCGCCGGGCGGGGGCGTCTGCGTCGGATCGCTCTGTTTTAGCGCCATCGCCGACTCTCCAGAACTTTGACCGTCAGGAACAGGGCATACACGGTCAGGACCACGAAGTAAATAACGTGCACCACGTCCACCACGCCCTGCGTGAAATCGATGTAATGGCTCAGCATCGTCGCCCGCTGGATGATCGTCCGCCACGGGGGCGGCACCACCTGGGCGACGTACGGCACGGGCCAGGCCAGCAGCAGCAGCGCCACGAAACTGATCACCGCCGCGATGATCTGGTTCCGCGTCAGGCTCGAGGCGAGAATCCCGATCGCCACGTACGCCGCGCCCAGCAGCACCAGGCCGATGTACCCGCTCGCAATCGGGCCCACGTCCGGCTGCCCGAACGCCGCCAGCACCACCACGTACAGCAGCGTGGGCGCCAGCATCACCAGGAAGAACATCCACGAGCCGAGGAACTTCGCCGTCACCACCTGCACGTCGGTCACCGGGGCGGTCAGCAGCGTCTCGATCGTGCCGCTGCGCTGCTCCTCGGCCAGGGCCCGCATCGTCAGCAGCGGCAGAAAGAACACCAGGACGATCATCATGATGTTGAAACTGCCCTGCATGGCGGCGGGCTGCCCCGGCCGGAAGTCCATCCAGCCGAAGAACACGCCGGTGGCCAGCAGGAACAGGGCCATCGCCACGTACGCGATCGGCGAGACGAAGTAACTCGCGATCTCGCGGCGGGTTAGCAGAAGCACCTTTTGCATCGTGCGTCTCCTTCCGGGGAAATCGCCGCCCGGCCGACGCCGGCGCGGACGGGGGGACGTCAAGCGGCGGGCCGGCCGGCGGCCGCGGCCTCGCCCGCCGTAATCCGGACGTAGAGTTCCTCGAGGCTCGGCGCCTCCCGGCGCATCTCCCGAAGCCGCCAGCCCCGCTGCGTGACCATCGCATACAGGCCCTCGCGCGGATCGGCGTCACCGGCGGGCTGGACCGCCAGCCGGAGCCAGCCCCCGCCCGCCGACTCGTGGCTGACCCGGTCGACGCCGCTGACCTGCCCGAGGGCCCGGGCGACCTCGGCCGGCCCCTCGCCGCCCTCGCCCGGATGGACCTCCACGACGATGCGCTGCGACGCCGCCAGGCCTTCCGTCAGGTCCGCCACGCTGCCGGCCGCCGCGATCCGCCCCTGCGCGATGATCACCAGGTGCGAGCACGTCTTCTCGACCTCCGGCAAAATGTGGCTCGAGAGCAGCACCGTGTGCTTCTCGCCCAGCGACCGGACCAGTTCCCGCACCGTCTGGATCTGGGCCGGGTCCAGCCCGATGGTCGGCTCGTCGAGGATCAGGACCGGCGGATCGGCGATGAGCGCCTCGGCCAGGCCCACCCGCTGACGGAACCCTTTCGAGAGTTGCCCCACCAGCCGCCGGCGCACGTCCGTCAGCCAGCACCGCTCGACGACGCGGTCGACGGCGGCGGCCCGCTTGCCGGACGGCACCTCCTTCAGCCCCGCCCGGAACGCCAGGTATTCCTGGACCCGCATCTCCGGGTACAGCGGCACGTTCTCCGGCATGTACCCGATGGAGCGGCGGACGGCGAGGCCCTCCGTGAGCACGTCGTGACCGGCGACGCGGGCCTGGCCGCTCGTCGGCGGCATGAACCCCGTCAGGATCCGCAGCGTCGTGGACTTGCCCGCCCCGTTCGGACCGAGGAATCCGACGATGCGGCCTTCCTCGACAGTGAACGACGCACGGTCCAGCGCCAGCGTCCGGCCGTAGAACTTCGTCAGGTCATCGACTTCGATCATCGCAGACACGGTCGTCCCTCCTGAGTGCCCGGGAGTTTGGCTGTCGAAACACATAGTTAACGAAAAACAGGCTGGGGTGTCAAGGGTCTCTGGGCGCCGGGTACTGTCAACCTTTGTGCGTAGTCTCCGAGACGAGGTGCCAGCGAAGGCGTTGGCGAAGACGGCGCGGTCGCCGCGCGCGGCGTTGACACGCGCCCCCGCCGCCTCTACAGTGGCGGGTGCGGGCGGCGACGGGGCCGTCCCGAGGGAGCCGACGCCATGACACCGTTTCGCCACGCCGCCGTCCTGCTCGCCGGGGCCGTCGTTGCGGCCGGGGCGGGCTGCGGCGACGCCACGCTCAGCCGCGACGAGTCCGTCCGGGCCCTGATGGCCCAGAACCGGCAACTCCAGGACCAACTCCTCGCCGCCGAGGACCGTATCGCCGACCTGACGGCCGGCGGCGCCGAACCCGCCCGGCGGACGCCCGTCCCCGACGACCCGTTCCGCGCCCTGGCGGTCCGTTTCGCCGACCCGACCGGCGCCGTCGACGAGGACGGCCAGGCGGGGCCCGAGCGGCTGCACGTCGTCCTCCAACCGCTCGACGCCGACACCGACGTCGTCAAACGGGCCGGCCGGCTGCGGCTGGAGGTCCTCCGGCCCCCCGCCGACGGGGGCGAAGCCACGTCCTATCATATCTGGACGTTTTCGAAGGAAGATCTGGCCGAGATGTGGGTCGATGCGCTCGGCGTCCGCGGGTACGTGTGCACGCTCCGCTGGCCCGGCGACCGGCCGCCCGCGGGCGAGGCCCTGCGCCTCCGGGCCGCCTTCACGACGCTCGCCGGCGAAACGCTCGAGGCCGAGACGCGCGTGCCGCTTACGCCGCAGAGGTAACCGCCGGGTGCCACTGGCGGCTTGCCCGCCAGTGCCTTGCGGGGCCGGAAAACACCGGCCGACAAGCAGCCAGTGGCACCCGCGTGCCCTACGGCATGACCTTCCCCTCGGGCGTATCCCACTTGCCGACCTCGGTCCGCGGCTCGCGGTCGCGGGCGGCCAGGTGCTCCACCACGTGCCTCACGGCCTCGGCCGGGTCGTCGGTCAGGCGAAGGAGGTCGAGGTCCTCGCGCAGGATGTGGTGGAACCCCTCGTAGACGGTCTCGCGGAGCCAGTCGAGTTGCCCCTGCCAGAAGTCCGAGCCCACCAGGGCCACGGGCAGCCGGTGGATTTTGCCCGTCTGGATCAGGGTGATCGTGTCGAAGAACTCGTCCAGGGTGCCGTACCCGCCCGGGAAAAAGATGAAGCCGCACGCATATTTCGAGAACATGACCTTTCGGACGAAGAAGTAACGGAAGTCGATCGCCTTCGTCAGAAACGGGTTGGCCACCTGCTCGAACGGGAGGACGATGTTCAGGCCGACGCTTTCGCCGCCCGCCTCCTTGGCCCCCTTGTTGGCGGCCTCCATGAGGCCCGGCCCCGCCCCCGTGACCACGCTGAACCCCGCCTGGGCGATGAGGCGTCCGGTCTCCTGGGCCTTCCGATAATACGGGTGGTCCGGCCCGGCCCGCGACGAGCCGAACACGCTGATGCCGGGCGGCACGCGGGCCATCATCTCGAACCCGTCCACGAACTCCGCCATGATGCGGAACACGCGCCACGGGTCCTCCGCCAAAAAGTCCGACGGGGCGGGCATGGGGTTTCCTTTCGTCGTCGATGAATGCGCCGGGTGCCACTGGCTGCTTGTCAGCCAGTGCGTTTCGGGGTCCGGAGAACACTGGCGGGCAAGCCGCCAGTGGCACCCGGCGCTCGCACCCGCCCCCCGCGCCTACGCCTCTTCCTCATCCTCCTCCGGCTCCGGCAGGCGGCGGAGCGAGGCGTCGATCCGCTCCGGTTCGGGCAGGTCCCGGCCGGCGGCCGCCTGCTCGGCCAGCCGATGGGCCGACGGACGGACCCGCGACTCGTACGACGCCACCGCCGCATCGTACGCCTTGGCCGCCCGCCCCAGGCCGTCGCCGATCCGCTCAAAGTGGTCCAGGAACACGCACACGCGCTCGTACAACTGGCGTCCCGTCTCGCCGATGCGCTCGGCGTTCTCGGCCATCGCCTGCTGCCGCCACCCGTAATGGACGGCCTTCAGGAGCGCGATGAGGGTCGTCGGCGTGGCCAGGACGACGCCGCTCGCCATCCCGTCCTCGATGAGGCCGCGGTCCTGCTCCAGGGCCGCGCTGAACGCCGCCTCCAGCGGCAGGAAGAGGACCACGAAATCCGGCGACTTATCGATATGGCTCGCGTACGCCTTCTGCCCGAGTTGGACCATCCGGTCCCGCACGTGCCGCGCGTGCCGCACCAGCGCCGCCGTCCGGGCCGCATCGTCGCCCGCCTCCACGGCCTGCATGTAGGCGTCGAGCGGCACCTTCGAGTCGACCACGATGACGCGGTCGTTCGGCAGGCGGATGAGCATGTCCGGCCGCCGCCGGCCGTCCTCGGTGTCCGTCGAGGCCTGCTCGTCGAAGTCGCAGTGGGGCGACATGCCGGCCACCTCGACCACCCGCCGCAGCGTGACCTCGCCCCACCGGCCGCGCGCCGTCGGCGAGGCCCGAAGGGCCGTCGAAAGTTCGTGCGTCTGCTTCCGCAGCCCATCGTTCGCCTGCTTCAGCGTATCGAGATGCGAGCGCAGCCCACCGTAGGCATCGTTGCGGGCCTTCTCGATCTCCTCCAGCCGCTTCTGGTACGTCTCGAGCACCTCGCGGATCGGCTTCAGGCGCTGGTCGGCCTCGCCGAGGAACTGCTCCCGGCCGTCCTTCAGGGCCTTGGCCGACAGGGCCGCGAACGCGTCTTTCAGTTGCGCCTCGGCGTCGGCCAGGAGCCGCCGCTGTTCCTCGAGATTCTTCCGCTCGGCCTCCAGGCGGGTCTCGGCCTGGACCCGGGCCTGCCGCGCCGCGTCGAGGCCGGCGCGGAGCCCCTCGGCCTCCCCTTCAAGCGTATCGATACGTGTGCGAAGTTCGCCCTCGACCGCCCCGCCGCCCTTCCGCTGCTTCAGGAGGAGCGCCAGGATCACCAGCAGGATCGCCACCGCGATGCTGGGCAGAATGTAGTCCATGCCGACCATCGTACCGGGGGCGAGGTGGAAGGTCAATAAAGCCGCCAAGCCGCGAGCGCTGTCATTCCGAGCACGTAGGCCGCGGCGCGCCGCGGCAAAGTCGGGTCCCGGCGCGCCGGGATCGCCGTGGCCGTTATCTGTCACCCCGAGCGCAGCCGAGGGGTCTCGCCGTGGCTGTCGCCGTGGCCGTTCGACCCTGGACTGCCGTTGACTTTGCACTGTCGTTCGGCGTCGAAAACCCGCCATACCCCTTCGTGCAAAACCCGCAACCTTCCCCGCTCGGCCTGTTTTTCTAACCCCTTTCTGACCAAGCGCTTAACGTCACTCCACCCCGCCGCCGGCCTGCCATTTTGGCAGGGGCGCGTCCCAGGACGGTCCTCCCGCGGCTGTAGTGGAGGACGCCTTGGCCAGACCCGCCCGCAAACGCCAATCCGCCCCGCGCACCCGTCCCGACGGCGCCGACCCGACGCCCGACGCCACCCGCGTCTGCACGAAGTGCGGCCGTCGCAAACCCCTCACCGACTTCCCCCCGCACAAGCATTGCCGCGGCGGCCGGAACACCCAGTGCCGCGAGTGCATCAACGCCTACCATCGCGAGTACAACCGCCGGCACCCCGAGCGGGCCCGGGCCAAGTACCGCCGCTTCTATCACCGGCACAAGGACCGCATCGCCAAACGGGAACAGCAGCTCGACCGGCGCGCCAAGAACGATATCCGCCAACTCGTCCGCCTCGCCGTCAAGACCGGCGTCCTCACCAAACCCGACCGGTGCGAACATTGCGGCACCACACCCCCACCCCACCGCCTCCACGCCCACCATCCCGACTACGCCAAACCCCTCGACGTCGTCTGGCTCTGCTCGTACTGCCACGGGAAGGAACACGCCCGCCTGCGCGCGGAACGCAAGAAGGCGGAACGCGGATTTCGGAATGCGGAATGAACAGCAAAAGCCCACGACATGGGGCGCGTCGCAGCCGCCGGACCACGCGGGGACGCCCGGGTTCGCCGGCCCGCCCGCCCCACCAACGCCGGCGGGTAAACTTGCGGGCCGCGGCTGTTTGCTGTCACCCCGCGCGCCACATTTAGCCGCCGGCCCCACCAACGACGGCGGGTAAACTTGGCCGGCGCGTTTCATCGAACGGCAACGCGGTGGTGTGCGGCTGTGGCTGGCGGCCCTTGGCAGAGGTGAATGCGAACGTTCCGAAGCCACGAGCCAAGCGGGGCCGCCGTGTTCGCCGGCCCGCCCGCCCCACCAACGCCGGCGGGTAAACTTGCGGACCGCGCGCCGTTGCACAAGTCGTGTTGACAAGCAGCGGAAGGGGCAGTACCGTGTACGCACCGCAGCTCCAACGGTGAACGCTCAGCCGCAGTCGGGACAGGCACATGGCGACGGCCCAACAGGTGAAAGCGCTTATCGAGAGTTACACCGAGCGAGACCCGGATCGTTTCCTGTCGGTCGCCTCGCAAATCGCCGCCCACGCAGCCAAGACCGGTAAGAAAAGGCTTGCAGAAGACCTCCGAAAACTGGTCGACGAAGCTCGCCGGATGCAGGTCACGCAGACGGAGAAGACACGTTCAATTCCGATTGCCCAGCCTACCGGTGAGTTGGCGGGTCTGGTTGCAGCGTCATTCCCCAAGACCCGGTTTGCAGACATGGTGCTCGACGAGCAACTTGAGCAGCGCCTCCGGCGCGTGCTCGTGGAATACCGGCAAGCTGGCCGCTTGCACGCTAATGGGCTCGCACCTCGGCGTAAACTGCTGTTGCTGGGACCGTCCGGCTGTGGCAAGTCCATGACCGCAGCCGCGCTCGCTGGCGAACTGAGCCTGCCCCTATTGACCGTACAGTTCCACACGCTCATCACGAAGTTCATGGGGGAGACGGCCGCGAAACTGCGTCTTGTGTTCGATGCAATCAGTAAGTCGCGTGGCGTCTATCTGTTCGATGAGTTTGACGCTATCGGAGCTCATCGGCACGGGGGGCAGGACGTCGGCGAGATTCGGCGCGTCCTGAATTCCTTTCTGATCTTCCTTGAACAGGACGATTCCGCGAGCCTGATCATTGCCGCCAGCAACCTGGAGGCCTCGCTCGACGCGGCACTCTTCCGGCGGTTTGACGACACGCTTCATTACGGCTTGCCCTCTCGCGCCATGGCGAAAGAGCTGATCGAAAACCGCCTCAGCAATTTCGACATCAAGCGGCTTGGTTGGAAGTCCATTCTGTCTGTGACAAATGGCATGTCACACGCGGATATCGTCAAGGCGTGCGAGGAAGCCGCGAAGCAGGCGGTCTTGGAAGAGCGCCGTACCATTCTCACACCCGAATTGAAGCGGGAGTTGTCTCAGCGTCGGCGCTCAAGCGACTGACGCGCAGAGCGCAGCAGGGGGGATAATGCCCAACCACCGCCACATAATCCTTGAGGAGTCTGGGCAGCGGCGTAGCTACACAAGGCCGCCGGGGGGCGGCGGTGAATTCCGCGTGCCGTCCCGTGACAGACACGAGCACGCGCAGAAACTCAAGGCGGACCTGCGGCACGCGAGGGAGGAAGCCGAATCTCGGGCGGCGGAGGCAGGACACGAAATCCACGATATCTGTCTTGAGGTCATAGGGGAAGAAGCCTTCCCTTTGAAGACGGAGAGCCTCGACACGCGCCGGCGCGGCCAAGTTGGTGTCGAGTTGCGCTGTGTCAAGATCCAGAATGGAGTCCCACACGCCACAGTCTACGTCCCAGAGGGGAAACTTGAGAACTTCGTTCGCAGGATTGAACGTTACGAGAGGGAGAACACACGCCCTTCTGCCCACTATCCGCAGGGCCGGCCTAAGAACGAGGACCTGATTGCGGGCATAAGCGCTATTCGCTTTCCTGTCCTGCGTTCGTTTTGGACAGATGACGAAGACCTCTATCCTTCCTCGGAAACGGAGCGCATCTGGTGGGAAGTGTGGGTCAGGATCGACCCCTCGGAGGACCAGGACGTCGCTTTTGCCGCGTTTGTGGACGCGGTGGGCCCTTCCGACCTCCGTCTCAGCGGACACATCATCAAATTCCCCGAACGCCTTGTGTTCCTGGCTTTTGGTTCTCCACAGCAGTGGGTGAGCGTCTTTGTTCCGCTCCTGGACCGCTTGGCCGAACTCAGGAGAGCCAAAGAGATCCCCACGGAGTTCCTCCGGCTCGCACCGCGGGAGCAGCGTGAGTTCGTTGAGGATTTGGCCGTGAGACTGGTTATGCCAGATGACGGTGCCCCGGCGGTTTGTCTCCTTGACTATGGGGTGCATGTTGAACATCCACTGTTGCGCCCGGTGATTGCCGACGCGGACGCTCAAGCGCTTGACCCGGACTGGACCGCCGTGGATCATGCCCAGCCGCACGGTACGGAAATGGCTGGCTTGGCCGTCTTCGGAGGCGGACTTCCCACACTGCTCACGAACAACGCCCCTTTCCAGGTCTTGAACCGTCTCGAATCCGTTAGGATCTTCCACACAGGCCGCCCCCATCATCCCGATGTGTGGGGTCACGTGACCCAGGAGGGCTTGGCAAGGGCCGAAACAACGGCCCCAAACCGCGGCAGGGTCGCGTGCCTTGCGGCCACGTCACCGGATAAAGGGAGGGACTGCGGGCGGCCCACGTCATGGTCTGCCGCGATAGACCAACATGCCGCAGGTTACTTTGACGGCCAAAGGCGGCTCTACGTTGTTGCCGCGGGCAACGTTCGCGACATACAGGTGGGCCCGCATTACACCTATCCGGACACAAACTTCGAATCGTGCGGCATTGAGGACCCAGGCCAGAGTTGGAACGCGTTGACCGTGGGAGCCTTCACGGACCGCGTTCAAATTCGATCACCGGACTTCTCCGGCTATCAGCCCCTCGCACCGAGGGATGGCCTTTGCCCAACCAGCCGAACGTCTGTGGCGTGGGATGATGAGACTTGGCCCTTGAAGCCCGACATTGTGATGGAGGGTGGCAACTACGCTCGGTCGCCTGATGGCCGGATCGATGGCTGTGATGATTTGTCGTTGCTTACCACCACACTCGACGGGGCGGGTAATCTACTGACCTGGGTGGGCGATACGAGTGCCGCCACAGCTCAGGCCTCCCGCCTCGCCGCCATCCTGATGGCCGACTACCCCGGACTCTGGCCCGAAACGATACGTGGCTTACTGGTCCACTCGGCCGAGTGGAAGGACGAAATGCAGCGGCAGGTGCCCGGTGATCAGCAAGCCGACCACCGTAGGCGGCTCCGATGCTTCGGTTATGGCGTGCCAAGCCTCGAACGCGCTAGGTACACCGTAGAGAATTGCGTGTCGCTTGTCCACCAGGGGACGATTCAGCCGTTCAGGTTGGATGGAACGACACCCAAGACGAATCAGTTCATGCTTCGCTCGCTCCCGTGGCCGGTAGAGGCGCTTCGTGCTATCCACGAGCAGGAGGTGACGGTTCGCATAACCCTTTCTTACTTCATTGAGCCGAGCCCTGGCCGCCGCGGCTGGAAGAGAAAGTTCCGGTATCAGTCTCATGGATTGCGTTTTGCCCTACGCGGCCCCACTGAAACCGAAAGCCAGTTCAGGCAACGTATCAGCAGCCGCGAATGGGAGGACGATCAAAGCCGCCCATCCACCAGTGACCCCATTCCGTGGGCGATCGGGTCACCGGTCAGGCGACGCGGTTCCGTCCACTCGGACTGGTGGACGGCGACTGGGGCCGATCTTGCCGATTGCCATCAGCTTGCGGTGTTCCCTGTCACAGGTTGGTGGTATGAGCGCAAGCACTTGGACTTTGTTGAAAAAGAAACCAGGTACGCCTTGATTATCACGATCCGCACCGACGCCACAGAGGTCGACTTGTATACGCCCATCGCTCAGCAGGTAGGTTTGGTTACCGAAATCGAGACTTGAAACGCACTGCTTTCCGCGCCTCTGCGTCCTCCGCGTTCATGCTTGTCCGTTGCCGTGCGTTCCGCATCCCGCCCCCCGCATTTCGACTTCGATGCACGGCGAGATCTCTCCGCTCCCCGGCGAGTCGGCCGAGATGACACTTTTGCCGCGGCGCGCCGCGGCCTACGTGCCCTCCGCCGCCGTTGCCGTCCTTCGCGTCCTTGGCGTTCTTCCGTCTTCGCCGAAGGCTTCGCCGGACAAGTTGCGGTTCAGGCCGTTGCCGTCTATTCCGCATTCCGAAATCCGCATTCCGCATTCAGATCAGCCACAAGCCCCAAGCCGCAAGTTTACCCGCCGGAGGCGGGCCACGACGCACCGGCACAAAGGACAAAGGACCAGGGACGAAGGACAGCCGTTCGCCGTCCTCCGTCCCTCTTCCCTGCCGCCCCTTTGCGCTCTCGGCGTGCTCCGCGGTGAAACCCGTTGCCGTCTATTCCGCATTCCGAAATCCG
>Ga0272441_10003922_pt1 | contig 27645 bp, 19 predicted proteins | sample SSMProp6N_FD_193582 | JGI IMG/M metagenome (GOLD analysis project Ga0272441, IMG submission 193582) | Marine sediment archaeal communities from Little Sippewissett salt marsh, Falmouth, MA, United States - SSM-Prop-6N | ecosystem: Environmental > Aquatic > Marine > Wetlands > Sediment ... | reverse complement strand
AAAACGAGGTCCGCCAGCCGCACCGTGCGGAAGAAGCGGCGCATGCGGCCGGGGTGAGGCCGGTCCGGGCGGCGGGCCTGGAACATGACGGCGTCGTCCACGTCGTAGATGAGTTTGCCGCGACCGTGTGCCGGGCCCAGGCAATACGCGTCCCACGCGCTGAGGGTCTTGCGGTGCAGGAGCAGGGCGTCGAAGGACCGGGCCCGACGCAGTTGCCGCATCCGTCGCCACGCGCCGGTCGCGACCGTCTCGACGGTCGTCGCGACGCCCCGGGCCGCCAGGGCCTCCAGGTACGGCTCGATGCGCTGGCGGAACGGCGCCCCCTGACGCCGGCGGGACAGGATGAGGATGCGTGTCGGCATGCAGCCGCCTTTGGTGTTACGGCATGGGCACGCCGATGTCGGCCAGGACGACGCGGCCGGTGTACTGCTCGGCGTCGGGAGTGCTGAATCCCTGCTTGATGGCGGCCATGGTGATGGTGGCCTTGGCCCGAACGGTGGGTCCCAGTGGCCGGCCGGTGTCGCAGTCCAGGCCGCTCGGCACGTCGACGGCGAAGACGTCGGCGTGGCCGCGGTTGGCGTTGATGGCCTCGATGATGCCCGCCAGGGGTTGGCCCACCTCGCCCACCGTGCCGGTGCCCAGGAGGGCGTCGACGATGACGTCGGCCACCTCGAGCACCTGCTCGCACCGGACGATGATCTGTTCGGCGTCGCCGGCGACGACCTCGATGTCGGCGTCCATGGCTTCGAGGATCTTCAGGTTCACCTCGGCGTCGCCCTTGACCTGGTCGCGTGGGGCGATGAGCAGAATCTTGGCCTGCACGCCGTACATGGCCAAATGCCGGGCCACCACGAAGCCGTCGCCGCCGTTGTTGCCCTTGCCGGCCATGACGACGACGTGGGGGTTCTCGACCAGGCCGATGTCCTCGCGGACGACCTCGGCCACCTGGCGGCCGGCGTTTTCCATCAGGGCGATGCCGGGCACGCCGAGTTCCGTGATGCAGTACCGGTCGAACGCGCGGATGTCCGTGCGGGTGCGAACGGGTTCGTCGGACATGGTGGCGGTTCCTTTCGTCTCCGGGGCGCGGCGTGCCACACTGGCGGCTTGTCCGCCAGTGCGCTTGGGGCGACGCGACCGGCGCCGCCACTCGAGCGTACCCGCCCGCTTCCGCGGGCGGCTCGCTCCTGGTGCCTACGCCACTTCCTCCAGCAGCGCGATGACGTCGGCCTCGGTCACGTCGCGCGGGTTGGCCTTCGTCGAGCCGCCGGGCACCGTTTCCTTGGCGATGGCCGGGAAATCCTTCGGGTCCAGGCCGTACTCCGAGAGCCGTAGCGGCAGGCCGCAGGCCACCAGCAGGGCCTGGGCGTAGCCGACGGGATCGCCGCCGAGGATGTCGTGCAGCGCGGCGAACTTCTCGGGGACCGCGTCGCGGTTCAGCGCCAGCGCGGGCGGCAGCAGCACGCCGCACACGAGCCCGTGCGGCACGGCGTACCGGATGCCCACCGCGTGGGCCATGCCGTGGACCACCCCCAGCCGGGCGTTCGTCAGGGCGAGGCCGGCCAGGGTGCTGCCCCAGGCGGCGGCGGTCCGAAGGGCCAGGTTCTGGCCCTGCGTGACGACGGCCGGCAGGGCCTTCGCCAGTTCCACCGTCGCGCGGAGCGAGATGGCCTCGGTCATCGGCGTGGCGTGCCGCGACAGGTACGACTCGATTGCCTGGACCAGGGCGTCCACGCCGCTCATCGCCGTTACGTCCGGCGGGCACGGCACCGTGACTTCCGGGTCGACCAGGGCGACGGCCGGCACCAGCCAGGCGTGGCGGATGCTGGCCTTCCGGCCCTTGGCGTGGTCGCTGATGACGCCGTTGTTGGTCATCTCGCTGCCCGTGCCGGCGGTGGACGGCACCGCGATGCACGGGATGCCCGGCTCGGTAATCTCGGTCCCTTCGAGGAAGGCCCGGGCGGGCTCCTGTTCGTGGACGAGGCCGGCGGCAACCTTGGCGGCGTCGATCGCGCTGCCGCCCCCCAAACCGATGGCCACCTCGGCGCCCTCCTTGGCCAGGGCCTCGCGCAGGCGGTCCACGGTCGCAACGTCGGGCTCCGGCTCGACCTCGTCGAAGACGGTGGCCTGGACGCCGGCGGCCTTAAGGCTCTCCAGGGCACGCGAGGTGATGCCGGCTTCGGCCATGGCGCGGCGGCCGGTTACCACCACGGCCTGGGATCCGAATTGGACCGTTTCCTTGCCCAGCGAGCCCAGCGCGCCCGCGCCGAACACGAAACGGTCGGGCGCGCGAAAAACGGACGGTGGCATGGGTCGCTCCTTCCAATCCGGGTACTCCGACAGGACGGCGGTGGTGATTATAGAGCCTTGACGGCCCGCCGTGCAACCGTCCGCGGCGTTGACTTGCCCCGGCCTCGCCTCTATCATGCCGCTTTGCGCCCGCAGACCCGAGGTGGCCCGTGCCCGAAACGACTCACCGCGTGACGTTTGAGCCGGACGGCCGAACCGTCGTCGTGCCGGACGGCCGCACGCTGCTGGAGGCCGCCCAGGCGGGTGGCGTCGTGTTGGAGGCGCCGTGCGGCGGGAACGGGACGTGCGGCGGGTGCCGGGTCGAGATTCCCGACGCGCCGCCCGAGCCGTCGGAGGCCTGCCGCACAATCCTCTCGGCCGAGGAAATTCGCCGGCACCTTCGCCTGGCGTGCCAGGTGCGGGTGCATCGCGACCTCCGGGTCGTGATTCCCGACGAGGCCCGCCGCCGCGACCAGCAGATCCTGACCGAGGGCGCCGCCTTCGACGTGCCGCTTATCCCGAACGTCCGGAAACGGGCCGTCCACGTGCCGCCGCCGTCCGTGACGGACCAGCGTGCCGACGCCGACCGTCTGCTCGACGCGCTGGCCGACGCGGGGCTCGACGGGCTGACGGTTCCGGCGACGGTGCTCCGCGAGGTCCCGGCCCGGCTGCGGCGACTGGAGTTTCACCCGGCGGCCGTTGTCGTCGGCCGCGAGGTCGTGGACCTGGACCGGCCCACCGCGGCCGACGCCTGTTACGGTCTGGCGGTGGACGTTGGCACGACGACGCTGGTGGGGTACCTCGTGAACCTGGTGACGGGCGAGGTGGCGGCCGTGGCCAGCCGGGCCAATCCGCAGGCCACCTACGGGGACGACGTCATCGCCCGGATCGAATACACCGGCCGGGAGCGGGGCGGGGCCCGGACGCTCCAAACGCTCGTGGTCGACGCGCTGAACGAGATCCTGACCGAGGCCTGCCGCCGGGCCCACGTCAAGCCCGCCGTCGTGTACGAGGCGGTCGTCGTGGGGAATACGACGATGAATCACCTGCTGCTTCGGCTGCCGGTGGCTGCCATTGCGCGTGCCCCGTTCGTGGCGGCGTCGGCGTCGGCCCACTCGGTGGGTGCCCGGAGCGTGGGCCTGAAGATCCACAAGCGTGGCCGGCTGTATACCGGCCCGCTGATTGCGGGGTTCGTGGGCGCCGACACGGTTGGCGTTATCCTGGCAACCGGCCTGCACGCGACCGACGGCCTGCGGCTGGCGATCGACATCGGGACCAATGGCGAGATCGTGCTCGGCACGCGCGAGCGGCTGCTGGCGTGTAGCACGGCCGCCGGGCCGGCCCTGGAGGGGGCACGCATCCGGTACGGCATGCGGGCCGCCACCGGCGCCATCGACCGCGTCGACATCGAGGACGGCCGGCTGACGATTCGGACCATCGGCGACGCCCCGCCGGTGGGCCTGTGCGGCACGGGGCTCATCGATGCCGTGGCGGTGCTCGTGGCGGCCGGAGTCATCGACGCGACCGGCCGGATGCAGGCCGCTGAGGACGTTCCCGGGTCGCCCGCCATGGCCCGCCGCGTCCACCAGGCCGACGGCGAACGGGCGTTCCGACTGACCGAGGCCGACGCCGGCCGCGATGTCCTGCTGACCCAGCGCGACGTGCGGGAGGTGCAACTGGCCAAGGGCGCCATTGCCGCCGGCGTCCACCTGCTGCTCGATGCGTACGGGGCCACCCTCCAGGACGTCCAGGAGGTGTTCCTGGCGGGGGCGTTCGGCAACTACGTGCGCCCCGCCCGGGCGCAAGCCATTGGCCTGTTGCCCGACGTGCCCCTGGAGAAGGTCACGTTCGTGGGCAACGCCGCCGGCGTGGGGGCACGCATGTTGCTCGTGAACCGGAACCTGCGGCACGTGGCGGCCGACGTGGCAAGGGGCGTGGAGCACGTGGAACTGTCGCGGCGGCCCGATTTCCAGGTGCACTTCGCCGACGCCATGTTGTTTCCGGGCGTCTGAGGCGACGGCGACAACGCCGCCGCCAAGCAGGCGGCCATCGCCCGGTGTCCGGGCGATTTTCGGTTTAACTTATCCAGCGGTTTGACCGATAAGAGAACCGGTCACGTCCCCATCACGCACCCACCCGCGGGGTCCCCTAACCCCAGCGTGTGAGGAGGCGATACGGTGCTTCGGTTTGACCGGGATTCTCCCCCAGGCACAGCCCACGTCGTAACCAGCGCCCCCGACAACTGTCGGCACGACCGGGCGCCCCTTCGGCGGCTGGGCATCATCACGCACGAGCGGACCGGCCAGCGCGTCTACGTCCTGCTGTGCACGGAATGCGGGTTTACGGTGACGACCGAGATGCTTCGCCGCCAGCGGTCCGCGACGCGTGCCCGGCGTGCGCCGGCGCCCACCAGCGGGGCGCCCCAATGGGCGCCGCTGGAGTCCTGACCGCCGCCAGAACACCGCCACACAACCACTGCGGGCCGGGAGCCGTGAGGGGTAGGGCTCCCGGCCCGATGTCTTGTCACGTCGAACGCGGGTTCACGCCGAATCCACCATCCCATTGGGCGCGGGCCGCCGATCAGGGGAGGGGGCCTGCGGTGACGGCGGGGTCAGGCGGACCCCCGGGCGCGGACGGCGGCGCGTTGGCGCATGGCCTCCAGGAGTTCGTCCGGTGTGGTTTGGGGACGCAGGTTGCCGCGCCGGTGGCCCGGCCGCTCGTCGAGCACACCGAAAGCCAGGGTAATCTCGCCGGTGGCCCGGCCGGGCGCGAGCACGTGGAAGTCCGAGGCATACCCCGGCATCAGCAGCGGGCCGGGGGCCGACAGCGTGCCGTCGGCGATCTCGGCGTTGATGTCCTCGATCATCTCGCGCCAGAGGCGGACATCGTCGGCCGAGTCGCGGGCGCCGCCCACCTCCACGCCGTCGAGACGGGCCTCGGCCGTCAGGTACCGGATCGTCTTGGCCACCTGGCCGAGCGTCATCTTGCCCTTGGTGACGAGTTCGCGGGGATGGGGCAAAACGACGACGGCGCCGATGCCGGCCCGCGCGATGGCGGCCAGTTGCTTGCGGGCGTCGGCGGTGGCCTCGTCGATGCCGATGCGGCTCCTGCCCCCGGCGCCCAGCCGCTTCAGGGCCGGCGTGACGACCTTCGTGTTGAAGGCCCGGGGATCGTGGATGCCGAGGCTCTTGCGGGCGGCGGGGTCGAGGCGCTTCAGGCCCAGGACGGCCACGGTGCCGGGGTAGTACGGTTCCTGCCCGCCGAACCAGTCGTCGAGTTCCTGCTCGGTGATGCGTGCTTCGGGCGCAACGCCCTGCTTCTTGAGCCATCGGTTGACGCTGGCAAGCACCTTGCACGTCAGGTTGTGAACGGCCTCTTGCTTGCGTTCGAGGTACCGGGTGAACCGCCGGCCGCGGGGCGTGGTCAGGAAGTCGAAGAAGGCCCCCGCGTCGGGAAAGTAGACGAGTAGTTCCAGGCCGTTGCGGTCGGTCGACAGTTCAACGCCCGGCACGGCCGAGAGGCCCAGCAGCATGGCCTCGCTGTACAGGGGCCGCGTTCCCGAGACACTGTCGTGGTCCGTGAGGCCGATGACGCGCAGGCCGATGATGCGGGCCAGCCACGCGAGTTTGCGCGGCGGGAGGTTGCCGTCGCTGTGCGTGGAGTGCGTGTGGATGTCCATCGTGACGGGCGGGGCCACGACCTGACGGACGCGGGCCTCGGGCAGATTGTGGTTGGCCAGGGCCTGAAGAAAGTCGTCCCAGGACTCGGCGGTCAGGGCGTCGCGGACGCGGTACAGAACGGTTTCCCGCGCACGGTAGGCTGCGAGGTCGCCGCTCGTCACGGTTGATGGGCTTCGGGTCATGGGTGATTCGGCAGAGGCCCCAACCGGTAAGAGACGCGGTCCGCAGGGTGAATGCAAGGGAAATCGGTATCCGGTCGATTGGCGTGAGGCACCCGCACGTGCCGGCGAGGGTGGCGGGTCAGGGTTTTTTCCACCCGTTGCCGTTGAACTGGTTCCAGCCGTTGCCCCCCATCTCTTTCCAGCCGTTGCCCTCCATCTTGTTCCAGCCGCCGTCCATTTTCTGGAAGTTGTTGCCATTCATCTTCTGGAAGTTGTCGCCGTCCATGTTGTCGAATTGCTTCCAGCCGACGCCGGACTGGTTGGAGTGTTGGGCCAGGGCGACGTCGAGAGGCGAGACCTTGGTTTGCTGCCAGGGCACCCGTCGCCTCAGGTCCTTCTGGGAGATGTTGTTGACGATGCGGGCATACCCGATTGGTTGCCACACCAACTGGTTGCCCTGGGCGAACAGGATTCTATGGGCCTCGCGGAACGGCCCGCGGGCCTGACCGGAACTGGCCAGCCCGAGCGAGGCCAGGTAATGATGGACGCGGCAAAGGCGTTTGGTTTCAGCCACCTGGTTCCAGAGGCCGTTGAGCATGCTGTTCCACCTGCCGGTGATTCGATGGGGCAGGGGGTTGTGGAAGTCGGCTTCGAGTTCCTTGATGATGGCCCGGGCGCGTTTGACTTCATTCGGGACGAGGGTGCCGATGAGGATATCGGCCGTCGGCCGGAGTTCGTCCTGCCTCAGCGCCTGGCCCAGGGCCGGATCGACGGCCGCCAGGATCCGCGTTTCGCCATAGGCCTGTTTGAACCGGTAGAGGAGGGTCTTGGAGGACGTGCTCTTGCGGGCAGCTTCGGCGAAATCCTTGGCCCGTTTCACGCGGTCCGCCACGTGGGCGCGGACCTCGGCCTGGTACACCGCCGGCTTCTTGAGCTGGTCGGCGGGTTTCCTGGTGTTCTGGATCGCGGCGCAGACGAGGCGATGGGCGGTTCGCGTGTCGGTATCGCGGAGTCGGACGGCGGCGGCGCCGTGGGCGGCTGCGGCCTCGGTCAGTTTGCCGGTTTGGATGAGTGCCCAGGCCGTGGCGTTGGCCACGTAGTCCCAGGTGTAGTCGTTGGCCTCGATGCCCGGCCGCCTGAGGAACGCCTGCCCGGCGTTGGCGGCGGCGGCCCACTCGGCGCCCTCGGCCAGGCGGATGACCTCGCGGGCGTCCGCCGGCAGGGCGGCGCTGCTTGTGCCCACGTACTTCGGCGACGGTGCGGAGGCCGGCCGCGTTGGCTCGAGTTCCTTGCCGTAGTAGGGCGGGGCCTTCGACACCCAGCCCGGAACCAGGTTCTCGGGCCAGTTCGAATCGAGTTGGTGCGATTGCACCTGGCCCGTGACCATGGCCGGGGCTGCAACGATTGCAGCCAAGGCCACGCAAAGGAACGATAGACGGTGTGACATGCGGGGCTCCGTTGGCACTGTTCCCCTTGGCCCTAAAGGCTCGTAAGCCTCATTTATTATACGCCAAAAGGGCCGGAACCGCGAACGGTTCTCCTGGTTGGCGTGGAATTTGCCACCCCGGGGGCCGGCAGGGGCGTATAATGCCGCGAAATGACCACGAAAAGGCACCTGCCACGTCGGACGCCGCACGCCACGCCGTGGGCGGGCCGAGCGGTTCTGGTGACCGCGATGACCGTTTGCCTGACGGTTGCGGCCGCTGCGTCGCCCGCCGCCGCCCGTGTGCCGGCGCCGCTTGCGGACCTCGGCCGCACGCACAAGGTGCGTCTGGCGTACTTCGTGCCGACGGACCGTGAGCCCACCCGGGCGTGGCGCGAGAAGATCGCCGTCGTGGCGACGTTCGTGGCCGACCTGTACCGCCAGGACCTCCGCCGCCACGGCTACGCGACGCGCGGTCTGGATTTTGAGTTCGGCGCCGATAGCCGGCCGACGGTTCACCTGGTGCGTGGTCGTCATCCGGCGGCCCATTACAGCGGCGCCCCGGACTTCGGGTTCATGCGCCAGTGGAAGACGATTCTGCCGGAGGTCGAGGCTGCGCTCGGCCCGTGTGCCCGGAACCTGCACGTCGTCTTTACCGAGACGTACGACGACGGCCCCACGAAGTTCGAGTGGCGGGGCGGCGTGGCCCTGGGGTGCCATTACACGTCGCGCGGCGGGGCGGGGCTCTTTAGCGCCTGGATCCTGCGCGACGAGTTCTGCGCGACGACCGTGGCCGAGCAGGTGCGGCTCCTGGGCGACGCCACCCCCATCAAGGGCCGCGTGGCCCTGGGGTGCCGGCAAATGGATTCGCCACGGTTCGAGTTCATCGAGGACGGGTTCGGCGCCGTCGCCCACGAACTGGGTCACGCCTTCGGTCTGCCGCACGACCGTCGCAAGGACGGCCAGTACGTCATGGGCAACGGGTTCCGGAACCTTCGGCGGAACTACGTGGGTAAGACGGCTCCGGACCGCGCGGTGGGGTTCTCGGTCGATAACGCGCGGCTGCTGGCCCGGTCGCGGTTCCTGGCCGACGATGCCGATGCCGACGACGACGAGCCGCCCCGACTCGAACTCGCTCCGCCCGTGACGCTCAAGGCCGGGGCTACCGTCGTGCCCGTGCGCGGCACGGTGACCGACGACCGCGGTCTGGGGGCCGTCCTGTACTTCGTCCGCGAGATGGACAGCGTCGTTGCGGGGGCGGACCTCTCGGGCAACGCTGCACGCATTGATGCCATGTTGCCCGTGCGGCCGGTCAAGGATGCCTGCGAGGTGACGATCATCGCCATCGACCGCGGCGGCAACATCGCGACCGCCAAGATGACGTACAAGGTGGGCGAGTAGGACGGTTTACCTCGGGGAGGTGGCGCGGTGGTTCTCCGTAACCACCGCGCCTCACAGGTACGAAGGCGATGCGCGGCGGGTGCGGAGACCCGCCGCGCTGCCATGCGCACCTAAGATGCCATAGCCCAAGCCGCCGTCCAGCGGCGTTTTTGGCCCGAAAACGCCGTTAGCCTGTGCTAATTCAAGATTCAATCTTGAATCAGCCCACCACGGGTCGCCGTGTTGAATGTGGCTTGGCCTCCAGAGATGACAACCGCAAGCCCCGATTTGACAAAGCCGTTGCTCAGATACTCAGGCACTCAGGCACCCTACTTCGCGGGCTTCGCCCGCTTCGAAGGGCCGGGCAGACTCAGGCACCGGCCGCTTAGAACGACACGAGGATGTGCCACACGTACGTGTAGGCCAGCGCGTCGACGTTTTCCCACGTCTGGCGGGTCAGGTCCGGGTTGCCCTGAAGGTCCGGCAGTTCCTTCACCTTGTCCTGCCACGGGATGCAAACGCCCGGCCGCTGCTTCGGGGTGTCGGGTTCGTTGAGCATGGTTCCTCCTTTGGTTCTTCGCTGTCATCCTGAGCGACGCCGCCGGTGGCGGCGGAGTCGAAGGATCTCGCCTCGGGTCGTGTTTGCGTGAACGGCCACGGCGAGATTCCTCGGCTCGTCCCGGCGCGCCGGGCGATCCCAGCGGCTGCGTGTGTGGCGGTAGCCCGCTCGCTTGCGCTCGCGGCTAGTACACGCCGTACTCGCGTGTGAAGTCGGTCATGGCCTGCACGTTCTCGACCTTGGCGTCGTTCTGGATGATGGCGCCGGCGTCCATGATGTACCCGCCGTCCTTGGCCACGCCGTCGATGATGGCCTTGCACTTGGCGCGCACCTGGTCGGGGGTGCCGAAGGCCAGGAGGTCGTTCGGCACGCCGCCCGTGATGCAGAACTTGTCGCCGAGGCGGCGATGGACCTCGAAGATGTCGTCGCGGTCCGAGTGGTAGATGATGCTGGCGTCGGGCAGTTCCGCGAAGGCGTCCAGATGGTGCCCCCACTTGCCTTCGGCGTAGAACATGACCTGGAACCCCTTGCCGTACAGGTACTCGATAATCGGTTTCAGGGTGGCCCAGTGGATGTCGCGGAAATGGTCGAACGAGAAGAACGGCACGCACGAGCGGTGCATCCACATGGTAATGGGCACGCCGCTTTCGAGGTCGCCGCTCGTTTCGGCCACGTGGGCCATGTGGGGCATAAGGGCCTCGCAGGCGGCCTTCACCTTCTCGGGCCGGTTCAGGACGTCGTCGACGAGGCCGAGGTACCCGCGGAGTTTGTCGGCCAGAATGTCCATGGGGGCCTTCAGGATGCCGGCGATGGCCGAGACCGTGCCCGTCTCGGTCCGCATCCGCTGGACCTGGCCCCCGAGGGCCATGAAGTACTGCATGGTGGCCATGCCGCCCTTCAGGAACGAGAGGTTGTTGCGGGTCGTGTTCGGCTCGCCGGGGGCGACCACGTCGCGCGAGACGCGCGGCAGCCAAACGTTCATCAGGAACCCGGTCGGGTCCTCGATGAGGGCGTCGTACTCGTCCGGCCGCATGTAGGCCTTGTCCTCGGGCGGCTCGCGGTACTGAAAGCCGGTCTGCGGCCCGATGTGGATGCCGGGAATACCGTAGTACTCCAGGCCCACCGCCTCGGTGATGCCGCTCCAGACGTACACCATGTTGGCCACCGCGGCGTCCCAGTCGAAGTCGCGGCAACATTGGATCGCCGCGTCGAACGCCTTCGTGTAATCCTGGGTTACCTCCTGGCAGGTCATGCCGGAGTAGGCGGCAGTGAACTCGGCCACGAACGGGCGGATGGGCACCTTGTCGGGCTTGCCGTTGCGCAGCGCCGTCGTGTACCGGGCAAACCGCTCGGCGTAGAGGGCTTCGGTGTCCTGGGTCATGAGGTCGCTCCTTGTTCCGGCCGGGCCGGTGTCGCTTGGGACGCCGGGTGCCCCTGGCGGCCCGCCTCCGGCGGGTAAACTTGTCCGCCAGTGCGTTTCGGTGCGCGGCAGGTCGGGAGATTTACCCGCCTCAGGCGGGCCCGCCGCGCGGGAAACCGGGCGCGTAGGCCGCGGCGTGCCGCGGCAATCTGCCCGGTCGCCCGTTGTGCGGGCAGTCTAATCGGCCTGGGGCGGGGGAGGCAAGCAGTTTCGGGTAGCCGCAAGCTACAAGCGGCAAGCCACAAGCGGCGAACGCGCGGTGGGCCGTCTTGCCCACCGCGCTACGGTTGTGGGCGGTTGACGGAAGGCGCCCATGTGGCGTTAGCCATTTTCTTACCGCCCCCTTGACTAATTTAGAGAATCGCTATATAGTGGAACTGGAAGGAGTCAGCCATGGTTTCTGGGGCGAAACGCACCCGGTCGTCGAAACGGGCACGCAACGCGTCGGCACGCATCGGTCGGAAGCGGCGCACCTCGTCTCCCGGCGAGCCGTCCGGGCCCGTCTCGCACGAGACGTGGGTCCGCGTGGCCCGGACGCTGAAGGCGGTGGCGCATCCCGAGCGGCTCCGCATCATCGACCTCCTGGAAACCGGCGAGAGGAGCGTCGGCGAGATCGTCGACGCCCTGGGCGCCAAGGCCGCCGTCACGAGTCAGCAACTCGGCCTGATGCGCGACCGCGGCGTTCTGAATGCTCGCCGCGACGGCAACCACGTGTATTACCGCATCGCGAACCCGAACGTCGTGCAGGTCATCCACTGCATCCGGCGGTCGTGCCGCATGAATGCATCCAACGCTTAGGACAGGAGACACGTCATGAAACGCTTGGCACTCGGCGGGTTGCTGGGGTTGGTGGCGGGGGCGGTTCTGGCGGGCCTCGTCATCCTTCAGGTCATGCCGGGCATGATGATCGTGACGAAACCCAGCCGCCTCGGTTTCGACGAGACGGTCGCGGCCATCCAGAAGGGTATCGCGGACGAGGGCTGGTCCTCGCCCGCCACGATCGACATGAACAAGAGCCTGGCCAAGCACGGCGTCGAGTTCAAGCCGCGCGTCAAGATCGTGCAACTGTGCAAAGCGCAGTACGCCAAGGACGTGCTGACGACCGACCGGTACGTGGCCAGCCTCATGCCGTGTGCCGTCGCCGTCTACGAAACCGACGACGGCGGCGTCTATGTCTCGAAGATGAACACGGGCCTCATGGGCAAACTCTTCGGAGGCACCATCGCGGAGGTCATGGGCGGTAAGGTGGCCGACGACGAACACGCTATCCTCAAGAACGTTGTGGCGGAAGAGTAGGGGCGTCACGGGCGCTCTGCCAGCCGCGAGCGAGAGCGAGCGGACCCGGCCACAACCTGACCGGGTGGTGGCGTGCGGTGGCGCGGTCTGACACAATGTATCGGATACGGTAATTGCCGGTGCGCGAGGCGGCGACCACGCTACGGGCGCCTGGCCGTGCAACCGCCGGCCTGAGGAGGTGCATCCATGAGGGTGGGTCTCGCACAGGGCGCCGTGGATCATCCGCGGCTCGTCGTACTGGTGGTGGCGCTCGTCTCGGTAGCGCTTATCGCGCTGGCGGGGGCCCCGAGCCTGTGGCCCGACGCCCTCCCGTTCCTCCACGCCGTCGCGGTTGACACCGACCCGGAGAACATGCTGGCCCGCGACGCGCCCGTCCGCGTGTTTCACGACCGCATGAAGAAGGACTTCGGCCTGTACGACATGGTCGTGGTGGGCGTGGTGAACGACGCGCACCCGGAGGGCGTGTTCAACCCCGAGTCGCTTCGCAAGGTGCATGCGCTGACGGCGTTCGCCCAGACGCTGCGGTGGCCCGACCCGTCGGACCCGGCGAGGACCGAAGGGGTCGTGGCGGCCGACGTCATTGCCCCCTCGACGGTCGATACCATCGAGCAGGCGGGGCTCGGCACGGTCCGGTTCGAGTGGCTCATGCCGAAGCCCCCGGAGACACAGGCCGAGGCCCTCGCGGTGCGCGAGAAGGCCAAGGCCATCCCGTTTCTCGACGGTACGCTCGTCTCGGACGACGGCCAGGCGCTGGCCCTGTACCTGCCGCTGACGCGGAAGGACCTCGCGCACCGGGTCTCCGTGCGGCTCCAGGAGACGATTGCGGAACTCGGCGGGCCGGAGGTCTTCCACATCACGGGCCTGCCGGTGGCCGAGGACACCTTCGGTGTCGAGATGTTCAAGCAGATGGCCATCTCGGCCCCGCTCGCGATGCTCGTTATCTTCATTCTGCTGTTCGTCTTCTTCCGCAAGTTGCTGCTCATCGTGCAGCCGCTGGTCGTGGCGGTGGTGTCGGTCATCTGGACGATGGGCCTGCTGGTGGCCACGGGCCAGACGATTCACATCATGAGTTCGATGATCCCGATCTTCATCATGCCGATCGCGGTGCTCGACTCGATTCACATCCTGTCGGAGTTCTTCGACCGGTACCAGGAGACGAAGGACCGGCGGCAGACGATGACGCGGGTCATGCGGACGCTGTTCGCCCCCATGCTGTACACGTCGCTGACGACGGCGGCGGGGTTCGCCTCGCTGGCGCTGACGCCGATTCCGCCGGTCCAGGTGTTCGGCGTGTTCGTGGCGTTGGGCGTCATGGTGGCGTGGGTGCTCACGATGACGTTCATTCCGGCGTCGGTTATGTTCATTCCGGCCCGGTATCTGGAGAACTTCGGCCTGAAGAAGGAGGAGGAGGCGGCCCATTCGCAGACGCCCATCTCGCGATTCCTGCGGGCCGTGGGGCAGGGCGCGTACCGCTTTGCGCCGCTCATTCTGGTCGCGACGGCCGTCGCCGTCGTCGTGGCGGGCTACGGCATCAGCCGCATCCGCATCAACGATAACCCCACGAAGTGGTTCGAGGCGGGCCACCCGATTCGCGTGGCCGACCGCGTCCTGAACCGCCACTTCGGCGGCACGTACATGGCGTACCTGGAACTGGAGCCCGCCGCCGAGGCCGAGAACGACGTGGCCTTTGCCGAGGACCTCGCCCAACGCCTCCGCGCCCGCGGCCAGGACCTGAAAGACGACTACCCGGCGGCGCCGGCGGCTTTCGAGAGGCTGGCCGCCAGGGCACGCGACCCCATGCCGCTCGAGGGTCTGCCCGATGGCGTCCGCAGCGCGGCTCCGGCCGAGAACCTGGCACGCCTCCTCGCGATGGCCGAGCAGCAACTCGACGCCGTCGAGGGCGCCGACGCCGACGCCTGGGACCAGGCCGCCCTATTCGTCGGCCAAGTGCAGCAGGAGCGCCAGACCTTCAAGCAGCCCGAGGTGCTCCGCTACGTCGCGGACCTCCAGAAGCACCTGCTGGAGACGGGTGTCGTGGGCAAGTCGAACTCGCTCACGGATATTGTCCGCACCGTCTACCGCGAACTCATGGAGGGCAACGCCGAGTACTTCCGCGTGCCGGACAAGGCGGCGGCCGTGGCCCAGTGCCTCATCCAGTACGAGTCGAGCCACCGGCCGCAGGACCTCGCCCACTTCGTGATGCGCGACGAGGCCGACCCGGACGTCCACTTCCGCAAGTCCGTTCTCTGGGTGCAACTCGTCAGCGGCGACAACCGCGATATGCAGAAGGTCGTCGACGCCGTCGACCGGTACGTGACGGCCCATCCGGGGCCCGTGCGGCTCGCGCACCGGTGGTTCGGCCTGACGTACATCAACGTGGTGTGGCAGGAGGAGATGGTGCGCGGCATGCTGACGGCGTTTCTGGGGTCGTTCCTCGTGGTGCTCCTGATGATGATGATCCTGTTCCGCTCGGGGCTCTGGGGCCTGCTGTCGATGATCCCGCTCACGGTAACGGTGGGCATGATCTACGGCATCATCGGCTTGGTGGGGAAGGACTACGACATGCCGGTGGCGGTCCTGTCGAGCCTGACGCTGGGGTTGGCGGTGGACTACGCGATCCACTTCCTCGCCCGGAGCCGGGACCTGCGCGAGAGGCATGGCTCCTGGAAGGACGCCTTGCCGCACGTCTTTGGCGAGCCCGCCCGGGCGATTACGCGGAACGTGGTCGTGGTGGGCGTGGGGTTCCTGCCGCTCCTGGCCGCGCCGCTCGTGCCGTACAAGACGGTGGGGGTGTTCATGGCGGCGATTCTGGTGCTGGCGGGGGTGGCGTCGCTCCTGATTCTGCCGGCGCTCATCAAAGTGCTTCGGCCGCTCATTTTCCCCGAGACGCGGGCGTGCTGCATCACGTGCAACTGCGGGACGTGCATCGTGGCCGGGGCGACGGCCGTGGCCCTGGTGGCACTGAATATCGGGCTGTTCTTCGCCGTCGGATGGACGACGCTCACGTACGTGAGTCTGCCGGCGGTGGGCGTGCTGGCGCTCGTTTGCGCGCGGATGTCGCGCCGCGAGAAATGCCGCCGCGACGCCCAGAAAACGTCGAATGCAACCCACGAAGGAGGTCAACCCCAATGAACGCTTCCATCGCACGGACACTGACGGTCCTGGTCGGGCTGGGGCTCCTGGCCGCCACGCCGGCCGCCGCCGACCTCTCGGTCCGGGAGATCGTCGAGAAGACGAACTACACCGCCTATTATCAGGGCGCGGACGGCCGGGCCCAGGTCGCGATGACCATCACGGACGCCCAGGGCCGGACCCGCTCGCGCGCGTTCACCATCCTGCGCCGCGACGACCAGCCCGAGGGCGCCAAGGACGCGGCGTTCACCGGCGAGCAGGCGTTCTACGTCTACTTCCATCGGCCGGCCGACGTCAACAAGATGGTTTTCATGGTTCACAAGCACCTCGACCGCGACGACGACCGGTGGCTGTACCTGCCGGCCCTGGACCTGGTGAAGCGCATCGCCGCCAGCGACAAGCGGACGAGTTTCGTCGGCTCGCACTTCGTGTACGAGGACGTCTCCGGCCGGGCAACCACGCTGGACACGCACGAACTTACCGAGACCACCGACACGTACTACGTCCTGAAGAACACGCCGAAAGACAAGACCCTCGTCGAGTTCGCCTCGTACACGATGTGGATCCACAAAAAGACGTTCATCCCCGTCAAGACCGAGTACTATGACAAGCAGGGCGAAGCGTACCGGACGTACACCGCGCTGAAGGTCGAGACCGTCGATGGGTTCCCGACGGTCACGAAGGCGCAAATGAGCGATACGAAGATCGGCGGCAGCACCACGATGGAGTACGCCGACGTCCAGTACGGCGTGGGCCTGCCGGCCGACATCTTCAGCGAACGGTACCTCCGCCAGCCGCCGAGGAAGCACCTGAAGTGAGGCCGCGTATCCCAGGGGCGATGTCAGATGATGAATGAGCAGTACCTATCCAGGACTTTGCCATTTGTCATTCGTCCTTTGTCATTGGCGATGCGCGGCGTAGGCGCTCTGCGTCAGGCGGCCGTGCCCTTGCTGCTCGCCTTTGTGCTTGTCGGGGTGGCGGGTGTTAACGAATGTCATTCTGAGGAGCCCGAAGGGCGACGAAGAATCTCGCCGTGGTCTTTGGTCGGTGAACGGCCACGGCGAGATTCTTCGCTCGCGGTGCTCGCTCAGAATGACAGTACGGAACCCCCGTTGCCCGAGGGCCTCGGCGGTGCCGAGCCGGCACTTCCCGAGGGTCTCGGCGGCGAGAAGCCGGAGAAGGGGCCGGCGGAACCCGCGCTGCCCGAAGGCCTCGGCGACGCCGAGGCGACCGGCAAGGGCGAAGCGGGTGAGCAGGCACCCTCCCTCGCGGACCGCCTGCCGTTCGACCTCACCGGTTTCTTTGACCTCCGCGGCGGTTTCCGCGTCCAGGACGACGCCCACGAGCCGACCCACAGCCTCGGCGAGAGCCGCCTGCAACTCGAAGCCGAAAAGGCATTCGAGGAAGGCCTGACGCTCCACCTCACCACCGACCTCCTCTACGACATGAGCGCGCCGGACAACCGCGTCTTCCTGGAGGAAGGCCGGGGCATGACCGACCTGCGCGAGGCGTGGGCCTCGTTCCGACCCACGGAGTTCATGGACGTGAAGATTGGCCGGCAGATCCTGACCTGGGGCACCGGCGACCTGCGGTTCCTCAACGACCTCTTCCCGAAGGACTGGAACGCGTTTTTCATCGGGCGCGACGTCGAGTACCTCAAGGCCCCGAACGACGCCGTGAAGGTGTCGCTGTTCTCGGACCTCGCGAACCTCGACCTCGTGTACGTGCCGCGCTTCGACGCCGACCGGTTCATCGACGGCCGGCGCATCTCGTACACCAACCCGATGCTGGGCCGCCGGGCCGGGCGCGACGCCGTCATCGATCCGATCGACCGCGACACGTGGTTCCGCGACGACGAGTTCGCCGCCCGGGCGTACCGGAACCTCGGCGCGTACGAGGTGGCGGTGTACGGGTACTACGGGTTCCACAAGAGTCCGTCGGGCACCGACCCGCGCTCTCTGCGGGCCCGGCACCCCCGCCTCGCCGCCTACGGGGCGAGCGTGCGCGGACCGGTGGCGGCCGGCATCGGCAACGCCGAGGTCGCCTACTACGATTCCATGGAGGACCGCAGCGGCAACGACCCCTTCACGCCCAACAGCCAGGTCCGCCTGCTCGTCGGGTACGAGCAGGACCTGGAACAGGTGGCCCGCGACTTCACGGTGGGCGTGCAGTATTACCTGGAGACGCGCGTGGACCACGACGCGTGGGAGGCCGCCCGCCCGCCGTTCGTCCGCGACGAGAGCCGCTGCCGACACGAGGTGACGGTGCGACTGACGAAACTGCTGATGAACCAGAACCTCGAACTCTCGCTCTTCACGTTTTTCTCGCCGACCGACGAGGACGTGTACATGCGGCCGCGAGTGTCGTATAAGGTGACGGACCACTGGCGCGTGGAGATGGGGGCGAACGTCTTTTTCGGCAACCACAAGGATACGTTTTTCGGCCAGTTCGAAGATAACTCGAACATCTATTTTGGTACGCGGTACAGCTTCTGACGTGAGCCGCGATCGTACCGTGAGCCACGGGTTTGTCGTGAGGCGCGACCTCCGGTCGCGGATACCCTCGATAGGAGGAACATCCCATGAACCGCCGCCACTTCCTGAGAACCTCCGCCGCCCTTGCGGCCGCCCCGCTCATTCTCTCGCCCAACCGTGCCGCGGCCGCCGCGGCTGAGGAAAAGGACCTCCTGGCCGCCGCCCCCGAGCGCATCGAGACGCACCGCAAGGCGGACGCCACCGTCACCGTTGTCGACGCCGCCGGCAAGCCCGTGCCGGGGGCCGAGGTGACGGTCGAGCAAACCCGCCACGCGTTCCGCTTCGGCTCGAACATCTTCAAGTGGGACCGGCTGCCCGAGGATCTCGAGGGGCCGTACCGCCGCCGCTTCGCCCAACTCCTGAACTTCGCCACACTGCCGTTCTACTGGCCGATGTACGAGCGCGAGCGGGGTAAGCCCGAACACGCCTATACCCGGCGTGTGGCCGAGTGGTGCCGCGACCAGGGTATCGCAACAAAGGGGCACCCGCTGGCCTGGAACATGGGCGACCCACGGTGGCTGCCCGACGACCTGGAGGAGATTCGCCGCCTCCAGATGGCTCGCATCGAGGATTGCGTGTCGCATTTCCGCGGTCTCATCGACACGTGGGACGTCGTGAACGAGGCCACCCACTTCGACCGGAAAGACTTCGTCGAACGCCGGGCCCCCAAGCACAGCGCCATGTGGCAAAAGGTGGGGCGGGTCGAGTTTGCCCGTCAGTGTTTCCGCCACGCCCGCAAGGCCGGCCCCGACGCCACGCTCCTCATCAACGATTACCGGACCGACCCGCCGTACGAGAAGGTTATCGAGGGCCTGGTCGACGACGCCGGCAAACCGCTCTACGACGTCATCGGCATCCAGAGTCACATGCACGGCAGCACGTGGCCGAGCCGCAAGATCCAGGACGTCTGCGACCGGTTCGCTCGCTTCCGCGTGCCGCTCCACTTTACCGAGACGACCGTGGTTTCCGGCCCGCGCAAACAGCCGCGTTGGGAGACCACCCCCGAGGGCGAAGCCCGCCAGGCCCGCGAGGTCGTCCGATTCTACACGATGCTCTTTGCGCACCCGGCCGTCGAGGCGATTACGTGGTGGGATTTCTCGGATAACGGGGCTTGGCAAGGCGCTCCCGCCGGCTTCCTGCGCAACGACATGTCGCCCAAGCCCGCCTTCGAGGAACTGCTGCGGCTCGTGAAAGGCGCGTGGTGGACCCGCACGACCGTCCGCACCGGCAAGGACGGGGCCGCCACGGTCCGGGCGTTCCTGGGGGATTACGCCGTCACCGCCACCGCCGCCGGCAAGACGGCCACGGGTGAGGTCACCTGCCGCCGCGATAAGCCGAACGCCTGGACCGTTCGCCTGACGTGAGGACGCGTGCCACGGGCGGCCCGCCTCCGGCGGGTAAACTTGCCCGCCCGTGCGTGACGAGGCGCCGCTACCATCGCCAGGACGGAGGAAACACCCATGAACCGCCGCCGTTTCCTGCAAACCGCCGCCGCCCTTGCCGCACCGTGTGTCGTCCCGGCATCGGCCTTCGGGGCCACGGCCCCCAGCAACCGCATTCACGTCGGCTGCATCGGCGTCGGTAACCAAGGCTCGCAGGTCATGAAGGGGTTTCTTCAGGAGGACGACGTCCGCGTCGTAACCGTCTGCGACGTCAACACCGCGAGTTACGGTTACAAGACGGCCTCGCAGTACCTGGGCCGCGAGCCCGCCCTTAAGGCCGTCGAGGCGCATTACGCCCAAGAGACCCGTAGCGGCACGTACAAGGGATGCGAGGCCACCACGGACTTCCACCGCGTCCTCGACCGCGACGACGTCGACGCCGTTACCATCGTCGTACCCGACCAGTGGCACGGCGTGATGGCGATCATGGCGGCCGCGCGCGGCAAAGACATGTACTGCGAGAAACCGCTCAGCCTGACGGTGGCCGACGGCCGGGCCATGGTCGAGGCCGTCCGCCGCCACGGGGTCATTCTGCAAACGGGTAGCCACGAACGGTCGCGGCCACGGACGCGGTTCGTGTGCGAACTCGTGCGCAGCGGCCGCATCGGACGCCTCACGCGCATTCAGACCGTCGTGGGCCCGCACAACAAGACCGCCCCGCCCGCCGGCTGGAAGCCCATGCCCGTGCCCGAGGGGTTCGACTACGACCGGTGGCTCGGCCCCGCCCCCTGGGCGCCGTATCACAAGGACCGGTGCCTGTACTCGTTCCGGTTCCTGCTCGATTACTCGGGCGGGCAGGTAACCAACTACGGGGCCCACTCGCTCGACATCGCCCAGTGGGGCGCGGGCACCGAGCACACCGGCCCCGTCGAGGTCGAGGACCTCGGCAGCACCTGGCCCGCGGACGGCCTCTTCGACGTGGCCACCACCGTGCACTTCCGCGCCCGGTACGCCGGCGGCCTCGAACTGGAGTGCATCACCCGCAAAGACAACATGTCGTGCCGTTTCGAGGGCACCGACGGCGTGGTCGAGATCGGCTACGGCGGCTTCGTGACGGAGCCGGAGTCGCTCAAGCGGTCCGTCATCGGCTCCGGCGACGTCCACCTGTACCCGAGCGACAACCACTACCGCAACTTTCTGGACTGCGTCCGGTCGCGATGCGAGCCGGCGGCCCCGGTCGAGATCGGGCACCGGTCCGCCACCGTCTGCCACATCGCCAACATCGCCATGCGCCTCGGGCGCCGCCTCCGGTGGGATCCCGACGCCGAACGCTTCCTCGGCGACGACGAGGCGAACCGGATGCTCTCGCGCCCCAAACGGTCGCCCTGGAGCCTGTAGGCCGGGCGTTGCCCTACGCCCCTGGCGCGTCGAGCGGGCGGAAGTGGATGCCGGCCGCCTTCAGCCGTTTGAGGTGCCGTGCCAGCCGCTCGAGAAATGCCCCCTCGTCGCGGCCCGCCGGCGGCGACCACAGCGTCTCGATGAGCGCCGCCGCCCGAGGCCACGCCATGTACTCCCGGTGCCGCGCATCGCGGATGAACTCGCCCCACAGCTGCGCCTGACCGCCCAGGACGTGCGCCGCCTGGTCGCCCGTCAGTTCCTTCGGCACCGGCTCGAAACGGTACACCTTCTCGACGGGGATGAACCCGCCGAGGGCCCGCGGCTCGGCCTCGCGCGGTCCCTGGTAATAGTCGAAGTACGTGTGCGACGTCGGGGCCATCACCGTGTCGTGCCCGGCCCGGGCCGCCGTGATGCCGCCCTCCGCCCCGTGCCAGCTCATCACCGTGGCCCCGGGCGCGAGGCCGCCTTGCAGGATCTCGTCCCACCCCACCATTCGCCGACCGCGCTTCGCCAGGAACGCGTCCATTTGCCGAATGAACCAGCTGTGCAGGGCGTGGACGTCGGCCAGCCCCAGCCGACGCATCTGGGCCTGCATCTCGTCGCTGGTCTTCCAGTGGTTTGTGTTCGCCTCGTCGCCCCCGATGTGGATGTACCGGCCGGGAAACAGTTCGACGACCTCGGCCAGCACGTCCTGCAGGAACGCCACCGTCGCGGGCCGCGGCGCCACCACCCCGCGCACCTTCCGCCAACGCTCGGCGGGCGGCAGGTCGGCGAGGGCGCCCGGCGTCAGGCTCAGACGCGGATACGCCACGATCGCCGCACCCGTGTGCGCGGGCATCTCGATTTCCGGCACCAGCGTCACGTGCCGGGCCGACGCGTACCGCACCAGTTCCCGCACGTCGGCCTGCGTGTAGAACCCGAACCGCGGCGGCGCCTTGCCGCCCGTGCGACGGCGGGTCCGGTCCATCTGCGACCCCACCCGCGCCAGCTCCGGGTACGCCGCAATCTCGACCCGCCACCCCTCGTTGTCCGTCAGGTGTATCTGCAGGCGGTTGAACTTGTGCAGCGCCATTGCGTCGATGAACCGCTTGACGTCCGCCACCGGAATGAAGTGCCGGGCCGGGTCGATCAGCAGCCCGCGCCACCCCAGCCGCGGACGGTCCACGATGCGGACGCACGGCACCGTCCACGCCGTGTCGGCCGCCTTCGCGGGAGAGAAGACCGCCGGCGGCAGCAGTTGCCGCAGCGTCTGGATGCCGTAGAACAGCCCCGCCGGCGCCGATGCCTTCAGCGTCACGCGGTCCGCCGCGACCTCCAGGACGTACCCCTCGCCGCCCGCCGAGGCCTCGAGCGACGCGTCGATGGCCAGCGCCACCGTGTTCGGCCCGGCCTCGGCCGTCCGCTGCAGCCGGCACCCCATCGCCGGCGCGAGCGCGTCTGCGAGTTTCGCCGCCTCGCCGGCCGCTGCGCCCTCGGCCACGATCCGCGTCGCGGGGGTGAACCGGAACTGCCCGGCCCGCACGTCCATCGACACGGGCTGCGGGATGATGGCCGGCCTCGGTCCCTCCGCCTCGCCGCCAAACGCCGCGCTGGCCATCCCCAGCCCCACCGCCGCCAGGACCGCCACCCACGCCGCGCCGTTCACGCCTCGCCGCATCACGTCCTCCCTTCTCGCCGGCCGGTCGCCTCGTTTCACCGCATATTGCTGGCGCGGCATGGCCACGATGTTACTCTTTGCTCTCCTTCACCGTCATGAGCCCCGCGTCAACGCCTTGGCCGCCGGTGGTCCGCCGCCGCTGAGCGGCCGGGCTCACGGCGGGCCCGCCGGGTCCGACACCGCCATCAGGTCTGCGTCCACAAGGAACGGGTCCACCGTGCCGCGGTCCACCGCGACGGCCAGCGTGTTCGTGCCCTTCCGCAGCAGCTGCACCTGGTTGCCGTGCAGGTGGAAGAGCGCCACGCGGTCGCCCATCTGAATGTGCCGCGCGTTGTCGACGGTCACGGCCGTGCCGTTCAGGTAAATCGTGCAGAACGACGTTTGGCGCGAATGGGTTTTGCCGGCCAGGCGGATGCCCAGCGCCGCGGCCGTCGGCACACGCTCGAGCGTGAACGTTTTGCGGAGGTAAAACTTCGGCGTCTCGACGCGTGTGGCGGCCTTCGGGTCATCGCCGTCGGTCAGGCCGAACGGGCCGGGGCCCTCCTGCCACGCCGAGTCGTCGTGGTCGGGGTCCGTCCATCCGGTTGGCGGCGTTTCTGTGGTGTAGCGCCACGCGATGGCGTCGTCGGTGGGTTTGCCGATGAGGCAGTCGAGTTGCGGCCAGGGTTCGAAGAGGCGGTTGTGGATGGCCCGCAGGCGGGCCGGGTCGATTTTGCTGACCGCCCGGTCGAACGAAAGGTACCCGTTCTGCTCGCGTTTCATGTCGGTCGATTGCGTGTAGACGGCCGCGCACAGGCCCATGGTTTGCAGGAGCCTCAGGTCGTCGATGAGGGCGGCGTAATGGTCGGCCAGGGGGGGGCCGATGTCGTAGCGGGGCCGCTTGATGTCGCGGACCCAGTCGCGGTTGTCCGTCGTCTCGGGTTGGACCTCGCCGTGCCAGTTGTGACCCTTGACGATGCAGTTGAAGCCGCCGCATTCGCCCAGGACGACGGCCCGGGCCGGCTCGGTGGCGGGCAGGGGAATCGAGGGGTGCGTCGTGTAGTCGTGGATGTCGCGCACGTGCGAGAGGCCGGGCACGTCTGTCCATCCGCTGGCCGCGCTGACCAGCCGCGTCGGGTCGTAGCCCATGGCCCAGCGGGTCTGGTCCTCGGTGCGGTGCTGGTTCCAACTCTCGTTGAAGACGACCCACATGACGATGGAGGGGTGGTTGACGAGGGCGTCGATCATGGCCCGCTGCTCGCGTCGCCACTCGGCGGCGTCGGCGTCGGAGAGGGCCTTCCGCCCGTGCCCGCACACGAAGTCCTGCCACACGAGCAGGCCGAGCCGGTCGCAGGCGGCGTACCAGCGGTCGGGGTTCGTCGTGATGTGCAGGCGGACCATGTTGCAGCCGATGTCTTTCAGGTACCCGAGTTCCCACGTCAGGGCGGCGTCGCTGGGCGGCGTGAAAACGCTCTCCGGCCAGTAACTCTGGTCGAGCGGGCCCATCTGGAAGAGCGGCTTGCCGTTCAGGTAAATGCGGTTGACGCCGGCCACGTCGGGCACGACCGCCACCTGCCGCATGCCAACGTACGCCGTGACCGCGTCGTCCACGGTGTTGGGCTGGTCGATGCGTTTCAGCGTGAGGCGGACCGTGTACAGAAACGGGTCCGCCGGCGACCAGAGGTGGGCGTCCGGCATCGGCACGACCACCCGGGCCAGGCCCGAGGCGCGGGCCACTTCCTTGTGGCCGTCGAAGACCACGGCGATCAGTTCGTGCGACCGCGACACGCGGGTGGTGTCTACCTCGATGACGAGCCGCTCGTGGGCGACGTCGGGCGTCAGTTTCGGCCGGGCGATGTGCCACCGGTTCACGGGTTCGAGCCAGACGGTTTGCCAAATGCCGGTGCTCGTTTCGTAATGGTCGCGCGGACGGTTCTGTTTGCCGTGCACGTATTGCCGCTTGTCCAGCGGGTCCCAGACGCGGACGACGATTTCCTGCTCGCCGCCGCCCGGGGCGACGGCGTCCGTAATGTCCAGCGAGAATGGCGTGTACCCGCCGCGGTGCGAGCCCACGGCCTTGCCGTTGACCCAGACGGCGGCCTGCCAGTCGACGGCCCCGAAGTGCAGGAGCACCCGCCGGCCGTTCCAGGCGTGCGGCACGGTAAACGTGCGGCGATACCAGAGACGCTCCTCGGCCTCGATCTGCCGGCCCACGCCCGAGAGCGGCGACTCGATGCAGAACGGGACGAGGATGCGGCCGTCCCACGTCTCGGGCCTGGCGGCATCGCCGGGGCGGACGGCGTACTCCCACAGGCCGTTGAGGTTCTGCCAGTCCGGCCGGACCATCTGCGGGCGGGGATACTCGCGCCAGGCGTTTTCGGGCGACACCTCCTTGCCCCACCGGGTCATGAGGGGGCAGGCCGCGGGGTGCCACTCGCCGGCCGAGGCCGCGACCGCCACGATACCCAGGAGCAGCGCCAGGCCAGGCATGCGTGCCATGATTGGTCTCCGTGTGTGGTTCCCTCATACGGGGCAGGGGCCCGCGTTGAGTCACAGCGTACCGGCCCGGGGGGCGCCGGTCAACGAGGCGCCGCATCGAAACGAACGTTGCAGGTGAATCCGGCCTCGACACCTACTACAATACCCAGTGGCAGGTGCTGGAGGTCCACGAGGGCGGCGACGCGGCCAACCCGCTCAAACAGGTCGTCTGGGACGCCCGCTACATCGACGCCCCGGTCCTCAGGGACCGTGACTCGAACGACAACGGCACGCTCGACGAAACCGTTTACTACACCACCGACGCGAACATGAACGTGACGGCCCTCGTGGATACGAGCGGCACGGTGCTGGAGCGCGTGGTGTACGATCCGTACGGCAACCCGGCGTTCTACGACGGCTCCTGGACGAGCCGGTCGGCCACGTCCTCCTACGACAACGTGGTGCTCTACTGCGGCTACCGCTGGGATGGGGAGACGGGCCTCTACCACGTCCGCCACCGGGTGTACCACGCGACGCTGGGGCGGTGGGTGTCGCGCGATCCGGCGGGGTATGTGGATGGGATGGGGCTGTATGCGTATGTTTGTTCTTCGCCGACCCATGGGCGCGACCCTATGGGGCTTGAGCGGGCCACGCTTCGCCAGAGCGTCGAGGCTGTAATAAGCAACTACGTGTTTCCCTGCAGCCACGATAGGTACCACTATACTACTACCTTTGGCGTTGACAAGTTAGCCGAGAAGCTGCGCTGGACCGCAAACTTAGTGGGGATAACCCAGTGGCATAAGCGAGGCAAACCAGCCAAGTACCACACCGGGTTTAACAGAATGTATATGCAGGGAGGGCGTTATATTCGGAAAGACTCTGTGGTGCATGAACTGATTCACGCTTACGACGATTTCAAGGACATAAACATCTCGTGGTGGACGGACGTGGAGTCGGCCGAGGCGCTCGCATACACGACTTGCGAGATACTGGGGGCCATGAATGCGGCACGCCAATTTGAGGACCTCCTTCTCGACTCGGAGTCGAAAGATCAATCACTATGCGCCACACTTAAAGAAAAGTGGGGGAAGCTCTGTAAGGATCTTGGGTTCGTTATGAAGTACGGGGAAGTCATATGGTCAGGGAACTCCCGGTCTATTACGGAGGGCGACGTAGAGGCCGTCCAGACACACCTCGGCGTCTCAGTCAAGTGTGGCGATCTCGCGGAGATATACAACGACATGATGTGTGACAAGAAGATTCCGGACGATGACGATGCCGAGCGTTGCTGCACTGTGACCTGCCCAGGGGACTTGCCGCATTGCTTTCGGTAGGGCTGAAGCCGCGACTTCCGTAAAACGAGGCCGCTATGTCAAGGAAAAGTGTTCTCGGCATTCTGGCGCTTGGAGCGATCCTAGTCGGTGCAGGTGTTGCTCTTGCGCTAATCCTGCGCCATCGCGGCCGGTTACACATGCAGTGGCACAGCAGAGTAACGGTGAAGCGCGACCTCCGACACTTGGCCCGTTGTGTGTCTTCTGAGGCCTTCAGGCCCAAGCGAAAACCGCTTGACCTGCCCCGGGGCAATATTCGGGAACTATACGCATGGGTAATGCACGACCGGCAGTGCGACCCGCCATTTGCCGTAGGGAGTTGGGATCTTTATGCCGATCACAAGACTGGGACGTTTCGCGACCTGTGGGGCAATGAATTTGTGTATCGCTTTCCTGCCAGGCGGCCGCAGGCCATTTTCGACTTGTACAGCGTCGGCCCGAACGGCGTGGATGATAGCGGCGGGATGAACGATAGTATCGGCAAGAAGGCTACAGAAGCGCTGCCTTTTGAGGACGACGTTACCTGCGTTCCGTGGGCAGATTTCAAGACATACTCCGACGAGTTTAAGGGTGGAGTTGTTGAGCCCAAGTGGGTCACAGAGCATATAGATACCTTGCAACGGGATCCGAAGACGGGCAAGATTATCGGCGCGCCTCCCGAGAAGCTCGAAAATGTCCGCAGTTCCGGTGACGCAGACTTCAATTCCTCGACTGGGTCGACCCCGAGTTCGACACCGCCGGCAACCTCATCTTCGCCCCAAAACCCGGCGCCGAGGCCACCGCCGCCCAGGCCCACCTCTACGTCTACGACGCCTGGAACCGCCTCGTCACGGTCTACGAGGACGACGACGAATCGGGCGACCTCGACACCGGCGAGGACACGCTCGTCGTCACCTACGAATACGACGGCCAGAAGCGCCGCATCGAAGCGCCCGTGCCCGTGGGCCTTTCAGGAACGAGGGCATCGAAATCGCTTCTTAAGTGTTGCCCCAGGCCACCCGAAAACGATACTGAACTATCCTAGTGAGCCCGCTCCATGTGTCCGAAAAAGCGCGTCAAAAGGCGCCAATTCCGAACAGAAAACGGAAAAAAAAGAACAGAAAACGACAAAAGCCGACAGTTTTGCCTTGCCCAGTTTAACATTTCGGCCGGCAATCGTCTATGAGGACCCAAAAACGACGATTCGGAGGCCTAAAGACCCCGATTTCGGAGCGCACACCAAAAGCCGTTTCACCAGAGTATACAAACGACGGGCACCACACGAGAACCCCGGCCGCAAGACAGAAACACCGAGGTTCCATACCTCCGGGCGGCCGCCTTCACTTGGCGGACGTAGCCCCTTTCTGGACGGCCCACAGGACGTTCTGCGAGGCGATGAACAGGGTGCCGTTGGCGGCCACGGGGGTGGCGTACGACGGGGCGCCCAGGCGGATCTTGGCCAGTTCCTTCGATTCCCGGCCGGCCGTCAGAATGTGGAGGTGGGTCTTGGTGCCGACGTAGAGTTTGCCGTCGGCCACCAGGGGGGTGGCCCACGTTTCGGTCTTCAACT
>Ga0272441_10003921_pt1 | contig 27656 bp, 22 predicted proteins | sample SSMProp6N_FD_193582 | JGI IMG/M metagenome (GOLD analysis project Ga0272441, IMG submission 193582) | Marine sediment archaeal communities from Little Sippewissett salt marsh, Falmouth, MA, United States - SSM-Prop-6N | ecosystem: Environmental > Aquatic > Marine > Wetlands > Sediment ... | reverse complement strand
AAGATGATGGCCGCCGGTTTCTGGGCAAAGTCGGCCAGCTTCTTTTCCAGGGCAATGTGCTTGTGGGTGTTACCGGTCAGCAAGCGGGAGCCCATGGGCGTGAAGGTGCCGTAGGTTTCCACCGCTTCCCGGGCCACTTGCTTGATCTGCTCGTTGCCGGTCAGCCCGGTGTAGCTGTTGATGGCCCACATGATCACCTCTTTGCCATTGAACTTCATGTGGGGCCCGGGCAGGCCTTCCAGCACCGGACGTGTAAAGTACATATCGTCCCGGCTGCGGTAGTAGCCGAAATAACCACCGTCGCCTTGGCATTTTTCAAAAAGATCCGTCACCTTGAATACCTCCTGTTGGTTTCTTTGCCTATCATTGCCGTTTTCCAGCCGGCGCGGGTGCTCAGTCCTTCACCCGGCTGAAGGCCAGGGCTTTCAGCATCCAATTGGGCAGGGCTTTGCGGGGATTTCTCTGCCTCAAGTCGAGATACCAGCCCAGTTTTTTAAGAATCGGGACACGATGCACTTCCACGAACTCGATCAACGTCCCGTCCGGGTCCTCGGTGTAGGTAAAATGCCCGGCCGCTTCGCCCATGTCGAAGCTCTCATTACTGTCCACGGTGAAAGGGTAGCCTGAGGCTGCGCACTCCGCCTTGAGAGTTTTCATGCCCCTTATGTCGAAACAGAGGTGGATGAAACCCAGGTCGCCCCAGTAGCGGTTTTCAAAGATCTTCTTGGGCTCCCTGGAGAGAACCTGCACCAGCTCAAGCTGCGAGGTTCCCCAGATAGGGCTGAAGGGTCCCTGGGGCTTTTCGCGGTGGCTGATCAGCACCCGGCGCACTTTCTCGCCGCCCCCCGGTAAAACCGCCAGATCCTCGAAAACCCCGGTCTCGTCGTAAAGGATATGGTCGTAGCCCAGCACCTTCATATAGAAGGAAAGAGAACGCTCGATATCCGAAACCCCGATCATGCAGCCGCAGGTTCCCCCGGTAGAGTGCCTGATCTTGCTGAACCAGTCATTCCCGGATACTATCTGGAATATGTTCTCGTAAGGGTCTTTCATGAAGAAATGCCTGGCTCCGTCCGGGCAGTCGGAGAGCTCGCCGAGCAGGTTGATATCCCGGGCGGAAAAATGCTCGAAGGCTTTTTCCACGTCCCAGGCCTTGATCCGGGCGGCGAAAATGCCCAGGTCCCCGACCTGGAGCGGGAAAGCCGGACCCAGGGGTTGCCGCTGGGTGTATTGCCAGATCTCGAAAGCGCTTCCCCCCTGGAGGTTCAGCGCCAGCACGGCGTGGCGGGCTCGCGGCTTACCACCGGTGTAGGGGAGCATCAGCCCCGCTTCGCCGCGGTCCTCGAAGACCTGCACATCGACGCCGAAAACCCGCCGGTACCACTTGAAGGCGCTGTCCAGGTCCCTGATGCCGATACCGATCTGCTGTATTCCACTGATGAGTTTGCCAATCATAGCACGGATTCTATTGGTAACCTCCACCGCTGTCAAGGTTGTCCGCCCCGGCCGGAAAGGCCCAGAATACCTTCGGGGAGGCGGTTTCCAGGGTAATTGGCCCTGAAACAGCCGTAAATCGGGGCAAAAATCTCCTTTACAACCGCAATATTATGCCTTATGCTTAGCGAGCTTTCCAAATATCCCAATAAAGGAGTCAAGGAAAATGAAGAAAACGCTGATTTTATTCATACTCGGACTATTGGTCTTCTCCGGACTGGCTGTAGCCAATGGGCAGCAGGAGGGAGGAGCCTACCCGACCCGTACCATCAACTACGTGATCCCCTTCAACCCGGGCGGGCAGTCCGACAGGACGGCGCTCTATCAGAAAGACGACCTCCAGCAGGTCTTGGGCGTCAATGTAGTTATGAAGTACATGCCCGGCGCGGGCGGCGCGGTGGCCTGGGCCAGCCTGGTGAAAACTACGCCGGACGGTTACACCGTCTGCGGCAACAACATCCCTCATATCATTCTGCAGCCCCTGGTGCGGGACAACGCGGGCTACGAAACTACCGACCTGGTACCGGTTTACCTGTTCCAGAGCACCCCCATCGGGCTGGCGGTACTGAAGGACAGCCCCTTCCAGACCCTGGATGAGTTCCTGGCCTATGCCAAGGAGAATCCCGGCAAGATCACCATCGGCGGCTCCGGGACCTGGAGCGGTCACCATATCGCCCTCCTGCAGCTGCAGAAGCTGGCCGGCGTCGAGTTTACCTATATTCCCTCCACCGGGGCGGCCCCCTCGGTGGCCAACTTCCTGGGCGGGCATACCATGGCACTGTTCGCCAACTCCGATGACCTGGTCACCCACCGGGACAAGATCAATATTCTGGCCATAGGCACCGAGAAGGAATTCGACGCTCTGCCCGGCGTGCCCACCTTCCGCCTGCAGGGCGTCAAGATGACTGCAGGCATCGACCGCGGCGTGTGCGTGCCTCCCGGAACCCCGGATAGCGTGATCAAAACCCTGGAAGACGCCTTCGCCGAGGTGTGCCAGATGCCCACCTATGTGAGCAAAATGAAGGAAGAGGGCTTCCTTATCCAGAGCCTGAAATCGAAAAAGTTCGCCAAATATCTCGAAGAAAAGACCGAGGAGTACACCCAAATCCTTCGCGACCTGGGCGAAATCGAATAAGCCGGACCTGTCGCAGACTTGACAGGCTGGTTCATTTGCGATAGCTTCAGAGCTGCACGGAGGAGGACAGCCCGGCTGTCCTCCTCCATTTTCGATCGAACCATGTAGAATATGAACACCTTTATCCTGCAATCTCTGACCAACCTGACCCAGCCCCTGAACCTGATCCTGATCACCCTGGGCGTGGGTTCGGGCATTATCGTGGGCGCACTGCCGGGCCTGACCGCCACCATGGCCATCGCCCTGCTGGTACCCTTCACGTTCAGCATGAACCCTATCCACGGCCTGGTGCTCCTGGGGGGCATCTACTGCGGCGCCATCTATGGGGGCAGCTTCTCGGCTATTCTGATCAACACACCGGGCACGCCCTCGGCTATCGCCACCACCTTCGACGGCTACCCGATGGCCAAGCGGGGCGAATCCTACAAGGCCATTGTGACGGCCACCATGGCCTCAGTGCTGGGCGGCCTGATCGGCGTCGTGTTCCTGCTCTTCCTCACGCCGCCGCTCTCACGGATTTCCTTGAAATTCGGGCCCCCGGAATTCTTCTGGCTCACCGCCTTCGGCCTGACCATCATCGCGACGTTGGCTTCAAAATCGATAATCAAGGGGCTCATCGGCGGGGCTTTCGGGCTGCTGATCTCAACCATTGGCATCGCACCCATCGAGGGCAGCGTACGCTACGCCTTCGGCACCATAAGCCTGCAAAACGGCATTACCCTGATCCCGGCTCTGATCGGCTTCTTCTGCCTGCCCGAGCTCTTGGGCATGATCGAGCAGAAGGAGAAGCACTATGCCGCCCTACCCTACCGCAAACAGAAAAACGTGGTGCTGGGCATCTTCATCAAGCTGATCAAGAAGCCCTTCCTGATCATCCGCTCGGCGGTTATCGGCACCATTGTGGGCATCATTCCCGGGGCCGGCGGCAACATCGCCAGCATGGTATCCTACAACGAGGCTGTTCGGGCTTCTAAATACCCCCAGAAATTCGGCAAGGGGGCCATCGAGGGAGTGGCTGCAGCGGAGGCTTCCAACAACGCCGAGGTGTCGGGATCACTGATTCCCCTGCTGACCCTGGGCATCCCGGGAGCCCCTCCGGCGGCGGTGCTCCTGGGCGCGCTGCTGCTGCAGGGCATGCGCCCGGGCATGGACCTGTTCACCCTGCATGGAGAGATCACCTTCACCTTCATCTTCTCCCTGGTAATCTCCAACCTGCTGATCCTGCCCATGGGCATCGCCCTGGGCAAACTGGTCTCCAAGCTGATCACCAAGCTTCCGGTGGTGATCCTGGTACCCTTTATCTTCTTCCTGACCATCATCGGCAGTTACTCAATCAACAACAACATGTTCGACGTCTACGTGATGGTCTTTTTCGGTGTCCTCGGCTACATCGGGCGCAAGGCCGGATTCGGTCCCGGGCCGGTGGTCCTGGGAATCATTCTGGGCAAGATCTGCGAGCAGGGCCTGGTGCAGGCCATCCTCATGGGCAAGGCTGAGGGCTCGGTGCTGCGTATGTTTTTCCTGCGTCCCATCTCGGCAATCCTGATCGTCCTGACCCTGTTTTCTGCTGCCTGGCCCTTCCTGCGTGAGCTCGCGGCAAAAAGGAAACGCCATGAAAAACGCTGACCGCATTTCCGCGCTGATCGTCCTGGGTATCTGTGTGCTCTTCTTCACAGAAGCCCGTGACTTCAGCCCCTACGGCGCCCTTTTCCCCCGGGTGATCATCATCATCTTGGCCGTGCTGGCCGTCATGCTGTTGATCGCCAGCTATGTCCGGCCCGTAGCCGGCAAGGTCTTCGACAGGAACGAAATCACCGTCAAGTACCTGACCGTGCTGGCCTCTTTATTCCTGATGATCGCCTGGATAGCCTTTATCAACTTTCTCGGCTTCCTGACCTCGAGCATCCTCTTCTTCTCGTTGATCAGCATCATCCTGGACCGCAAGCACAAGCGGCCCCTGCAGATCCTGCAGAAGGTCGGCCTGATCGCGGTGGCGGTGGCCGGTGTTTTTTTCTTCTTCTCCCGGCTGCTCTACGTGCCCTTTCCCCGGGGGCTGCTGCTTTAGTCTCTGCCGGCAATTAAAGTTGCCGGTTCCCGGCGGTGCCGCTCGGCAGCAATCTTTAAATAACTCACCAGCATAAATAGAATTAACCTGCAGCGCCAGGCATGGCACGAATTTTGTTGTATATCGGAAAAAGGCCCGGCACAACCGCGCAAACTCTTGCACGGCCCGTGAAGACGCTCGAAACTAGAGAGTGAAGCTTCAAGCAGTATAGGAGGCTTCAGATGAAAAAGTACCGGTATGCAATGGTGTTTTTACTGCTGGCCGGCCGGCGCGGCCGCGGTTTATCTCCAGAACGGCGAGGTGATCACCGGCACGATCATCGAGATCAACGACAGCTTCATGATGCTGCAGACGCGGCAGGAGAGGCTGAGAATCCCGCTGGATAAAGTCGAAAGCATCGAGCTTTCCGACCGCTAAGAAGCCTTGCGAAGGCGGAACGCCGCCTTTGAACACGGCTACCAGCGGATATTTCCAGGCGGGTTCGTGTTCGGAATCACCAGCGGCTGGAAAGCCGCCGGCACCGATACCTACAACTACAACTCGAATTCGCTCTATTGGAGCTTCCAGCTCGGCTATGCCTTCAAACACCCCTTCATCCGGGCGCGTTGATCCCTATACCCCCGGCCCCCCCCGGGAGCGGACTCAGGGGCGCTCGTAGGCGCCGATATCACCGGCCTGATCCTCCCGCGGGTATGAGCGCTGATCCACGAAAACGCGCAGCTCGGAGAGGGGGATCACATCCAGGGCCGGGCTCCCCCTCCGCAGGGCGTGGGTCAGGGTTGGCCCCCCGTTGTCTTTAAGGGGGCCAAGTCGGGGGTCACCGCCGAGATCGCTTGCATAGCTCCCGTCGGCGATGAGGTTCCAGGCATTGGTCCCCACCTCCCCCCGGCCGTAAAAGCCGCCCCCTTCGCCCATGACGAAGTCGGAACGCTCATTGGCGGCCAGGATGCAGCCCGTCATATCCAGGTGCCCCAGGTTGTAGACGCCGCCCCCCGGTTTTCCCGAACGGTTGCCGCTGACTGTGCAGTGGATCATCTCCAGATCGCCGCGGATATGGATGCCGCCGCCTGAACGCCGACTTGAGTTGTTGCTGACGGTGCAGTTGACAAGCGTCGTAGTCGATTCGCAGGACAAAAACAGGCCTCCCCCCCGGCGCAGTGAAGAGTTTCCGGAAACCGTGCAGCCCTCCAGGGTCAGGCGCCCGCCGGGCTCGTTCTTGATCCCGCCGCCGCACCCCGTGCAGCCCGTAGCGTCCAGCTGCTCCGCCGCGGTCATGGGCAGCCCGCGGTTGCCGGCCACTGTGCAGTTGAAGAGGCTCAAGACCCCTTGGTTCAAAATTCCCGCGCCGTAGACCGCCCGGTTGTCCTGGACCGCGCAGTTCTCGAGAATGAGATCGCCGTAATTCCGGATTCCCCCTCCGGAACGGTAGGGGCCGGGGGCGTTGCCGTGGCGGATCGTCAGCCCGCGTACCAGCACCGCCGCGCCCGCCTCGACCTGCAGGACCCTGTCGTCGGCTTCTTCTGGGTTTGGGGCCGCCTGGAGAACGGTGGCCTCGGGTCCGAAGCCGCGCAATACCAGGTCCCGGTCGATGATGGTTCCCCCTTCTGTGTGCAGGGAATCCATGAGCACGATCTCGTTCCTGCCCGGCCTCACCAGGGCGACCGCCTCCCGCAAGGAGGCAGCGTCACAGTTGCGGCTGCCCACGGTGATGGTGCGCTCCGGGGCGGCGAGAGCCTGCAGGCTGGCGGGGGAGGTTTCCCCGGGGGAACGGGCGCTTTCTCTGAGGCATGTTGTGAGTAAAAGGAAGATCAACGATGCCAGAAGCAAGCGGATTCCATGCTTCATGGTCGAGACCTCCTTTCTTCTCATTGTAAGCTTCTTTCCCCATTCCTACAAGCCTGTAATCTCATGGCGCCGAACATAAACAAAGCGCCCGGTGTCGTCCGCCGGAAACAAGCGGAAAGATCCATTGAGCTCGCTTCATTAGAAGGGGTATTTGTGAGCCAGTTACCCTTTCATTGATAATTAAAATACACCAAAAGGTGTATTCCCCTCACCCGCAGTACATCTTAGGGTAGCAGATAATATTTTATTCACATTTTCCAGGGGGGATTCCTTCTGTTTGCCTTCCGGGATTTCCGGTGCTTTAAGAAGGGCCTGCCCTGGACAAACCAACAGGAGGTTCAAATGAGTGCCATTGAAGGCAAAAAGAAAAGGGGGATTCTGGGCTGGTACTTTCAGTCCAATCTGCTGCTGCGCATACTCATCGGCCTGGTTCTAGGCGCGGTGGTCGGGCTGATCGCGGGACCTGCCGTCGGCTGGCTTAAGCCTTTCGGAGACATCTTCGTCCGCCTGCTGAAGATGATAGTCATGCCGGTGATCTTCACAACCCTGGTGGTGGGAGCCGCCTCCATCAGCCCGGCGCGTCTGGGCCGGGTGGGGATTAAAATCATCGTCTTCTACATGCTTACCTCGGCGGTGGCCGTGGCCATCGGCCTTTTGGCGGGCAACCTCTTCCACCCCGGGCTGGGTTTGAACCTGGGCGGGGGTGAAGCGGCCGGCCGGGAGCTGGTGCAGCCGAAGCTGTTGACCACCCTGCTGAATATCGTGCCTACGAACCCCTTCGGCGCCATCGCCGCGGGCCAGGTGCTGCCGGTGATCTTTTTCGCCATCGTCTTCGGTATCGGCGTTTCCTACTTGATGGTAAGCAAGAACGAGCGCATCAAAAAAGCCGGCACAACGGTGTTGGCCTTTTTCGAGGGAGCGGCCGAGGTGATGTACCTGGTCGTCCGCTGGGTGCTCCAGTACGCGCCCATAGGCGTGTTCGCCCTGATCGCCGTAGTTTTCGGCCAGCAGGGCGCCAAGGCCTTCGGGCCCCTGGGCATGGTTACTCTGGCGGTCTACCTGGCCTTGGGGGTTCATCTGCTCGTGGTCTACGGCGGCCTGCTCAAGCTTTTCCGGTTGAAATTCTTCCGCTTCCTTGGGGGGGCCAAGGAAGCGATGGTGACCGCCTTTGTCACACGCTCCTCCAGCGGCACCCTGCCGGTGACCATGAGGAACGCCGAGGAGAACCTGGGGATTTCCCGCAGCATATTCTCCTTTACCTTACCCCTGGGCGCCACCATCAACATGGACGGCACTGCCATCTACCAGGGCGTGTGCGCTTTGTTCGTGGCTTTCGCCATCGGCATGCCCCTGAACTTCTCACAGCAGATGACGGTGATTATCACGGCGGTGCTGGCCTCCATCGGCACGGCCGGAGTTCCCGGCGCGGGGGCGATCATGCTGCTCATGGTATTGAACTCCGTCGGCCTGCCCGTGGAGGCCGGGACACCCGTGGCCATGGCCTACGCCATGATCCTGGGTATCGACGCCCTTCTGGACATGGGCCGGACCAGCCTGAACGTGACCGGCGATCTCACTGGAACCACCATCATAGCCAAAACCGAAGGTGAGCTGGATAAGGCAAAGTGGGAGTAGGTACGAAGGTACATACCCCTTAAAATTCGGGGCCGGGACTGACGGGCGATCAGTTCCGGCCCCGGGAAAAACGTCCGCCCATTCTAATTTACGTGCTCAGAACCTCCGCGATTTCCCGCAGGGTGTTGCGGCTGCCCACATTGCCCGGGAAAACCACAAAGGGGAAGCTTTGCCCCTCCCCGGAGTCCTTGAGGCCTCCGGAGTCCGGCAGCACCACCGGCACGCCCGGGGCGATCTGTCCCAGCACCCGGGCGCTCGCGGCCCCGAGACCCCGGGATAGGATCACGTGGGAGCTGATGCCCCCTTTAACGATCATAAAATCCGGGGAGAAGCTCAGGCTCTGCACCAGACGGACCAGAGTTTCGGCAATCATTTCTCCGAATCGCAGCTGCTTTGCTTTGTCGGGGCTGCGGATTTCCTGCCGGGTGGTGTAGAACACCGGGAGCTTCTTGTCCTCCCAGGCCCTCCGCGCCCTGTCGGCCAGAGCCGGAACCGGCAGCGTCTTTCCCGCCGCCAGGGCCCGCACGTCGATCTCGATGCCTGCGCTGCGCTCCCATTCTAAAAGGGAGGCCAGCTGCTCGCCGGATTTTCCGACATATGAGCCCACGACCACCAGTCCGCGGCGGCATCCGGCCGGAAGGCTCCCGGTTTTTCCCGCGGCAGCGAAAAGCTCTTCGGGCAGGAGCAGATCCCGGAGTGCCAGGCCGACCGCGGCGGGGACGAAGGAGGAGGAGCTGCGCACCACCAGATCGCAGGCCTCTTCGACCTGGAAGCTCAGCAGAGCGAAGGCCAGCTTGTAAAGATCCGCATAGGCGACAGCATTGAGGATCAGGCAGGGCTTGGCCGCCGCGGCCCTCAGGCGCCTGCCCACCGCTGGGGGAGAAGAAGTGCGCAGCTCCTCCACGCCGATGCTCGCCACCTCCTCTTTACGGATCTTCCCCCCGCTTTTCTCGGCCACATAGTCTATCAGGCCGGCGCCGCTGTATCCGAAGACCGCGTCCCGGGCGAATTCCGTCAGATGCGCGGGCGTCAGCTGATCCTGCTGCTCCACGTACTGGACGTCTCCCCAGGTGTAGCGCCCGGCTTCAAAAAGGGCCGGGCAAAAGGGCAGCAGGCCGGACACCCGGCGTCCGGAGGTGCGTAAAGCCTTCCGTATCGTCTCCGGCTCGAGGGGAAAGTGTCCCCGCAGGGTGGAATCGCTGCGGGAGACGATGAGCAGCCGCAGCTCTTTTTCCCGGGCAGCGGCGGCCACGGCTGCGGCGGCTTCCCGGCAGCGCCGGGAGGCCTCTGCCGCCGGCAAAGAACGGCTGTTCAGCAGGAGGTAGAAGAAGCCCTCCGGGGCATCCAGCGCCTCCCGGATGGTCGCGACATCCCAGGTGGTGTAGAGCCTGCAGCCGTACACAGTCTGGATGCCCGTGGGATCATCGTCCAGGACTACGATGCGGAGGGGGAACCTCTTCCGCAGAGCGAGGATTTCGGCGCGGTAATTCCTGCTCTCGGGCCGGGGCAGGCGGGATTCGAGCTCGGACAGCCGCATGTTCTATCCTCCATTGCAGGGCGCCGGATCAGCCTTCTTTTCGATTTCAACCAAATCCTCGATTGATGTCAATAGGGAACAACGAAGCGGCTGTCGCATTTATTAATATTAAAACTATTTATATTATTACTTGACATCCGGAAAGAGCTGTCTAAATCTTAATAGTGGAGCAGACTGCTCATCAACTACATTCCAACGTAAGGAGAACGGGATGGTAAAGCTCGACCCGACCAGGCTGAAGGACTGGGAAATCGCCGAAGCGGCGCAGGAAAGAATGAAAACCGTCTACCAGCTTGCCGAGGAAATGAACCTGGACAAGATGGAGCTCTTTCCCTACGGACACCACGTGGGCAAGCTGGACTACATGAGCATCCTCAGGCGCCTGAAAGACAAGCCAAACGGCAAATACATCGAGGTTACGGCCATCACCCCCACTCCCCTGGGTGAAGGGAAATCCACCACCACCATGGGCCTGATTGAGGGACTGGGAAAGATCGGCAAGCAGGTCATGGGAGCGATACGCCAGCCCTCCGGCGGACCCACCTTCAACATCAAGGGCTCCGCCGCAGGCGGCGGACTGGCCCAGTGCATTCCCCTGACAGATTTCAGCCTGGGCCTGACCGGCGACATCGACGCCATCACCAACGCCCACAACCTGGCCATGGTGGCCCTGACCAGCCGCATCCAGCACGAGTTCAACTATTCCGACGCCGTCCTGGCCAAAAAGAAGCTCAAACGCCTCGACATCGATCCCCGCAATATCTCGATGCACTGGGCAATGGATTTCTGCGCCCAGGCTTTAAGGGAAATTGTGATCGGGCTGGGCGGGAAAATGGACGGCTTCACCATGGAAAGCGGCTTTCAGATCACCGTCTCTTCCGAGATCATGGCCATCCTCTCGGTAGCCACCAGCCTGGAGGACATGCGCAGGCGCATGGGCAAGATCGTGGTGGCCTATGATACCTCCGGACGGCCCGTAACCACCGCGGACCTGGAAGTGGACGGTGCCATGACCGCTTTGATGGCCAAGGCCATCAATCCCAACCTGCTGCAGACCCTGGAGGGACAGCCCGTACTGGTGCATGCCGGACCCTTCGCCAACATCGCCATCGGTCAGTCCTCGATCATCGCCGACCTGCTGGGTCTGAAGCTGGCGGACTACCACGTTACCGAAAGCGGATTCGGCGCGGATATCGGCTTCGAAAAGTTCTGGAACCTGAAATGCCGTTTCTCCGGGCTCGTTCCCAGCTGCTCGGTGCTGGTCTGTACTGTCCGGGCGCTGAAGATGCACGGCGGCGGGCCGCGGGTCGCACCGGGCCAGCCCCTGGACGCCTCCTACACCGCAGAGAACTTATCTCTGGTGGAAGCGGGACTGCCCAACCTGCTCGCCCATATCGAAACCATCCGCCAGAGCGGAATTCCTCCGGTGGTCTGCATCAACCACTTCCACACGGATACGAAGGAAGAAATCAGGTTGATCCGGAAGGCCGCCGAATCCGCCGGGGCCGTCGTGGCGGTGAGCAGCCACTGGCTCGCCGGCGGCGACGGGGCCCGGGAATTGGCTGACGCCGTGGCCCAGGTATGCGACGGCGACGAAGACCCGGAGTTCCGCTTCCTCTACGAGGAGAACGCTTCCTTAAGTGAGAGGATCGATCGCATCGCCCGGCGGGTTTACGGCGCGGAGGCGGTGTCCTACACACCCCAGGCCGAGGATAAGCTCAAGGGGATCGAGGAAGATGCCACCGGTACACTCAGCAAGCTGGGAACCTGCATGGTCAAGACCCATCTCAGCCTCTCCCACGACCCCACGGTCAAGGGTCGTCCCACCGGCTGGACACTACCCATCCGTGACATCCTGCGCTATGACGGCGCGGGCTTCGTTGTTCCGGTGGCCGGCGCCATCAAGCTGATGCCCGGCACCTGCTCCGATCCCGCTTTCCGCAACATCGATATCAATGTGCAGACGGGTAAGGTGAAGGGATTGTTCTAGGCCAGGTTATGAAAAAGATATTAAAAGTATACGTGGCCGCCACCCGGCAGAATGACGGCAAGACCACCGCGGCCCTGGGCCTTCTGGAAGCCATGAGCGAGCGTTACGAGCGGGTGGGCTACATCAAGCCGGTGGGGCAGCAGGTACGTCTGATCGGCAGGCACAAGATCGACAAGGACGCCAGCCTGATGAACGACGTCTTCCGCATCGGCAGCCAGCTCAATGACATGAGCCCGGTGGCGGTGCCCAAAGGCTTCACCGAGCACTACATCCTCAACGGGGATACGAACAACCTGAGCGAAAAAATCAAGCAGGCTTACAGAAGGGCCAGCAAGCAGCGGGACTTCATGGTCATCGAGGGCACCGGTCACGCCGGCGTGGGATCGGTGTTCGACCTTTCCAATGCCGCGGTGGCCCGGTTGCTGAACGCCCCGGTGATCATCGTGGCCAACGCCGGAATAGGGCGTCCCATCGACGAGGTGATGCTCAACAAGGCCGTGTTCGACAGCTACGGTGTGCCGGTGTTGGGCGTGATCATCAATAAGGTCCAGACCGAAAAGTATGAAAAGATCAACAAATTCGTGCGCATGGGCTTCACCCAAAAGGGTATCAAGACCCTCGGCGTCATCCCCTTCGTCCCCCTGCTCTCCAGCCCCACCATCCGCCAGCTTTTAGAGGATGTGGCCGGCCAGCTCATCTGCGGAGAGAACGGCCTGGATGAGATCGTTAGCCGCATGATCGTGGGCGCCATGCCGCCCCACACGGCCCTGGATTATTTCAAGGGAGATGTCCTCCTGATCACCCCGGGCAACAGGGAAGACCTGATACTGGCGGCCATCGCCTGCAACGCCCCGGGAATCAGCCCGGAGCTGAACGTCAAGGGAATATTTCTGACCTGCGGCGTCTGGCCCAACCGCTCGGTCCTGCGCCTGGTGGAAGGTGCCAACATCCCCCTGATATTGGGTAAGGATGACACCTTTACCACGGCCCAGAAAATCACCCAGCTGATGATCAAAATTCGCTCCCAGGACAAGGAAAAGATCGCCATGGTCAAACAGATCATCAAGCAATATGTGGATGTCGAGGCGATCATGAAAAAACTGGAATCCTATCAACCTGAGTCTAGCGCCTGAATGCTTCGATATAGGAATCCGCGTAGATCGACCGGTTCATAACCAGCTCGGCGGTCAGGATCGTATTGACCAGCTCCTCATCCAGAACATTGAGGATCACCGCGTCCAGGCCGTTGGCGATGAGCATGGCGGCAAAAACCCGGTTGATCAGCTTCTTGTGGGTCGTGCCGTTGGAAATATTGGTCAGGCCGCAGACAATATGGGGCGGGGGATCGGAGAAGAGCCCGAACTGCCTCGCCGCGGCGAGGATTTCGGCAGCCTGCTCCTGCATGAATTTCAGGGGCATAACGATGGGGTCCAGGAAGAGTTGTTCCGGCGACATGTCGTATTCCATGATCTTGGACAGGATCTTGCCGGCGTTCTCCACCCGCTGGTCCGCGTTCTTGGGGCTGCCCGCTTCGTCCATCACCAGGCCGATGATCGACGCACCGTGCTCGGCCACGATGGGCAGCAGGGCGTCCAGCTTGCTGTCTTCCGCGGTGCTGGAATTGACCAGGGGCGGCTTCTTGCAGATCGGGACCGCCTCGATGAGCATGGAGGGCTTGTTGTTGTCGATGGAGATGGGCAGATCCACTTCCTCCTGGACCGCTTCGATCATCCAGCAGAGATCCTCAGGGCGATTGGAGGCGGTTCCCAGATTGACGTCGATATAATCAGCTCCAGCATCCGCCTGCTTGCGGGCCCATTCCCTGATCACATCTTTGTCCCCGGAGACAATGGCTTCCTTGATGTCTTTGAATCCGGCGTTGATTCTTTCCCCGATAAATATCATGGTATCCCCCTAAAAAAATTGGTCGATGGTCAGGCGCAGATTTTTCACGGCCCGCGGATGGGCCATGATCAGGATATCCGCGCCCGCCTGCAGGTAATTGCCGGCGCACACGGCCTCCCAGAGGGGGCCTCGCCTGGAGAGCTCTCCCCAGCCGGGCATTACGTCCTCGTCCACCACCGCCTCTTTCACACGCCACACCTCGCCACCCACATCGCAGAGCTGGGGACCCGCCATCAGTGCGTCCCCCTTCAGGCCGGCGATGCGCGCCCGCTCCAGGATGGTGTAGACGTAGTCGAAGCCGTAGCCCAGGGCCGCGGTGGTCTGGAACATCACCACGTCCTTGAGGTCGAAGCCGGCGTCCTGGAGCAGAATATTCACCTGCTTGCCGATGTTGATATCCACCGGCGCCTCGGCGATGATCTTATGCTTATCCGCCTTGCAGATGGCCACGATGGTCAGGTAGTTGGACTCCTTGGCGGATCCGATCAGGCAGTTCTCCCCTTTGGCCGCCTGGGAGCATTCCGGCAAAATCAGGTTGTCCTTGGCATCATCCCCGCAGCCCCAGATGATCAGCGGCACGTCCACGGCCTTGAGCACGTCTCCCACCACCCGTGCGCACTGTTCAGGGGACGCGTCTCCCAGGGTCGGGTCGGCGCCCAGGAGCTTGAGGCTGATCAGGTCCACGCCGTACTCAGATACGCATTTCGCGGCCCATTCGGGAGCGGAAGCGATCTCCTCGCCGATGGCCTCAGTGAGAACCGACGGCCACTGGGGCTGCACGTCGGCCACAAAGCCGGCGATCACCGGTTTGTGGGGCAGCCCCCCCTCGAAGGTCAGAAGGGGAAGGGTGCTCTGGCCGCCGATGGTGACGGTGCTGCCCCGAGTGCCTCCCTGTTCCTTCGTAGCTCCAAGGGTCACCTCGTTGACGCACGAGCCGTATTTCTCCCTGACGTCAGGCAGTTCCATGTTGCCCTCCTGTTTCGGTGATGATTTTATCCAGACAGTGCAGGAGAGGTGAGCCGTCGACCTGCGTCAACGGTTTTCCCTCCATGACGATCGCATCCAGGCCCTCCTCATAGGACAGATCGCAGAGGATCTCCAATCCCGAGGAGACGAGCTCTTGCAGGTCCGCCCCGATGCGTTCCGCCCGTTCCGGGCGCAGCATGTTGGTCACCAGGCACCTGCGCTCAATGCGGTTGTCCAGGTCCTCGGTAATGGCCCTGATTCTCCTGGCGGAGTCCAGGGAAAGGGGATTGTCGGTGACCAGGATCAGCAGAATGTCCACATTGCGGGTGGTCCTTCGGCTCAGGTGCTCCAGCCCCGCTTCGTTGTCGATGACGATCCAGGCGTAGGAGGGAGCCAGCTGGTCGGTGAATTGCCGGATCAGGCTGTTCAGGTAGCAGTAGCACCCGGCCCCCTCTCCCCGGCCCATAGTCATGAGGTCGAAACCTTGAGCCTCATCGATAATCTGGTGCAGCCCCGCCTCCACGTAGCTGGGCTTGGAGAGGCCCGCCGGCAGCTCCCGGACCTCCCTTAAGAGATCCTCCCGCAACTCCCCGATGGAGTGTTTCGCCGGCAGTCCCAGGAGTCTTCCCAGGTTGGCATCCGGATCGGCGTCCACCGCCAGAACGGGACCCCGGCCCTGGTCGCAGAGCCGGCGCACCAGCAGTGCGGCCAGAGTCGATTTTCCCGTTCCCCCCTTGCCCGCCACCGCGATGCTTTTGGCCATGCTCAGCACCTCCCCGTGAAAAGCTCGATATCCGTATGGGGCAGGAAGAGAGCCTTGCGGAATTCCTCCACATAATCCGGTGCGCCCATCAAATCGTAGCAGGTTGTGCTCTGCCTGATCTTTTCCACCTTGTAGAAGGCCTCCTTGTAGAAAGCCGCGATCTTCGCCCCGCGGATGGCGCTGTTGCCCACAAAGCGAATCCGTTCTCGGGGCAGGGCGGGAATAAGACCGATATTGACGGCGCTGTCGATATTGAGAAAATTCCCGAAGGCCCCGGCAATATAGAGATTGCGGATATCCTCACAAGACAGCTCCAACCGTCGCATCATGATGGTGATGGCGGCGAAGATGGCCGCCTTGGCGGTGATCACGGCCTCGATGTCCGCCTCGGTGATAAAGATCGGCTTTCGGCCCTTGTCCGCATCCGGCAGAACCAGGAGGTAGCGCCTCATCCCCCCCTGGGCGGTCCGGACACGCTCCGACTCGGGTGCGATGATCCTGCCGGAGCGGTCGATGATGCCCTGGCTCAAAAGCACGCTGATCAGGTCGATGATGCCGGAGCCGCAGATGCCCCGGGCCGGAAGGCCGCCGATGGTGTCATACTGAATGGCGCCCTCCTTCACCGCCACCCGCTCGATCGCTCCCTTCTCCGCCCGCATGCCGCACTCCTCGCTGGCGCCCTCGAAGGCCGGGCCGGCGGATGCGGAGGTGGCCACCAGATACTCCCGGTTGCCGATAATGATTTCCCCGTTGGTGCCGATATCCACCAGCATGGAAAGCTCTTCCTCTTCATTCATCCCCGTGGCCAGGATCCCCGCCGTCAGGTCGCTGCCCACCCAGCCGCCCAGTCCGGGCAATGAGTAGAGCAGCCCCCGGGGATTTACTTCGATCCCCACCTCCGCGGCCCTCAAGGGAGGCGGGGAGGTGGAGTTGGGCACATAGGGGAAGCGCCGGATATTCTCGGTGGGCAGCCCCAACAGGAAATGCCCCATGGCCGTGTTGCCGGCACAGACCACAGCGGTGATATCTTTGTGCTTGATATGGTTGTCCTTGGCCAGGCCGCTGATCAGCCGGTTGATGTCGTCGATGAGCAGCTTCTGCAGCACCTGGATGCCCTTCTTCTCCGCCGCCATCATGCGGGCGGTCACCTCCCGCCCGTAGATCCACTGGGAGTTGAAGCAGGCCCGGGCGCCGATGGTTCGCGTGCTGTCGGCGTTGACCAGGTGGGCGACGGTGGTGGTGGTGCCCATGTCCACCACGATCATGAAATTCCTGTCCGCCGTGTTCCCCCCTTCCACATTCATCACCTCGGCGATATCCCGGCGCAAGCCCACAGTGGCGGTAATGCGATAATCGTGCTCCCGCAGTATCTGGGGCAGGCTCTTGATGATCTTCAAGCCCATCTGCATGGAACGGTAGCCCACCCTGTTTTTTATCAGATCCGAGACCCGCTGGTGATCGGCCGAGTTGTCCGCCAGGGAGGGCTTGCGCACCTCCAGGTAGACCTTGACCACCAGGGGAGAAGGGGTGAGCTCCTCGGCGTAGATCCGGTTGAGCTGGTCATCGCGGAAATCCCGGAAGCGGTCGGCATCCTCGTCGGCCACGATCTTTTCCCGGGCAAAGGTCTCTTCGGGAATCTCCACCGTCAGGTCGCTCTTGATCTGGGTCTGGCAGGCCAGTACGTAGCCGGCGCGGATCTCCTCCCGGGTGAGGCGGCGCGAGACATCGGCGGACACCTCTCCCCGGCGCACGATCATGCGGCAGCGCCCGCAGATTCCGTCGCCTCCACAGAGATTGTTGATGGTGATTTCGGCTTCAGAAGCCGCTTCCAGAAGCGTGCTGTTCTTTTTTACCTTGACGCTTCTGTTCTGCGGTAGAAACCTGACAATGCATCCTGACATTATTTCCAGACTTTATTTAAAAAAGCCGGTATCTCCCGGGCCGTCTCGGGGCCGATGATCACTTCCTTCCAGTCCGAAGTGTCCTCGATCTCGGCGCGGAAAATGGGCAGCAGCCCGGGAATGATCAGCCGGCGGTGGCTGACTTTCTCCAGCACTTTCTGGTTCTGCAGGGTCTTGACCACTTGCTCGGCGGAGATCTTGTCTCCCGCGTAGGCATTGAGCACCCCAGCCCCTCGGTGTCCACCACGGCGATGTAAGTGGGGATCTTGCTGCGCTCCACCTCCCCTTCCACACTGAAATAGGTCAGGGAGAAATTGGTGGTGAACAGCACCGGAGCGTCGGGGCCGGGATTGCCGATCTCGTAAAGCTTGGCTTCCACCGTGTTGGGCACCTGGGGATCGGTATACACGTCCTGCACGGTGGTCATGATCGGCAGCAGCTCCCAGGGCTCAAAACCCCTGATCATGACGATGCCGGCGTACTTGGCGGCAAACATTCCGGCCAGGATGCATTCCATATCCGGATCTTGCGCTTCCACAGCCACGATAGTCGGGAAACCCAGGCCGCGGAACTGCTTCTTCAGCGCCGCCCGCCTGGCGATGGTGAGAGTGCGGACCGTTTCCCCCGGATCCGCACCGTCGAAGCTGAGCACGATTTCCTCCACACCACTCTCTTTGGCCCTGGCGGCGTTATCCGCCAGTTCGGGCAGGTCCTCACCCGCAACGGCCAAAGGCAACCTGGCCTCCGCCGCCAAAGCGGCCAGTCCGTCGATGCTGGACGAATCGGCGCGGTAGATCAGTGGACGGGCGTCGGCCGCCGCCTTCACGGCAGCACGCATCTCCTCGACATCTCCGCCCACCAGGATCAGGGGGCGCTCGCTCATTTCCACCGCCAGGGCGGCCCGGGCCGCGGGATCCTTGCAGCCGGAAATCTCCAGAGCGGCAAAACTGATGCGCAACTGCGCGCCCACCCGCATGAACACGCGCTGGTTGACATTCTTGATCGCATCAGTGAGCTCCTCGTCGCTTAAGGAAGCGGGCAGCAGCGCCGCAATACCGCAGGATCGGTGAAACTTATCCTCGTGGCGGAACATCACCGTTTCCTGGCCGAATTCGAAGATCTTCTCCCCAGCGCCGATTTTCACCAGCTTCATGGGCGGGGCCGCGGCTTCGGAAAGGGAAGCCTGGCCCTCCGCGCTGATATGGGGACAGTCGGTCAGGGCCCGCTGCTTGGCCGCCACCTGCATGGCAAAGGCCATACAGGTGGGCAGGCCGCAGTCCTTACAGTTCGTCCTGGGCAGGTTCTTGTAGATCTGCATTCCCGTGAGTGCCATCTTCCCTCCTCTTTAAAACATGGCGTCCATTTCCAGGGCCGGGTGCTTCACCTTCTCCAGGAAGGCCAGCAGCTGTTCCGGCTCTTCCGCGTCATCCTCGGTGGCGATCTGGTCAAAGAAGCCGTCCAAGCCCATACCTTTGAGCTGGCTCTGCAGGCGCTCGCCCACCTCTTCCTTGAGCTCTTTGGACATCCAGACGATGCGCCGCTGCCCCCCTTCGGCGGAGATGAACTTGGGGCTGGAGATATAAACTTTGCCGATGCCGATAAAGCCCGGGGTCTGGATGCCGCCGCCGATCTGGCCGGCCAGGGTCGTGAAGGTCATGCCCACGGGGGTCATGCCCTGGAAATCGCGGTCCACGATCATGACCCCATTGGCTTCGGGTACCACCGCGGCGATGCATTCGAAACAGCCGCAGGAGGTCATGGGCTCCTCCATGATCGAGTAGGCATTGAATTTCTTCAGGTTGCCGTTGCTCTTGACCGCAATGTAGTCGTTGATGTTCTGCCACTGTCCCCGCACCGGGTCCAGGCACTCCCCCTTCTTGACCGGCTCATTGGGACCGTGCTTGTCGATGCGGTAGGAAGCCTTGCAGTCGATCCAGGTGTAGGCGCCGCACAAGCCCAGTCGCTGGGGCGTCACAATGCAGACATGGTTGGGGGCGTAGGACTGGCAGAGGGTGCAGGAGTAATAGTCCTCCACGTCCTCGTCGGTCATATTGCCGATCTTGTCGTCCCGCTGGCTGTAGATTTCCCGGGCGGCCTTCATAAGCTCCGCGACCTGCTTTGCATCCGTGTAGATCTTGACCTGCACCCTGTCCACGATCTTGGAGAAATCCTCGTGCATCTTGGCCAGCAGGATCTCCCCTAAATCCTTGATCTTGAAGCCCTTCTCATGGGCCTCCTTGCTGATCCGCACCCAGGCGATACTGCGCTGGCCCATGTGGAAGATGCCGTGGGCGCAGGAGATATACTCGTGTATTCTCCTCTCCAGCACCGTCTCGAAATCCTCCTGGAAATCCCGGCCGGCCACCTCCACGATGATGCCCAGGGGATAGGCCTCCCCCTCCTTCATTTCCTCCATCTCGGGACCGGAAATCTCGATTTTTCCGTCCTCCACCTCCTCCAGCGGCTTCATGCGCAGAAGCTCGAAGGCGTCTGAGTACTTGCCGCCGAACTGCACGTGCATGTCTTCCTTGCGCACCCGCTCCCCCTCGAAGCCTGCGCCGTAGGGCACGGGAATGGGGATCTCCTCGATCTTGACAGTCAGCCCGCGCAGCTCGATGGCCCGGCTGATAATCTCATCGTACTTGACTCCCGAAATCACGTGCTCGTAGGTGCAGATGCCGGTAGGCAGTATCTCGGGGATCGGCGTATCAGCGATCACCGGGAATCCGAAATTGATGGCTCCGGCGGCGGTGGCATATTTTTCGTCGCTTAAGATCTGCTCGGGATCCGTCTTTTCATCGCCGCCCAGGGCCATGACAAAGGCGTAGACCCGCTCCTTGTTGTAAAGCAGAATCTGCCGGGCCGCCTCGTGATCGCCCGGCTCTAAACCCCCGAAGGTCATGGCCGAGCGAGCGGCGAAATTGAGGGCGTAGACGGCGGCGGTGATCTCCTTGCCATAGGGAACCAGGAAGGTATCCCAGTTCATCTCGATACCCTCCTCGTGCAGCTGTTCCGCAATGGCCCGCCCCCGGCTGTGGCCCGCCATGAAAACCAGGATGTTCCGCTCCTGCAGGCCCCGAACCAGCTCCACCGCCTGGGCATTGGTCTCGGTGCAGCCGACAATGGCCGCGAAGCCGGGCATGCGCCCGTCCACCAGCTTGATCCCCTGCATACGCAGCACGTTATCGCCCGTGAAACCCAGCCAAATACCGTTCTCCGGGCTTGCGCCGTTGACATATTTCAGGGATTCGATGATCTCCTCGGCCATCAGAGTCGCCACCCCCGCATCCAGGGTGTCCCCCAGATAGGGCAGCCAGAGCTCATCCGAGGGCAGCGGCTTTAGAAGTTTCTTGGCTTCCGCCAGGGATTCCTCCAGGTCACCCAGGCTGGTCACCTTCTGCCCCAGAAAGAGCAGGAAAATGGGTAAATAGTAGGCGGTATTGGGATAGGCGACCTCATGATCCTTGCCTTTGGCCTTGAGAGCCTTGGTCAGGGCTTCCTCGGCCCGTCCAACCAGGCTGTGGGCGCCCCGAATCGCGGCTGTAGCGATGATCTTGGACATCTGTGCCCTCCTTAATCGGTGTTCCCGTATTCCCCGGAGGAAATCCTCACATGTTTCCTCCTGCATTCCGGGCAGAGCCCGAGGAGCTCTTCCCGGAGATTTACATCCTGCTTCAGCTTCTCCAGATACGCTTTGGGCGCCACCGGCCGGCCGCAGGAGCTGCACAAGCTCATCTCCAGCTCGGCGCTCCAGGTGGGAATGCTGAGACGGCCGTCTTTCAAAGCCGACTCTATGGCGCTGGTGGGGCAGACATAGGCGCAGGCCATGCAGCCCACGCACACCGAGGCGGCCTGCCCCAGGGGGGACACCACCTGCCGGTGGATGCCCCGGAAAGCCATTCCGATCCCACCGACTCCCACCAGCTCGCTGCAGACCCGCACACAGAGGCCGCAGAGAATGCAGTTGGATGAGCCCTTGTCCGGGCTCACAAATTTTCCCTTTTCCGCGCCGGTGCGGCGGGCCAGATCGATCAGCACCTCCGACTCCGGGGCCCGGGAGAGCAGCAGCTCGACGATTCGGCGCCTCTCCCGCCTGACCCGGGGGGAGGCGGTCTGGACCGTCAGGCCCTCAACTACAGGACAGACGCAGGCGGCGTCGATCCAGCTCCTTGTCCTGCCATTGCGTTCCTCGGCCAGCTCCACGATGCAGACCCGGCAGGAGCCCTGGGGCGACAGGGCCGGATGATAGCAGAGAGTGGGAATTTCGATCCCCAGTCCGGCCGCCGCCTCGAGGACGGTTGTTGAGGGCGGTACGGCCGTTTCCCGGCCGTCGATGGTCAGCTTTACTGTTTTGCTCATGCCGGCACCTTTATGACCGCGCCGAAGCGGCAGACATCCTGACAAATTCCGCACTTGATGCAGGCTGCAGGGTCGATTTGGTGGGGTTCCTTCTTTTTGCCGCTGACCGCCCCCTGGGGACAGGTTCGGGCGCATCTGGTACAGCCCGTGCAAAGCTCAGCGTCGATATCGTAGCGGAACAGGGCGCGGCAGACCCCGGCGGGGCACTGCCTGTCCTCGATATGCCGGCGGTATTCCTCCCGGAAATAGCGAAGAGTGCTCAGCACCGGATTGGCGGCGGTTTTGCCCAAAGCGCAGAGCGAAGTGTCCCGCACCGTCTCGGCCAGGGCTTCCAGGCGCTCGATATCCCCCGGCCGGCCCAGCCCGCGGGTGATATTGTCCAGGATGGTGTGGAGCTGGTAGATCCCCTCCCGGCAGGGGGTGCACTTGCCGCAGGATTCCTCCACCAGGAAACCCAGGAAGTAGCGGGCCACATCAACCATGCAGGTCTCCTCGTCCATGACGATCATTCCGCCCGAGCCCATCATGGAGCCTGCTGCTGAGAGCTCGTCGAAATCGACCGGCAGGTCCAGCATCGAGGCGGGCAGGCAGCCCCCCGAGGGCCCGCCGGTCTGCACGGCCTTGAAGGCTTTTCCCGCGGGTATTCCGCCGCCGATATCGAAGATGATCTGGCGCAAAGTTGCGCCCATGGGCACTTCCACCAGTCCGGTGTTGACCACCTTGCCCACCAGGGAAAAGAGCTTGGTTCCCTTGCTGTGCTTCGTCCCGGTACGGGTGTACCAGTCGGCTCCCCTGTTGATGATCAGGGGGATATTGGCCCAGGTCTCCACATTGTTCAGATTGCTGGGGAGGTCGTGGAATCCGCTCACCACGCTGTGGATGTGCTTGGTGCGCGGCTCCCCCACCTTCCCCTCCAGGGAGCGCATCAGAGCCGTGGATTCCCCGCACACGAAGGCCCCGCCGCCCCGGCTGATCTTGATATCGAAGCTGTGCTTCGTACCCAAAATATTCTCCCCCAAAAGGCCGGCTTCCCGCGCCTCCGACAGCGCCAGGCGCAGGTTTTCCACCGCCAGGGGATACTCGGCGCGCACGTAGACATAGCCCTGGCCCGCACCCACCGCGAAAGCGCCGATAATCATGCCCTCGATCACCCGGTGGGGGTTTCCTTCCAGGATGCTCCGGTCCATATAGGCCCCCGGGTCCCCCTCGTCGGCGTTGCAGATCACATAGCGGCGCTCCCCGGCGGCCTCCCGGCAGCTTCGCCATTTCCGCCCCGTGGGGAATCCTCCCCCACCCCTGCCCCGCAGCGATGAGGCTTCCACCTCCGCAATCACCTGCTCCGGGGTCATGCTCTCCAGAACCTTGGCCAGGGCCTGATAGCCGCCCCGGCCGAGGTAGTCATCGACGCTCCGGGGGCTGATATAGCCGTTATCGCCGAATACCTGGCGGGTCTGATGCTTGTAGAAAGGGATGTCCTCTTCATGCACCACCGGGCCCTCCCCGTCTTTGTAGAGCAGCGACTCGACAATCTCACCCTTGAGCACGGTCTTGGCGACGATCTCAGCGACATCCTCAGGTCCAACGCGCTGGTAGAAAATATTCCCCGGCCGGATCACCACCAGAGGGCCCCGTTCGCAGAAGCCGTGGCAGCCCGTTTCCTTGAGAACCACCTGCGCCGAGGAGGCGCCGTTTTTCCTCAGAGCGGCGAGCGCTTCCTGAAAGGCGGCCAGCACCTCCAGCGCCCCGCTGGCCCGGCAGCCCGAGCCCCCGCAGACGCTGATCATCTTGCCGCCTGCGGGAAGGCTGTCGGCCACGTTCCGGGCATGAGCTTTCAGCTGCTCCACGGCGGTGAATCTCATGATTTTTCAGTCTCCTTCAGGATATCCTGGACGGTGAGGGGAGTGACGTGACCGTGGCTCTTTTCCCCCACCACCATGATCGGGCCCAGGGCGCAGGCGCCCAGGCAGTTCACGGTTTCCAGGGAAAATTTGCCGTCGGGCGTGGTCTCACCCCGGGAAATCCCCAGCAGCCGCTCCGCTTCCTCCAGAATGCGGGGGGCGCCCCGCACGTGGCAGGCGGTTCCCAGGCAGATCTTGATGATGTACTTACCCTTGGGCCGGAGGGAGAAGGCATTGTAGAAAGTGGCCACCGCGTAAGCCTGGGGCAAAGGCACCTCCAGCCTGGCGGCCACCTCGCGGATATGCTGTTCGGACAGGTAGCGGAAGCGCTCCTGCACATCCTGGAATACGGCGATCAGGGATTCCGGGCTCGCCTCATACGCGCAAAGAATCTCGTCAAGCGCGGTTTTCATCAGCCTCCTCCCCGCCGGCCTGGATGGAAACCCGGTAGCGCCGGGCATACTCGCGGCGCTTCTCGGCGCCGATCTCTTCCACCGAAACGTAGCGGATGGTATGGGTGGGGCAGGCTTCCACGCAGGCCGGCTCGCGGCCCTCCTCCAGGCGGCTCGTGCAGAGATCGCACTTGATCAGGCTTTTGCCGTCAGCACCCTGTTTGATGACCCCGAAGGGACAAACGATGATGCAGGCATGGCAGCCGATGCAGAGGCTCGCTTCCAGCACGACCGGGCTGCCCGGCGCCGGGCGGCTGACTGCCCCGGTGGGGCAGACCGTGACGCAGGGTGCCTCCTCGCAGTGGCGGCAATGGATGGGCAGAACCTCGCCGCCGCTTCTCTCCAGGATGATCCGGGGAAAGTTCGGCTGCTTTTCATACACGGCCTCGATCAGGCGGCCGCTCTGCGAATGCGCCACCGCGCAGGCGATCTCGCAGGAGTGACAGCTCAGGCAGGTCTTGCTGTTTACCAGGATAATCTTCTCCATTCCCATAGCGGGCTCCTTCAGGCCGCCTGGAAGGCGTAGGCCTGCTCGTAGAGCAGGGGCTTGAGCTTCAACGCCTGCCGCTTCTTGTCGATATGGGCCAGCATCATGTGGGCAGCCTTGACCGGGTCGAGCTCGAAGCCCCACTTGCCCCCGTACTCCTGCTCCATCTCGTCGGTGAGATAGCGGGCCAGCTTCTCACTTCCCATCACGGGTAAAGGGTGGCCGATCATGGTATAGACCCCGGAAGCAACGAAGTAAAAGCCGATGGAGACCGCCTTTTCGGACATCCACTCCGGGGCTGCGCCGGCCACTGGCAGGTCGGAGATATCCTCGCCCAAACCGCCCTCGGAAACAACATTGGCCAGCACCCGCAGGATGCGGGAATTGTCCACACAGGAACCCAGGTGAATCACCGGGGGAATGCCCACGGTGCGGCAGATCTCCTGCAGGCCTTTCCCGGCGTGCTCAAAGGCCGCCTCGGGCCTCAGGAGACCGTGCTTGGCGCAGGTGATGGCATTGCAGCCGGTGGTCACCACCAGGGTGTCGTTCTTGATCAGCTCCTTGACCATCTTGATATGCCCTTCCTCGTAGGCCACATTAGGATTGGAGCAGCCGATCACCCCGGCGGCGCCCCGGAGGCGTCCGGACATGACGGCGTCGTTCAAGGGCCGGTAGGTAGAGCGGTAGGTGCCTCCCAGAAAGCGGGACACGCTTTCCGCGCTGAAGCCGGCAATCAGCTTTTCCTGCTCAGGCGGAATGTAGATGTTGGCGCTCTTCCTGTTGGGGAAATTATCGATGGCCGCTTCCAGGATCTCGGTGGCGATGGCCACGGCCTTGTCCTCGTGAAACTCGATATGCCGGAAGCCCGGCATCTTGGCCTTGGGTGAGGTGGTGACCAGCTCGGTATGGAAGCAGTTGGCCACGGTGGTCAGCCCGGGCATCAGGCACTGGACATCCACCACCATCAGGTCCGCCACGCCGGTCAGCACCGCCAGCTCCTGCTGCAGGAAGCTCCCCGCCACGGGGATGCCGTGGCGCATCAGGATCTCGTTGGCGGTGCAGCAGATGCCGGCCAGGTTGATGCCCGCGGCGCCTTTGTCTTTGGCCTTCTTGATGAGCTTCTTGTCCTGGGAAACCACGGCGATGATATCGGATAAAGTCGGCTCATGCCCGTGGACCACCAGGTTGACATGGTCCTTTTTCAGCACCCCCAGGTTGGCCGTGGAGCGCAGGGGGGCGGGCAGACCGAAGAGCACGTCGGAAAGCTCGGTGGCGATCATGGACCCCCCCCAGCCGTCCGCCACTGCGGCCCGGATGCCCTGTTTGATGATATTCCTGTAGTCCGCGTCCACACCGATATGGGTACGGTGCATGATCTCCACGATCTCCCTGTCGATGGCCCGGGGAAAGACGCCCCTGTCCCGCCAGACCTGCTGCCGCTTCGGCGGCGCGGTGGCGCTGATCCGGAGCGTCCCCTCCTGCTGGCCGAACTCCCGCAAGGCCGCCCGGGCGGTCTCCGCGGCGATCTCCCTGATCTCCCGCCCGTTGCACTTGATCCCGTAGGCGGCGGCCACCGCTTTCAGCTTATCCGGGTCCTTGATGCTGTAGTCGCTTTCCGGATCCTCCGCCGCGCGCAGGAGGGTGTGAGCGATATCACGGCCGTGGTCCGAGTGGGCCGCGGCGCCCCCGGCGATCATCCTGACCAGGTTGCGGGCGGTGATGGTATCGGCGTTGGCCCCGCAGACCCCGAGCTGGGGGCCTTCCCCGAAGGGATCGATGCGGCAGGGCCCCATGCTGCAGTTGCGGCAGCAGATCCCCAAAAGCCCGAAACCGCACTGGGGCTGCATGGCCTCGTACCTGTCCCAAACCAGGGGAATTTTCTCCTCGGCGGCCCGCCTCACCATCCGGCGTGAAGCACCGTCAGCAAAGGGTAGATCCATAACACTCCTCCGTTTCACAAGGATATGGTCCGGCGCAGCCGGTAGTGACTGACGCCGGGGCTGACAAACAGGGCAGGCACGCCCCCGGCCGATCTGACGGGGAAAAGAAAACTGTAGTAAGAAAAAACAGGGACCCGCTGGATGCGGGACGGAACGAAGCCGCCCCGCAGCGCTTTTCTTTTCTTTTCATCCCGCCGCCTCGACACCTAGTTCGTTTTCTTTCGAGGATGAAAAGCTCTGTGAATGAAGTGTGCGACACTTTAGATGTCTGCTCCGTGGCTCATTCACGATGCAGATTACACATCTGTCCGTCCACCGGTTGAATTCCATCCTGCTACCAACCGGCTTACAAGACTAAATTACTAATATATATCCTGCTGCCGACGCATCAGCCGGCGCCCGCCAGCCTTGTTACCAGCTCGCTCACCTGCTCCAGGGGCGGGCCCGCCAGGTCCAGGAGAGAATCCTCCCGGGTGTCGAGATTGCGTATCTCCTCCGCGTAAGCAACACAACCCAGGAGAGCGCTTTCGCCCAGACCGCTGCGGATATACTCCTTTTCCGCCTCACCGCGGGTCTTGTTGCCGATGAAGACCAGATTCCGGATGCCGATATCCGGGGCCAGCAGCCGGATGCGCCGGGCGGTTTCCAGGCTGGAGCGGCTCGGTTCGACCACCACCGCCATGGCCTCCACCCCCATGGCGGTGCCCCGGCCCAGGTGCTCGATCCCGGCCTCCATGTCGACGAGCACGGCCTCCGTTCTGCCCACCAGGAGGTGGGCCAGGAGCTGCTTGAGAAAGGCGTTCTCCGGACAGGCGCAGCCTCCGCCGCCGCGGCGCACGGTGCCCATGACCAGCAGCCTGATTCCCTGCCGCTCCACCCAGTAGCGCTCCGGGATATCGTCGACCCTGGGATTCATGGTAAAGAAGGGAGCGGGCTCGCCGGCCCTGGTGCCGGTGCGCTCCGCTATGAGCTCTTTGAGCTCCACAATGGGGGTGATGCTTTCCTGGTCGGGGACGTTCAGGATACCAGCCAGGTTCATGTCGGCGTCGGCGTCAACAAGCAGGACTTTCCGACCCCTGTCGCGCAATACCCTGGCCATGAGGGCCGTAAGCGTACTCTTGCCCGCCCCACCCTTGCCTGTAACAGCTAATTTCATGAACGCCTTTCTGTAATGGAGGGGCTAAAGAAGCCATCCACTACTACAGAGTATAGAAGAGGGAAATGTGGAAAGCAACAAAAAAATTATATGTTTTCAGACGAAGTATATCTATACAGACCGCTGTC
>Ga0272441_10003920_pt1 | contig 27656 bp, 22 predicted proteins | sample SSMProp6N_FD_193582 | JGI IMG/M metagenome (GOLD analysis project Ga0272441, IMG submission 193582) | Marine sediment archaeal communities from Little Sippewissett salt marsh, Falmouth, MA, United States - SSM-Prop-6N | ecosystem: Environmental > Aquatic > Marine > Wetlands > Sediment ... | reverse complement strand
CCCCACCTTCAATCAAACGAAGAAATACCCATTGGCAGAGTTCTTATTTCTTCCGCACCTGAAAAACACCCTGTACCAGACAGCACATCGCACCTGATTCATCTTTAATCTCCATGTCCATGGTCCACTCCGCTTTCCCCTGTACTTCCGCTTCGTTCAGTATCCGTTCTGTCTCTTCCAGGGTAAGCTCCAGTTCGACGGTGGCATTGCTTGTCACAGGGCGTCTGAATCGAATCTTCATTTCTTTCACTATCGGAAAATACCGGGTATGATCAAACGATGCGAAGAAAATTACTCCCCCTGCAAAATCGGCCAGCGAAAATAGTGAGCCCGCATACATTGTTCCGATATGGTTGACATTCGGCTTGACCGGCAGGATGACCTTCACATAACGATTCCGGAAATCAACAATCCTGATACCCATTGTTTCTATGATACCGATTGCCTTTTCCAGATACCCCACCAGGTTCTTATCTCTGTCTTCGGTCATAGATACTCCCTCATTCCCCTGATTGACTCAAATTGTGCGTGCTTTCTCCAATGCAATCATCTCATCCCCGGTTATCCCCAGTTCCTTGAGTATTTCTTCGGTGTGCTGCCCCAAAAGCGGCGGTGCCAATCTCATTTCCGCCGGCGTCTTGGAGAATTTGCCGGGGAAATTAATCTGACGAATAGTGCCCTCCGTGGGATGTTCCATCTCAACGATCATATTCCGTGCCACGACCTGCGGATGCGAGAATGCCTCATCGAACGTATTGACGGGCTCGCAGCAGCAATCCACATCTTGTAAAAGATCAATCCACTGCTCCCGTGTCCGTTCCGAAAAAATTTTTTCCACTTCCCGAATCAACTCGTCGGCTTTATCGCCGGGGGCAAATTGAATGGGAATCAAATCCTCCCGTTCCACGGCACGGCAGAAGGCGGCCCAGAATTGCGGTTCCAGGGCACCAAGAGACATGAACCTGCCGTCTTTCGCCTTATAGACGTTGTAGCAGGCAAACTGCCCTGTCAGCAGCTCTGAGGAGGGACGGGTAGTCTTTCCATCGGCAAAATACTTGCCCGCATACATGCACATCCAGGCAAGGGCACCATCCATCATGGCAACGTCGATGTACTGGCCTTTTCCCGTTTTTTCCCGGGCTATGATGGCCGCAAGAATACAATATGCCGCCAGCATTCCTCCACCACCGATATCAGCAATCTGAACGCCGCTTATGACCGGGGTTCCGTTTCTCGTGCCGGAAAACCCGGTAATGCCGGCGATTGAAAGATAGTTCAGATCATGCCCCGCCTTCTCAACAAAGGGCCCGTCCTGACCATAACCGGAAATGGAACAGACAATGATCTCAGGGTTGATCTTCGCCAGATCATCGTACCCCAGATCGAGCTTCTCCATAACACCGGGACGAAATCCCTCCAGAACCACATCCGCTCCTTTTACCAGATCGAAGAATAGCTGCTTCCCCCGGCTTTGCCTCAGATTCAGCGTCATGCTTTTCTTGTTACGGTTAACGGTGAGAAAGTAGGCACCCTCATTCTTTAATTTCGGGGGGAAATCCCGGATATAGTCCCCCCGTCCCGGTTCTTCTATCTTGATTACCTCCGCACCCAGATCTGCCAGCATCATCGAACAATACGGACCCGGCAATAATCGCGATAAATCCAGCACTCGAATCCCCGTCAGCGCTCCCATTGTCATTTTCCATTACCTCCTGCCGTCACGGGCGAGAACTCGTCTGTGACGGCATATTCGCTTTTGTTATCGGGAGAGGGAAACAAGAGCACGCCGGTGCGTTTCATCCCCCTCTCCCGTTGTTCCTGATTCACGAACGGGCTACCATGTTCCTCTATTATTCCTGAATGCCCAGTTTCCCCCTGATATCCCGCCTGAGGTCCTTCTTGAGAATCTTGCCGACGGGATTCCGGGGAATCGCATCGATAATCTCAACCCGCTCCGGAAGTTTGTATATGGCTATCCCCTTCTCTTTCATAAAGGAGGTGATATCATCCAGGGTGATCTTGCCCTCTCCCTTCGGTACCACATACACGCACATCTTTTCGCCCATGGCGGCATCGGGCATGGCAACGGCGGCGACATCGGCCACTTCAACATGTCCGAGGAGCATGTTTTCTATTTCCTGGGCACTAATATTGAATCCGCCACGGATGATGATGTCTTTCGTCCGATCGAAAAATCCGATGCAGTTTCCGTCTTTGACCTGGAAGAGATCTCCCGTATTGAAATACCCGTCATCATCAAACGCTTTTTCAGTAATATCGGGACTCCTCAAATATTCGGCCATCACATTGGGGCCCTTGTAATGGAGTTCACCAACTTGTCCGATCTCTGTCACCTCCCGGCCGGTTGCCGGATCGACGACTTTCGCGTGAAAGTTTCCAGCCATGGCGGAATGCCATTTCACCCCCGGTTTCCCCCACTGAGGAAAATGATCGACCCGCATTTCCACATCGGGAATATCAAAGTATGCCGCTATGTTGGCAGCACCTTCGTTCATTCCCCATATGTTGGCAAATCCGATCCCCCAGCGCCGCTGTAATTCCTGTACGGACCATAATGATGGGGGCGCCGCACCGATCGTTATCGCCCGCATGGTACTCAAATCGAAGTGGTCCACCTGGGGATGTTTCAAGAGTGCGTTAACAACAGCGGGAACAAGCAGGGTGTAATGAATTTTTTCCGTTATCAGCTGTTTGATGAACGTAGGACCGTCGAAGGGATGGTGCAAGACGAGTTTGCCACCGCCAAGAAGCCATTCCGTGTAGACCGTCCCGACCGACGCCATATTGACAAGCGGACCTGCGGTGATAAGATTGTCACCCGGTTCGATCGGTGCCGCCTCAAAACAGAATGTCGCCTGACAGATCCAGTTATTGTGACTCAACGGGCATCCCTTGGGTTGGGCCTCCGTTCCCGATGACCAGCACAACGTGAAGATATCATTGGCATCAATATGGATGGTTTCCACTTTACCGGTAATATCCCCCCGAGACAATTCCCTGATTTCGTCCAGGGTTATGACTGACCGAAGAAACGAATGCGTCGCTATGAGGTCCGTTCCCATCGCGGCATGTCCGAATCCCCCGAATTCTTTAACCGTTATGAACGCTTTCGCTTCCGTCTTCTCCAGTATATGCCCCAGTTCGGATGCCCGCCACTGCATCGGCACCGGTGATATCAATCCGCCCGCCCTGGTGATCGCCAGGTAGAGCATTGCCAGTTCCCAGCAATTGGGTAGCTGGACTATGACAATATCATCTTTCTGAATACCCTTTGATATCAGCCCCTCCGCCGTGGCATCAACGGCCCGATCCAGTTCCCGGTATGTCAATCGTTCCGGTTCCAGACCGACCAACGCCGCCTTATTGAGGGGATCGACGAGGCACACTTTATCCGGTTCCTTCCGCACATGTTCCTTGAAATAATCTATCAATGTCTTTTGTCCCCATACCCCCTTTGCCGTCCATTCCTGAATCAGTTTGTCTGAGGCTAAAATCATAAGTCTTTTCTCCTTTTAAATTGATAGTGTGAACACTCTACGTTTGCATGACTTTAGTATTTTGCTCAGCCCATTACTGCCTTGTAATTCCATGAAACCCCACATTTACGGGGGTAATAAAGTTATCTTGTCTCTGTTTTCATTCCCTGTCTTTATGAAAGCATATTACGTAATGATATTGGCATGTTAAACATTTCAGCATTTCAATCCCCCGACCCTTCCGCTACCTTTTTTCGAAAACACGAATTATTTACCCTTCAGTTTGCTGCAAGGCCTGTATTATATTCGCGGATAAAATAATTAACGAGGAGTCGAATATCCCCTTTTCTTTCCATGAAAGGAGGAATGCATTGATATTATAATAGACGATAATAGTGATCTTCCCTGAATCGACCTTCCCTTACGTCTTTTAATCTCTTTTCGTGGCCAATGCCCCGCAGCTTGCAGTAAAAAAGTACCGATCAGAAGTTGTTGATACACTGCTGCTTGCGGCAGGGAAGTTCATCATTTGTCGCTACGCGACAGGAAAGCGGGTTAGTGCAAAATGACGCCTCTTCCCCTTTCCTGCCGCTTACTTGTGCATTAAATTGATCACAGAATATTACATGGACTGCAGCATCATGCCTTTTACCTTAAACGCAGCATGAGATTTATAGTTCATTGCCGATGATATTCACGGCAACGACGCACATTGCGGGAAACCCACCCAGGTTATGAGTCAGCCCCAGTCGGGGATTTTCAATCTGTCGCTCCCCGGCTTTACCTTGGAGCTGCTTGTACTCTTCGTACATCATCCGCAAACCGGAGGCTCCGATAGGATGCCCGAAACACTTCAATCCGCCATCGGTCTGACAGGGAATTGTCCCATTGATATCGAAGAACCCCGCTTCGATATCCTCAACGGCCTTGCCCCGCGGTGAAATCTGAAGATCTTCATAGGTGACAAGTTCCGTAATCGAGAAGCAATCATGCACTTCCATCATACTGATCTCTTCGCGAGGATTCGTTATGCCCGCTTCTTTATAAGCGGCAATACCCGCCCTGTAAGTTGTCTCGACATAACTGCCGTCCCAAGTTTGATATGCCACCTCCTCACCTGATGACACGGCAATCTGCAGAGACTTGACATACACAAAATCTTTTCTGAAGTCCTTGGCCATATCGGCACGGCATACGATTGCACAAGCCGCCCCATCGCTCACACCGCAACAATCAAACAACCCCAGGGGCCATGCGATGATGGGCGCTTTCATAATCTGCTCAACCGTGGGTGTGTTTCGCAAATGGGCTTTCGGATTGAGCGCCCCGTTTCTATGACTCTTTGCCGATACTCGGGCCAGGGCCCGCTTCCCATCTTCCGCTGAGAGCCCGTATTTTGCAAAATAGGCTGTTGCCAGTTGGGCAAACCCTCCGGGAGCTGTGAGATTGGGAAACATGACCCGGTTATCTGTTCCGAGTAACTGGGCAAAGTCGGGTAATCCTCCGTATCCGGTATCCTTGAGCTTTTCGCATCCCACTGCCATGGCAATATCGACAGCTCCCGAGGCAACAGCATAACAGGCACCACGAAGGGCCTCTGAACCAGTAGCACACAGGTTTTCCACCCGGGTAATTGGTATGAACGGCGTTTTCAAGGTCGTCCCCAGACGAATGGCACTCTTCCCCACATTCACATCATCGGCACAGGTGCCGAACCACGCTGCCTGGACATCCTTTATATCGATACCCGCATCCACGATTGCCTCTGAGGACGCCTCAATAATCAGGCTTTCAGCTGTCCGATCCCACAACTCTCCGAATTTCGTACACCCCATTCCAATGATCGCAACTTTATTTTTAATTCCTGAAGACATTATCTTCTCCTCCTTAACCCGACGCTCTTATGATACCGGTGTCGCTTTCCAATAGTAACCGTTGTGTCCCCGCTCCTTATCCTCGTATTTTCTTCGGAAAGTCATTCGTACAGGCAAGCCGACTGAAACTGTATCCAGCGTACAATCGGTAAAGTCGAGGAACAGCCGCCCGCCCTCTTCGAAATCAACGAGTCCGTAAATCTGAGGAGGATCCCAACTGAATGCCAGGTTGTCACCGGTAAATGATACTACCGTTCCCACCTTATCTGAGAATCGGTACGGCTCCATTTTGTCAATTGCCCCGCAGGCCGGATTGACACAAACGGCATGCTTCGGATATTGAGGTGTGCCGCACACCGTGCACCTGACACCTTGGAGGGTCGAGATGGTTTTTCCCTGCTGCCAGAGTACGGTCATTGCCGTGGGTGCGATGGCTTCTCCGCGGATGCCGACCTCGATCGGGATAATATCTTGAAAGACCTGATATTTCCCGTAGGTCGTCAGGTCGGTTTTCCTGTCGAGATGTCCCTTGATCCCATTAATGTGCGGTTTCACCTTGTCTATCTCTTCAGTTACCTCAAAATAGAGGGCATCGCTCCCGTTACCAAAGCTGAGAACAAGAATCTTATCCCCTGCGTTGGACTCTTCAAGAGCCGCCACGAGCATCATCAATGAAAGCGCAGAACCGGTATCTCCCACCTTCGCCACAAAATTATCTTGAATTTGCTCGGGTTGTGCACCGAACATCTTCGTCAACGCTTTCAACGCTCCTGCAACGGGGCAGGCAATGATAATCTTTGCAAAGTCACTGATCTGCAGATTGTATTTTCTGGCGAGTCCCAGCGCTGCCTCAGGGATAATCTTCAGATATCCTTCTTCGCGGACCCACCGATCTTCCCATTTGTGCTCGAATTTCTCGGTGGTCAACTGTCGTGAATCAATAAAGTCGTGGGATACGGAAAATGATCCCTTGAATTCTGCGATCACCCCTTCATTTCCCAATAAGAGGGCAGCCGCTCCATCACCATAGGTATACTCCTGAGAACTGCCGGGCTTGCCAACCCTACAATCAGCGGCACAGACCATCAGAGATGTGCTACTGCCGGACCCAACGGCATCAATGCCCGAAAGAAGAGCCGTTGTACCCGATTTGAGAGAACCCGTAAAATCAGCTGATCTGATGCTGGAACGAAAATCGAGGGCATCGGAAACGATAACGGCATTCTGCCGTTGTCCGAAGGGCAGACTCATTGATGCGAGATACAGTCCATCGACGTCATCCCTGCGCCTGTCTCCCATGCAATCCGCCGCTGCAGTATATGCCATTGTTAGTGTGTCTTCGTCGTAACTTGCTACCGCCTTTTCGCCTCTTGCCACGGCAGCATTTGCCATATTAAACCACCCCAGCTGTTGAAAAATCACCTTTCGATCTATTCTGTACCAGGGGATATATGCGCCATAAGACGTAATACCAATCATAGTGTATTCTTCCTCCGTCACAATCGAGATTAATACGCCCTGTATCTATCAATAAACTTTCTTTCCGAACAAACAATCACTCATGCCGATCAGATCCGCCCACTTCATAGGACCGCCCTTGTCAGGCGGAAAGCCGGTCCCCCAGATGAGGCCGACATCAATCATTCGGGGGTCATCGACGATCTTTCGGTCAAGTAGATCTTTGCCCACGGTTACCATACCCTCGAGGATTCCCGTCTGGATCTCTTCCTCCGTCATTTCGTTCCTGTCCCTCTTGGCAATGAGCGGCAGGACATCGGGATCGACACTCCCGTCTTTCAGGAAGAAGCCCTTCCCCGATTTTTTCAGACCCAGACGTCCTTCCTCAACGACATTCTTCAGCGTCTGCTGCTCTTCTCCCAATCCGACAAATACTTTATAGGGCACGTCGATGCCGACTTCGTCGGTCAGCCGGACCGGACCCACGGGCATCCCGAATTTCATCATGGCACTGTCGATCTTCTCGATGGTGTTGCCTTCTTCCAGGTACTGGAAGGTCTGACGAAAATACGGAAACAGGAGCGCATTGACGACAAAGCCCGGATTATCCCAGCAGACAATGGGGCGTTTTCTGATCGAGGCGGCAAAGTTCAGAAGGTTGTCCACGGTGCCTTGGCTCGTCTTGGCCCCACGGACCACTTCTACCAACTGCATAATCCAGACCGGTGAGAAGAAATGGGTGCCGCCGAAGCGTTCGGGATGGTCTACATACTCGGCCATGGCGTCCACTGACAGGGACGACGTGTTGCTGGCAATCAGACAGTCGTCACGAATGGCGTCGCAAAGTTCCCGGTACACCTGTTTCTTTACCTCGAGATTCTCGAAAACCGCTTCAACAACGAGATCCACCTCTTTGAACTCATCGGTGTATTCCGTGGTCACCGTGAGGAGATTCATCAGATCATCAACGGGAACCTTGAGCCTCTTCTTCTCCGCCATTCCGTCGAATATTTTCCTTATAAAGGCCTTCCCCGGTTCGAAGGCCTCGGGTATGTCTTTCACGATCACGGGGACCTGCATATTTCGAAGGATATCGATGACAATCCCCCGTCCCATGGTGCCGAAGCCGAGAACGGCGATCTTTTTCAGCGGCTTAGGATCAAACCCCTTAGTCATCATAGCCTTCGGTTTGTCCGTCAAGCCTTTGATGAAAAAGGTATTGATACTTCCCTTTGCTTCCGGCGATACGGCAACTTCGGCAAAACATTTCTTTTCTATTTTCAGTCCTTCCTCCAATGAGACTTTCAGCCCCTCCTGCATGGCTTTGATGGCCAACATAGGACCGGGAAGTTCGCGACCCTTGGTTGCCTTCAACACTCCCTGCCTGGCCTGCTCGGCGACGGCATCTATCTGTGAGAAGTCATGATCAGGACGCTTTAATTCGGCTGTTCCGGCAATAATCTCATTCAGGAATGATCGTGCCTCTTGCAGGAGATCACCATCGGCGGGAACGAACCGATCAGCGATACCTGCCTCAACGGCCTTTGCCGCCGACAGATTCTTGCCCTTCAGGATAAGTTCGATGGCGGGATAGCCGATCAGACGAGGCAGTCGCTGCGTTCCTCCACCTCCCGGGAAAAGGCCCACCAATGTTTCAGGAAGACCGATAAGGGTCGTCTTGGATTCCTTGGCGATTCGTGCCGTAAAGGCAAGGGCAAACTCCAGCCCCCCGCCCAGGCAGTGGCCGTTGATGGCCGCCACGGTGGGGATGGTCAGCGCTCTGAAACGGTTAAATGAATCATGAAAATCGTTGAGTATCTCCACGACTTTCTCTTTTGTCTCGATTTCTTCGATCATTTTGAGGTTGGCGCCGGCGAAGAAATTGTTCGGTTTCCCCGAAATAAAAATAACTCCCTTCAGTGTTTTGTCATTTTCAAGTTCATCCAGGACCTCGCGAAAGCTGACGAATGCTTCATCCTTCCACGTGTTCATGGCATCGCCGACCATATCAAAGGTGACGATTCCAATATCGTTTTCTACTGCCAGGGTGAATATTTTCTGCTCTGTCATAACAACGTCTCCTTTTTCACTTCATAAATTTCCATGACCATTTACAGTAAATTATCACTGTCTTTGTTTCCTTTTTTTTCTATCCGTATCCCTGAGTTCACGTCTGAGGATCTTCCCTACAGCGCTTTTGGGAAGGGAATCGACGGACTCGATAATCCTGGGTACCTTGTAGGCAGCAAGTTTTTCCCTGCAGAATCGTGTCAGTTCGTCTATATCAATCGATACCCCGGCTTTCGGCACCACGTAGGCTTTGACGGTTTCACCTCTGTATTCATCGGGGATACCGATCGTACACGCCTCGATGATGTCCGGATGTTCGAACAGTACCTCATCGATTTCTTTCGGATATACATTGTAACCGCTTGCGACAATGACATCCTTCTTTCGATCTACAATCGTGAGGTATCCGTCTTCATCCAGAAATCCGATGTCACCGGAGTGAACCCACCCATCACGCAATGCCGCCACGCTCTCCTCGGGCTTGTTCAGATAGCCCTGCATAACCTGCGGACCTTTGAAGAGGATTTCACCGGCATCACCCAATGCCATTTCCTGCTCACCCGTCTCAACGTCGACGATTTTGAGATCCGTACTCGGGAACGGAATTCCGACCGTGTCCGGTTTCTCCACCCCCCGCCATGGCGTTGCCGTTCCCATAGGCGAAATTTCAGTCAATCCGTACACATTGACGAGTGGAACATCCTTCAATTCCTTGAGCTGCCGTATGGTCTCGACTGCCAGCGGTCCGCCACCGGCGATAAAACTCTTCAGAAACGAAAAATCCATCTGCCTGAATCGTTCATTCTGCAGCAGTCCCACAAAGATGGTGGGCACTCCCGGGACCAAGGTTGGCTTGGCCATTTCGATTATCTTGACAATCATGTCGGGGTCGGGCCGTGGTACAAGCACATTTGCCCACCCGGCGTAGACGCAGTTATTCTGCATGCCCGTGTAGCCTGCCGCATGGAAAAAGGGAAACACCGCCAGCATGCTTTCTTCCCCGTTCTCAAGGTCATAAAACCATGCCCTGAACTGCTGGGTATTCATGGAAAGATTGGCATGTGTCAAAAGGACCCCTTTGCTGACACCGGTCGTACCGCCCGTGTACATGATATTTCCCACATCATCCCACCTGGCAGCATTGTCGACCGGGTCATCAGGGACATCTTCAATCAGGTCGACAAAACGATAGACACCGGGCGGCAGCTCATCTTTTTTCTCTTCTCCCTTGAGTGATGCCGGAAGGTAATCACCGGCACTACAGGAAATGATGGATGTGATACCGGTGCGTTCCTTCAACTGCACCACCTTGGGCAACAGGAGGTCTAGCGTCACGGCGACGTTAGCACCGGAATCGTTAAACTGATATTCAAGCTCGGTTTCTGTGTAGAGAGGGTTGTTCATGACCGTGGTCGCACCGATCCGAAATGTCGCAAAATCGGCAATAACAATCTGCGGCAGGTTCGGGAGCAGCATGGCCACTTTATCACCGGGGTTTACACCCAGGCCTGACAGGCTCCGGGCAAAGCGGTTCACCAGGCCTTCCAGTTCGCGATAGGTAATCACTGTGCCCATGTAAAAGAGGGCCGTGTGATCGGGATAGCGCCGGGCTGTTCTCGTCAGCATTTCCGGCAGTGTAATTTCTTCAAACTCGACTTCCCGTGGAACACCACTCTGATATGCCTTGTGCCATATTCTGTCAAAATTCATAATCACTCCTTGAAATAAAATCCGCAGAACACTGTTCATCTTCCAGACACTGTCCTGTGGCCTTTCCCCAGTAGTGTAGCCTTTTTTCTCAATAACTCTCGGCGTGAGTCAGCTAAATCATTGATTCATGTCTATTGAGCAGTTCAAGCTAGTTTTTCGGATAAAATACTTTTTTCAAGCTGTCCCGGAGTTCTCCTCTCAGATCAGGATGCGCAATATTGATAAGCGCTTCAGCCCGTTCTCTCCTCGTTTTGTATCGTAAGTGAGCAATGCCGTATTCGGTAACGACATAGTCGGCAAAGGATCGGGGAACGGTAATCGGGGTCCCCATAGGCAGATCGGGCACGATGGAAGAAACCAAGGTCCCATCCTGCAGCGTTCGTGCCGATGTAAGAACGGTAATTCCTCGTCCGCCTTTTGAATACGCGGCACCAATCATAAAATCCAACTGCCCTCCTGACCCACTGATCTGCCTGTGTCCCAAGCCTTCCGAACAGATTTGGCCACTGAAATCGACCAGCAGTGCCATATTCATCGCAACCATGTTTGGATGCTGAGCAATAAATGCAGGATTATTGGTGTAGCTTGCTGGATAAAATTCGCATGCGGGATTTTTGTGAACATACTTATACATCTCATCATCGCCGACACAGAAAGTAGCCACTGTCACACCCTTGTGAAAGGGTTTTAAGGCATTGGTTACAATCCCTTTTGCCACCAGGTCTTGCAAGCCGATAGGAAACATTTCGGTAAGCACTCCCAAGTTCTGCTTTCCATCCAGACCTTTGGCAACCGCTTCAGGGATACCGCCAATGCCCATCTGGAATGTATCGCCGTCATGAATGAGTTCGAGCACATATTCACCAATTTTTCTCTCCACTTCCCCCGGTTCGGTCCGCGCCAGTTTCGGCAGGGGAGTCGAGTGCTCCACAAAGTGATCAAATTCGGAGATGTGCAGCCAGTTATTGCCATAGATGATCGGCATCTTATCATTCACCTCTGCAATTGTTACACGCTGTTTGCCGGAGGCTTTACCATCGCGAACGGCCTGCATGCCATAGAAGTTTGTCAACCCGAGATTGACGAAGCCCTGTTCGTTTGGCGGTGTTACCATGTGGATATAGGCATCACATACCTCGGCAAACTTCTGGCCTGAATCCGAACTCGTGATGGGGAAAAAATCCGACTGCATGCTGGCGTTGATCCGCCGGGCCGGCGCAGTACCAAAGCCAGGCATAAAATTTATCTTTCCGTCTATACTTGCCATAAATTCAGGATCATAGAGTTTGCTTGGTCTGACTTGCACTGCATCAATAATCTTCACATCCCTAAGTTCATCGTGGCGATCCAGGATAGCGTGATACATTTCAGTTGAACATGCACCAACTCCTAGGCCTATCCCGATGACATCTCCTGATTGAATCTGCTTCGCCGCATCTTCCATCGATAGTACTTTCCTTCGGTACTCATCTCTCCAATCCATCGTCTCTCTCCTACCCCGTGTCTCTGTATCTTTGTATGGTCTTGCGCGTTCATTTTGTGACATTGTGTATGGCTTCACTTTGACATTGTTTATAGCCCCATCATTCGTCCGATGATGAGCTTCATCACTTCGGTGGTTCCTGCGAATATGGGAATCACCCGCACGTCCCGGGCAAACCGGCAGATGGGATATTCTTCCATATACCCGTATCCTCCGTGCAACTGCACGCAGTGGTATGCGACCCGGTTTGCCATTTCCGAGATCCAGGCCTTCGCCATTGATACCCGTTTCACGATGTCATTACCGGCAATATAGTCAACGATAAGGGAATCGACGAAGGTCCGCCCCAGCTCAATCTCGGTGGCCATCTCGGCAATTTTGAAGGTATTGTGCTGGAATGACGTAACCGGTTTGCCGAATATCGTCCGCTCCTTGCAGTACTGCACAGTCATGTCCAGCATGGCCTCTGCCATGGCCTGGGCCATGATCGATACAACGAGCCGCTCCTTCTGAAGATTCTGCATGAGGTAATAAAATCCCTTGCCCTCCTCGCCCAGAAGATTCGAGACTGGTACCCGGCAATCTTCGAAGATCAGCTCTGCTGTATCCTGGCTGTGCCATCCCATCTTCTTGAGATTAAGCCCCTTTGAAAATCCCGGGGTACCATCTTCGACACAGATAAGACTGATGCCCTGAGATCCCGCGGCAGGATCGGTCTTGGCCACCACAATCACCAGATCACAGTGTATCCCGATAGAAATGAACGTCTTCTGCCCATTGATGATATACTCATCCCCATCCCTGACAGCGTTCGTGCGAATTGCCGCCAGATCGGAACCGGTATTCGGCTCCGTCATGGCAATGGCAGTCACCACGTCACCGGACGCGCAGCCGGGAAGCCATCTCATTTTCTGTTCCTCGTTGCCGTTGTCATAGATGTAATGAACCACGATATCACTGTGAAGTCCTGCCAGGAGACCCGTAACACCGCGGTAAAAGAGTTCTTCATTGATAATGACCGAGTATTCAAAGCCGACTTCCGATCCGCCGTATTTTTCTTCAAGCCATGGGCAGAGGAACCCCTGCTCACCCATTTTTTTCCAGGCCTCTTTCGCTATAATGCCGCGTTCTTCCCACTCTTCGATGTGCGGTGTTACTTCCTTATCGAGAAACTTCCTGAATGCATCCCGAAAAATGTCATGTTCCTCAGTAAATAACGTTCTTCGCATGAGCTACTCCTTGGTTACTTGCGCCTGCCGCTCACTGCGGGGATCTCCAGTCACCGACCCCGGCTTCCCCCACACGTGTTGCAAAACTCGGCGAAAAAATACTGTTTAATTTTCTTCAGGTATTACACCTTGATGATGACGGCTTCGCCCTGGGCAAGTCCTCCGCAAATTGCGGCCACACCGTATCCACCGCCCTGTCGCTTCAGTTCATGGGCCAGCGTCATGGTGATCCTGGCGGCACTGGAACCGACGGGATGACCGAGTGCAATCGCACCACCGTTCACGTTCGTCTTTGTCCTCAGCTCCTGCCACTTACCCTCGTCACCTTCGGCAAGAATCTTCGTCGATACCAGCGGCATCGCCGCGAAGGCCTCGTTGATCTCAATGAGTTTCATATCGTCGATGGAGAGACCGGCCACAGCAAGGGCCTTCTGAATGCTCGCGGCCGGAATAGTGCAGATGTATCGCGGTGCCGCGGCGGCGCAGACCGAGGTAACTATCGTGGCCAGTGGGGTCAATCCCCGTTTGTCCGCCTGCGCTCTCGTCATGACAAGCAGTGCGCTGGCACCGGCACTTATGGGTGGAGCATTACCGGCGGTGATGGTCGGACTTCCGTAGACCGTTTTCAATCTCGACAGGGTCTCTATATTCGAGTCCGCGCGGATGCACTCATCTTTCTCGATTACGAGCGGGTCACCCTTTTTGCGAGGAATGACGACGGGCATGAGTTCTTCACCAATCCTGATTTTTTCCTCGTCATAGGCCTTCGCCGCCAGCTTATGGCTTCGGACGGCCCACACATCCTGCATTTCCCTTGTGACATCGTATTCGAGCGCTACTTCGCCGGCATCGACAGCAATCGTGTTGAAGCCCAGGGCGTCGTAACCGAGATAGAAGAGAGGATCTATCAGCTTTACATGTCCCAGCCTTGTCGCCCACCTCACGCCGGGTGCCAGATGGGGACACCGGGGCATATTCTCTGATCCCACCGCCATGGCAATTTCAAATTCTCCCGCCTTGATACCTCGAATACCCAGCCGCATCGCCGTCAGTGAAGAGCAGCATGCCCGATCCAACGATAATGAAATGCTTTCACCGGGGAATCCCGCCAAAAGTGTGGCCTGTCGTCCCGGCACATCCGTTTCCAAGGCAAATTCAGCGGGAAGACAGCTCCCGTAATTCACTTCATCGATTTCTTCGGGTTGTATGTCTACACGATCCATAACCTCGCGTATGACCATTTCACCAAGCTTGATACTCGGAATATCTTTCATCGGACTTTCAAATTTGCTGAATGGTGTTCTTACTGCACTGACCAGAACAATATCATCTCTCGTCTCCATGGAACTCTGTCCTCCTCCGGGGGGATCCCCGATAATGATTGTAAACCATACGGTTTTATTATTGTTTTACTTCGCGGCCATCCGGATGGACCCATCGAGACGAATCACTTCGCCGTTCAGCATGGTATTTTCTATGATATGGTGGGCCAGTTGGGCGTACTCGGACGGTTTGCCGAGGCGTTGGGGAAACGGGACCATCTTACCAAGGGCGTCCCGGGCCTCGGCGGGCAACTGTGCCAGCATTGGTGTATCGAAGAGTCCGGGGGCAATGGTCATAACCCTGATTCCGTACCCGGCACATTCCCGTGCAACAGGAAGGGTCATACCGACAACACCGGCTTTCGACGCGCTGTATGCGGGCTGTCCGATTTGACCGTCAAATGCAGCAGCCGACGCGGTATTGACGATGACACCCTTTTCGCCGTCTTCACCCGGCTCATTATTGACCATCTGCGCGACGGCCAATCGGATAATGTTGAAGGTACCGACCAGATTAATCTGTACTACCCGGTTGAAAAACCCCAGCGGCATAGGCCCCTTCTTGCTGAGAATCTTTCCAGGATCGCCGACTCCCGCACAATTGATTGCAACGTTGATGGTACCGAAGGCATCGATCGTTTTCGCGATGGCATTCGAGACGCTCTCTTCATCCGTTATATCTGTTTCGGCGAATATGACCGACTCCCCCAATTCCCGGGCCAGAGCCTCGCCCCGTTCGGTCTGAATATCAAATATGGCTGCCCGTCCGCCGCTTTCGGCGATTTCGCGAACGCATGCTTCGCCAAGACCTGATGCACCACCTGTCACAACTGCAATAGCATTGCCAATCTGCATAACCACATCTCCTTTCAAAAGTGATATAACAAGTACAGTGCGCCCGCGTGTGATACCAAATGCGTGGCGAAGAAACCGGGCCTAGCCTCACCAAGTTTCTGATTTCTGAACTTGTAAATTACTGACGTTGACTTTCGGAAGAGCAAACGGCATGCCATTGCACTAATAAATGCTAACACGTTGATATTATATGACTATTTATTTTTACACGAAAAGCGTTCGTGCGAGGCATGAATGATTTGCGACACCGCATCGGGAGGGTTACGGCGGCGGAATTGCGCGGAGACAGCAATAAATCAATGATTACAAAAAGTTTGTTATCACTGAAGCATATGCTTCACGACTGTATGATTTCATGCACCCCTCCCCCACACGATAGCCAGATAAGAAAAAACCGCGCTCAGTCGGAAATTTTAAAAATACTGCCGGCATGCGGTATGGCAATACGCATTGGAGCACACGGGCCATGAAGGCACTACCGGGAGCACGATGCTATCTATACAGTATCGTTGTGCATACTGACATCTTTCGTGGGTACATAAAAAAGTAGCGCAATCAGTCAAAACATGGTATACGACATTTAAGAGATTGTGGGTAATGGCTATTTCATATTGTGTTGATATTCAAGGAGGTTAGCGACACTTACGGATTGAAATCGAAATCAGCGGCGAGAGCTACGATCATGCGCAGTGGTTCTTGTAAAAACAAGGGTTGTAAGCTTGTAGACACATGCTTTACGGCCCTTTTCTTGTTTTATATGGGTGGTATATATTCAGTAATTTAGATGTGCTTGACTTTCGTAATACTATGCTTAAATTTATAGTAAGTGATGAGTCTGATACTCTATAACTCTGTTCTTTACTTTTTACACCTTAAGTGTGCCCCCAGCCCTACCGTTTCAACAGTTCATCGAGTCTTGCCTGGCCGTTGACTGTTAAGGGGTTTTCCCTCCTTCCCCTCTTACACGGTAGGGCGTCCGGCTTTATTTTTTACCTTATTTCTATACCGTGAGCCCAATGTAGGAAAAATTTTTGAGGCGTGTGACAGTATCGTAAAACTCAGAAGATGCTGCACGCGCCTTTCCTCTTCGTACGCATGAAATTCAACCACAGACCGGCATGGCACGTCAAGCCATTTTAGGCCCGATCTCGATTTTTTTTATCATCACAGCATATAAAATCACTTCATTGCATGTAGGCGGTAATCCGGCAAAGCATAGTCCAGAAAGTTCCCCCCCGTAGCACACTCTTTGTTTTTGCTTGACATACCACCTGTTCACACCCTAAAGAATTGACAAACGGGGCTTATCTCCCGATGAATATTAATCAGTTAAAGCAAAACATATGGATTGTCTCAATTTCGGCTTGTTCTACTAAACTGAGAAGAACTACAAAAGATAACTTCCGAAAGAAATCGAACACGCGTGACAGATACAACACATGAATTCACTCCGACCAATTATTTTCTTGAACCGGGCTACATCTATATTGCAGTCGAACCGACGGTGATATCCACGGTCCTCGGTTCGTGCGTATCGGTTTCGATTTACGACCGCAGGCGCAAAGTCGGCGGTATGAACCACTTTCTCTACCCTACGGCAGAACACGATAGTGAGGCAACCGCCATATTCGGTGATGCCGCAACCCTCAATCTAATCCGCATGATGATCCAGGACGGATCGAAACGCAAAGATCTGGAAGCCCAGATCATCGGTGGCTCATATAATTCCGACATCTCTCCCACGGACATGGGTAGGAGAAACATTATGACGGCCAGGCGAATTCTGACGCGACAACGGGTGCACGTCGTCTCCGAGGATGTCGGCGGCACCTTGGGAAGAAAAGTCGTCTTTCACACGACCAGTAACGAAGTTGCAATCCTGAAGGTCGAAAAACTCCGCCACTCCGACTGGTACCCCTATGAAGGGCACCGGGAGTGAGGTACTGGGGCTCGACCGTCATTTTTCAACTCATCATCAACCGTGTTACACACAACAGCAGGCAGAAAATATCGGCACACAGCTACACAAAGGAAAACTACCATGCTAAAAACGACAGTCGATCAACCTGGGACACCAATGAAACCATTGTTAGCATTGGCTATCCTGAAGGGATATCTCAAACGACCTGTGTGGTTTCTCCTCACGACGCTGATATCCCTGCCCCGATTCAAAACACGTCTGCCCACAGATTTCCCTGAAGAGTTTCTTAAAACGACGGCTCTTCAGACCTGGATGTACATCAGGCTGAAATCAAAAATCGGCCAGGAAACAGCGTACGAAGTCATGCGGGCCCTCGTTCTTCCTATCGGGTTGGCAGTTCAGCAGGGGAACTTCAGAAACGTAGAAGCCCTTCGTACCTTCGAAAACCTGATCGCATACCAGCAGCGCACCAATCGGGAAGGCCCGACGCGCTGGAATCAAATGGAAATACTAGAACAAAGCGACCGCAAGTATGAGTTCCGCGTTAAAAACTGCATGTTCCATGAATTCTATATTCGATTGGGGATCCCCGAACTGACCATGTTGATGTGCGAAATTGATAATGCCATTTTCAATACATATCTTCCGGAGGAGATAACCTTTCATCGTAACGGTATCGGAAACCGAATTGCCGATGGTGCACTTGAATGCCATTTTGTCATTGAACGCCACCACAAAACAAAACGGGCCATCGTATAGGTCCAGAACATAGGCATAGCGGTACCCGACCGGCATGCCTTTCGTTTCCCCTTCAAAGCTGACACACAGGTCAAATCGTCTGTTCGGGGGGCACAACGGTAAATCATGGCGCTTACATTCCGCCATATGTGCAGAATAAATTTTCCTTGACATGGCCGAGATCAATAATTAACATACGTCATGAAGTTAGATGGCTCTAACTTTTATCATAGCGCGCGATAATACGTGCCAGCAGGAGTAGATGTGTCAAAAGACGACATTAGCGCAACAATGGAGGATTACCTCGAGAGCATTCTTGAGCTTGAGGAAGCGAACAACCATGCCCGGGTCAAGGATATTGCCCGAAAAATGCATGTCACACTTCCGACCGTGACAAGCATGTTGAACACTCTCCGAAAGAGAAACCTAGTCAACCATGGAAAGTACGAGTATGTAAAGTTAACGCGCAAGGGCAGACTAATTGCCCGTGATATATACAGGCGGCACACCATACTCAAGCGTTTTCTCACCGACATATTGCACATCGATACGAAAACTGCTGATACAGACGCCTGCCGGATGGAACATGCGGTTAGTGCCGACACACTGGAACGCATCGTAAAATTCATGGAATTTATAGAAACGTGTCCCCGGGGAGGGGCTGACTGGTTGAAGAACTTTGAGCACTACCACAACCATGGCCCCTCTGAAGCGAACTGCCTGGAGCGGATGAAGGATTTTGAAAAACACTACAGGACAAAGATCAAAAAACTGGAAGATAAATTGAAGTAATTTTTTTGCACAGAAAGTTAGATAGATCTAACTTCAAAACACGGAAGAGCGGTTTGAAAATGATAAAGCAGCAGTTCTCGTTAAGCCGGGCAACACCCGGAAGAAAGGTCAAGGTGGTTTCACTGGCGGGAGGCCGCGGATTCCACACGCGTCTCCTTGCCATGGGGCTGATCCCGGGCGCAATCATTGAGGTGGCAACTCAGGCCATGACGGGTCCGTGCATCATCACCCACAACGGGTGCCGCCTCGCACTCGGAAGAGGAGTCGCCCACAAAATCATTGTTTCCGATCTGCCGTCGTCGGCTGACATAAAGTAAGGGAAGATACTATGGCAACAATCAACATGCGTATGATGAAAGAAAATCAGATGGGAACTATTGCCGAAATCAAGATCGGAGGTGAACTCGGACGACGCATACGTGACATGGGGCTCGTGCCCGGAACGGAAGTGAAAGTGCTCGGCCGGGCGCCTCTCAATGACCCGGTGGCCCTGAGAGTCAGGGGGTTTACGCTGACCCTTCGAAATAACGAGGCGGACTTTATTGAAATGGAGATTGATTGAGATGGAAGCAACAATCGCACTCGCCGGAAATCCGAATTCCGGGAAAACATGCCTATTCAATGAATTGACCGGTGCCCGCCAGCATGTCGGTAATTACCCCGGGGTAACAGTGGAAAAGAAAGAAGGCAGGTATTCACGCGACGGACATACCATGCATATCGTCGACCTTCCCGGCACTTATTCGCTCACTGCCTATTCCGTGGAAGAAGTGGTTACACGGGATTTTCTGGTGAATGAACGCCCCGCGGTGGTCATCAACATCGTCGATGCCTCGAATCTGGAACGCAACCTCTATCTCACGGTGCAATTCCTGGAAATGGGTGTTTCTGTGGCTGTGGCACTGAACATGATTGATGTTGCGAAGAAGCGGGGGATAGACATAGACACGGAAAAGCTCTCCCTGCTTCTGGGTGCTCCCGTGATTCCGACGATTGCACGCGCCGGCCAGGGCAAAGACGTCCTGATGAAAGCAGCTGTGGACATTGCACAGGGAGAATCTCCGCGCACGGCACTGAAAGTATCCTATGGAGACGACATAGACAGCGCCCTGATTGAGATGGAAGCGGCTATAACCGCCGATGGTTTCCTGACGGATATATACCCGGCACGGTGGACCGCACTCAAGTATATGGAAAATGACGATCAGATACTCGCGAAAGGCACGCGACATAATCCGGCCGTATCGGCACAACTCGAAGACATTGCGCGTCGTGTTTCCGATCACGTGCAGAAAACCCTCAACACATATCCGGAGGCAATCATCGCCGATTATCGTTACGGCTATATCAGTGCGATTCTGAAACAGGGTGTCATCACGCATGGGGATACCCGGGATCGTCTGTATACATCCGACAAGATCGACAGGATCGTCACGAACCGTTTTGCAGGACCGCTCATCATGATCGGGGTATTGACCGGTTTGTATCACCTTACCTTTACCTACAGTGAGATTCCCGTCGGCTGGTGCGAAACCATTTTCGACTGGCTCGGCCGGACCGCATCTGCGCATCTGCCCGACAGTCTTTTGCAGTCCCTTGTGGTATCGGGAATCATCGACGGGGTGGGCGGTGTTCTGGGATTCGTACCGCTGATTATGTTCATGTTTTTCGGCATCGCCCTTCTTGAAGATTCAGGATATCTCGCCAGGGTTGCCTTTATGCTTGATCGGGTATTCAGGATTTTCGGACTCCACGGCAGTTCCGTCATGGCGTATATCGTGTCGGGCGGCATCGCCGGTGGTTGCGCGGTCCCCGGTGTTATGGCCACGCGAACCTTGAAATCACGCCGTGAACGTCTGGCAACACTGCTCACGGTGCCTTTCATGAACTGCGGCGCAAAGCTCCCGGTCTTTGCACTCCTGATAGCCGCCTTTTTCGCAGAGAATGAAACCCTGATGATGCTGATTATTACCCTCGTGTCATGGCTGGGCGCCCTCCTTATCGCCAAATTGCTGCGGTCGACAATCATCAAAGGGGCGGCCATGCCCTTTGTGATGGAACTTCCTCCCTACCGGATTCCCACCTTTAAAGGGCTGGCCATTCACACATGGGAGCGAACATGGCAATACATCAAAAAAGCGGGCACGGTCATTCTGGGTGTGTCCGTAATCCTCTGGGCAATGATGACATTTCCGGTGCCGCCGGATTCAAGACTCCAGGAATTTGAAACCCAGCGGATGGCTGTGATGGCAGCGGCGGATGCAAAGACCGTCAGAAACCTGGAAAAAGCCGAAGCAGGGGCGGTACTCTCCCGGGACGCAGTCACACTCAGGGAACGGCTGGCAGCCATTGATTCACGGGAAGCGGAGGCTGCATTACGAAATTCCCTTGCCGGCAGAACAGGTATCATCCTGGAAAGCGTGTCGAAATGGGCGGGCTTTGACTGGCGTACCAATATTGCCCTGATCGGCGGTTTTGCCGCCAAGGAAGTCGTCATTTCTACCCTGGGGACGGCATACTCTCTGGGTAAGGTTGATCCGAAGACACCCGGTTCACTCTCCGACACTCTGGCCGAAACTCCCGGCTGGAGCCCACTGGTTGCACTCAGCCTGATTGTCTTCACCATTTTTTATGCACCATGCATCGTCACCGTGGTCATGATTATAAAAGAATCTGGCTCGTGGAAATGGGGAGTATTTTCAATCGCTTTCAATACACTGATCGCGTTTATACTGGCCGTCACCATATTTCAGATCGGGTCAGTTCTGGGGTTATAATACGGAGGTAAAAATGGAACTATTCATTGTTTCAGTCATCGTGATTTTCACCGTCGCCTGCCTTATCAGAAAGAGTTACAAGGTATTTCAGAAAGGCAGCACCTACGGGTGCCCGTCGTGTGCGAACTGTGCATTATGCACGGAGGCAGCCCGGGGAAGAGAAAAGGATCGGTCAGGTAGATCATCACCGCCATTATGTGCGGCATTAAATACACGATATACGCAAGATAAAAACAGCGAGAACACACATAATAATGAATAAAGACGCTTACATTTCGTGACATGCGTTACACGAAGGCATACATGCAATGATGAAACAAAAAGCTTACCAAAGCGGGTCGTTGGGGGACGATGTCATTTCGTCTAAAGTTATGCCATCTCGCTGTACGATAAGGCTCATGGTACTTGATAATTCTCGGCAGTGCTTTGAATAGGAAGACAGTGGCACTTTGTTGACAGCATATACATTTTTCACATAGTCAGCTACTCCTCCATTTCGTTTTCTATCACTGCCTGGAGCAGTTTCCGAACGTCTTTTCGCAAGATCTCTTCCAACACCGACTTCGTGGTTTCTTTTTCTGGACTTCTCTCTAGGGCCCCGCTATACTTCGCCGCAAACGCATCCTCCGTTCGGTTTTTTTGTTGTTGTTTCGGCAAACTGGAGGATATGCTTTTCTATCTCTCATCCACAACTTATGGTTATGTCTTGAGGAAGATGCATGCTCTACACCTGTTGTTTTCGGGTAATTGTAAATCATTTAGAAGGCCACGAATATACATCCGTGGCCTTTTTTGATGCTAGCTCAACTATAGGCCGAAATTAAATATTGGATTGTTTATTTCAGCAACTGAAAAGATACGGTAAGGGAAAATATGATGTGGCAAGAGGAATATAAAAGCAAGTTTGTATCCTTTGAAGAGGCAGCAAAGCAGGTAAAATCTGATGATTTTATTGGAACCGGCCTTGCAACCGGGGCATGTTCCCCGAAAATGTACGATGCCATCCTGGATCGCGGGGCGGAGTTAAAGAATGTTACCATCTCTGACTCAGTAATGATTCGTCCATCCAAGTTGTATGATCTCGATTACATGCTGCAGCTTGATGGGCATATTAATTATCACCCCAGCTTCGGCATGCCTTTGGCCCGAAAAATCATCGAATCGCGCCTGCCCGATTATTTAATCGAGCAAAGTCATGACTTAGGCATTCGTTACGGTGAGTGGTCCGACATCTTCATTGTGCAGGTCACTCCCCCGAATGAACGGGGGTGGGTCAATCTCGGCCTGTCAAACTTTCTCTCGTATGAAGCAATTAAACATGGAAGGGCTTCCGGGAAACAGCGTGTCACCATCGGTGAAGTTAATGATCAGCAGCCCATTGTTTATGGAAAGAACTGGTTGCATATCTCAGAGTTTGATTATTTCGTGGAACATTCAGAGCCGATACCAACAGTTACCAGAGTTGAACCTGGCGAAAAAGAAAAGATAATCGGAGACTATGTTCTGGAACTGATCAATGACGGTGACACGGTACAGATGGGAATCGGTGCTATACCCGAGGCAGTTGTCGCCGGGATGGAGGGAAAGTGCGATCTCGGTATACATACAGAGATGTTTCCGGTCGGTCTGCCGCATTTGGTGGAAAAAGGAATCGTCACCAACGAACGGAAGCCATTACATATGGGCGAAACAGTCGCCACGTTTTGTATCGGCGACACGGGAATGTATGACTATGTAAATCACAATCCGCAGTGTCAGTTCCATCCGGTCGGATATACCAACAATCCTATGCTGGTTGCCCAGCTTCCGAATATGGTAGCCATGAACATGGCACTGATGATTGACTTCAGTGGGCAGATAAACTCCGAAGGATTGGGACACCGGATGGTCAGTGGTTCAGGTGGCCAGTTGGATTTTCAGATCGGAGCGTTTCATTCGAAAGGAGGTAGGGCTATCACACTGTTATATGCCGCACGGACATTGAAAGATGGCACACTGGTTTCATCGATCGTACCGGAGTTGCCAGCAGGAACTCCCATAACTGTTCCCAGAACATATGCTCACTATGTTGTAACGGAGTATGGCGTGGCCGATCTGCGTCTTAAATCAAGGAGGCAACGTGCAGAAGCATTGATCAATATTGCACATCCCGATCTGCGGGGAGATCTGAGGAGTGCGTTGAAAAAGAACTTCTATTATCAAGGAAACTGAAACAATAATAACGTGATATGGCTATTTAACATCGAGTAGCTCAAGACACTTCGACAGAAGTACTCATCGCCATGGACATAAAATACTTTTTAGACTTTGCGGGAAAAAATCGGTAAACATCTACAGTGAAACACAGACTGTCACAACGACAAATAATTTCAGGCTACCTTTTCGCTATCGGGGCAACGGCTCTCTGGTCAGGCAATTTTATCGTTGCCCGCGGCCTGAATGAGAGCATCCCGCCCGTCAGCTTGGCCTTCTGGAGATGGGTAGTGGCCGTCATCGTGTTTTTACCCTTTGCAGTAAAATCGCTTATCGCCCAAAGGAATATCCTGAAAAACAATATCGCCTATGTGTCGCTCACATCATTGCTGGGAATCACCATATTCAATACCCTCATCTATTTTGCCGGACACACGACGACCGCCATCAATCTTTCATTAATATCGATTACGTTTCCCATCTTCATTGTCATTCTGGCCCGTATCTGTTTTTGTGAATTGATCAGTGGCAACAAGGTGATTGGCATCGTTCTTGTCACTATCGGTGTCATCCTACTGATTACCAAAGGAAATCTTACCCGGCTCCTGGAATTATCCTTCGCCATCGGCGACCTCTGGATGCTGCTCGCCGCACTGATTTTCGCAGTCTACAGCATCTTGTTAAAACGCAAACCGCAACAGTTGAGTATCTGGACGCTCCAGTTAAGCACCTTCATTCTGGGGCTTCTTTTCCTGCTGCCGTTTTTTATCTGGGAACATGTCACCGCCCCTCCGGTCGCATTCGATTCAACGATAATCGGTTCCATTCTCTACGTCGGCATTTTCGCATCACTGTCGGCGTTTGTCCTGTGGAATAACGCAATCGTTGCGATTGGCCCCGCAAAGGCAGGCATGATTTACTATACCCTGCCTCTCTTCAGTGGGTTTCTGGCACATCTTTTCTTGCATGAAAGCATCAACAGCATTCATTTTTTCAGCGCGGTGCTTATTGTCACCGGCATTCTTGCTGCCAATTACAACAAAGTCACCAAAAGGTGATTGTAAAAGGCAACGCCATAGATTTCATATTCACGGGCCGCACAAGGCACATGCCTACAGACATTCCACAAACAGCTAATGCAGCATCACGGAGAGATTGGACTTCCTACCATACCATCAATATCCTCCCGGAAAATATCCTTGACAGTACACATCCCTGCTGTATATTTTTCTGAACACGGTCGGCACAGGCCGACACCCATTCGAGTACGCATCAGAAACCGAAACGTACGAAAGAGCAGGTTATGACCTTCACCATCAGTAATGTGCCGCAGACAACGAACCGCCCGATACGTGTGATGCCGTGAGACTGAACATGAACAATTTCGTGACTCCGAAAAACCACATAATATTTAAAGCGTTGCCGCTTTCATCACAAATAAACGACGAGATTATAGAGTGTGCGATTGCACTTATTGCGCCGGGTGGCGGCGGTCCCGATCCCGACCATACTCATCCTCACGATCATTTTTTACCGTTATCGCAGGTGAGATTGAAATCGGAACGGGAGAAGGCACGTAGCAAATCAAGACGGGCATGTCGATGCACATCAACGGCAAAATCCCGCACTCGGTCTGGAATCCGGGTACACGCACGGCAGAGGTAATGGGAATCTCGTTACACAAAACGGCATGACAACCGTTCACTGGGGCTTTCAGTGACGCTGCACCGCGGCCCCTCATTACTTTTTTTGGCTGTCAACGGAAATGTGAATACAGGTACCATCGAGACTGGCACACATTCTTTGAAAGGAGGAATCCAGGATGAAAAATGTAATATTGGGCATTGTTTTTCTGGCAGCAGGGCTCGCCCTTGCCGCCTGGGGATTCATGAATCTTTCCTCGGCCATGCACAGTCAATCGTGGCCGACGGCGGAGGGCAAGATTACCTCTTCCAAGGTGGTCAAAAAGGTTGAACGCTATACCGACAGTAACAAACATCGTAAGACCAGGATCATCTACCGCTCTCAGATACGCTATCGCTATGCGGTCGACGGTCGGGCCTTTACGGGCAGCAGGATCACTATGGCTGATTCGGGCAGCAGTTCAAAGAAACGAGCCCAGAAAATCTGTGCCCGCTACCCGAGCGGCAGCATCTGCACGGTCTTCTATGACCCGGCCACGCCAGGCGAGTCAGTCCTCAAGGCCGGCATCACCTTTGGGACGATCATGTTCCCTGGAATGGGCATTCTGTTCGCCGTGATTGGCGTTGCAATTCCGATCTTGGGACGGAAATCAGCGCACAGCAGAAGCTGAGACTGAGAAAGATGTGAAAAGCATCAGGCCTGTAGAAGCCGTTTAAAAGTGCCGTTATGCGGCTGTTCGAAATGCCCGGCGGCAGGGCACCCGAAGCCCGAGGCAATAAGTCGCAATGACATTTAATGCCGCAGCATGCAGACGGCGGATTTTCTGCACAGCCATTAGGTTCTGGGCAAGGCAGGAGCAACCCGCATCAGCGCTTTCGCCGTCTGTATACGTAAAGCCCCAGCAAGGCAAGCCCCAATAAGAACAGTGTTGCCGGCTCGGGCACGGATGTCGGGTCCGCAGTGCCGATCTCCGGATAGGTTTCACCTATTATTCCATCGTTCACCATGAATGTGCCATAACTGCCAATGGCAACGTGAAGCATGTATCCTCCACCGTTTGTCGACGCAAAATGTTCAATATACAGTTGCCCGGGAGACGCCTCACGGACTTCCAGCGAAATATCCCCTCCCGTGCTGTCCGTCTTGCTCCAGGTCAAGGGATCCGTCGGTGTACCAATAGTGAACCGGTAATCCCGCACACCACCCCAGTCCCGGATGAAGTATGAATCGCAATCCTCGAATGTTATGGATGCATCGTCAATTTCTATGTAGCCGTTGATGCGAGAATCAGATGTCGCCCCATAACCCACTTCCGATAGTCCATCGGAAAACAGGTATCGTACCGGTGTCGCCTGTATCTCGACAGCCGTGAACAACATAATAAAAATAACAAAACCAGTAGAGAAGAGCTTTCGTGTATGCATTGCTACGGCCTCCACATACATTTCTGTTCAGGATAAGTTGCGCGTCTCGTAGGCATTCTCTCACGGATATCGCCGGACCTGCCGTGACGTAACCGAGAAATCCGTGTCGTTTTTGCGGTGCCGGGCACGGCAGAGAATCACCTCTTTTACCATATGAAGTATTAGCAACCTTTATACCAAAATTCTAACTGGCTGATATAGAAAAACAATTAAGACCCAGCCCCATCGGCCATGATTGATTTATGTAAAATATTTCGACATTCTGATTATGCAAGCAGATCGAAAAATCTCTTCTATAGTGTGTATTTTCTACCGCTTGGATCGATACGTAAAATTGTAAAGAATACCGACACCAACACACTGCAGAGCTTTAGAGGGCACTCACCTGCCACCCATACAATATTCTTGATAAACCACGTCCCCCGTACGTATTTTTTACATACAAGTATCAGGCAGCCGTTCTTCATCCAATACAATCAAAGACGTTCAGAGCAGCATGGACCGTGGTGAAAGGCAATGCAGCGACAATTCCGTCTATGCATTTTCGATGTGTGTTTTTGTGCGTTGTAACAATACGTATAGATTAGTATAATAATTATAAAATTCGAACCTTAGTATACTCTGGATAATACACCGTCTTATCCATCATTAGAGCTGTTCCACTTCGCG
>Ga0272441_10003919_pt1 | contig 27661 bp, 24 predicted proteins | sample SSMProp6N_FD_193582 | JGI IMG/M metagenome (GOLD analysis project Ga0272441, IMG submission 193582) | Marine sediment archaeal communities from Little Sippewissett salt marsh, Falmouth, MA, United States - SSM-Prop-6N | ecosystem: Environmental > Aquatic > Marine > Wetlands > Sediment ... | reverse complement strand
CGTCGAAGGGTGGCGGCGGCGCGCGGATTCCCTACGGCCGCAAGGGATCGGCCCCGCCGATCGAGGACGCGGAGAGGATACTCCGCACGTCCCTGGACGTCCGGCGCCTGGGGCCCGAGATCACCGAGCTCGCAACTCGCGTGAAGAGGCCCGTCGCCGTGCTCTACTCGCGCGCGTCGCTCCTGCAGGTGCCGAAGCACACAGGCAACAAGACGGCGTACCTGATGGAGCTCGGCACCGTTTACGATGCCCTGCTCGAGTGCGGGCGGGGCGTCGACTTCGTCACGACGACGGGGGTGCTCGAGGGCAAGCTCCGACGGTACGAGCTGCTCGTCGTTCCGGCCGCATGCTACGAGGCGGCGGCCGTCTACAGGAAGATAATGGCCTTCGCCGCGAAGGGCGGCCGCGTGTTTCTCACGCCGAACTCGTTCTTCTTCGACGAGTACGCCCGGCCGAAGCCGGAGTACCTCGGCTCGCTCGGGATCGAGATAGAGAGGATGACTTCGCCCGTGTTGAAGGCGGGCGCGGCGCGGACCGGGATTCAGCGCGACGAGGCGGGCGACGGGACCGAGGCGCCCTTCCTGCAGGGGCTGATAATCGACACTGTCCGCTCGAAGGTCCCCCGCTCGGCGCTGGTCCCTGCCAGGGGATCCTTCGTCGCGAAGGGGGATCAGCTGAAGGGCGCGGGCGTGCGCCACTGGCTGAAGGAGGCCCCCAAGGGGGCCGAGGTGCTCGCGAAGTTCCCCATGGGCGAGCCGGCGCTGATGGCGATCAAGAAGGGGAGGGGCACCGTCTACTACCTTGCCACGCCGCTCGAGCGCCCGAGCTACGCCCGTGCCTTCCGCTCCCTCCTCGACGAGATGGGCTGCGAGGCGGCCCTGCGCGTGACGAGCCCGCGGGGGCATCATATCGACGGACTGGAGTTCGCGTCGCTCAGGCGCCGCGACGGGACGGTGCTCGCATACGTCAACAACCTGGCGCGCCGCGGGCGCATGCTGAAGCTCTCCTGCGACAGGCCGATCAAGTCGGTGCGCAATCTCAGCCTGGGCGGGCTCGTGAAGCAGAGGTCGCGCCTGCCGGCGCTGGAGTGCTGGCTGCTCGAGATCGAGACCGAGTGACGGGACGCTCAGAACGGGCCGGCCCCCCCGGCTCGAAGGATGCTCGCCGCCCTCCCCGGCGGGCCTTCACCTGCCTCGCGCGACCCGCGCCGGCCTCGCCCGGCATCCGTATCTCCATCACGTTGGAGCAGATCGGACAGCGCGTCTTTGTCCCCACGAGCGATACGGGCACCCGCATCTCCCAACCGCATCTGCACCTCTGACTTAGGCGCGGCCCGCCGCCGGCCCGGGGAGACTGCGCGGAAGCCGCCCGTGCCCGCCTGCGGCTGGCCGCCGGCCTGGGCCGGGGGTACGTCGACGCCCTCTTCGGCCTCACGGCCATGACCCTGTCGAGCCGCGTGGCCGGGCAGTTGTCGGACCACCAGGAGTCGAGGTCCGGCACGGGGGCCTTCTCCTGGATCTCGAGAAACTGGAGCAGCGACTCCTCGTAGGACTCCATCTTCACCCATCCCCAGAGGAGCAATGCCACCCCCAGGCCCGCCCCCGCGACCGTCCCTCCCAGGTGAGCCCAGTGCGCAACCGCCCCGAACCCCAGGTAGAGCCCGACCACGTCCCACAGGGACCAGTAGCCGATTAGCCAGAGGCCGCCGACGCTGAAGCTCTTCACGAAGAAGAGGCCGAAGACCCAGACGCAGCTCACCTTGTTGAACGGGTAGAGGACAAGATAGAGGCCGACAACGCCGCTGATGGCTCCGCTCGCGCCGAGGGACGGGCAGCCGTCGAGGGCAAGGTGGCAGATGTCGCCGGCGAGACCGAGGCCGATATAGGCGAGGACATATCTGCCGTTGCCGAGCTTCGAGCAGACGGCATTGCCGAAGACCCAGAGGAAGACCATGTTGCCCGCGAGGTGGAAGATGTTCGCGTGAAGCCACATGCTCCCGAAGAGCCCGACCGGCTCGAAACTCGTCAGGATGAAGCGGCGCCAGGCCCCGGGGCCGCACCAGACCTGCAGGGCGTAGACGACGCACGCCACAGCTATGATGAGGTGATTCGCGACCGGGCGCCGCACCATCGGTACGTCCGCCCGGTACGGGACTATCATTGCCTGCTCCCTCCTGAGGGGGCCACTCACTCCCTCCGTTGAACTGGTACCATGTGGAGACGCCCCGGCGCCACTGCAATCGGCCGCCATTCCTGTAACGAGGGGCAAAGGCGCCTCAGGGGCCTCTTAGGCCACCCGTACTGCGCCTCGGATGGGCAAGCAGGGGCGTGTCGCCCCTTGACGGGGTCTGCTCCAGTGGATCTCATTCCGATCCCGCTTGGCGGAGTTCCAGGTGACGGACAGGACATCTGGGGCGTTCGTGATCCGCCCTGGGACAGACCCGGCCCGCCCCCTCGCCCGTAAGAGTGTCGTTCCGTCCTCCGGCTTCGGGAGATCGATCGTGAAAACGAAATGTCGATTGTCCGTGCTCTCCGGGCTACTTGCGATCTGCGCGTCGGCGGCCACGCTCGGCGCCGCGTGTGGGGCCGAGGCGCCGGTCGACGACCCGGCGGCGAAGGCATATCTGGCCGGCGACCTCAGGAGGGCGCAGCGGCTGCTTGAGAAAGAGGTCGCATCGGGCAAGGCCCGGCCTTCACGATACCTCTTTCTTGGCCGCGTCTACTTCATGCGGCGGAACTGGCAGGCGGCTCGCAAGACGCTCGACGAACTGCTCAAGAAGGACCCCGACAACCCGCGCGCTCGCGAGCTGCTCGGGCGGACGCTCTTCCGCCTCGACGAGTTCGAGAAGGCGGTGGAGCTCTACGAGGAGAGCCTCGGCTCCGTCGAGAACGCCGAGCTGCGCCTCGAGCTCGCCGAGGGTCTAATCGGCCTCGGGCGCAAGACGGACGCCACGGTGCAGCTCCGCAAGGTCATCGAGGACAAGACCCCCCGACCGAAGGCGCACTACCTGCTCGGAAAGCTGCGCCTCGAGAGCGGGCTCGGCCACTGGGCGAGCCGCCAGCTCTGGGTGGCAGTGAAGCTCGGCTCGAAGGAGCCGGACCTGCGGCTTGCGCTCGCGCGGGCGTTCTTCATGGAGGGCCGCGTGACTGGTGCGCTCGCGGCGGCGGGGCCCTTCCCCGATGCCGAACCCGGCGCGCGCGTCGGCGAACGCCTGCTCGTCCGTCGCGTGAAAGGCCCCGCCGGCGACGAGAAAGGCCCGGGGCTCTGGCGCGTGGCCGCGGCCGACACGGCCCTCTACCAGATCGAGACCTTCCTCGCCGAGCGCCCCGGGGGGGCCTACCAGGCGGCGGCGCTGCTGCTGGCCGCGCGGTGCTGGCTTGCCGCCGGGGACCACGCTCGAGCGGCGAAGCACGCCGCCAGGCTGCGCGGACGCTCGCGCGAGGCCGCCGTGCTCAAGCTGAAGATAGCGCTCGCGGCCGGCAAGCTCGACGAGTTCACCAGGCTGCTCGCCGCCGCCCCGCCGGATATGAAGCCCCCGCCCGAGGAGCTCGTGCGGCTGCTGCTGCACGCGTCCCTCGCCCTGCAGGTGGAGGGTAACCTGAAGGGGGCCCTCGCTCTGCTCGAGAACGCGGACGCGGCGATGCCCGGACGCTCCGAGGTCCTCCGGCCGGCGGCGCAAGTGCTCGCCCGCCTCGGACGCACCGAGGAGGCGCACGCCAAGGCGCGTCTGCTGGCAGAACTGCACCCCGACAGTCCGAAGGTGAAACTCATCGCCGGGCGCTTCGGCGTCGACATGGAGGCGATGGAAAAGCAGGGGGCTCCGGTGCTCCGTGAGAAGGAGGACGAGAAATGAAGAGGATCACTGTGACCGCCCTCCTCGTGCTCGTCATCCCCGTGGCGCTCCACGCGGAGGAGCCCGCCGAGACGCACGTGAAGAAGGCTGCCGAGCACTGGGCCAGGATGGAGATCACCGAGGCCGCGGCGGAATGGCGGAAGGCCCTCGAGGCGGACCCGCAGAACCCCGCCGCGCGCGCAGCGCTGGCCAAGCTCGAGCCGGTCTTCGAGAGGACGGACGCGTTTCTCGCCGTTCTGGAAGAGCTTGTGCAGAAGGGCCATTACGCCGCCGCCCGCGACGCCCTCTTCCGCTGGCACGCTCCGTACGCCTCGCAGGACCAGCGCGCGAGGGTGCTGGTTCTCAAGGGCCGCCTGTCGCTGGCCGCCGGCAAGGCAGGCGAGGCCGTCACGAGCTTCGCTGCCGCCGAGTCGGCAGCCGCGTCGAAGGAGCTCACCATGGCGGCGCGCCTCGGCCGCTCGCGCGCGCTCCTTGCGAGCGCCGGCACGCGGGCGGAGGGCGCTCGCGCGCTCGAGGGTCTCGCCAAGGAGACGGCGGGCACTAAGCTGGCGGCGGAAGTCTCGTGGCAGCTGATCGCCGCCCGGGCCCTCTCGGGCCCCGACCGCATAGCGGCGCTCAGGGAGTTTCTCGCCGCCTTCCCGGCTTCGCCGCGGGCCGCCAAGGCGCGCGTTGCGCTCGCTGCCGCCCTCGAAGAGGATGGCGAGCGTACGACCAGGGAGTCGCTGGCCGAGATCATCGCCGCGTTCAGCGCGGCGGGCGACGCGGCGGACAGGCGCGTCGCCTCCGAGATGCTGCACCAGCGGATAGCGGCCCTCGACGAGGCGGCTACGCTAGAGTGGCTCTCGGGCGAGCTCGCCGAGCTGCCCCCGGCCTGGGAGGTCGCCTGCGGCCCCGGCGAGCTCGACGCGCTGATCCAGCGCCGGCTCGCCGCCACCAACCGCGGCGCGGAGGCACTGGCCGCGGCGAAGGCGTTCCAGAGGGCGGCCCGCAAGCTTCTGGCAGAGGGGCCTCGCGACGCAAGGCGGCCCCGGTGGCGCGCCCTCGAAGCAGAGGGAATGCTCATGGAGGGGCAGCTGCTGCTCCTCGCCGAGAACGAGCTGGAGGCGATCGCGGCGCTCTCGAAGGCGTCGGTGAGGTACAGGGCGCTGCTCGAGGAGGGGCAGACGCGCGTCTCGACGGTGCTGCTGCGCATCGGGCGCATGCTCGAAAGCCGCGGCCGGCCGGACGCCGCAGCGAACCACTACCGCCTCGTGGCCGCCGCCTCCGAGGGCGAGCGCCTCGGGGCCGACTCGCTCTGGCGGCTCGCCGTGGTCTACCGCGACAGGCTCGACCGCCCGCTCGAAGCGATCGAGATGCTCAAGCGCTACCACGACCTGTACCCGCCGTCCTTCCGCGTGCCGACGTCGGCCGCGGAGCGCGTCCGCAAGCTCGGCCATGCCGACATCGCGAGCTTCCAGGCCGCGCACGGGCTGAAGGTCGACGGCGTCATCGGCGCGCAGACGCTCTCGTCGCTGCGCGCGGAGGAGGAGAACTTCCGCGAGGTGCTCCCGGGGAAAGCCGCCCGCAGGTCGGTGCACGGCAGGCTCGTCCACGACGTCGTCTACAGGCTGGCCGCCGACCTCGAAGCGCGCGGCCGCTTCGGCGAGGCGGCCAGGGCCTACGCCGCGTTCCTCAGCATGTATCCAGGACACCGCCTGGGCGACGACGCGCTCCTCGCCGTGGCGCGGATATTCCGACGGAACGACCTCTACAGCGAGGCCGCCGCGGCCTACGACCGTCTCATGGCCGACTACCCCAAGGGGGACCGCACCTCGCACGCCTACCTGGAGGCGGCCTTCTGCCGCGAGTGCCTGGGCGAGTGGGAGAAGGCGAAGGAGCTCTACGACCTCTTCGTCAAGAAGTTCCCGCACTACAGGCGCTCGGGCGAGGCGCGGAGGAAGCTCGCGGCCATCAAGAAGCTCATCCGCTACACGGACTTGGTGAAGGAGCCCGGCCTCGCCGACGCCAAGATGGCGAACGCCCTCTACGAGACCGGCCGCATCCTCTACAAGGAGGTGCAGAACCTGCCGAAGGCCGTGGAGCTCTTCGCCACGGTGGCCGAGAAGTACAAGAAGACCTACCACGGGCCCGACGCCCTCTTCTCGGCCGGCACCTGCCATCTCCACGAGCAGAACTTCGACGCCGCGCGCGAGGCCTACGGCAGGCTCGTGGCCGAGCACCCCGCCAGCCGCCTGGCCGACGACGCGCAGTACTGGATCGGCCACACCCACGAGTACCAGGCGCGGGCCCTCGGGAAGCTCGGCTACTGGCGGATCGTGCTCCGCAAGCGCTCCGCCGAGGAGGCGGCGAAGCTGCGGGCGGACATCGAGCTCCGCCGCCGCTTCGACCCGAAGGCCGACGCGCCCGCCGTCGCGTGGCACCGCCCGCACCCGGATATCATCCGCGCCGGACGGACGCGCGAGAAGGTGCGCGAGGGTCTCCACGCCGCCGTCGCCGCCTACCGCAAGGTCGTCGCCGATCACCGCCTAGGCGACATGGCGCAGAAGGCCCTGCTGCGCGTGGGGACCATCTACAGCGATTATCTCAAGGACCCCGACCGCGCCATTGAGGCCTACAGGGAGCTCCTCGAGAAGTACCCCGGCTCCAAGGCGGCGGTCGACGCGCAGTTCGCCGTGGGCAGGCACTACCTCGAGAAGAAGGATTACGGCAGCGCCGAGAAGGCGATCACGCTCTTCCTGTCGAGCTTCCCCAACCATCCGAAGGCGGCGGACGCGCTCATCGAACTCGCCGAATGCCACCGCGGGCGGAAGGAATGGGTGAAAGCGCTCGACGACTACCAGTCTTTCCTCGCGCGCTATCCTCACGACCGGCGCGCGCGGCGCATCCGCGAGGAGATCGAGTGGCTGAAGAAGTACCGCTTCTGAGGCGCGTGCTGGGGAGGGCCGTCCCCTTCCTCGCCGCTGCCGGCATCGCCGCCGCGGCAGCGGCGGCCGTCAGCGCCCGGTCCAGGAGTCTGCGCCGCCAGGAGAACCGCCGGATAGTCGCCGAAGCCGCACGCCGCGTGGAGGTGGAGCCCGAGCTCCTGCTGGCCGTCGCCTCCATAGAGAGCGGTTTCGACGAGGGGGCCCTCTCGCCGAAGGGGGCGGTGGGGCTCCTGCAGATCATGCCTGCGACGGCCGCCGCCGTGGCGGGGAGGATCGGCTACCGCGCTTACGACCTCCGCGACGCGAGAGAGAACGCCGTGATCGGCGCCGCCTATCTCAAGGAGCTCCTCGCCCGCTACCGCGGCGACATGCATCTCGCGCTCGCCGCCTATCACGCCGGCCCGAGCCGCGTCGACCGCTGGCTGGAGGCGGGCGGGGGGCTGCCTGGGGCCGAGATCGTGGAGCAGTTCGGCTACAGGGAGACGCGACGGTACGTCGATGACGTCCTCGCCGGGCGTGCCCGCGAGCGCCGGTAGGAGGTGGCGACGGGAATGAGCCACAGGACGCTCCTCGCGCTGCTTCTCCTTGTGCTGCTTCTCGGCGTCGTCTGCGTCACCGGCGACCGCGCGTACGAAGCGCGGCCCATGTCGCCCCGCGCGCCGTCCGGGCGAGAGGCCCCCTCAGGAAAGGACGCCGCCGTGAGTGCTGCAAGGCCCGCCGCACGCTCCGCCCGTCCGCCCTCCGAGGCCGACGCCCAGCCGACAAGAGCGCCCGAGCGCTGGGGCTGCGTCGTCGCGGAGGGGGACACGCTCTCGGCCGTCGCCCGCCGTAACGGCGTCACCCTCGGCGACATCATCAGGCTGAACGGCATCAGCGCCCCGCGCCGCATAGTGCCGGGGGCCGAGCTGCTGCTGAGGCCGGTCGGTGTCGACGGAATCGCCGGCAGGCCCGCGGCGGAGGACGTCGTCATCGACGTCCTCAAGAAGGAGCGCAAGGTCGAGCTCCGGATACGCGGCAAGCTCGTCAGGACCTACCGGTGCGCCCTCGGGCGCGCGCCAGAGGGCGACAAGGAGCGCGAGGGCGACCGCCGCACCCCGGAGGGCGAGTTCTACGTCTGCCAGCGCCTGGCGCGGGGGAAGTACGGACCGTCCCTCGGAATCAGCTACCCCGACGCCGAAGACGCCGAGCGCGGCCTGCGTTCCGGGCTCATCACCGGGCGCGCTCACCGCGAGATTGTCGAGAGCATCCGCGCCCGCCGCAGGCCCCCGTGGACGACGAAGCTCGGCGGGGCGATCTGCATCCACGGCCGCGGCGCCGGGCGCGACTGGACGCTCGGCTGCATAGCGCTCGACGATGCCGACGCCGGGGAGCTTTTCGTGCTGACGCCCATGCGCGCCAAGGTGAGGATAGCCGCCGGCCGGGCGGAGTGACGACGCGCCTCAGCATATCCTGGGCAGCGACTCGCCGTAAGGCATCTCGACGACGCGCTCGCCGCCGAAGGCCGTCTCGAGGATGAGGTCAACGCCTCGACTCTCGCCCACCGAGCCGATGAGACAGGCCCGATCTCCGAGCGGGTGCCGGCGGCACGCCGATAGCACGCGATCCGCCTCCGCCTCGGGGCAGATGACGAGGACCTTCCCTTCGTTGGCCACCGAGAGGACGTCGAGCCCCAGCATATCGCAGGCCGCCGACACCTCGGCCGAGACCGGCAGGCTCTCCTCGTTGAGCGCGATGGTGACCCCGCTCGCACCGGCGATCTCGTTGAGAGAAGCGGCGGCGCCACCCCTCGTCGGATCGCGCATCACGTGGATATCCGCGCCGGTCGACAGGACCGCGTCGACCAGCCCCCAGAGCGGCGCAACGTCCGAGATAACCGGCGTCTCAAAGCTGATGCCCTCGCGCTCGCTCATGACGGCGATCCCGTGCTCGCCGAGCCCGCCGCTCACTATGACCGCGTCGCCGGGACGGGCCGCCGACGGCGAAAGCACCACCCCCTCGCGCACGACGCCGACGCCCGAGGTGTTGATGAAGATGCCGTCGGCCTCGCCGCGGCCGACGACCTTGGTGTCTCCGCAGACGACCTCAACGCCCGATTCCCGGGCGGCCGCCGCTGCCGAGCCTACGATCCGCCGCAGATCGGCGACGGCGAACCCCTCCTCGATCACGAGGCCCAGCGAGAGCCACATCGGCCGCGCGCCCGTGACGGCCAGATCGTTGACCGTCCCCGAGACCGCGAGCCTCCCGATGTCCCCGCCGCGGAAGAACAGCGGCTTGACGACAAAGCTGTCGGTGGTGAAGGCGAGTCGACCCCCGGGTGATTCGATCACGGCCGCGTCGCCAAGCTCGGCCAGAGCGTCGTTCGCGAGTTCCGGCAGGATCACCTCTTCGAGAAGCGCCCGGCCGAGCGTTCCCCCCCCGCCGTGCGCGAGGACTATGACGTCGTCTCTCACGAGCGTCCCCCGTGCGTGCCGCTGGCGAGGCCGTACTTGAAATGCGCCGCACACGTGCCCTCGCTCGATACCATGCACGGGCCGACGGGCGTCTCGGGCTTGCAGGCAACCCCGAAGAGGCCGCACTCGCTCGGAGAGATGAGCCCGGCGAGCACCTCGCCGCAGCGGCAGCCCTCGGGCTCGGAGGGCGAAGGCAGCTCCACGTCGATGGCCGCTGCAGCGTCCATCGCCGAGAGATGCTCGCGCAGCGCGAGGCCGCTGCCCCGGATCACGCCGAGGCCGCGCCATTCGGCATCCACGGCCTCGAAGGCCTCGTCCATGACGGCGCGGGCGCGCGCGTTGCCTTCAGGCCTGACCGCGCTCCGGTATGCTATCTCGACCTCGGAGCGCCCGGCGGCGAGCTGCTCAGCGGCCATCGCGATCCCCAGCAGGATCTCCGGCGGCTCGAAACCGGCGACGACGCACGGGACGTTGTGCGCGCGCGCGACCTGGTCGTAGGCGCTCGATCCGATGATGACGCTGACGTGCCCCGGGCACAGGAAGGCGTCAATCGCGGCCCCGCCGGAGAGCACCGCCTCCATCGCCGGGGGAATGAGCTTGGGCGCCGCAAGCAGCAGGAAGTTCTCGAGCCCCTCGCGCCGGGCAGCGAGCGCCGTTGCGGCGAGACCGGGCGCGGTGGTCTCGAAGCCGACGGCGAGGAAGACCACCCGGCGCGCCGGATTCTCCCTCGCGAGCGAGAGCGCATCCGTCGTCGAGTAGACGACGCGGACGTCGGCGCCGCGGGCGCGCTCGCGCTCAAGCGTGCCCGCTGAACCAGGCACGCGGATCATGTCGCCGAACGTGGCGATGGTGACGCCATCCAGTCGCGCGATGGCTATCGCGCGGTCGAGGTAAGCAGGCGGCGTCACGCATACCGGGCAGCCCGGCCCGGAGACCAGCTCGAGCCCCTCCGGCAGCACCGTGCGGAGCCCGGAGCGGAAGATGGCCATCGTGTGCGTGCCGCAGACCTCCATCAGCCGCACGGGCCGCCCGACGCGGTCGATCGCGCCTTCGATGCGCCGGACGAGTCCGTCGATCGCGTCGTGCGAGAGCCGCTGTGGACTCACGGGGCGTCCCCCTCGTCGCCGGAGGCCCTAGTTATCTCCTCGAGATCCCGCAGCGTGGCCAGCGCCGTCTCCTCGTCGTACGCGCCTATCGCGAAGCCTGCGTGAACGAGGACGTAGTCGCCGACGCGGACCTCCGGCAGAAGCGTCAGGTCCGCCTCGCGGACGTTACCGGCCATGTCGACGCGGGCCGTCGTCCCGTCGATCTCCATCACCTTCGCCGGCACCGCAAGGCACATCGCAGATCCCTCGCTCTCTGATGGGATTGTAGCCCGCAGCGGGAACGCATGCAACCGAGGTCGCTCGCCCGGGTCACGCCGGCGCGTCGGAGGCCCCGCCCCCTGCGGCCGCGATGGCCGCCTGGCCGAGCGAGACCCCGCCGTCGTTGGGCGGAACGAGCCGGTGAGCGTGGACCGCCATCCCTGTCGCCCCGAGCCGCTCGAGCGCTCCCGCCAGGAGCCGCGCGTTCTGCCAGACGCCGCCGGCGAGGGCGACCTCGTCGAGGCCCGTTCCCTCCCGAAGGCGCGCCACCACGTCCGCCACCATGTCGAGGACGGCGTTGTGGAAACGGGCCGCGGCTACCTCGGGCCCCGTACCCGCCGAGAGGTCGTCGACGAGGGCCCCGATGATCTCCTCCGCGGCGATGACGAGCGCATCGCCCTCCTGGCGGAGGCTGCACGGGTAGCTGCCGTTTTCGCCGAGCGCGGCGACGCCTTCGAGCTCGATGGCCGCCTGTCCCTCGTAGCTGATGGTGTCGCGAAGCCCGCAGAGCGACGATGCCGCGTCGAAGAGGCGGCCCATGCTGGACGTCGGCGGCGAGTTGACGCCCCTCTCAATCATGGTGACAACGGTTTGGGCCCTGTCGCGTCCCACCCGCTCCAGCAGCGGCAGGTCCATGTCGAGCAGCGCGGAGCCGTGCACCGCATAGAGGTGCGAGAGCGCCATGCGCCACGGTTCCTGGGCGGCCTTGTCTCCCCCCGGCATCGCGACGTACTCGAGGCGGGCCGCCCGGCGAAAACGCGAGAACTCGGCGACGAGGAACTCGCCTCCCCATACCGCTCCGTCGGTGCCGTAGCCGGTGCCGTCGAGCGAGACGCCGATGACCGGCCCCGCAGCGCCGTTCTCGGCCATGCAGCTCGCGATGTGAGCGTGGTGGTGCTGCACGGCCGTCACGGGCAGCCCCGACTCGCGCGCCCACAGCGTCGAGAGGTACTGGGGGTGCATGTCGCAGGCTACGCGCGCTGGCTCGATCTCGAGGACTCCCTGGAGGTGACTAACGGCCTGCTTCATTCCCTCGTACGCGGCGACGTTCTTCAGGTCGCCGATGTGGTGGCTGAGGAAGGCCTCGCGGCCGCGGAGCAGGCAGATCGTGTTCTTGAGCTCGGGCCCGACGGCGAGTATGGCCTCCCGGGATTCGCTCCCGAGGACGACCGGCCTCGGGACGTAACCGCGCGCGCGGCGCATGAGGCGCGCTTCGTCCGAGATGACCCGGGCGACCGAGTCGTCGGTCCGGATGTGGATGGGGCGGTCGTGGAGGAGGTAGGCGTCGGCTATCTCCGAGAGCCGTGCGAGCGCGTCGGCGTTCTCGTAGCAGACCGGCTCGTCGGTGACGTTGCCGCTGGTCATGACGAGGGCGGGGAACCCGTGCTCCACGAGCAGCACGTGCAGCGGCGTGTATGGGAGCATCACCCCGAAGTGCTGGTTGCGGGGGGCAACCGATTCGGCCAGAGGCGTCCCCGGTTTCTTGCGAAGGAGCACTATGGGCCGTTCAGGCGAGAGGAGCAGCTTCTCCTCGGCGCGCGAGAGCTCGCAGAAGCGCCGGACCGATTCGACGTCGGGCGACATCACCGCGAGCGGCTTCTTCTCGCGGGCCTTCCGCGAGCGGAGCCGCCGGACCGCGTCCTCGTTGGTCGCGTCGACGGCCAGATGGAAGCCGCCAAGCCCCTTCACCGCGACGATCCGGCCGGCGGCTAAGATCTCGGAGGCCCGGGCCACGGGGTCGTCGGACGCCAGTTCGGTGCCGGCGGCATCGGCGAGCCAGACGTGCGGCCCGCAAGCCGGACAGGCCACTGGCTGGGCGTGGAAACGCCGGTCGGCGGGGTCCTCGTATTCGGCGCGGCACTCTCGGCACATCTCGAAGCGGTCCATGGTCGTCCCGCCGCGGTCGTAGGGCAGCTCGCGGATGATGGTGTATCTCGGCCCGCAGTTCGTGCAGTTGATGAATGGATACCGGTACCGCCGGTCCTGGGGGTCGGCCATCTCGCGAAGGCAGTCGTCGCAGACGGAGACGTCTGGGCTGATGAGCGTGGCTGGTGATGGCCCGGCCCCGCTCGGGCGGATCTCGAAACTCTCCCCGCCGATCGGTTCGATGTGCGAGACCTCGACCGCACTGATGCGCGCGAGAGGCGGCGCCTGCTCGCTGATAGCAGCGACGAAGGCGTCGACGGCTTCCGCTCGGCCCTCGGCCTCGATCTCGACGCCGAGCGCGTCGTTCAGGACCCAGCCGGAGACTCCGTGCCTGGCCGCGAGCGAGTAGACGAACGGGCGCATTCCCACGCCCTGGACCACTCCCGAGACGCGGATGTGAACCCGGACCGGCACCGCTCAGCCCCGCCTCTTGCTCTCGGCGCCCCGGCTGAGCCAGTTGACCCAGGCGTCCATTCCCTCGCCTGTCTTTGAGCTCAACCTCAGCACCGTGAGATCCGGGTTGATGGCACGAGCATCGCCGATGAGCCGCTCCTCGTCGCAGTCGAGGTGGGGCGCCAGGTCAATCTTGCTGACGACGAAGGCGCTCGCGCGCGCGAAGGCCGCCGGGTACTTCGATGGCTTGTCGGGCCCTTCGGGCAGGCTCACCAGCGCCACCATCGCGTCCTCGCCGAGGTCAAAGGAGACGGGGCAGACGAGGTTGCCGACGTTCTCGATCGCGAGGACGTCTACCCCCTCGGGCGGGATCTTTTCCAGGGCCTCCTCCACCATGCCGGCACCCAGGTGGCAGCTGCCGAGCGTCTCGATCTGCGCCGCGTCGATGCCGGCGGCGTTGATCCGACGGGCGTCGGCCTTGGTCTGCACGTCGCCGACGATGGCCGCGAGGCGCAGTCCTTCGCCGAGCCGGCTCGCAGTTGCCTCCAGCAGCGCCGTCTTGCCCGAGCCCGGCGCGCTCACGAGATTGAAGACGAAGGTACCCGCCTTCTCGAAGCGCGCGCGCAGGCGCGCGGCGATCTCGTCGTTGGCCGAGCGGACCTTCCTGCCCAGGTCAATCTTCGCCACTGGCATCCTCCGCCGCGTCGTCGCCGTCAAGTTCCAGCTCGACCTCGAACTCGCGGCCGCCGACCACGCCCGAGATGGTGCCGCCGCACCGGGGGCAGGCCGTGTCGAATCCGTTCTCGCATTCGACTTCGCCGCAGGCCGGACAGACGAGACTCGCCCTGATCTGCTCCACCTCGATCTCCATGGCCGGTCCGGTGCCGGCCTCATGCGCCGCCTCGAGGCAGAAGCGGAGGCTGTCGGCGTTCACGCCGCTGAGCTGGCCGACGCGCACGCGGAGCAGGCACGATTCCACGCCGTCGGTGGCGCTCAAGCTCTCACGGGCGGCCTCTAGGATCTCGCTGGCGAGAGAGAACTCGTGCATCCGCACTCCCCATCTCTCAGCCGCCGGCCCCGATGCAGGCCATCTCCGTCGCGAGTCTACCCCTGCGGAGTGGGGTGTCAAGGCGCATTGCAGCGCCCGTCGGGTCACGTCGTGCAGGCGGCGCGGGGCGACCGTTCGAGCAATGATGGCCTTGCGAATGCGATCGCCCGTTCGTTCAAGCGGGCAGGCGAAACTCCGGGGCCATCCTGCCGATCTCAGGCGCTGTAGAATCCCTAGCCAAAAGGTATCTTTTACTTGACGCGCGCGGTGGGCGGGATATCATTTGAAGGGAGTGATGCGCTTTCGGGCGACGTATTGCGCGCTATGGAGGGAACAGTGAGCGAGACCGTGGAACATGGGGCGGTATGGCTGCAGGGGGCCGGCTGCAGCGGATGCAGCGTTTCACTGCTGAACGGCCTGTCCCCGTCCGTGAAGAATCTGCTGATAGACGAGATCGTGCCGGGCCAGCACGTGTCGCTGCGGTTTCACGCGACGGTGATGGCCGGGCAGGGAGCGCCCGCGGTTTCGGTTCTCGAGGCGGCCGAGTCCGGACCCGACGACGGCTTCATCCTGCTTCTGGAGGGCTCGGTCCAGACGGCAGAGGGAGGGATCTACTGCACCATCGGTGAGACGGCCGAAGGTGAGCACCTGACCCTGGCCGACACCGCCGAGAAGCTCGGCCGTAAGGCCTCCCTGGCCATCGCCATCGGCACTTGCGCGGCCTACGGCGGCCTCCCCGCGGCCGAGCCCAACCCGACGGGTGCCATGGGCCTGGCCGAGTTCTTCAAGGAGCGCGGCGTGGAGACGCCGGTCGTCAATATCCCGGGCTGCCCGAGCCATCCCGACTGGATCGTGGGGACGATCGGAATGGTGCTGCTCGGGCTGACGCCAGAGGTGGACGACGTGGGGCGGCCGAAGGCCTTCTTCGGTAAGCTCATCCACGACAACTGCCCCCGTCGCGGCTACTTCGACACGGGGCGCTTCGCGAAACATTTCGGTGACGAGGGCTGCCTGTATGAGCTCGGCTGCTCCGGGCCCTACGCCTACGCCGACTGCCCCAACAGGCAATGGAACTCCGGCACCAACTGGCCGATCAAGGGCGGGGCGCCGTGCATGGCGTGCGTCGAGCCGAAGTTCTGGGACAAGTATGCTCCACTCTACCAGAAGATAACCGAGGAGCGCATGGAGCGCTTCAAAGTGAAGAGAAGCGCCAAGGGCTAGACCAGATCCGAGGGACCCGAGGAAAATGGCTCAGAAGATCAAGATCGATCCAGTCAGTCGTATCGAGGGGCACCTCAAAATCGAGGTGACGGTGGACGGCGGGGTGGTCAAGGAGGCGGAGAGCTCGGGGACCCTTTTCAGGGGGTTCGAGATCATCCTCCGGGGGCGCGACCCGCGTGATGCGCAGAGGATAACCCAGCGTGTCTGCGGGGTGTGTCCGACGTCGCACGCGATGGCCAGCACGCTCAACCTCGACTCGGCCTTCGGCATCGCTGAGGACGTCCCCGACAACGGTCGCATCATGCGTAACCTCATCCTCGCCGGGAACTACATGCAGAGCCACATCCTGCATTTCTTCCACCTGGCAGCCCTCGACTACGTTGACGTTACGGCCCTCGCCGACTACGACGGCGAGGACCCCGGCATGGCCTCGATCAAGGCCTTTATCGATCGCGGGGAGCTCGGGCCGTTCTTCCCGAGATACGAAGGTGATTACAGGCTTTCGAAGGCAGTCAACCGCGCCGCCGTAGCGGCCTACGTGCAGGCCCTGGACATGAGGCGCGTCGCACACGAGGCAACGGCCATCTGGAACACCAAGATGCCACACGGCTCGGGAATCGTGCCGGGCGGCGTCACCGAGACCCCCACGGCCGACAAGATCGAAGCCTACCACTGGAAGATGAACCAGCTCCTCGACTTCACCAACTCGGTCTACATCCCTGTCCTGATGGAAGTGGCGAAGGCCTACCTCGACCACGCCGGATTCGGCGGCGGCTGCGGGCGCTACGTCTCCTACGGCGTCTTCGAGATGGAGCCCGGCGGCGCCGACTACGCCGGGCGCAAGCGCTTCCTCAACTCCGGCGTCACGGAGGCCGGCGGATCGTCCGTCCAGAAGCTGGACGCGTCCAAGATCACCGAGGACGTGCATTCGTCGTGGCTGGACGGCCCTGACGGGCTCCACCCGAGCAGCGGACAGACCAATCCGGCACCGGGGAAGAAGGGCGGCCACAGCTGGCTGAAGAGCCCGCGCTACGATGGCAAGGTGGGAGAGGTCGGCCCGCTCGCGCGCATCTACACCAATTACGTCGCAGGCCATGCGGCGGTGAAGGAGGTCGTGGACGGTGCCCTGGCGGCCCTCGGGGCCGATGCGGGGGCGCTCCCCTCGGTGCTGGGGCGCCATGCGGCGAGGGCCCTCGAGGCCAAGCTCGTCGCCGAGGCGGCGGCCAAGTGGGTCCTGGATCTCAAGCCGGGCGAGCCGGTGGCATGCGACGCGCCGGTGCCGGCCGAAGCGCAGGGCATGGGCCTCACCGAGGCCCCTCGCGGAGCGCTCGGACACTGGGTCAATGTCAAGGACGGGAAGATCGCCAACTACCAGCTCGTCGTCCCGACCACATGGAACGCCGGTCCGGCCGATGCCTCGGGCCAGCCGGGCCCGATCGAGCAGGCCCTCATCGGCTCGCCGGTGAAGGACCCGGAGAACCCCTTCGAGGTCGTGCGCATAGTCCGGAGCTTCGATCCGTGCCTCGCCTGCGCCGTCCACATGCTGGACGCCAGGGGCAACGACCTGGGGAGGTACCGGATTGCGTAGTCGACCGGCGGTCGTCGGCGTGGGCAACCTGCTCCTCTCGGACGAGGGGGTGGGGGTACACGCGGCGCGCCAGCTGGCGGAGTCGGAGAGCATCGACGCGGACGTCGTCGACGCGGGAACGGCCCTCCTCGACGTGCTGGAGGACCTGGGGAGCCGTGATCTCCTCGTGTTGCTGGACGCCGTCGAGACGGGCGGCAAGGCGGGCGAGGTCGCGAGCTTCGAGATCTCGGCCATGGCGTCGCAACCCGGCGAGATGCTGAGCCTGCACGACATGGGGGCGGTCGAGTCGCTGCGCGTGGCGGCTCTTCGCGGAGTGACGTACGACAGAGTCGTCGTCGTCGGGGCACAGCCGGGGTCGCTGGAGTGGGGTGAGGAGCTCTCCGAGCCGCTCGGGAGGGCGATGGAGCGCATGGTCGAGCTGACAAGGGAACTGATCGCCGCGAGCGAGTCCGCTTGCGGCGCGCCGGAGGTGTCCAAGGCATGATCTTGACGAGTCGGAAGAAGAGCAAGGAAATCATCAAGTGGTGCGAGGACGACAAGCGCCTCTTCGTCCTCATCTGCGGGGGGTGTCCCGCGGGGGCCGAGACCGCCGACCCGGTCGGCGCGGGCAAGCTCAAAGAGGCCCTCACCCAGAAGGGCGTGGAGATAACGGGCGAGTTGACGGTCGATTTCCTCTGCAACCGGGCGCTGCTCGGCGAAAGGCTTGGGCGCCACGCGGAGGAGCTATACGCCGCCGACCGCGTCCTCGTGCTCGCATGCGGTGTCGGGGTGCAGGCGACTGCCTCGATGGTCGAGCTGCCCGTCGTGCCGGGGCTCGACACGGTGAACCGCGGCGGCATTCACGCGAAGTGGCCGTCCGAGGAACGCTGCCAGGCGTGCGGCGAGTGTGTCATTGCGTGGACCGGGGGCATTTGCCCCAAGACGACGTGCAGCAAGGGCCTGCTGAACGGCGCCTGCGGCGGCACCACGGACGACGGCAACTGCGAGGTCTCGGACGAGAGGCCCTGCGGCTGGAAGCTCATATACGACAGGCTGAAGGAGCTCGGCCGGGAGAGCGACCTCCTCAAGGAGATGCCGCTCAACAAGTACACGAAGTGGGAATTCCCCAACGAGCTGAGGACCACGACGCGCTGGGCGCTTGAGGTCGACGAGTACGGGGACCCGGCGGGGGCCCAGGCGGAGTAGGCCGGGGCGGCACCGGGTACGACAGGCATGCGGATGGCGGTGAGGCTTCGATGAGCAACCTAAAAGAGTCATTGGATTCCGGCAAGTTCACTCTCACCGGCGAGGTGGGGCCGCCGAAGGGCACGAGCATCGAGACGATGCTCGAGGAGGCGGAACACCTGCGGGGCAAGGTCGCGGCTATCAACGTCACCGACATCCAGTCGGCGGTGATGCGCGTCTCCTGCCTGGCCATCTGCGTGAAGCTGAAGGAGATGGACCTCGAGCCCGTCCTCCAGATGGTCTGCCGGGACCGCAACCGCCTGGCCCTGCAGGCTGACCTCCTGGGCGCGGCCGTCTGCGGCATCGAGAACGTGCTGGCGCTCACCGGGGACCACACCACTCTCGGCGACCACGAGGATGCCAAGCCCGTCTTCGACCTCGACAGCGTCTCGCTGCTGAAGGCCATTTCCACGCTCGCGGCGGGCAAGGACATCGCCGGCAACGAGCTCGATGGCTCGCCCGAGTTCTTCGCCGGGGCCGTTGTCACCCCGTGCGCCGACCCGATCGAGCCGCAGCTCATCAAGATGGAAAAGAAGATCGCCGCCGGCGCCAAGTTCTTCCAGACCCAGGCCGTCTACGACCCGGCCGCCTTCGAGAAGTTCATGAAGAAGGCCGAGAAGTTCAAGGTGCCTGTGCTCGTCGGGGCCCTGCTGCTGAAGAACGCTGGCATGGCCAAGTTCATGAACGCCAGTGTCGCGGGCGTCAACGTGCCGAAGGCTCTCATCAAGGAGATCGGCTCGGTCGACAAGAAGGACCGCAAGAAGAAGTCGGTCGAGATCGCTGCGCGGCTCATCAACGAGATGAAGCCCATGTGCCAGGGGGCGCACATCATGCCCCTCGGGTGGGAGTCGCTCGTGCCGAAGGTGGTCGAGCAGATAGACGCGGTCTAGCCTGCGGCCGCGCTGGCGTGCAACTCATTCGCTTCCGGCGTCGCCTTGCCCGATGTCTCCTGGAAGTCCAGCCTGGGCCGTATGACGGACGGAGAAGGTGCACCCCTCTCCAATGCGCCCCTGCGGCAACCCCGTGACGGATCGCGTCGAGACCTACTTGTTCGCGGCGGCCTCTTCAGGCGGGACCTTGAGAATGAAGACATCGACGCGCCCGCTCCTGCCCCACGTGCTGTTGAAAACGATGAGCTTTCCGTCGCGGCTCCAGTTGCCGTGCGGGGCCTCGATGTAGTCGGTCACGACCGAGCGGTGATGGACCAGCCGCCGCACGCGGCCGCTGCCGTCGGTCGCTCCCAGCACCAGCTCGTTGTGGAACAGCCCGTCACGCTTGTACTTCTGGGTGGTGTAGAAGTTGACCATCGCCCAGTCTTCGTTGTCAGCCAGCGTAGAAACGTGCACTCCCTGCGCCCAGTCCTTCTTGAGATCAAGGAGCGTCAACACCTTCGATCCCCTCGCCATCTTGCGGAGGCAGATCTTGTTGTTGTAGTTGTCGATGCCGCAGACGGTTCCGCGCCCGTTCCCGCTGTGGCCGGGCGCGAAGACGTCTTTCCGGAGATCCTCGAGGTCTTCGACATCGCCGCTTTTCAGGTTGGCGATGCGCGCGCGGATCGTGCCCTTCTTGCGTGACTTGTCGCCGGTCTTAATGAGCAGCCACTCGCCAGTCTTGTCGATCTCCACCTCGTCGAAATACCCGGATACTTCGCGCTGGAAGACGATCCTGTCCGGTTCGCGCTGCCAGACGCAATAGCCGATCTTCGGTCGCAGGTATTTCTTGGGATCGTCCCTCATGGCCTTTGGGCTGTAGAAGATCAGCGCAAAGCGGTTGTCGTCGGTCGAGCGGCTCAGTTCGTTTATGTAGCCGTCCGGCGGCAGCATCGAGGTGAAGTCCTTCAGCAGCGCGTACTTCCTGTCGGTGACGTTGAAACTCCAGAGCTTCTTGCCCTTCGAGCCGTGCAGGAAGATAACGTCGCGTTCCTTGGCGCTCCAGATGGCGTCACCCCATGACGGGCGCTGCCCGTCAGGCGGGTTCCTGTCGAAGATCGGTTCGCTTTTGAGCCGCTTGAACCCCTTGGGGTCGAAACGGAAGAGCACCTTGCCCTTGCCCTGGCACTTGGCGAAGAGCATGGTGTTGTCCCTGTTGAAGGCCGACATGTTGGCGTAAGACGTGTAACATGCCTTCCCGTCCTTCTCGTCGGTCAGGCGCATGATCGTCGTGCCGAACGTCGGGTCGACCAGCGTCCCGCCGGCTTTGGGGAGCTTGGGCAGCGGCGGCTCCGGGTAGGCCCTGAAGTCGGTCTTGACGCCGGGCGTCCCGGCGCCTCCCTCGCCCGCCGCGGCGCTCGCGCCGTCCGGCCCCGCGAAAGCCAACAGCCAGAAGAGAAGGCCTGCATGACGCAGATCGATCCGCCTTGACGCCGACATACAGGTTCCTCCCGTCACCGGCCTGACACGCACCGATGTGCCATTCGCATCCTGCGGATGCAGTGCCACAAGTCGACCACGGCCCACCCCTCGCGCCCTCGTAATCAGTTGCCCTTGAGCTTCTTCTCGAGCCCCTCCGCCAGTCTCAGTCTCTTTTCATCCCAGTCGCTGCCCTTGACGCTCCACGAAACGTCGCCCCTGGCCTCCGAGAACGCCGCGGGCACGCACTTGTCCGCGATGGCGCGCGCTTCCTTCCCGAGCCCGTTGGCCGCCGCCAGCCACAGGTACTCGTAGTCCTGCATGCCGCGCCGGATGTTCTTGAGCCGGATGCTGCTCACGGGCCCGGCCAGCCCGCGGTCCTGGTCCCGGTGGAATGCGTCTTGGCCGGCGTAGATGATGACACCGTCGCCGTTTACGCCGCCGGCACCGCCGAAGGTGACCGGGTCGACCCATACGTTCTGGTCGCCGCGCGGGTACTGGTGGTTGTGCTGCCAGTGATTGGCGTGCCAGTAGAACCACACCTCTATGCCGTACTTCCAGCAGGCCCACATGCCCACGCGCGGGTCCACGGCCGGCGCGCCGGTGATCTCCGTGCCTGCCTGAGGCCGCTGGCCGTTGTAGTACCACCAGCGCCGTCCTTTCGCCTTCTCACGCTTGACCTTGTCAAGGTCCACGTGATTGGAGACCGTGGCCCAGATGTCAATGGCCCCCTCCAGGCCAGGGTGCGCCGCCTTGGTCACGAACATGGGCAGCTTGCCGCCCGGCCCGGGGTTCTTGTGATGGTGCTCGCCGATGCTCTTGATCCACGGGAAGCGCGAGGCAGGCGGCTCGTCCGTGATGTAAAGGAACGTGATCGCATCCGGCTTGACCTTCTTGAGCCAGTTCATGAAGCGGTCGGCCGTGCCCCAGGCGCTGTCGCCCTGCCATGACTGATTTATGCCGTAGAACGAGGCCGGGATGATGCTGTAACCCACGCCCTCGCCCGGACCCTCGTAGCCATGCTCCGGCGTGAAGGCCTTGCCGCTGATGCAGTCGGCGTGCAGGCCGCCCGCACCAGCGCGGTAGGTGTGCGTGAACTCCACGCGATGGCGCTTGGCCATGCGGTGGTAGCGGGCCAGGAGCTCGTCTCCGCCCTGACCGTGACGCCGTCTGGCCCCGCCCTCGGAGAAACAGATCATGGAATGGAAGTGGTTCTCGTCGGGGAGCGTGAAGTCCATGGCCCTGAGGACCACCGGCAGCTCCGCAACCGCAGCGCCCTTGGACGTGACCTTGACCACGCCCCTGTAATCCCCGGGCGACGCATCCCGCGGCACGTAGACGTCGAACCACACCCCCTGGTTCTGTTCCGGCCCGATGTCGAACGGCGCGCCGCCCCTGCCTTTCCTGGCATTGAACGGCACGAGCGCATCCGGCACCCAGCCTTCCATGTCGCGCGGCCTGGCGGTGCGCGCGTAGAACCACCCCGGGTTGGAGCCCTTCTTTATGTGCAGGTAGTGCTGGGTGAAGCGTTCGATCTGACGGCCTCGGTAATCGCCCGGCTGACCCTCGGGCTTCCACTTCAGGGCTGTGCCATCGGCGTGCGTCAGTTCCGCCAGGGACGCATCAACCTGCGCCGCGCCTTCCTTCCCGCTCTGGACGATCACCTGGAAGCCCACCACTTCGTTCCGCGCGCCGAACAGGCTGACCTGTCTGCGGTCCCACACCGAGTTGGCGAACTTGTTGGCATTGCGCACGTCGAAGCGCTTGACCTTCTCGCCGTCGTTGACGGCCCACACGCCCTTGATCTGCTCGTTCATCTTGTCATTCCTGATAAGACTGAGTTCCGCCTTGCCCGAAGTGATGGCCTTGCCGTTCTGCACGAGTTCGAAGGTGACCGCGTATACGCCCTCCTTCATGTTGCTCCACTTGACGGGCACGACCACCGGGTCGTCCCTGGCCGCGACGCTGCCCTTGCCCGCCAGAGTGCCGTCCGCACGTTCCGCCTTCCACGCGATGCGCGCCTCCGCTCGCGAGCGCGCGCTCATGAGCGGCTTGAGCACGTAGCCCACGCCCGCATCCGCACTGAAGTAATACGCTCCCGGCCTGAGCGTGCTGAAGACGGCCGGCACGTCCGCGATGCGCCGCGCCTGTTCGCGCACCTTCTTGCCGCCGGAAGTGATAGTCAGCACGAAACGCTTGCCCCGGTCTCCCTGCGCGAGCACCCAGGGGATCTCCACGTCCGCAGCCGCCCCCGCTTCGACCGTCAGATCCTGCGTGCCGGCGCGGCCCTCGATCCCGCCGGACACGATCAGCTCCACCTGCTTATCCGTCCTGTTATGGATGCGGGCCTTGCACACATTCGTGCCCTGCAGTAGCTCGCCCATGTCAAGACCGCTGACGGTCAAGCCGCTGCTCTTGAGCTCTATGCCCTCCAGCACGTCGAAGTCCTTGGGCACGTGGAACGCCCTGATGGGCGTCCTCAAGCTCGTATACAGCTGGCCCGCGGCCTGGCGGTTGCGCGCGATGTGAAACGTCCACGCGCCTCCGGCTTCTTCAACGGGCAGGTTGGCGAACGGGATGCGAAGCTCCACGCTCCACTCGCGGCGGCCCTTGTGCACGGCCACTTCGGCCCCGCTCTCATATTCGAGGCTCATGCCCTTCTTGGCATCCGTGAACGAGGCGTCCATGATGACGCCGCGGGTGTTCACCGCGATCTGCACGTAGCGCCTGCGGTCGCCGGACGGGTTCAGGAACAGCTCCACCTCGTCGTCGCGCCACACTTCGCCATCGTGCTTGGTCTCAGTGGCCACAAGGTTGTTCATCATCGTTTCCACGCACAGCACGGCCACGTACAGGTTCATGTTGTCGTACGTGAGCCGCGCCTCGGTGCGTACCGGTCCCGCACCTCCGCCCGTGCCTTCCAGGAACCGAAAATCGCTGAGCTCGACCGCGTCCCGCTTCCAGCAGGCGTCGCTTATACGGCCGTCTATCTTGGGCGGCGAGCTGGTGCGCTTCATCTTGTAGGTCTTGACCGCCGCATCAGCAGCGCACGCGGCCAAACAGACGGCAGCACAGAGGCTGATACATGCACATCTCATGCTCTCTCTCCCATTCACTCGAGGCACCGGGCAAACCGGATCAAGTGTGCAAGGGCATTATGCACCGGCTTGCGTGCAGCGCAACCGGCAAACCTGCATCCGCCGGGATGTGTCATGAGCAGGACCGATCTGCCCCTCATCTTCGGATCGCTCAGTCTCTGGCGGCCAGGGACACTCGCCCGGCGTCCCGCAGGCGCCCGGCGCGGCCACCACCGGCTCCGGCGCACGCGCGCGCGTGAAGTTGGCCGATGCGATAGGGATACCCGCGCCGTCCGATAAAGCTGCCACTGTGGCAGAATCTGCCGCAAATCGCGCACGTTCTGCCCGTTTGACTTGACGGCGCGGCGCATCCGTGATATACTTTTCGGGCGACGGTCGTCTGAAAGGGGGGGGATCGCCCTTGAAGATCGGCGTTGTGGCTGACAGCCACGACAACTGCCCCGCCATCGAGGAGGGCGTGAGGTACCTGCAGGGCCGGGGGGTCGAGCGCCTGCTGCACGCGGGCGACATCGTCTCTCCCTTCGCGGCGAAGCGGCTGGCTGCGTTCGCGGGGCCGGTGACGGCGGTCTTCGGGAACAACGACGGCGAGCGCCACGGCCTCGCCCACGTGCTGAGGGACATCGCCCCGCCGCCGAGGGCGCTGGACATCGACGGGCGGCGGATAGTGCTGACCCACGAGCGAGAGCGGGTGACCGACGAGATGCTGGTCGGCGCGGACCTGCTGGTCTTCGGCCACGACCACGAGGCCCGCGTATTCGAGCCCGAGGCCGGACTGCACGTGGAGCTGAACCCGGGGGAGCTCGGCGGGTGGCTCTCGGGCAAGAAGACGCTGGCCGTCGTCGAGCTGGACACCATGGAGATAGAGATCGTTGAGATATAGGGCCGCCATCCTCATCTGCGCCCTCGCCGCGTCCGCGGCCACCGGCTGCGTCACGAGGACGATCGCCGTGCACACCGATCCGCCCGGCGCGGCCCTCTGGGTCAACCACCGCTACGTGGGCCGCACGCCCGTCGACGACCTCGAGTTCGCCCACTACGGCGACTACCAGATCACGCTCCGCAGGGAGGGCCACGTCGCCCGGAGCGTCGTCGAGAGGATACGCCCGCCCTGGTACGAGCGTTTCGGGGTGGACCTTTTCAGCGAGAGCCTGCTGCCGGCCAGGCTCTCGGACACGAGGCGCTTCGACTACAAGCTCGAGCGCGCGACGCTGAGGTCGCCCGAGGATGTCCTCGCCGAAGCAGAGGAGGCGCGGGCTAAGCTCCGCGAGCTCGAGGTCCCCGGCACGGAGCCCGCGGCCCCCGCCGCCCCCGCCCCGGGCGGGGAGCCACGGGAGGCCGGGGGGCCAGAGGTCTTGCAGCGGCAACCGGAGGAGAACTGAGTCGTGACGGCCAAGTCCCGCCAGAAGAGCGCCAGGAAATCGAAGGCCAAGGGCCGGCGCCCAGCCTCGCACGCAGCCAGCCGCAACAGGGCGCCGAAGGGCGACGGCGCGCGCATCCTCTTCGTCGATGACGACGAGGGCTGCCGCGCGCTCGTGGGGGACATCCTCGGCTCGCACGGCTTCGCCGTGGTGAGCGAATCCACAGTCGACGCCGGGCTGCAGCGGGCGGCTCAAGAGGAGTTCGACCTGGTGATACTGGACCTGATGCTCCCCTCCGGCACCGGCGGCGAGGCGGCTTTCAAAATCCGCGAGCTCGACGCCGACGTGCCCATAATGGCGCTCTCGGGCTATCTCGACAAGTGGGACAGCGACGATCTGAAGGCCCTCGGCTTCACGGACTGGATGGGCAAGCCTTTCAAGACGAAGGCTCTGGCCAAGCGGGCGGCGGATCTCGTCTCGGGGAAGTAGCCCGCGGGCGCGCCGGCGGCGGTTCTCTCTCGCGGAGCAGCTCACGTCACTACCCGCAGAGGGCCTCGGCGGCGGCCTCGCGCTTGTCGGCCGCCACGGTCAGGAGCACGTAGCCCGAGGTCTTCTCGGAGAGGTCCAGTCGGCAGCCGCCCTTCGCGAGCGCCACCGCCGCGCCGTCGGGGAGCGGCAGACCTGTCCCCGTTCCAGACTCCGAGCCCGAGAGCGCCGCCGGCTCGGGCGGCCCGTCCCCGTCACGGAAGAGCCTGAGGTAGAAGGCCACCTCCAGGGCGTCGTCGATCTCGGGAACCGGGACCGTCCCGCCGGGCGAGACGCTCCGCTCGGCGACGAGCAGCTTCCTCGCGCCGAACTCGGGCCCGAGGATGAGGCGCCACTCGTCCTCGGCGGGCGTATCCCCGTTCTCGGGGGTGATGAGGTTGATCTCGTCGCCGCCCGCCGACTCGGCCGACATGACCGCGACGAGCGCCTCGCGCTCGCCCCAGAGGGCGAAGGCCGTGCCAGGGGGCACGTAGAATGCGTACGGGGGCCCTTCGTTCGGCTTCAGCCGCCTGCCGATGGAGTCCCAGACGAAGCGGCCCTCGGTGGAGCCCTTCTTCGAGCGCCCCTTGCGCGCGGCACCCGCGGTGGCGGTCACCACGCCCTCGAGGATGACGACCAGGGCCTCGTTCCGCTCGGTCCTCGCGGGGATGGAGGTCTTCGCCGGGAGCTTCAGGAGGTCGAAGGAGAGGTGGTCAAGATCGTGGTCGCCGGCGCGCAGGAACGGGTTGATCCCGTCGCGCACGACGCCGCCACTTATCAAGGGCTTGAAGCCGCTCACTTTCTGTGCCCCCGACATCCCGTGCCCCCTGCCCCCTGCCCTCTGTCCTAGCCCGCCGCGGCCTCGGCGAGCTTGCGCCCGAGGTCCCTGCACGCGGCCTCGTCGTCGCCGGAGGGGCTGTTCTTGATGGACAGGCCCTCGCCGACGAGCTCGAGGTTCACCGAGCCCGAGAGCTTGACCATGCTCTCCATGGCCTTGCCGCCGCCGCCGTGGGTGATGAAGACCGCGCCGGGCTTGCCCTTCAGCCGGTCGCGGACGTGGAAGACGCGGTCGTAGAAGACCTTCACCTGGCCGGCCATATAGCTGTAGTAGTCGGGGCTGCCGATCGCGACGCCCGCCGCGTCGACGACGGCCTCGGGGTCGACGTCCATCGCCTCGACCAGCTCGGCGTCCACGCCCTCGACCCCCCCCGCGCCCTCGGTCACCAGCTCCGCCGCCCGGCGGGTGTTGCCGGTGTCCGAATGAAAGACTACAAGAATCTTCGGCATCTCGGCCTCCCGAGTCCACGTCTTTCTATCCGGCCCAGTCCGACCGGGCCGTCACGCGATGTATCTCCCCGTAGTACATCCGGTGGTTGGTAATCGGAGCCGCCTCGGCAGTGTGGATGCGCCTGCATTCGTAGCGGACCGGGCACTCGGCGATCACCGGCACCGCGACCGTCTTCGACGGCTCCGCGGTCAGCTTGCCCTCGGCCCACTTGTCGGTGTCGCGCCCCGAGAGCGTGCCGCACATCATCACCACGTCCTCCATCTCGGGCGTGGGAAAGTTGACGGTGAACTCGTCGCGCTCGTTGAGCAGCCCGTAGCTGTAGCGCTCCTCTCGGACCGGCACCATCATGATCGGCTTTGACCAGATCGTCCCGAGCTGCCACCACCCGATCGTCATTATGTTGGGAGGGCCCTCGGCGCCCTGCGAGACTAGAAGCGCGTTCAGCCCGAATATCTTCCCGGCCGGCTGAAAGGGCTCCACCTCGACGAACTCGGCCACTGATCCTCCTTCGGGGCGTTGGCGGGCGCTCCGGCAGCCCGGCAACTCTCCGCCAAAGAGACCTCCAAGTCAAGCGCATTTTGAGGGCCGCCCTCGCGTCACGTTCCCATAGCCTGCCTCCAATCGAACACCAGTGCGCGGCGTAGCCGCGCGACGTTCCCGCCCTCCCCCGTCACTGGGGGAGGGGCGCCGAGTCCGACTTCGGCCGCCCTGGCGAGACGGGGCTTGCCGCGACTCGCCTGGCCGGAGTCGGCGATAACGGGTGGGGGTGATTGCGGCCATCGGCCGCATCTTCCCCTGCATACGCTCCTGCCCATGCTTCCCATAATGATGTGCCGGGAGTTTTCCGCTGCATCCAGCAACCGGCACTGCTCGGGTACTGACGGGGGCGAGCTCAGGCCGTCGCCGTCGCGACTTCTGCAAGCTCGGACCTTCGCTCCCGCGTTCCCCTTCACGGGGCCCCGGACTCCGCCAAGGCACGGCGCCTGGCTCGGCCGGTGAGCCCCGAACGACCTGCGCGGCCCTCTGGCCGCGCGACGAACCCGCCCTCGCCCC
>Ga0272441_10003918_pt1 | contig 27665 bp, 29 predicted proteins | sample SSMProp6N_FD_193582 | JGI IMG/M metagenome (GOLD analysis project Ga0272441, IMG submission 193582) | Marine sediment archaeal communities from Little Sippewissett salt marsh, Falmouth, MA, United States - SSM-Prop-6N | ecosystem: Environmental > Aquatic > Marine > Wetlands > Sediment ... | reverse complement strand
AGTCGGCCAATACACGCTTGCGCAAGTCCATCGAATACGCTCGCATCGCAACACCTCCTTGTGCTGCAATCAGCTATATGCGCGTGCGCGCTCCCGGCGCAAGGCCCTTTTTGAAACCGCTCTAGCCGGCGCCACCCGCGTCATCACCCGCCCAGCAATGCCTCCGCCGTGACCGCCGACAAGTCATGTACGACTCGCTCGGCGCCCGGCAATCTGCCTTCCTCGGCGACCCCGAGGATCGCCATCCCCGCCCGCCGTGCTGCCTCGACCCCCGACGCCGCATCCTCCACCACCAGGCATGCCCCCGCCGGCAATCCCAGCCGCTCCGCCGCCAGCAGGAAAACCTCCGGGTCCGGCTTGGACCGCTGAATGTCATTCCCGTCCACGACCGCGTCGAACCGGTCGGCCAGGCCGACCTGCGCCATGATCAACGTCGCGTTCTTGCTTGACGAGGCGACCGCGACCTTCACGCCCCGCTCTCGCAACTCCTCCAGCAACTCCGCGACACCCGGCAGCAGGTCCCCCGCCGCCAAACGCTGAAGAAGGTCCCGATAGGTCGCATTCTTCCGCTCGGCCATCTCCGCCTTCTCGGCCGGCGTGTAGGACCGGTCGGCCTTCTCCAGCACGATCTCGAGGCTGACCATCCGGCTGACCCCGCGCAGCCTGTCGTTCACCGTCCGGTCAAACGGGATGCCCTCCTCGTCGGCGAGCTTCTGCCAGCTCTGGTAGTGAAGCTCGTCCGTGCTCACCAGCACCCCGTCCAGATCGAAAATCACGCCACGAATCATCTGTCGGCTCCGCTTCTCAGCGACCACCAAGCCCCCGGACACGGGCCGCACCGGCCCCGGCCCAGCGTAGCCGCTCAGCCCACCCCTTGCCACCGGGCCACGCCCCGTTCAGACTGTGCACCTTCGTCGCGGGGTGCAACAAACAGCGCTGGCGAGCCCAGTCGCAGAACATAGGCCCTCACAGCATCATGGAAAAACTGGCCCGGTATCTCAATCCTCAAGAGGCTCAAGACTGGCTGCGCGAACTCGGCAACGATCTGGGTGCCTCCGAGTTCGCCCAGATCCGCAATCTCGACTACGTCTTCTCCCCCGGGGAGCTCTACCCCCTCGCCCCCCACGCCGAGGTCCCCCTGCCGCGGATCACCGCCTTCGCCGTCGACATGGACGGCACCAGCACGACGACCGAGCCGCTCGCCCTCCATTCTCTCGAATACATGGTCCGCCGCTTCACCGGCCGCCTGGACAAAACGCAGTGGGCCGGGCTCGATGAGACTCTCGACTACCCCTACGTCATCGGCAACAGCAATTTCCGCCACACCGAGTTCCTGATCCAGCGTTACCGAGACCACATCGACCACGACGCGTTCGCCCGCGCGTTCATCGAAGCGGTTTGCTGGACCCTCGCCTGCATGACGGATGAGCAACGCCGTCGAGACATCACACAGAACGCCAGAAATTGCGGCCTGGGCGACATCCTCCACGATCCCGATTTCCGGCGGCTCGCCGAAAGCGGGACCATCGACGCCGACAACGTCGCCGACCGTGCCGATGGCGTCGTGCGGAAGTACGCCCCGGCGTTCACCCCCCCGCACGACACTGAGCGCGTCGCCGCCGCTCTCGATATCTACTACATGCGCTACCACTCGATTCTGCGGCAGCTCGAGCGCGGCCAGGGCGAGCGCCTGGCCCAGGAGCTGCTCGGCGACAGCGGCCGGCATCTCGTCGAGCCGATGCCCGGCTACGATGTCTTCATTCCGCTCGTCAAGGGCTGGCTCGGACCCGAGATCGACAGCCTTTACGAGCCCCTGCGCGAAGACCTCCTGAGCCACGAGCAGCTCGGCCACACCGCTGCCGAACTGGATGCGTTGCGACCGCGTCTGACCAGGCTCGCGGACCGATTTCGGGCAGCGCCGGCAAAGCTCGGCCTCGTCACGGCTTCGATCGCTTATGAGACCCATGCCTGCATGAAAGAGGTCATCCGCCTGATGGCCGAGCGTGTGCTCCACTGGCCCGTACTGTCACAGATCAGGGATCGCCTGGCCGAGAATCTCGCCGACTACCGCGCCGTCTTCGACGGCTTCGCGTGTGCTTCTGACACCTGGGAAGCACGCCTGAAGCCCCATCGCGACCTATACACGCTGGCCCTCTTTCAAATGTCGGTCCCGAAATCCGAGTACCACCACGTTGTCGGCCTGGAGGACACCGAGCCCGGCATCATCGCCCTGCGCGCCGCCGGCGTCGGGTGCGCCGTCGCCCTGCCCAACCGCGACACACGCCGCCAGGACTACACCGTCGCGACGCAGATCGTCACCGGCGGCCTCCCGGAGCTCATCCTCGTACACAACCTGCTCCTGGCGGAATGAATGGAAACGACGGGGTGCTGAGTGAATGCGGACACGATCACAGCCCAAGCCGATTACTCAACCGCGCAGAAGTGCATCGTGGCCCGCATCTGCCTGGCTGATCAGACGGTTTCGACCCGGCCGGCAAACGTATCGGAGGATGTGCACAAGCGCCTGCAGCGCCTTGCGGTCGCCACAAAGGGCGTCGGGCAGTCCGACTCGAAGCCACTCCCCATGCCCCAACGCAGAAGACCCTACCCGGAGTGGCTGGCCAACATTGCTCTACGCCACATAGGGCATTGGCTGGCAGAGCAGTCGCTTCCACCGCTGGCGATCCTGTGCATCGCTCGCCAGGAGTCCCTGAAGACACCGCCGCCTCTCCGCGTCCCCTTCGAACCGGTCCGGCTGTCCGACAAGCAAGACGTGAAGAACCTCCTTGAAGCGAGCCGTCCGCACAGGGACATGCCCGTGAACTGGTGGGAGTGGGTGCTGTTCGCCCCACTCGGGGCCCTGATTGTGGGCGTTGCCTTGTTCCGGCCGATCGTGGTCTTTGGCCTGCTGATGGTAATGATTCCCGACTTCCCGCAGACGGGGTGGGCCTCAGCCATCGCCAGACCCATCGTCGTGTTACTGCTCATGATCGTGATCAAGCTCGTGCTCATGGCATTGGCGCGCTGGCGAAACAGCCCCTGGTGGCTGATTCCGGGCGGCATCGTGACGCGCACCGCCAGCCCGTGGTCCACGCGATGCACCCTGGCACGGTACACTCCGGCCGATTCGCTGCTGATGATTACCGAGCAAGACAGTGTCTGGCGAGCCATGCTATACCGCGATGGTCGGCTCATCAGTCGGGAATCCACGGAGGAGGAATGTGAAGCGCTGCTGGCGGTCTGGCAGAGCCCTCTGCGCCCGCCGGCGCCGGATGAAATGACGGACCTCAGATAGCCGGACTCGAACCTCGTCGTGAGACAACGATATGCAACACGATACCTGGAAAGTCACCAATGCCACCCACAACCCACACACGCTCGGCCAGTGGAACAGCGTGTGCACAATCTCCAACGGCTACCTCGGCCTCAAGGGCAACGTCGCCGAGCAGCGCGAGGGGTACTCGCCGGTAACACTCATCAACGGCGTCTATGATGAGCTGGACATGTTCGGCCAGATCCGTGCCTCGAACGAGGAACGGCGCTACCTGGACACACGCTACTTCGACACCGCCGGCCGCAGTCCCGCCATCGCGAACCTGCCCAGCCCTCTCTTCACCCGGGTGTTCATCGACGAGCGCGAGCTATCGATCGAGCGAGCCGAGGTCGAGAACTTCCAGCAGGTCCTCGACCTCGCCACCGGCGTCTATCGCTACAGCTTCGACCACCGAGACGGCCGCGGCCGCACGACACGCGTCGAGATGGAGCGCTTCGCTCCGCTCAAACATGCTCACCGCGCCTTCATGCGCTACTCGATCACCCCGCTCGACCACGACGACACACCCATCCGCGTGCACACGGGGATCGACGGCACGGCTTACTCCAACACGACCGGGGAGCGGCAATACCGCGTCACCGAACTGTGGGCCGATCCGCCCGAGCGCTGCCGCCTCATCGCGCAGACGCCCGCCCGCGAGCACGACGTACGCATGGGCGTGGTCAACACGCTGCGCCAGGGCACACCGACAGCCGGCCCCACCGCCGTCGCCGAGCATGACGCCGTCTACACCTGCTACCAATTCACCGCAAAACGCGGCCAAACCGTCACCATCGAGCGCAGCGTGGCGCTCACCTCGTCCGAAGACCTGCGCCACGGCCTGATCGCGGATCTCGAAAACGAGCTGGATGCGGCGGTCGCCCAAGGCTTCGACGCCGCCCTCAAGGAGCAGGCCGCCGCGTGGAATGAGCTCTGGCAGCGCTGTGATGTGCAGATCGAGGGCGATGACCCGAGCCAGATCGGCCTCCGCTTCTGCCTGTTTCACTTGCTGCAAGCCGCCCCTCGCTTCAGCGACAGACTGTCGGTCCCGGTCAAGCTCCTCACCGGGGAGTATTACCAGGGGAACACGTTCTACGACACCGACCTGTACACTGTCCCGTTCTACACGTTCACGCTGCCCGAGATCGCGCGCACGTGCCTCAACTTCCGCTACGAGGGATTGCGACCCGCCCGCGAGATCGCCCGCAACCTCGGGCACGACGGCGCCAAGTTCGCCTGGCAGGCCGGTCCCCTCGGCGAGGAGTGCCTCGGCCGTTGGTGGCGCTTCACACACACCAACATCCACATCGACGCCGACGTCGCCTACACGCTCATGCAGTATTACTGGACCACCGGCGATGAACGCTATCTCGTGGAGCGAGGCATCGATCTGCTCGTCGAAACGGCCCGCTTCTATGCTTCCCGCGTCACCCCGCGCGACGATTCCGACGCACTCGACCTGCGCGACGTGGCCGGCCCCGACGAGGGCCATTGCGAGAGCACGAACAACTTCTTCACCAACTACCTCGCCAGCCTGAACTTGCGCTGGGCGGCCGATATGCTCGACCACATCGCGAAGACCGACCCGCCGGCCCATGCCGCCGTGCTCCGGCGTCTGGCGATCAACCAAGACGAGCCGGACCGCTGGCGTCAGACCGCCAGCCGCCTCACGCTCCTGTTCGACCCGCAAACCAGGCTGGTCGAGCAATGCGAAGGCTTCTTCAAGCTCGAATCCGTTCCGCCCGACCTGCTCGAAGCCCGCAAGGTCTGGTTCGTCACCGTCTTCCCCTACCAGGCGCTCAACCAGCCGGACGTCGTCATGGCACTTATGCTGCGGCGTGACGACTTCGACCGGGACGTGCTCAAGGCCAATTGGGACTACTACAACGACAAGAGCATGAACTTCTCGTCCATGAGCTTCGCCATCAACGCGATCATGGCCGCCGAGCTGGACGACAAAGACGATGCCTACAAGAACTTCGTCCTCTCGGCCGGCGAAGACCTCGACGAAGCCCTGACCGGCCGACGAGACACCTACGCCGGCCTGCACGGCACCGGCTGCGGCGGCGCGTGGACGGCCACGGTGTTCGGCTTTGCCGGGGTCTATCTCGACGAAAAGGGCCTGCGCATCAACCCGAAGCTCCCCGCGGCCTGGTCGGCGCTGCGCTTCAACCTCGTCCTGCGAGGCGCGGTCGTGAACATCGCGATCGACCGCGAGCAGGTGTCACTGAAATGCGCGCCGCACCCGACCGTCGAACTGCCAATTGTGGTCGCCGGCAAAACATGCACCCTCAAGAGTGGAGAGACATGCTGCGTGCGGTACGCCAGCTGACGCGCGTCCGCGGGCGACCCCGTTAGAACGAGTACGTCAGTTTCGGTCCCTTCTTGACCGGCTCAACCACTTCGTCGCCCGGCAGCCGCACACGCCGCGCGGGCTTCGACGGCTGGTGGAGCGTCAACCGCCCTGCCTCGGCCGAGATAACCTCGATTGGGTCGTCCTCCGCCCCTCGCAGGGGGAGCCGGATAATCGCGCGCGTCGTGCAATCCAGCAGTTTCTCGCCGTTGCGCTTCACCCGCACGCCCTTGCCCAGCTTGACGTCGTAGCGGTCGGCTCCGATGCGCACGTTCTTCAAGCCCGCATCAGGAAACGACAGCGAGCCCAAGCGCAGATAGCCGATCGGCTCGACATCGATCAGCTCCTGCATTGCGATAAACGCCAGCAGCCCACCCCAGTGGTACAGCCGGGCCGCGTTCCACACGTCCGCCCCCTCGCCCGTTTCGGCGTTGTAGTTCTCGTACACGCCGCCGTCGGCACGCCAGTTTCGCATGAACATCGCCAGTCCACGCCGCGCCAGCTCGGCCGCCTCCTCGTCAAACCGGTAGCGCCGCAGCCCCTCGGCCACCAGGAAATTGAACGGCCCCCAAATCCGCCCGCGCCAGTAATCATTGTCCTTGTACGCAGGATCGTCCCGGGCGATCGACGGCAACACGTGCTGGCCCCAAAACTCCTCCTCGTTCATCAAGTGATCACCGACGAGGCACTCTGCCCGATCCGGCGTGGCGACCCCCGCGATAAGCGGGAAGAACGACGTCGGCGACCATCGCTCCGACAAGCGACCATCCCAATGCCGGTTGCAGTAGATGCCTGCCTCGTCATCCCAGAGCTCGTTGTTGATTCGCGATGCGATCGCGCGATACTCGGCGCGGAACTTCGCGGCGTCGGACTTCCTGCCGAGGAACGTCGCCATCTGGAAGAGCGCTTCGCAGTCCATCGCGTAGTAGCTGCTCAACGCCACGTCATCCAGCTCCAGGCCATTCGCCTCCTCGTTGAAACCGACATCGTCGAACATCGGCGAATTGTCCAGCCCCGACTCGTACATCGCCGATTGCCGCGTATGCTGCAGCTTCTGGTTGTAGGGCACGAGCTCCGGAAACTCGTACGACACCGGGTCCGACCCCCACGAAAGCAGCCCCGCGCCGCGGCCGTTGCGGTGCTTCATCCAGTATCCGTGCCAGCGTCGCAGCCGCGGATAGATCGTCCTCAGCCATGCACGATCCGGCGCCGCCGCCTGCGTCTTCCAGATCATCGCCGCACCCAACGGCGGCATCGAACGATCGCGGGACGCTGCACCGTGAGCCATGGCGTAGTTCGGCACGAACCCCAACTCATCCACCGACGCGCTCACCGCTTCGAAGTTGCGCCGCGCGAGTTCCGGCGCCTCGTACGACATGAACGTCGCGACGAGGTATGTGTCCCAGCAGAAGAGCAGCGGACCCCGCCAGTCCATGCACCAATCACGACTCACCGGCGAGCAGATCAAACGCCGCCGCGTGTCGAACAGCGTGTTCCACGTGATCGCCTGCATCATCGCTTCTGGGGCGTCGGCCAGCGCGCCCTCACCGACGAGCGATTGTCGCGCCAACGCCGCAAACGTCCCCGGCGAATCAGTCTTCGCCCGCGGTGGCGTCACCCGGATCGTCGCCGGCGCGCCGGGCTCACCGATCGCGTACGGCTCCGCGATGTTCACGAAATACGCACGCGGCCAACTCGCACCACGAAGAGCCACTTCGCAACCGGCGTATGCCCCCTTCGACGCCGACGCCATCTCCGGCGCCACGGCCATTGGCGACGTGAAGATGAACACGATGCGCTGCACCGTCTCCGCCTGGGGCGTCACCGTCAATCGCAGCTCCCCCCCCTGATCAACCGCCTCCACCACGTACGGCACGCCCCCCGCTTCGAACGAGAGCCGCGCCGGAAGTCCGAGTGGTGCATGCGGCCCAAGCTGCGTCACGTCCGCCCATCGAAAGCGGTCGTACAGCTCGCCGATCTTCTTGCTGTCCGGCGAAGGGGGGGGCACGGTCTCATCCCAAATCGCGTAGCGCAACGCGATCACCGTGTCGCCGGCTCTCAAGTACGCCAGCCTGTTGAAACCCTCGAAGTCCCACGTGTTCCAGCCCGTCGGGTTGTGCTTGATCTTCGACATCGCCACCGCGGTTCGCTCCACTCTGACACCCCGCCGGCATTCACTCAGGACCACGCTCGCCCAACACGAGCCACCGCGGAAAAATGACGACCTGCGAGCGATTACGCAAGAAGGAATATGAAGATCTTCACACGAAGCACATATCAACCCCGAGTCCCCCCCCGGTCTGGCGCGGGCCTTGCGCACCAAATCCCCGTGAAATGAGAACTTTCTTGACCGGCGACTTTCCCCTGCGATAATTGGGGTGGTACGTGAAGGTTCACCGCTCTGTCGACCCCTAAACCATGGGCTGGGGCGATAACCTTCGAGCCTTTCGTACCCGGCGATGAACGGTCATCGTCTGTCGGGTTTGTTGGCGACGGCCGGCAAGCAGGGCAAAGCCCGAGGATCCCCCTCACCAGCGGATCTGCGGGGTGTCGCCCGTTGCGAAAGGAGGTGATTCAGTGATAGGTGATAAACGTTAGGCTGCTCGAGTGCAGCGAACGTGGCTGCAGTCGCAGCAGCCAGCAAAAACCAGCCCGTCGTGGCCTTCCCGGCCCCGGCGGGCGCTTTTTTTGCGCCCCATCTCACCACGCTTTGACAACACGGCACACGCTATCGACATACGGCGTTTCACCACTGCAACCCCAACATGAATCCACCTGCTGACAGGACGCCACGGGGTGCTCCGGCACTAATCGCTGAGCGTGATTCGGCCGATGAAAACGCCAGAACCGGGCGGGGCCCCACGGGGGTCGCGACATGTCAGAAGGATGCAGTACGGACAACCAGCACCGGCCTGCTGACCACGACGGCCAGCAAGCGCCCTCGCATGATCTTGCTAACGGGCCGCCCAGCGGAATCGAGCGCCGCCAACACCCACGCTACCCCTACCCAATACGTGATGGCGTCAAGGTCGTCCTGCCCGAATCGGCCACCACTTTCCCGGCCCGCCCCCAGACCCTCTCCGCCGGCGGCATCGGCTTGCTCCACGGCTCGTTCGTACATCCGCAGCAGCGCTGCGTGGTCGCGCTGATCACGCTCAACAACGCCGAAGAATGCGTCACCGGTAAAATCGTTCGCTGCCGCCACGTCCAGGGGCATGTGCACGATGTCGGCATTCAGTTTGATGATCTAGTCGACATCAACCGGTTCGTTCGTGTCGAGGACACGACTGCAGTGCAGCCCGTTCAGCCACGCGGCCCAAGTGGAGCAGCCCCGCCGTATCCGCCCGCCATCATGTCGCTCATCCAGGAACTCCACCACCTCGCATCCACCGGCGCCGCTCGCGATCTGATGTGCCGTCACGCCGCCAAACTCACGCGTCTGCTACACGACACATCCGCCTGACCAACTTCCACCCTCAGCCCAAGCACCCCCCTCGACGCGTCGCCATGCGATCACCGTATAATGCCCGCATGGACATCGACCTCCACCAGTTGCCCATCCCGGACTGGGGACTCTTGTGCCCACGCTGCCGCTATCCACTCAAGGGCCTCCCCCGGCACCGCTGCCCGGAGTGCGGCCTCCAGATCGATATCCCAGCCCTCATCCAGACCTGGACCCGTCTCCGAGACCCTCGTTTCACCGGCGGGGAACGCCCGCTCCCCGATTTCGGCCTGACGTGTTCCAACTGCGACCAGCCTCTGGCCGGCGCTCCGGCCTCAGTATGTCCACACTGCCAGACACCGTTCGATCTTGAAACGCTACGCCCCCAGAAGGCGTGGTGCCTCCTCGATGCCGGCCTGTGCGGCCCGCTCCCCATCCCCGGCGTCCAGGCTCTCCTCGCCACCGAGTCTGTCCCGCACGTCCCCGTGAACGAAAAGACCCTCAGAGAGATCTACGGCGGTCAGAGCATGATCGTCACCCGTCTTCGCATCCCCAGCGAGTTTTACTTCGAGGTGCTCTGGCTCATCCGCCGAGCCCGTTTGGAGATGGACACGGCCCGCTCGGTCGGCGACCGAGGTGAGTGGCTGTGCTCCCAGTGTGGCGAGCCTAACCCCGCGCACTTCGAGGTTTGCTGGAACTGCGAACAGCCCCGGAATCAGCCCTGAACCGTTGCCCCCAGCACCGCCTCACTCCCCCATAACCTGCACGACGACCTCGCGCTGCCGCCCGCGCGTGTCGAAGTCCAGCAGCACGACCTGCTGCCATGTGCCGAGTGTCATCCGCCCATCCACCACGGGGACCGCAAGCGACGGCCCCAGCGAAGACGCCCGGACGTGAGAATGGCCGTTGTCGTCGTGCCAGGTTTCCTCGTGCTTGTAGTGCTCGCCCTCCGGGGCAATCCGCTCGTAGAACGCTTTCAGATCATGCCGGAGCAGCCCCGGCTCTGCCTCGGTGGTCGTCACGCCGGCCGTCGAGCCCACAGCGAAAACCACGACGATTCCCTGTTGGACCCCCGAATCGGCCAGCACCCGGTCCACCTCTTCCGTGACATCCAGCACGTCCGTGTTCCCGCGCGTACCCAGTTGAAAACGACCCGTATGGACCATTCCACTCTCCCTTGTCGCCTTGTCTTCGGCCCCCCCAGTCATTCGCCGGCGGCGAGCCGTTCACCGTCACAAAGAACGTGCCCCCCGCGATGCACGACATTCTCGCCGTGTCATGGTACAATCATACCAACAGTTCTTGGCCGAGCGGCTCGAGTCGGCTGCCCGGCCTTTCGCAGCTCTTGAAGTCGAGCCATGTCGTGGGAGCCATGAGCACTATCTCCGAAGATCACGCTCTACTTATCGATGGTGTCCGCAGCTACGCTCGCGGTGAACTACTTGAGTCCGACGCCGTCTGGGATCACAACGAAACCTCCTGCTGCGAACGTCTCAACGAGTTCTACGAAATGGGATTGATGGCGTTGCGCGTCCCCGAGCAGATCGGCGGCCTGGGCTGTCCGATGCTGCCTTACGCCCACATAATCCGCGAACTCGCGTACGCTTCGCCCGCCGTCTCCGTCACGATCAGCGTCCACACCATGGTTTGCGAAGCCATCCGCATGTTCGCTGCCGACGCGGTCCGCGACGAGTTGCTCAGTCAACTGGCCACGCCCGATAACCTCTCTGCGTTCGCGATCAGCGAGCCCGACGCCGGCTCCGACCCGACCGCCGTCAAGACACGCGCCGAACGCGTGGATGGCGGCTGGAAGCTCTACGGAAACAAGTTCTGGGTCACCAACGGTATGACCGGACGGTGGTTCGCCGTCCTCGCACGAACCGGTCGCTCCGGAACCGGGAAAGACCTCAGCATGCTCCTCCTGGATGCCCGCCAGGACGCCGTCCAACGATCGCCCATCCACGGGAAAATGGGTATCCGGGGCTCCGAAACCGCCGAAATGAACCTCGACGGCGCCTTCATCCCCAAGGAGAACCTGCTCGGCCAGCCCGGGGATGGCCTCAAGATCGCTCTATCGGCCCTCGACGGCGGCCGGATCGGCATCGCCTCCCAAGCCGTCGGCATCGGAGCTGCCTGCATCGACCTCATGGTTAGCTACGCCAAGGAAAGACGCCAGTTCAACCGCCCCATTGCCGACTTCCAAGCCATCCAGTGGATGATCGCCGACAGCCAGACCGATGTGGACGCCGCCCAGCTACTGATCGACCGCGCCGCGACCTGCAAGGAAAACGACGAGCCCTTCACCCGCGAAGCCTCCATGGCCAAGCTCTTCGCCTCCGAGGCAGCCAATCGCATCGCTTACCGCGCCGTGCAGGTTCACGGCGGAACCGGCTATGTCAACGAATGCCGCGTCGAGCAGCTCTATCGCGATGCCCGCATCACCACGATCTACGAGGGCACCAGCGAGATCCAGCGTCACGTGATCGCCCGCGAAGTGCTGAACAACCGGTAGCTGGATCCAGTCCGCACCGCTCGTGTCCCCCGACTACGCTGTCTGGGCACCGCCTGCGAGGTCCTCAATGGCCCGGATGATCCTGAACACCTCGGTTCGCGAGGGATCCTTGTTGTTGCAATGGCTCTCCGCCCGAGCGGCAGCCTCAGCCCGACGATCAATGATCTTTGAGTAGTCGGCCTGCGCCTTGTGTCGAATCCGCTGCCCCAATCCCTCTTTCCACAGCTTCCTGACGCGCGCCAAGACTTGGCGGCAATCCGCGAAGTGCTTCCCAGTGTCTTTCAGGTGAAGCAATGTCCAGACCTCGAAACACGGATCCGAGCGAGCTACCTTGATCCCCTGACCACCACCAGCATTCCTCTTCGCCTGTGCGCTCGCCTCCTCGGCCTGGCTACGCCGTTCCGACGTGCCCTCCAGATCAAGTAGCAGCCAGACTTCCAGGCGATCCTCGTCATCGCTGTTGTTGGCCAGGGTTTTCAGCTTTCTTTGCGCTTGCTCCAACATCGCCTGGGGAGATGCACCCGTGCATTCGGCTGGGCACACGTTGATCGCCACGCGCTGTTTCTCCGCGCGCTGCAACTCGGTGAAGTATGCGGGTGCCGTGCGCGTATCGTCGCACACGATGACCACGACTGGCCGCGGATCGCGTACGCCAACAGGACGTTGGCCACGGCGCCAGCGCGCGCGCTGCTTGTCCTTCGACACCTTGCTTTTCCCCGCACCCGGCAGCGCTCACCCCCCCATGGGGCCCGGAGCCGGCAACGCTCCATAACGCCCCTGTAGATAGCGTTTCCGAAGATTCAGGTTGTTCCGCTCCTTGAACTCAACCATCGAGAAAAGGCTGCTCGCACCGGTCGAGTCCTTCTCAGTGAAGTACACCTGATCGCGGCGGAGTGGAGCAGACTTGGTCTCGCCCTCGAACAGGGCCGTTTCATGGGCAGCAAAGATCAGTTGGCCCCTAACACGATCATCCGGAGTGTCTCGATTGAACTGACGGATGACCGCGGTCAGCAGCGCCGGATGAACCGACGCACCCATTTCGTCCACGAAGATCGCCCGGTCCGTGTCGCCATGTGTGAGGTCATAGATATAGGGAGCCAACTCGATCATCTTGTGTGTCCCGACAGACTCCTGACCGTAATGAAACGGCACTGGCTCCCGCGGACCGGCATGCTTTAGCTTGAACATCCACATCTTAGGCTTGCGAGGCAACGAAGCAGTCTTCCCCTCTTCCTCCGGCCTCGGACTGTGGGTAATACCAACCGTGTCATAATCGACCACTCCCACATCAGCGTGCCGGATCCAATCCCGTAGCCAATCCCCAAACGCACTCGCATCCTTCGTCGCCCGCTCAGCAACGTTGCCCACCCCGAACCAGGATGCACCGGATGCGAAATCATGATGACCGAGTAGCTCGCGAAGCCCCACGGACAACCCTGAAGCGAGGGTCGGGGCGAACCTGTCCGCGAGCGACAGAAGTAGCGCGTTAGGTCGGAAGGAATCAGAAAACAGGTTGAATTGCTTCTCGGTTGTCCATGAACCAGATACCTCCTGGTTGTCACGCTTGAACAGAACTTCATCCTTCTCGGGACCGCACTCGACCAGTCTCTCCAGGACGAAGCGGCTCTTGTCGAACTCGACTGCGTACTCGTACACCCGGCCCTTGACGACCCCCCGTACCCCGAGCATCACCGGACGCTCGCTCCACTCATCCAGCAAGAATGGCTCGTACGGCGGGATAGGCTGATCCGACTCGAATGTCGCGGATCGAGACAAGAGGAAACCAAGAGCAGCCGCCGCCAAAAGCACGCTCGACTTGCCCGAGGCGTTCGGCCCATAGATCGCCGCACAACGCAGCAGCCGCAGCGGCTCATCCTCCCCCTCCAGCGGCACCTCGATGACGCCACCCTTCACTTCGGGGTCGATGTTGGCCGCCTCCAGCGAGAGCCGAAACTCATCCCGAAAGGGCCCGAAATTGCGACCGAACAGTTCGATTAGCATCGTGATGCTCTCCGTAGAGCCGCGCAGTTTTCCTGCGCACCCAAAGCGTTTATAGGCAAACATCGGGCGAGAAGCCATGCCACCCCGACGAGAAACTCAAAATCGCGCAGTAATCCTGCGCACCCGCCCGAGCGACACGACGCCGGGCGATGGGAAATGTAATATATAGTTGACATAATGTAATGTTTATATTACTATATGTGTAGTACAGCTTACATGCGACTCTGGCCGGGACGGATGGCCGATGGAGGTGCACACATGCTCCGACAGCAGAAACGGGCCTGGTACGAGTTGACGGTGTCCGCGTTGGCGATTGTCGCCGTCGTCGTGCTCGGGTTCACAATCCGCATGCCACAAGCCCTGGCCGGGCTTGGCATCCTCGGGTTCTATGGGCTAACGCCGCTGCTGTTTCGGCGACGGCCGGCTCCGGGCGAGGTCGTCGTGGACGAGCGCGACCGTCACATCGCCATGCGAGCCGCGACGGCCGGCTTCGCCGCATCGTACGTCGCGTTCGTGCTGAGTGGTGTGGGGCTGTGGGCGTACGCGTTCCTGTGCCGGGGCGTGGAGGAAGTCAGCGTGCACCAGCTTGTGACGCCGGTGTGGCTTGCGTTCCTCGTCTTCTGCGTGGTCCGCGCCGCCACGATGCTCGCTCTCTACGGCGGGGAGGTGGCCGATGCCAGCGAATGAGCTCACCAATAGCATTCGTCGCCTGCGGTTCGACCACGGCGAGATGACGCAGCAGGAGCTAGCGCGTCGCGCGGGCGTCACGCGTCAGACGATCATCGCAATCGAGGCCGGCAAGTACTCCCCATCGCTGCCGCTCGCCTTCCGCATCGCCCGCGCGTTCGACCTGCGGGTCGATGAGGTCTTCCAGTACCGCGAACCCGGCAACCCCGAGGACGCCGGGTAGCGGCCCACGCCGTGGGATCACTCGACGTTTAGCGAGCGGAGGTAGTCTTCCAGGGCGCCACGGCGTTGTTCCTCTTCATCTCGGGCGGCGTGGATCAACTCGCGTTGCTTGCCGATCCGCTCGTCCACTTCGTCGAACTCCTCCAACTGCCGCTTGTATGCATCGCTGTTCCGATCCAGCGTCTTCAGATTCTCACGAATGCGGGCCTGCTCGGCTACATCTTCCTCACGCTGCCTCTCCAACCGGGCACGACGACGCGACGTCTCCTCCAACGCGAGACGCAGCTCCACGACTTTCTCGAGCGCAGCCTTCACCGCCGGCGTGATCACCGAGGCACGCAGGTAATGGCGGATGTCGTCCAGCCCCACATTCGTCAGAATGATCGACTGATCGGCGATGCGCTCCAGCCGGACGGTCTGCGCGACGGTCTCACCGGCCGGCGTCAACACCTTCAGTCGCAGCAACTCCGGCGTCTGCTCGTACACCTCCTTCGGCTCCATGAGCTTCCACTCTTCCGAATACGGCTGCTCCAGGAGCACGACGCGGTCGCGATCTCGCTTGTTCTTCAGAAGGTACTCACGCCGGTCCACATACTTGTGGCGGTGCCACAACGTGCCCTTCACGATCCGAAGGCTCACGAGTTCGTCCGGCGTCGGCTTCTGCTTAATCATCACCTCCGTGGACAGGTCGAGCGCGTAAGCGATCAGCCGCTTTTCGTCCGGGCGGAGATCCGGGAGCTTCGCGTCACCGGCGTAGACGTTCTCGTCGAACACCGTGACCGGACCCTGCATCAGGTGCAGCTTGGTCGTGTTCTTGAGCTCCAACCCGTTGAGCGGGTGCTTCCCGTGCACGGCGGGGTTGAAGATGCTGACCTTCTCCGCCTCGATAGACCCCGTCACGATCGGCAGCATCGCCGAGTGCTGGCGCGGGATCGACACCGGGGTGTCAATGCGATACTCGAACAACTCCCCCGCTTCTTGTGCCGCGGCGACAGAGGCGACACCCGTCTCGGCCAGTCTCAGGAAGCCTCTGCCGCCTGCCATGACGGGCTCCCCCGCGAGCGCCGGCGCACTCAACGCCTTCGACTGCGGCACCGCCCGCACTCCCTCCCCAAACTCGGCCCTTCCCCTCGCCCGACGTGACAAGCGCGCCGGTTTCTTGTCGGCCGTGGCATCCATCGCAAAGCCCCCCGCATACTCCGGCGGCCGAAGTGACGCGTACAGCTCCAATTGCTCAATCGGCCGAGGAATGTACAGCGGCGTATAAAGGTCCATCCGGAACGAGATCGGCCGACCGGAGATAAGCGAGAGCCGAACGTCGTTCCAATCCTCCTCCGTTGCGTTCTCGACTGTGGCCCAACCCTGAACGAAGGGGTCCTTGTCCTCCGCGAGGACGAGCCGATAGCTCGTCTTCCAGATGGGCGCCTCCAGAAGATACGCCACGCGAACCGTACGCTCCCCCTCCCCCTCGAAGCTCAGCGTGACGCTCTTCTTGTCCGCATTGTGTGCCGTCGCCAGCGTCGAAAGGGCTTTCCGCAATTCCGCGTCCACCTTCTCGTCACCCAGCTTGATGTTCAGCCGCCCAGTTCCGAGCCGTATCTGTTCCAGGCCATCGCCTGTCAGGACGTTCAGAACATCGTGCTCCACCACGCTGTCGTTCGGCAGGACGACGCGCTGCCGCTCAACGCCCAGAATCGTCCCGGTGATCTGTCGCTCCCCCATGATTTCAACCGGTTCGCCGCGGAGCTGGTCCAGCAGTTCCCCCAACGTGGGCTTGCCGGTCAGGTCCACGCCGAAGCTCCGCAGGGTTTTCTCGATCGGGTCCTGCGAAGCATAGCTCACGACACCGATTCTCCCCCCACCGAAGTCCTGCACGACCATCGACTTGATGATGTCGTTGATCTGGTCCGTTCGGAACTTGAGTTCTGCCGTGGTGTCGCCGGTGACCGCGGACTCGCACTCGAAGTGCGCCACGCCGCTCGAGAACAGCGCCACGCGCGTCACGTCGAGATCGGTCGTCTCGGCGACGCCGACCAAGGGAAAGGCGAGCAGAACAACCGTGGTGAGGAGTCTCGCGACCGTTCGTTTCATAATGGACCTCCTGTCATGACATGCCCCAAGGACCGCGCCACTCCCGCGTATCCACGCCAGGAGCGTATACGCATCTGGCGGGCGCACGTAGCAGGCACTTGCCCCTGCAATCGACAGCCCGCAACGATCAACACTCGTTTACGATATACGACGACGGGGAAGCCGAGTAGTTCCACGAAAACCGCGCCCCCGATTGTCGCCCGAAACCAGTCCCGCCCCAACGCAGGTCCATGCCCCCCCGCCGACGCCCACCGTCACGCGCCGCTGGCCTCCGCACCAACCTCCTCCGCGACGCTCGCCAGCAAGCGGCCCCATGTCTCGCAGAGCGGCGGAAGCTCATACCGAAACAGATCGCCCAACAGAACCGCATCGTTGTCTTGCAGCGCCTGTCGCAGTTCCCCCAGCCTCCCGATGACATCTTCGAGATGCGCGTTCACCGGACGCCCATCGTACGTCCGTTGCGTGAGATCCTCACCCAGCAACCCCCCGCATTGCGCGAGCGCTCGCTGACAGGTCTGCCATACCTCCAGCAGCCCAGCCACGTCGCGCATCGCCGACTCGATCTCCCCCGCCGCCAACCGGTCGGCCACCTCCGCGTGCCGGCCGGTGGCTTCGTCGAATTCCGCCGCCAAGCCCCGCAGCGCGTCCCGCACGAGTACGATCCGGTCGCCGGTCTCCAGGTCCACCTGGGCATCGCCCGGTATGGCCTGCGGCAGGTGCGCGTCGAGCTCGGCATCCCCCAAGCGCGTCCCGTTGACGCTCACGGACACGATCAGCCGCTCCCTGGCGTGGCTGTCCCGCACGTGGTCCACGAGTTCCTGCAGCGTACCGTCTGCCGTGTGGGGCTCGTCCAGTCGCTGTCCGTCCAGCGTCACGATCATGGCAAGTCTCCCTGAATTATCATCTTATCGGAGCATCTCGGACCCTGGCTGAACCTGCAGGGGCCGGTTGCCGCAGGCCCCTGCCCGGGTATCATCGCAGCCGTGACCATCAAACGCCCCACCTGGCTCGAGAATTGGCTGGAGCGGCACCAGCATCCCGTCTCCTTCGCGCTCCATCTGGTCGGAATTCCCCTGACCATCGCCGCCGTCGTTCTCGCCGCCTATCAGCTTGCCGTGTGGCGCTGGGACCTCTGGTGGCGGCCGGCTGGCCTGCTCGTCGTCGGCTACCTGCTCCAGTTCATCGGGCACCGCCTCGAAGGGAACGATATGGGGGAGATCATCCTCTTCAAACGATGGTTCGGCCGACCCTATCGCGCGATCTCCCCCCGATACGCCCGCCCCCAAGGCTTGACCCCCACGAAGGCCGGTGAGGGCACCGGCGACGTGGAGACATGACCCGTGCCCAGTGCTGAGCGAGGAATCCCCGCGGGTAACCTTGAACGCCTTCGCCGGAACGCCGACACTCCAATGTCCCCAGAACAGGATGCCTCAGCGGGAGATGCGCAATGGGCAAGAAGACGGTCGCCATTCTCGGCGCCTCGACCAACCGCTCCAAGTTTGGAAACAAGTCGGTACGGGCACACGTCAAGCTGGGATGGGACGTCTACCCTGTGAACCCACGCGCCGAACAAATCGAGGGCCTCAAGGCATATGCCTCACTCGACGAGATCCCCGTCGCACTCGATCGGGTGTCCCTCTACCTGCCCTCCGCCGTGGGCCTCAAGCTGCTCCCGGAAATCGCCGCGGCGCGGCCCGCCGAGTTCTTCGTCAACCCTGGGGCCGAGAGCGAGGAACTTCTGGCCGAGGCACAACGCCTTGATCTCGACCCCATCGTGGCTTGCAGCATCGTCGACCTGGGCACATCCCCCGCCGATTTCGACGACGCATAGCGTCTCTTCGGAAAACAACCGCTCGCGGCCGGCCGTCGATCGTCAGATCCCACGGCCAGCCGCGATGGATGCGCTGCGGGCTCTAGCGCTCAACCTTCCATTCCTTCCAGACATTCCCCACCAAGTCCGGCCCCGGCTTCAACGATGGCTTCCCCGGCTGCCAGCCGGCCGGCGTCGCCTCGCCCGTCTCACGCACGTGCTGGAATGCCTGCACTTGTCGCAGAAACTCCGCCACGTTCCGACCGACCGGCGGCGTCAGAACCTCGGCGGCCTGAATGACCCCGTCCGGATCGATAAGGAACCGGCCGCGGAGATCCACGCCCGGATTCTGCTCGTAGACCCCGTACAGAGACCCGATCTGACCGCTTGAATCCGAGAGCATCGGGAACGGCACGCCGTTCTCGACCATCTTCGAAAGCTCTTCATTCTGCCACATCTTGTGGACGAAATGGCTGTCCGTGCTCACCGAGAGAAACTGGACACCCAGCTTCACGAATTCCCCATGCCAGGCGGCAACTGTCGCCAATTCGGTCGGTCACACAAAGGTAAAGTCACCCGGGTAGAAACACAGCGTCACCCACTTCCCTTTGTAGTCCGACAGCTTGATGTTCTTGAACCCGCCATCGATGTAGGCGGTCGCCTCGAAACCCGGTGCGGCCTGGCCCACGCGTGCCGTCATGATGTGTGCCTCCTGCTGCGGCTCTGCCTTCTCGACCCCTTCGCGATCGCCTGGGGAATCCACCATCGGCCCGCCCGCCGGCTCTACGCACGACGACCCCGGTTCACCCATGAGCTTTCCTCCTGCCATCGTTGTCCGGCGACGGCTCCTTGCTGCGTGCTCATCCACAACTCGGCGCGCCCGCGCTCCGCGGGCAATTCGAAGGCATCATACCAACACGCGTCGTCGCGCGAAACCCCCGAGCCAAGCGGTGTGAAAACTGCGGAGACGCTATTCCAGACCTCGGAAGACTTCAGAAAATGCCCCCCCACACTGCGAACGGCTCGTGAATCGAGAACCAGGAATCACCTGAAACAGGATCAACCCGGGCCTAAACGCACTCGCCTACCCTCTGCGTCCCAACCTCTTCGGCATGACCAGCGCGCATCCCCGGCTTGCTCCTGACCGACAGGATGTAGAAGCTGCCGTACGTTGCCGAGCGATCCTGCGAAAGCAGCTTCCTCGCCAGTTCATCGTGGCGTTCGACGTGCTCGATGATCGACGGCGGCGGGTCAAGCTCATAGCTACCTGAACGGTAGATCATCGTCGCTCCGATCGCAGCCGCCCGCAGAGCGCTCTGCAAGGTCGATCCGAAAAGCGCCGGGGTCATCCAGTCGAAGATGTCCAGCAGGTTGAACTTCGTGATGGACCCTTCCGGCTGCGTGTCCAGAAACGGGCCGAGCCACCCGTTCACCACCTGCACACGATCCAGGTTGTTCCGTAGCGTCTCGAAGTTCTCGGGCAGCAAATACGGCGGCACGCGATAATCTCGAAACCGCCCCGTCACCGCCAGGCTCAGGAAGTAGTTGTCGTAGATCGGTACCTTCGTCAGGGCGTGCTCCACACGCTCCTTGACGTACTCGTACATGTCATGCCGCCCATCCACGAGCCGATACTGCTCCGGGTGTACGCCCGCCAGGTACAGCAACGGCCGGAACATCACGAACCGCCGCGACCACGGCCCCCACAGCTTCGGCGCCGCATATCGCGTGTACCACTCCTCCTGCTCCGCGAGCGACCGCAACTCGAAAAACGACTCGATGACCTCCCGCCGCAGCCCCAGCAAACCGACAAACCGCCGAAGAATCCGGCAGAACAGCCCCATTCGGCCGAACAGGTACAGCCCGCGGGCCGCCATCCACAGGTTCTCGTCCCAGAAGGCACGCGAGCGAGCCGACAGCCGCGGTCGAAGCTTGCTCCCGTACACGTCCAGCACCACCGCCGGGCGCCGGGCCGCGAAGATGTCGAAGAACGTGTCGTGATCGAGGGTGGCGATCCCCGCCAGCTTCAGTTCGAGGATCGCGTTTTGAGCCGGGTTCCCGTCGATGCTGATGAGCTTCTTCGGGCTCTGGCAGAGGAAGTTCAAGGGATTGCAGCCCGCGGAACTGATCGACACCACGGTGTCCGCCGGCGTCAGGTTGAACGCCCGCCGATCCATCTCCGGGTCTTCCCAGGACATGTTGAACACGATTCCCCGGAAAACAAGTCGCTCCAGCAAACCACGCTTTTCCGTGATCGGCATGTCCAACACGGTCGGCATGCTTTAGATCCCTTTCCCGGCCACAGCCGTGAAGTTGTAACCGCCCAGCCAGTATCTCACGTCAACGCTGCCGAACACCTGCCGGAGCTCATCCTCGTACGGTCGTAGTGTCTCCACGTGGTTCAGTCGCAGCCACGTGCGCATCACCGGTCCCAGCGGCCCCCACTTGCGAAATCGGCTGAAATCCAGCACCACGAGGCGACCACCCTCCGCCAGATGAGCCTGGGCCCGTCGCAACGCCGCCGGCCAATCCGGGATCATGGTGAGGCTGTACGCGAACAGAATCGCGTCAAACGACCGTCCCAAGTCCAACGTCGTCGCGTCCGCTTGCACGAGGTCCACATTCTGCCACCCCCGGCCCTCCACACGCTTCGCCGCTCGCCGGAGCATGTCCCCCGAGAAATCCACGCCCGTCAGTGACCCTTCCGTCAGATCCAGGTGCTCCAAAACATACCGGAAATTCAGCCCCGTCCCGCACCCGACCTCCATCACCCGGCTGTTCGGTCGAAGCTGCAGGCTCGCCACGGCCCCCCGCCGCCCGTGCAAGATTACCCAGCGCGTCCCGTCGTAGACGTACGCGTGAAATCGATAGAAGCGCTGAACTGCCGTGTCCGGCATCGTGAACACTCCCCGGAGGTTCTCAACCATCCGCACTGGAAACCGTCGCCCGTGGCAGGCTGCCGGCCGCCGCGATACACGCACTCTAGCCCCCCGAAAACGCCAGCGTTGCAACGAGTGCCTAAGTTTACCGGTCCGTTCCCCATGCGACAGTGGTACCCGCGTTTTTTCCGGCGCCGAGTCCCGCTCCCGCCCCGACCGGGCCTTGGTTGACAGTCGAGTAGCTCCCGCAGAGAATCATTCAGGCCCTGAAACACGGGGCCCTGCGGGCCAACTGTGGCTGTTGCGTCCACCCGGGCCGTCACCGCCACGCCGCCGCTTTGTGCTTGGAGGTCAAAACGCTCATGGAACAGCCGTCGTCCCATTTGAAAATCAAGCGTACGGGGGATGTGTCGGTCGTGGAATTCGCCGACCGGAAGATCCTGGAGGAGCTCTCCATCCAGGAGATCTCGGATGAGCTGCGCGGCCTGGCGGAATCCGACGTCGGAGCACAACTTCTCCTGAACTTCGAGAACGTCGACCATCTCGCGAGTGCTGCATTGGGCATGCTCATCACGCTCCACAAGAGAGTCCAGGAGCACAACGGAACGCTCAAACTCTCCAACATCAACCGCCAAATCTTCCAGGTTTTCAAAATCACTCGACTGAACCGCGTCTTCGACATTCATGACACGGCGGAGCAGGCGCTGGCGTCTTTCGGAAACGTGTGATCGACGGTTGTTGACTGCAGCACCACGGTACGGCGATGAAGGTCCCTTCCGATTTCGGAGTTGATGACGCCGACTTCGTCAATGTCACCGTTCCCAGCGATCTGCGCAAGCTAAGGGAACCGGAAGCCCGCATCATGACCGAGTTGAAGCGGTGCGGGTACGACCAGGACACCGTCTTTGCCATCAAGCTCGCGTTTGAGGAGGCCGTCACCAACGCCGTCAAGCACGGCAATGCGAACGACCGCTCCAAGCTCATCCACCTCCGCTACTACGTCGACCCCCAGCGCGTCGTCCTGATGGTCCGGGACGAGGGGCCCGGCTTTCACCCCGACGGCGTCCCCGATCCCACCGCGGACGAGAACCTGGAGCGGCCCAGCGGCCGGGGTCTCATGCTCATGCACTCCTACATGACCAAGGTCCTCTACAGCCGGGCCGGAAACGAGGTCTGGCTGCTGAAGGAATCCCCGTCGGCTCCGGGAACGGGCACATCCTCCCGTGACGCAAACTCAAATGTGGGGTGAATCCCCGCTGTCCAACGGTCACCGAAACACCACCATAGCCACCGAGCGTAGCCTGAACCGAGTCCGATCCGATGACGCGGACACACATCGCGATCGTCCGTCCATTCGCCGCCGAGGCCCTGCTATCCGGGAACAAGCGGATCGAAACCCGCTTCTACCAGCAGCGACGGCCGCCGTTCGGACAGATCGCCGCGGGCGAAATCGTCCACTTCAAGATCAGCGGCGGCGACTTGATTGGCTGTCCGCAAGTCACTGAGGCCAAAGAGCTTGAAAGCCTTTCCCCGGGTGCGATCCGGCGTATCAGGAGCCGCTTCAACCACGCCATCCTCGCGCCGCGTGAGTACTGGGCCGCCCGCGACCTCTGCCGACTTGGCATCCTCATCTGGCTTACGCCGCTCACGCGGCCGAGCCGCCCGGTCGTGATCCCACGGCAGTTCGGCGCGGGGTGGATCATTCTGGACACCGCCCCCTAACATCCACGGACCGACGTTTTTCCCCGTCCAGCCGCTTGGCAGCGCCCGCCATTCTGCTATACTTACCGGTCTGCCGGTTCGCCCGGCCTTTGGTACGGTGTCTGTCGAAACAATGGGTTCGGTATGCCGACTATCAACCAGTTGATCCGAAAACCACGCCGGATCGTCGTGCCCAAATCGAAGGTACGCGACCTTGAGAAATCTCCGCTCCGGCGTGGCGTCTGTCTGCAGGTCAAGACCCAGACCCCCAAAAAGCCTAACTCCGCGCTCCGCAAGGTGGCTCGTGTCCGCCTGACGAATGGGCGTGAAGTCACGGCGTACATCCCCGGGGTCGACCACAACCTGCAGGAACACTCGATTGTCCTCGTCCGCGGCGGTCGCGTTCGCGATCTGCCCGGCGTGCGATACCACATTGTCCGCGGCAAGTTAGACTGTGCCGGCGTCACCTCCGACAAGGAGGGCAAGGCCCGCGCCCGAAGCCGCAGCAAGTACGGCGTCAAGAAGAAGCAATAACAGGTCCGGGTGAGCAATGGCGTACAAACGCTTCACGAATTCTACGAAGCAACTTCGCGGTGACCCGCGCTTCAACAACAAGGTCGCCACCAAGTTCATCAACTGCATGATGTGGGACGGTAAGAAGTCCGTCGCCCAGCGCGTCTTCTACGATGCGATGGACCGCATCTCCGAGAAGATCAAGGACGTGCCGCCGATCGACGTCTTCCAGCAGGCCCTCGATAACGTCAAGCCGAATATCGAGGTCCGGTCGAAACGCGTCGGTGGTGCCAATTACCAGGTCCCCATGCAGGTGAACCCTCGCCGACGTCAGTCTCTGGCGATTCGCTGGCTGCTGACGGCAATCCGCAAGAAGAGCGGCCGACCGATCTCGCATCGCCTCGCCGATGAGCTTCTGGCCGCCTACAAGCACGAGGGCGAAGCCATGAACCAGCGCGAGATGGTCCACCGAATGGCCGACGCCAACAAGGCTTTCGCTCACTTCGCTTGGTAGCTCACTACCTCTTTCACGCTGCTCCCGGCCGGGTCATTCGACTCGGCCGTTTGCTTGCGCCGCTCACCGCCCAGGCGGCATGATTCCGACCTTCGGGTATCATGAAAGCCCATGAGTCAACGATTTCACATCGACTCCGCCCTGCCTTCCGCGGCCGGCGCCGCCATCGCCATCGTCCAGCGCCTCGTGGACGCCGGTCACCAGGCGCTCCTCGCCGGTGGCTGCGTCCGGGATCTCCTCCTCGGCCACCCGCCACAGGATTACGACGTCGCCACCAGCGCCCCCCCCACACGCGTCTGCGAGCTCTTCAGGCCAACGCGCAGAGTCGGCGCTCAGTTCGGCGTCGTCCTCGTCAAGAAACGACGTCGCTGGGTCGAGGTGGCCACATTCCGCACTGACGGTCCCTACCTCGACGGCCGCCGACCCGCACAGGTGACGCTCTCCGATGCCCGGCATGACGCCCTGCGGCGCGACTTCACCGTCAATGGCATGTTCCTCGACCCGCTCACCATGGACGTCGTCGATTACGTCGGCGGCCGAACCGACCTCGATGCGCACCTCATCCGCGCCATTGGCACTCCCTCCGCCCGCTTCTCCGAGGACTTCCTGCGACTCCTCCGCGCTGTCCGATTTGCTGCTCGGCTGAGCTTTCCCATCGAGCCCGTCACGCTCGCCGCCATATGCGAACACGCGCCGATGCTCGCGAACGTCGCCGCCGAACGCGTTCGCGACGAGATGGAACGGATGCTGTCTCATCCCTCGCGACGCCATGCGTGGAACACGCTCCACGACTGCGGCTTGCTCCCGTACCTCTGGCACCGCGCCCATTGGAGCCCGGAACAGATCCGCCACGTCGACACGTTCCTCGGACGCATCCCGTCACACGCACCGTTCGAGCTTGCGCTTGCGATCATCCTCGCCGATCGCAACCCGCGGGAAATCGAGCGCGTCGCCCGCGCGCTCACGCTCTCCAACGAGGAGCGCCAGACCGCGTCGTGGCTCGTCAACCACCACACGGACCTTGACAATCCGGCTGGCCCCTCACTCGCCGAGTTCAAGCGACTCATGGCCAACCCTGCGTTCTACGCGCTCACGATGTGGGCCCGCGCCCGGTTCGAGGACATGCCGGATGGCCCCCAACACGCCACCGCCCTCGCCGATCGCATCGCCGGCACACCCCGCGATGTGGTCCAGCCGCCGCCCCTCGTCACCGGTGACGACCTCGTGGAACGCGGCGTGCCCCGAGGCCCCATCTACAAGGAAACCCTCGACTTCCTCTACACCCGGCAGCTCGACGAGCTCATCACCACGAGGGATCAGGCGCTGCATGACCTCGATGAATGGCTGCGTGAGCACGGCCATGCAGGATGATCACCGCCACACGAGCTCATTGTCTCCTCTCACGGCCGCCGCGCTGGCCCTTGCGCTGACGCTGCCCGTCGGTTGCTCGCTGCGCGACCGTGAGGGGTCACCCTCGCCGGAAGAGCCCGCCAAGGTCGAGCCCGTCGCCATTCGGTTTCACCTCGGCACCACCACCGAGCGGGAGGGTTATCGCAAGGCCAGTGACGAGCAGGGTCGGCCGCTCTACATCGCCGGGGATCCCGTGCTCACAGAGCGTGACATCGTCTCCGCCACAGCCCTCCACAGCGATCGCCGAAGCCTCGTCCTCCTGGTTTTCGCGCCCGCCGCCTCCAACGACCTGCGTCGCCTCACGGGTGACCATCTCGGCGGCCGGCTGGCGATCTTCGTCGATGACGATCTGGTGATGTCCCCGCTGCTCCGGGCACCGATCGCCGGCGGAAAGGTCGTCCTCGATGCCGGGTTCTCGCGTGAGCGCGCCAACCAGATCGCCCGAGCGATCTCCGGACACTGACCGCCCCCCGTCACGGCCATCTCGGGCTGTCGCCGGCTGACTCGCCGGTCCCGCTGTCCCTGGTTCTTCACGTCTTCACAGACACCCGAGATGAGAGAGTTGCGCACGTTCTGCATCGAGAAGCACTTACTAGCCATTTGGCCCGGATTCCGTGGTCGCTGCGGGACCGCTTCTGATTCGTCTGCCGAGGAGAAACCCGTTGCAATCGGGAACACTTCAGCGTATTGTGAACATAGCAGGTCTTTTGGAGGAGAAGGGGACGGTAATCTCGCAATGAGCGAGACGTTCCCGTCGGGTGCGCCTGAGTCGCGCGCCCGCGCACGTCTGAGAGAGGAGGAGAACCTATGAAGTACCTGACGTCAGTCGCGGTGCTCGCGGCTATTCTGGCGGTTCCGGCGATGGGCCAATGGGCGGACGATTTCCAATCGTATCCGCTCAACAGCCCGCTGGTTGGCCAAGGCGGCTGGGCAGGCTGGGATGGCGGCCCTGCGCTCGCCATCGTCAGCGATGATCACCCGAAATTCGCGGGTGATCAGGCAGCCAAACTGTTCCAGAACGACGACTGCATCCAGGAGCACAGCGGCTACACCACCGGGCAGTTCACCTACACGGCGATGCAGTACATTCCGGACACCTTGCAGGGTGTGGCCGACATGCAGACGTACTTCATCCTGATGAACAAGTACACGCTCGACTCCAAAGGATGGAGCGTGCAGCTCCAGTTCGACCTGGAGAACAGCATCTGCCAGGATGACGAGGATCCGGGCGATCCGGGCGTCCCCATCATCTACAACGCGTGGAACGAGATCCGAGTCGACATCGACCTGGAAGCCAACACGCAGGCCACGTTCTACAACGGGATCCCGGTCGGCACCGCCGACTGGTATGAGCCGGCCAACCCGGATCATGCGAAGGCGGTCGCGGCAGTAGACCTGTGGGCCGACATTGGCGGCGACCCGGTCTACTACGATGACATGTCGCTCGTGCCCGAGCCGGCCTCGCTGTGCCTGCTCGTGCTGACTGGGCTCTTCCTGCGCCGTCGCTAGGCTGCCGGCACAGTCAGGAGCATGGACCATTGCGGCCGGGAGTGTCACATGACGCTTCCGGCCCGCTTTCTGCGCCAAGGGGGGAATCTGGATAGCAGAAAGAGCCACAGACCGCGAGACGCCGCAAGAACCGACTTCCGCGGCGGACTGCCAGGGGCAGGCGCGGCGGGGGAGGGTGTTAGGATGTCAAAGATCCGCTCCGGTGCTGCGCTGAGTGGCTGGAGGAGTGCGACCCGGTGGGCATGGCTCTGGCGCGGTTGCGGGGCCGAGTTAAACGGGCCGCGGTTGCGCATCGTTGTCCATGCTCCGTGCCGGTGGTCGCGCCACCGTGCAGGCAGCCGCGGCCTGGCGTGCGCCGGCGGTCGTGGATTCCTCGTCCACCTCGTCGTTTCAGGCCTGTGCGGTCGGGGCAGTCCGTCCAACAACCCCTGAGGGGATGGCCCGTTTGGCTGACGAGGAGCCCCGATCAAGATCAGTGGCACGCCATCGTCCGCCGGCCAACCCTTGAGGGGAAGAGCCGTCTGGCTGAGGGGCCACACCGATCATGACCAGTGGTGCCCAGCGGGTTTTGGTCTGTCCGTTGCGCAGGGCCTGCGAGCGAGGCAGGCTTTCCACGCCGCGTGTCACGGGCCGGTCAGCGTTCGAGCACGCGTAGTCGGCAGGAGGGAGAAGGGGCACCTACTCTTTTCGCGGCCGGTCGGTCGGGGT